>Ga0187770_10000154_pt1 | contig 32016 bp, 31 predicted proteins | sample 0116_SJ02_MP02_2_FD_133154 | JGI IMG/M metagenome (GOLD analysis project Ga0187770, IMG submission 133154) | Tropical peat soil microbial communities from peatlands in Department of Meta, Colombia - 0116_SJ02_MP02_20_MG | ecosystem: Environmental > Terrestrial > Soil > Wetlands > Peat | place...
CCGTACCTCGAGGGCAGCCCAGATTGCTGACTGTGCGTGATACTCCGCTGGCCAGTACTTGATGTAGGTCTCGTTGACCTTGTAGTTGCCGCGTCTCCCGCCGAACCTCCGGACGTCTAGGCTGAACTTCCCGGACACCTGCCTGAAGAAGCCCATCTCCCCTTCGAAGATGGGAGAAGGCCCCGTCATGCCCTCCCTTGCCAGAAGCGCAGCGAAGACGCCGTTCCTAGCAGCGTTGGAGAATGAAGCTCCCTTCCACATCGAAAGCTCCCCTGCCCTCACCTGCCTCATCGCAATGTGCCCGCCGAGGGCGATGTTCACCGACTCGGTCGCCTTCCTTCTGTCCAACCCCATCAGCCTCGCCGCCGCCAGGCATGACGAGACCAGCCCGTAGTTCACGTGGTCCCACCCTTTGTGCCTGATATCGGCTGCGTCGCAGAGCCTGCACTGAATCTCGTAGGCTGCGACCGCCGCAGCGATCATTTCTTTTCCCGGTGCGGCCTCAGACTCGGCCATGGCGAAACAGGGGGCTAGGTTGTCGCTGGGGTGTGCGGGCTCCTTCGACAGGTAAGTGTCGTTGAAATCGAGGTAGCGGATCATGAGGCCGTTTACGAAGGTGGCGAGTTCTGGCGTCGTCCTCGCCCGTGTTCCAAGAAGGGTGGATGTCCCTATTCCTCGTAGGCCGGCGACCGCCCTTCTTGCGATGGCGACTGGTACTTCGCCGTCGGCACCGATGGCACAACCTAGTGCGTCGACGATCCGAGCCTTCATCTCGTTCACAGTCCGCGAGTCGAGCCTCTGGTATTGAACCGAGAGCGCGTACTCCGCGAGACTTCGTGCCAGCTCCACGCCCATGCCGTTCATGCCCTTCACTTAATTCTCGTCCTTGCATGAGAACGATTAAATCACGCACAGAACCGGCGGCAGTCAGTCACGCACCTTGGCGATCTACAGCGCCGAGCACCGGCGGCTGATGGAGACGTTCTACCCTGACCATCATCAAGAGTATTCCGAGGTTCTAACTTCCCTGGGTGCCTTTATGGAGAGGGAGCTTCTCCCGATATCACCAAGGATAGACACGGGCGAAGTCAAGATGGCCGAGCCCAGGAAAGCGCTGCTCAAGGAGGGGATGTGCCAGATAGCTTTCCCCGAGGAGTACGGAGGGCTGGGGCTGCCGTTCTCGGTCTACGCGGCGGCCATCGAGATGCTGGGGACGGCTGAGGCCTCGACCTGCCTGAGCGTAGAGATTCACAACGCAGTGGCCGAGGGGTTGAACCGGTTCGCGACAGACGCCCAGAAGAGGGCGTATCTTCCGAAGCTCCTCTCCGGGGAGTCGCTGGCCTCCTTCACACTTACCGAGCCGGCCAGCGGCTCGGACGCAGGGACCATGGCGACCACCGCGGAGAAGAAGGGAGGAGAGTATTCGATCAACGGCTCCAAAATGTTCATCACCAACGCAGGGGAGGCAGACCTCTATTTGATATTCGCTAAGACGAAGAAGGGCCCCTCGTGCTTCATCGTCGAGGCTCCCAACCAGGGCCTGAGCTTCGGGGAGGACCTCAAGAAGCTTGGGATGAGAGGATCGAGGACATCGGAGGTCATCCTCTCGGACTGTAGGGTCCCCGAAAAAAACCTCGTGGGGGAGGAAGGTAAAGGAGCAGACTACGCTAAGGAAATCCTCCACAGCGCCAGAATCATAGTCGCGGCCCTCAACGTGGGCATCGCCCAGATAGCCTACGAGAAGTCTCTCGCCTATGCAAGGCAGAGGAGAGCCTTTGGAAAGACCATATCAGAATTCCAGCTTATCAGGGAGAAGATAGCCGACATGAAGACGGAAATAGACGCCGCGAGACTGTTCTACTTCTACGCCTCGAGGATCAAGGAGTTGGGCGGCGATTATTCGTCGGAGGCGTCGCAGGCCAAAGTGTTCTCAACGGAGATGTCTCTGAGGGTCTGCGACTCGGCCATCCAGATTCACGGCGGGTATGGTTACACCACTGACGAGCTCCACAGGCACTGGAGGGACGCGCGCCTCCTTACGATAGGCGAAGGGACCTCAGAGGTGCTAAGGATGTTGATTGCCAGAAGGGAGCTGGCGAAATCACAATGAAAATCGCTGTCTGCGTCAAACACGCCGTCGACGAGACGGAGCTGAAGGTGGACTCGGGGGGCAACCCCCAGCTCAAGGGAGCATCCACCAAGATGAGCACCTTCGACAAGAACGCCGTAGAGGAAGCACTCCGACTGAAGGCTGCTCACCAGGGGGAGGTGGTCATAGTGACCGTCGGGACCCCCGAGGCGAAGAAGACAATGAAGGAAGCCCTCGCCATGGGGGCGGACAGAGGCGTCCTTGTCTCTGCCGACCCGATGGCTATGGAAACCCGCCGCACCTCAGAGCTGCTTGCGGCCGCGCTGAAGAAGGGAGGGCCCTACGACATAATCCTCTGCTCCGAGGGCTCGTCCGACATGTACAGCGGACTGGTGCCCCCAATGCTGGGCGAGATTCTTGGCCTCCCGTACGTGGGCTACGCCAAGAAGATAGACGTTAGCGGCCAATCAGCGAAGGTCGAGCGCGCGCTAGAAGACAGCGTCGAGATCGTCGAGGCCCCCCTGCCGCTTGTAGTTTCGGTGGTGAGCGAGATCAATGAGCCGAGATACCCCACCCTGATTCAGATCATGCAGGCGGGCAAGAAACCGATGGAGGATTTGACCCCCGAGGCTCTCCTCCCCGGGGCCAGCCCGCCAGTGCCCCTCGTAAAGGGAATGAAGGCCCAGGCCATGGCTCGGAAGCGAGTCGTGTTCGAGGGTCCGCCGGAGGAGACCGCGAAGAAGCTTGTCGACGCCCTTGCCGCCGAGGGGGTGCTACCAAGATGAGCGTCAAGATCTGGGCGTTCTCCGAGTCCCCTTCCGTGGCTAACGAGGTCGCTTCGGTAGCATCTGCGATCGCTGGGGCTGTTGCAGGAGGCTTCGCCGTGGTGGGCCTGGACGACAGCGGGCCGCTTCTGGCCGGAGAGGAGAAGCTGGTCGTCAGGGCGGACGCTCCGCTTTCCGCATCTCCTGAAGCCGCCGCAAACGCACTCGCAGCGGCTGCCAGGGAAGTCAATCCGGACATCATCCTAGTGGGCTCGACGAGGGACGGGAAGGAAATCGCGTCGCGTCTCGCCGTGAAGCTGGGTCATCCATGCGCAAGCGAAGTTTTCGGCGTCGCCCTCCGGGACGGGGTGCTCCAAGGTAAGAGGAACGTCTTCGCTGGGAAGCTCATCGCGGAGGTGTCGATGCCGCTCCCCTGCATCGTCGCCCTCAAGGTTGGTACGAACCCGGCTCTTCCTGCTTCCCCAGCGAAGGCGACAGAGAAGACAGTGGGAGCCTTTGCCGGCAAGACCAAACTGTTGGAGAGGCGGGAAAAGCAGAAGGGGACGGTGGACCTTAGGGGTGCGAAGCTCATAGTCTCGGCGGGGAGGGGGATTAAGAAGAAAGAAGACCTCGTCCTCATAAGTGACCTGGCAACAGCCCTAGGGGGAGCAGTCGGGTGCTCGAGGCCACTCTCCGCAGACATGGGGTGGCTCCCCGAGGAACACCACATCGGCCTGACGGGGGTAACCGTCCGACCCGACCTCTACCTCGCCGTGGGCATATCGGGCCAGCTTCAGCATGTCGCAGGGGTCAAGGACTCCAAGGTGATTGCAGCGGTAAACACGGACAAGAGCGCGCCTATCTTCGAGGCTTCGGACTACGGCGTGGTGGGTGACCTCTACGCCGTTCTTCCCGCGATGCTCAAGGAGATAAGAGCGAGGCAACACTAGCCGGCAGCGTCACGACGTCCCGTCCAGCGACTTCGCCATTATTTCGGCCATGTCAAGCACCTTCATTTTATCGTCCCCCACAGCTTTTGTCGCGTCCTCGAACATGGTGATGCAGAACGGGCAGGCCACTGCCAGGGTCTCTGCTCCTGTGGCACGGGCCTCCTCCACCCTGATGACTCCTATCTTTTTCTTCTCTTGCACCTCGTACCACACGTTTGCCCCTCCCCCGCCGCAGCAGAAGCTGGCTTGTTTCGTCCTGCCCATCTCCCGCAGGTCGAGTCCCCGCAGCGACTTCAGGGCCTGGCGTGGCTCTTCGATTACGCCGTTGATTCTGCCGAGGTTGCATGGATCGTGGAAGGTGACCGAGCCAGCCATTGTTGTCTTCGGGAGCTTTCCCTCGAGGGCAAGCTTCGAAAGCAGCTGGGAATGATGGACGACCTCAAAATCCCCGCCGAACTCCGGGTATTCGTTCTTGAATGTGTTGAAACAATGGGCACAATGGACTAGAATCTTCTTCACATCATGCCCCTTCAGCGTCTCCACATTCCTCATGACCATCTCCTGGAACCTCCCCTCCTCTCCCATCCTTCTGACGGGTTCCCCAGTGCAGACCTCCTCGTTCCCAAGGACCGCGAAGCTGACGTTCGCCGCCTTCAGTAGTTTCACCATCGCCTTGGCCACCTCCCTGCTTCTGGGATCGTAGCTTGATTGGCACCCGACCCAGTAGAGGTACTCCGCCCCCGGGTTCTCGGCGATGGTGGGTACACCTAGTTTCAGGAGCCAGTCCATCCTGTCGTGCTGCGGGAGCCCGAAGGGGTTGCCGGACCTGCCAACGTTCTCCAAGAACATCTTCTTCCTTCCGTCCAGCTTGCTCTCGGCCACTAGTGTCCTCCTGAACTCGGCGATGTAGTCGACCTGGTCGATGAAGACGGGGCAGACCGAAACACACGCGTTGCACATCGTGCAGGCCCATAGCTCCGGCTCGCGGATGGTCCCAAGTGCGAAGGCGTCCCCCGACGGCCGGGTTGCATTCTGTTTCGCGAGGTCTCTAACGACCAACCTAGGGGACAGGTCCCTTCCGCTTGCGTGGGCGGGGCAGACCTCCTGGCACCTACCGCAGTTGGTGCATGCCTCGAGGGCGAGCTTCTGTAGCGGAAGAAAGTCCTGGGCTCCCCTGACGTTCGGAGGGACCTCGGTGCTCCCGCTCTCCATCATCTTCTGCAGGTTGAAAGGAGTCGGAAGTTTTCCCATGGATTTTACAGGAGCGAGGGCGACGTTAGCCCCGGAAGTGAATACGTGGATGAGTTTGGTATATGGGACGGCAGCGATGAGTAACATGACGGAGAACATGTGTGCCCACCAAAACCCCTGGTAGAGCGTGGGCGCGTTCGAGACAAGCCCTGGAATCGAGCCTATTGCACCCGAGAGGGCGTCCCCCACGGGGGAGAAGTCGGCCCAGGCGACAGGCTGGATGATCAGGCGAAGCGCCTCGATGAAGAACCCGGATATCCCTATCCAGATCAGCATACCTACCACGAAGTAGTCGTCCAGAACGGTCTCGAGCTTGTCAAGCTTCTTCACGAAACGCCGATAGACCGCGACCGCCAGCCCGAACACATAGGCGACCCCGAAGGCATCTCCGAGCAGCTCGAGGGTGAGGTATGCGTTGCCCTGGAGAAAGGTAAAGCTAGTGAAGAGAGGCAACACATCATCCTGGATGAAGATAATCGTTGTGTAGGCCAGCAGGACCAAGAAACCATAGAATAGCGAGCCGTGCATCAGACCACCACCCGCATCCTGCAGCACTCTTCTCTGTCCGAGCCCGAACTTCACAAAACGGGACAGCTTTACCCTCAGGTCCTTCAGGACGACCCTCAGGACATCGAATAATCCGATTCCGTATCTCCGCAGATGCCGATAGACCCCATAGAGCAGTACGCTGCCGCTAACAAGGAATGTGGCATAGAGGACATCGTAGGCATAAGGGAAGTACGTCAGAATGAGTACTTCTCTGACTGGTATCGCCAAACGGCCGGGTCCGCTGTTTGTCCGGTATTACGGCTTGTCCCGAAGTGGGCTTCTGGACCTGCGCCTCACTATCTTCCCTCCGCCGGCGGGGAGGGCTCTCACAATGTCGTCCACCGAAGGCGCGGCAACCCCTGACGTTCCTTCCGACAGCTCTCTGAGCACCTTCTTGGCTGTGTCGCTTGCCTTCTCCCGGTGAGGAATCAACACGACGTATCTGGGGCAAGCCTTTGCGACGGCCGATTCGGGTCCAGCCACTACCCTCCCCGTCTCGTCCAGGCCGACGGCAATCTGTATCAGGGCATGTCTGATGAGGTTCTTCTTTCCCCGTATGACGAAGCTCCCCCTGGCCAGGTATTCTCCGCTCTCCGCCGAAGAGCTGACCTGGTCTTTGTTCACCCAGTATGCATCTGCCGCCCCCAGGCCTGTTTTCCATCCGCTGCTGAAGCTGACCGTGGCCTGGGCGAGCTCGAGCACCTCCTCTTCGGATTGCGTAATTCCGTTCTTGAGCACGAAGAACGGCGACCCGAACAGGTCGGCGTGGTACACAACGTCCCCTTCTTCGAGATGACGCCTTACAAGGAGGGTGTTCGACTGCGCGTCCCTCCCTCCGACTGCGAGCCTCCCACCGCTGCTTACGAACCACCTGAACTTCTCGTACCAATCGCGCGTCCGCTTGGGTAGGGGCTTCGTCCGGGGTCCCTCGGCCGGCTTAATTCTACCGAGCCTCTTCTCTAGCCTCCCAGCGGCTTCAAGGGCGTCGGCCGCCTTCCGTTCGAGGTCCTTGGCCCGGTCGAACAACGCAGATGCAATGGCGGAGGGAGAGGTAGGTTCTCGGGCGGGCCGGGCTCCAGACTCCCTGAGAAGAAGAAGCGCATCCTCTGGCTTGCTCGAGGCAGCTACGGAAGCCGCTGCCCGGGCCTTCGCCGCCCCTTCGGTAAGGGACGACGCCTCCGCCCTAAGCTTTGTAGCTGTGGCTTCAAGCTCCTTTCTCATTTCTGTCTCCACCGAAGGCTTCTCAGCCACCTCCCCCGCCTCCCTGAGGAAGACCCTGTCGCAGAGCTCGGAGACGGTCCTGGCCGAAGCGATTAGCTCCACACCTGTGGGAGGAACGACGAAAATGTCCCCCCCATCCTCAGTCCTGCAGAGGCAGGGCCTCGGATTGTCGCGCGCGTCCCTGACCAAGTTCCTCAGGACCTCGACCACTTCACTCTCACGCCCGCTCAGGCTGGAGGCGGGGGATTCGTCCTTCAGTCCGAGCCGGGCAAGGGATTCTGCGACGTACTTCTTCGGAAGTGCAACGTGTCTCCCTATGGCCCTCCCGGCAGTCCTTTCTTCCTCGTGCATCCGGGCGACGTCTGCTGCGCTGGCATCCAGTGGGCTGATCCTTGACTGCTTGGGCGGTTGATACGCCTCGCCCTTGACGACGCGCCTGGAGGGCGAACGAACCTCTTCCTGCGCAAGCACAACCTTCCCCTCCCCGTCAACGACGATTACGTTCCCCGGTGGCATCAGCTCAAGTATGAGCTTCCTCGCCTTCCCGTCCTCAAACACCAGTTCGAAGACCCTGTCGAGGTCGACTTGGTCGGCCCCCACGAATCTCATTCGCTCCAGCTCCCCCCTGAGCTTTGAAGTGAACTCCGTAGTCTCCGCCCTTTCGGACACATTGGCTGAGATCCATGCTCCTTTCTTGGGGGAGACGACGAGCCAGACGTCACGCGATTCCGACTTCCTCAGCCGGAAGAGCTGAGACACTCCAAAAGTGTAGATATTGTTAATATAGGTTCCCTGAAGCGCGGCATCTATCTCCTTGAGCAAGGCCAAGACTTCGAAGCCCGAGAGTTCGGCCATTAAGCCTCAGCCGCTGCCGTCGTTTGATAAGCTATACTGGTCTCGGATTGGCTTCGCCGCTGTCGCAGGAACACTGGCCGAGGTCCTTGTAGGGACCGACTGGACGAGCGGGGTGAGCATCGGAATTCTATTCTACCTCATTTCGTATTATGTTGCCCGGTTCACCTGGTACAAGGGACTGGGTAGAGAAGGTCAGGGGAAAGTCTACACCACGGGCATCGGCGGCTTCTTCATGATTTTCCTGTTCTCTTGGATGCTTTTCTTCACGCTACAGGTCGCGGGCTATTCGCTGTGAGCTTTGCGTAGTTCAATAGAGTCTCAGCGTAGCCCATATCGAACTCGTCCGCAAGCTGGCTGGCCGTTATCGACTTCGCCGCCCGCTCGATTCTCGCCGCGTCCCAGGTCTGCATGGTTCCCTCCTTCGCCTTCACCATGCTCGAGTAGATGCCAGCCGCGGCCAGCAGTTCCCCCCTCTGTCTGTCTGACTTTACCTCAGGCATCAGGGCTTGGATTCTCTGCTTCGCCTCCTCTAGGTTGGATCTCTTTAGAGAATCGAGTATAGACGCTATTGATTCCTGCACGAACTTGCTCGTGAGCACGCCCGTTCCACGATATTTAACTTTCCTTACGCTAACTGCGCCGATTATCTTTACCTTGAAATTAACTTGAATTGACTTGGCCAGAAGGAGACCCTACTCTCCGATTCTCCATTGAATGAACCCTAGGCCAGAGGATGACTTCAAGACGACGCTGCACAAGCAGAGAGGGCTAGACGGAATCGTCGCTTCACATCTATTCGAGACCTCGGTGGCGTTAGTCAAACACCAAAATTGTTAGGCAACAGTGAATGCGGTAATCTTGACAGTGAAGGAGAAAGGCGTCGTCGTTCCATTCGCGGTTGCAGTGCCCGCGATGCTCGCGTATGTCGGGAGTTCGAAGCTCGAACCACTCGGAGTCCCCTCGGATAGATTGTAGGCTGTCAGTGTATCGGTCTCTCCATTGCAAAGCTGAATGGTCTCCGGAAGGTTGTTAGTGACGTAGTTCGTCACTGTGAACGTCTGTCCTCCAATTGTCACGGTAGAGTTTCCGTTGGAGCGGAATAGGTTCGAGTAAATGGACTGCTCCTGCAGAAAATTTTGCACAGAAGCGAACTCACCGAAGTAATTCTGAACGTCGCTGCTAGCTTGTGCCCCTGTCTCGTTTGCCTGACCGTTGTATACGGCCAGGGTAGTCCCGTTCTTTAGAAGCCATGCAGTGTACTGATGGCTCTTAGTTGCGACGTAGGTTAGGTCTACCTTGTACGTCGTTGATGTCACGTATACAACCGAGTATGACAGCGTAAAGTTACGACTCGAGGTCATGGTGCTTGTCTTGCCCCCGAAACTGAGAGTCAATGATGGGTAGGCATTCAGCCATGGGAGCAGTGCTAGAACAGTCGTAGTCGCATTACTGGTTGTTGTCGAGGTGCAAGTAGCCGTGAGGGTCTGAGTCGTGGTGCTGTAAGTCGAAGTCTGAGAAGCCGTGCTGGAGGTCGGACTCACTGTCGCACTAGTTGAGGAGGGGGACGTCGAAGTCGAAGAGGAGGGCGTGATCGATGATGTCGAGACAGGTGTACCAGCTGACTGCGTCACCGAGCTGCTGGTCGTGGTTGTCGAGCTTAGGGACCCAACCGAGCTTGTTGACGTTGAAGTTGGTGTGGTCGTCCCGCCGGATGATGGAGCGGAGGCCATGTAGAACCCAACACCCGCTATGGCCACAATTACTAAGAGAACCACTATGACGATTACGCGGCTTATCCCGTCTTTATGGAGCTTCAAAGATGTGCTTTACGTTCTGGCGAGTTATTAGACGACTTTCCCTAATCCGTTGGCCCCTCTTCATGCCGAACGGAATTTAGTGGGTGCTAACTCCATGACACCCTTGCTTAGCCGGATTCACATCAGCGACTTTGGAATGCTTGGGCATCCTCAGCCGAAGTCTTCGGCAGCTTGAACTGAGAAGCGCAAGGTCAGGTTGAAGTGCCGCAATCACCACGTTTCTCATGTCTCAGGGGGCAGCCTCACTGGGCGTACGGTTCTAAGCTCTTCGCGCAAGAACATTGGACAGGGTTTGGCCTTCAGCAGACTCCGAAAGGTCCGACCTCAGCCGAGGCGCTTCTCCCGCTAGAGATGACCGTGGCCCGTATTCCACCTCGGCTCCTCTCCAGCAACACAGATGTGCTCACGAGCTGCGCGACGGTCCTCCCTCCTATCCCCACATCTCGGCTGGCGCCGAAGGTAACCCTGTTGGTGAGGATGTACGCCCTCTCGTTAAGGTAGGCGTCTCTCGCCACCTCGCTGAGATAGACGTCCAGCGCGCCCTGCCTGCTCGACAGGTTGCCTCTACCTGGGAGGTCAAGTGAGAAGTTGCGGGTCAACGTGTCGACTATCACGAGCCTGCACGGAGAGGTCGCAGGGCGCGAGCTCATATTCCGGACCGTTTCCATCTGTTCAGATGACGAGTCGGACCTAGCGTAAACTATCTTTTCGAGCACGCCGTCCGTCTCCCATCCCCTCTCCTTCGCGATTTCTTCGATCCTCTCGGGCCGGAAGGCCCCTTCGGTGTCGATGTAGAGTGACTTCATGCCGTTTCGGGCTGCGACTAGCGCAGCTTGCATGGCGAGCTGTGTCTTGCCGCTGTTACTCTTTCCGAAGAGTTCAGTGAGAGTCCCTGCCCTGTAGCCTCCACCCAGCAGACTATCGATGGCCGCGGAGCCTGTCCCGTGGAAGGCAAAAGAGGAGACGCGCCTGGCCGAGTCTCCAGCCGTTTCTAAAGACCCCGCCGTTTTGTCTCCTGACCTCCTTTCTCATCTTCGTTTCATCACCGATGTCTTTTTAACTGTGAGTCGAAGCCCTGCGCAAAAGCTTCGAAGTGAATCCTCAACCTCCTCCTCAGACCAAACGACCGCTCAGCGTACTTCAGAAGGCCACCAACAAGTTAGTGTCCGTGAGGCTGAAGAACGAAATCGAGTACAAGGGGAAAATGTCGAACGTTGACCCGTACATGAACGTCATCCTCGTCGACGCTGAGGAGTCAGAGAACGGCACCAAGGTCGCCAACTACGGCAAGGTTGTCATCCGGGGCAACAACGTCCTCTACGTGAAGATAGAGGATAGGCTCTAGGGGGCCCCGAGTCAGTGCAAAGGTCGCTTCACGTAGAGGAAATAAGAGGACAGAGCGTGCAGGATTTTGATGTAGAGATAGTCGAGCGGAAGGGGAAGGGGCATCCTGACAGCCTGGTGGACGGAGCCTCTGAAGCTGTCTCGCTGGGTCTCTGCGATTACTACATCAAGAACTTCGGGGCGATACTGCACCACAACGTGGACAAGGGTATTCTAGTTGGGGGCAAGTCCGAACCGAAATTCGGCGGAGGCACGGTCATCGCGCCCATCTACCTGATGGTGGCGGGGAGAGCGACAGAGCTTGTTCCGTTCAAGGGAAAGAACGTCGAGGTCCCAGTAGGAGAGATTGCACTACACTCAATTAGGGGTTTCATCAAGGAGACCATGCGGTTCCTCGACCCGGACGAGGACATGATTATTGATACGAAGATCAAGCAGGGTTCCCCTGACTTAGTCGCGGTTTTCATGAGGAAGGGAGTCATGCCGGTTTCCAATGATACATCCATAGGAGTCGGGTACGCCCCACTTACGCCGACAGAGGAAGTCGTCCTCGGGACAGAGAAACTGCTGAACTCGCCCGCCTTCAAAAAGAAGTATCCAGAGGTCGGCGAGGACGTCAAGGTGATGGGGATGAGGGTTGGGAAAAAACTCGAAACGACAGTCGCCGCAGCGATGGTGAGCGGAAAGATTCCAGACGCCAGCCACTATGTCAGCGTGATGAAGGACGTAGGGGAGGAGCTAGAGAAACTCGCCTCGAGCTTGAAGCTTGATGTGAATTTCAAGCTGAATGCGGCTGACAACCCCAAGCACGGGGAGTTCTACCTGACGGTGACTGGCACATCCGCCGAACAGGGGGACGACGGTAACACCGGGAGGGGAAACAGGGTGAACGGGCTAATCTCGCCCATGCGCCAATATTCGATGGAAGCTACGGCGGGGAAGAACCCGGTGAACCACACTGGCAAGATCCTAAACGCCCTGGCCTTGCTCACCGCCCGGGAGATAGTGAAAAAGCTCCCGACGGTCAGGGAGTCGTACGTGCGCATCCTTAGCAGAATCGGGAATCCAATCGACCAGCCACTCATTGCGAGCGCAGCCGTCGTGATGGAGAAGGGGGCCCGCCTTTCCTCGGTAAGAGGAGACGTGGAGTCGATAATGGACGACTCGCTGGCGAATATCAGAAGGGTGACGAATCTAATCCTGCAGAAAAAGGTCGAACTATTCTAGAGTCGCTGTCCTCCCGCTGACGTACTGGAAGACCTTTCCCGGGTCTGATTCGACATCATAGGCTCTCCCAAAGAAGGTGGTCACGGCCTTCACATCGTGCATCAGCAGTTCTGAGCTGTTAGGGTGTCCGGCTGCCACCGCCTGAGGCCAGTCTATCAACCAGATCGAAGCACCGTCCGTCAGGATATTGTACTCGCTGAGGTCTGCATTAACTAGGCCGGCCTTGGCATATGCAGTTCGCATCGACTCGATGATTGTCTTTAGAGCTCTCTTCGGATCCTCAAGTTGTGGCCTCTGGGACAGTCGTACACCAGACAACTCCTGCAGCAGCACAGTGCTACGGCTGTATGCCACAGCCTTCGGGAACGTTGGGCCCAGGCCCTCCAACTTGCGGAGCGCGTGATACTCTCGCCTCGCTGCATCGTAATTTGCGGTCATCCAGCTCCTGAACTCAGCGCTCTCCCTGACCCGCTTTTTCCTAATGCTGGTGAAGCTGATCCTGCCTATTTTGTAGAGCTTAAGCGCGTAAACTGTCCCCTCCTCGGTCAGTGCTTCGTAAACGTCCGACTCCTTTCCTTTGGCGATGATTGCTCCCAGGGCGAAGATTAGGTCCTTCTTTACGTAATCCTTTAGGGCCATGACTTCCACCCCCTCGCGCGTTAGCACGTACCCTTGGCCACGGCGTGATGCGAGTCCTTTCTTCTCCAGCGCGTCCGTCGCGAACCTAACCCTGTCAAGAGGGAGTCGGCTCATGCGGGAAAGTCTCCCCAAATCCGGCGTGCCGTAGCCTGCCGTCGACCTCTCAAGACCAGCGAGCGTCCGCCATTCCTCTTCCTTCAGGGATTTCAGGACCCTTGCCGCGCTCTCTGTGGATGACATCTACTGCCTCGGGGTGCTACTGCCCTAAGTTATATGAAATGATGCAACTGGACTTCTACTCAAGTCCCTGCCGCACGGCGTCCTCGTAGGCAGTCCAGTACCTATCCTGCCGGGCTCTGAAGCGATTTGATCTGCCTCCGCGTGCGACCGTAAGTCCCTCTCCTTCCTTTACAACTCCGATTTCGGTCACATCGATCCCTGACCTCCTCAGCCTTCTGCTCACTTCGTCGACCCTCCACGGCCTGCAGGTAATGAGAAGCGCTCCTTCTGCCATGGTGACCAGGGGGTCTATCCGGAAGGCCCTGCAGACAGCAACGGCCTCGCCGGACACGGGGATTTTGCCGGCATCGACTTCGAAGGCCTTCCGTGACGCCCCAGCGATCTCGTCAAGGGCGCCCAGGACCCCTCCTTCCGTGGCGTCGTGCATGGTCGTGACCCCCCGGGGCCCCAGCCCTGCTCTCCCCGTGGTCCTTGCGTCCCCGACGGTTGTACATAATTTGACCAGAGATTTGGCTCGCCTGGCTATGCCCGGTCCGACCTTGCGCTCGACATATTCCGGGAAGGAAAGCGCCAGGGACGCAGCCGCTTCAATAGCTGCATGCTTGGTCATCAGTATCCGATCCCCTATCTTTGCCATCGCCGGGGTCAGGTACCGCCCCTCCTTGGCGAACCCGAACATCGTCCCGGATCCGATGACCGTGTAACCTCCTCCGGGGTAGGTTCCGGTATGCCCCGCTGCGATAGCAATCCCGAGGTTCCTGCACTCGGCACCGATAGCCCGGATATACTCCTCCCTTTCGTAGGACGACATGAGCGGGGGAAAGTTGTAAGTGAAGATTGCGAACTCGGGGTCGATTCCAGAAGAGGTGAGATCGGAGGCGATAAGGTGCACGCTCAGCCACCCCGAGAGTTTCATTCCGAAAGCAGGTATTGCCGAGACGGGGTCGGTGGTTACTATCAGAACTCGTCTATTGCCCAAAGAGATCACACCGTTGTCGAGGCCAATGCCGGGCCCCACCTTCAGTCTGCGGGACTGCGAGCCAAGGTTAGGATACACCACCTTCTTCATGAACGCCGGGGTTTCCTTGCCGTCAGGGGCCAAAAGGAAACTCTACCCGAACCCCAGTCTTCTGAAAGCCGGCGCTGACGCTTTGATGATGTAAAGCACCACCGGGATGTATATGAGCTGAACCATGGTGGTTGGAATGTCAGGGAACGCAGCCCAAAATGCGGTGACGGCATCAGTCGGAGATCCGTATCCGAAGAGGCCGTAGGCATAGAAGGCCCAGTCGCTCAGAAAGAAGCCCAAGGCCTCGTAGACCGTGGCGGCCACCATGGCCAGGACCAAGATCTTCGTCCCCTTGTTTCTGGCCCAGTAGACGAAGAGGATTTCAGGCCCGGTCGCCCAGACCATTCCGAACGGATAGATGGGTGAACCTCCGGCCTTGTAGGCGATGTTTAGCGCTTCCCCCAGAAAGCCGCCAATCGCCGTAGCACCGAACGATGTCCAGGGGTCTGTGAAGTATGCCAGTGCTAAGAACACTGCCGGGGACCAGAGAATTTCGAAGGCGGGGGGTTGGAGTGGAAGCGTAAAGAACGTCCCCATGGCGACCAGCGCGGAAAAGACGGCCACGACTGCAATTATCTTGCTTCGCCCCGGGGACCTTTCCTCCCGCTCATCCTTGCTAAGTGAGTCCACATCGTGGCATGAGTGGGCACGGTTATAAACAGGTCAATAAATCATTTATGCGTGCAGCCCCCAGACGAGCTCATGGTAGACACGTTCCTTCCTGCTATGCGACAGCTCGTAACACTGAACCTTCGTTCCCGTGGGCTTTCACAGAGCAAGATTTCGTCATTGCTCGGCATCACTCAGGCATCGGTAAGCCTGTATCTTTCATCGGATCCAAAGAGAGCCTACCAATCGCTCGCGCGCATGTCCGTCCTCCGGTCGGAGGCTGACGGTTACGTCGGGGAGCTCGCTGAGTCGGTTGCTAGGGGCGCCGCCGACGGGGTCGAGACTCTCAACACCATCTGGACGGAAATATTGGGGAGCGGGGCCGCTTGTGCGGCGCACCGGGAGCTTTACCCTGCGCTATCAGATTGTGATGTCTGTGTTCGGGAGTACGGAAGAAAAAGCATCAGGTCCAAGACCATTTCCGAGGTGGCTGATGCGGTGAAAATGCTCGAGGAATCACCCAGATTCGCCGCCGTAATGCCGGAAGTGTCAGTAAACATCGCGTGCGCATCTGGGGATGCCAGGAGCCCAGCGGACGTAGTTGCCGTCCCCGGGAGGATCGTAAGGGTCAAGGGCAGGGCAAGGGCCATGCTCCCTCCCGAAGCTGGTGCCTCGGTCCACATGGCCAAGGTCCTTCTCCTCGCAAGATCCCGACGTCCTGATCTTAGGGCTTGCATCAACATCCGCTATGACAGATGGATGGCAGACGGGATGAAGAGGGAGGGACTCAGGGTAGCCGCGCTCGGCGCCCATCGGACAAGAGGGCCCGAGGACCCTACCGTGGCAGAACTTGCGAGGCGCTTAGGTTCAATTCCGGACAATTTCGACGCCCTCGTGGATCAGGGCGGGGGTGGCATTGAGCCCAACGTCTACTTGTTTGCCGGAGGTGCGAGGGAGGTGGCGACCCTTGCACTAAGACTGGCCTATGGCTACTCAGCGGGTTAGGGTCCTGAGCTTTTCGGGGATCTTTTCTGCTTCCCGGGCGCGCTTTACGCACGCTTCCATGAACGCCACATACATCGGCTCGGGCTTCTCCGGCCTGCTGATGTACTCTGGGTGGTACTGGGTCGCCATGTAAAACGGGTGACCCTCCAGTTCCAGTATCTCCGCCCTCCTGCCATTGTCGCTGAACGCAGTGTATTTCATTCCCTTTGCTTCTAGGCCCTCTAGGTACTCTTGGTTCAGCTCGTACCTGTGCCTGTGCCTCTCCCTGATTTTCCCTGTCCTGTAGATGTCGAAGGCCCTGCTTGGTCTCTTGATGAATACATCATGGCCTCCGAGCCGCATGGTCCCCCCGAGGTCAGTAACAACTCTCTGTTCTGGGAGCATGTCGATTACTGGATAAGGCGTATCTGGGTCGGCTTCAGTTGTGTTGGCGCCCTTCAGTCCCAGGACGTGCCGGGCGAAGGAGACGCTCGCCAGCTGGAAGCCGTAGCACAGCCCGAGGAATGGAATCTCCGCAATTCTCGCCTTGTTCGCCGCAGCTATCTTACCTTCGACCCCCCTGCTCCCGAATCCCTGAGGAAGTACCACGCCATCATAGGCGTCCATCAGGTCAAGCTTCGCCTCGTCCTTCTCTATTTCCTCCGACTCAATCCATGATATTCGTGTGCTCGCACTGTTGACTGCGCCAGCCTGCGACAGTGCTTGGTTGACACTGACGTAGCTATCGGCGAGATTAGCATACTTCCCCACCATTGCGATTCGAACTGTTATCTGGTGGTCGACGAATCTCTCGGCGACTGTGTTCCATCCCCTCATGTCGAGCCTAGTCCTGAGCCCAAGTTGCCTCCGTATTGGCTTCAGCACACCCTCTCTTTCGAGGAGACGAGGCACCTGGTAGATGCTCTCCACGTCAGGGTCTGAGATTACACTCTCGAGAGGAACGCTGGTAAATAACGCGATCTTCTCTTTCGCCTCGGCCGGGAGGACTCTCGTGCCACGTATCACTATGATGTCGGGCTGGAGACCGATTCTGCGCATCTCCTGGACGCTGTGTTGGGTGGGTTTGGTCTTCATCTCCCCAACCACGGCGAGTTCAGGTGCGAGACTTACATGCAGGAACAGGGTCCGAGAAGGGCCCTCTTCGATTCTCATCTGGCGGAACGCCTCTAGGAACGGGAGGCTCTCGATGTCCCCCACTGTCCCTCCGCATTCCACCACCAGCACCTGCACATTCTCCTTCTCCCCGAGTTCTCTGATCCTTCGTTTGATCTCGTCGGTGATGTGTGGTATTATCTGCACCGACTTGCCCAGAAACCGCCCCCTTCTCTCGTCGTCGATTACCTTCTTGTATATCTGGCCCGTCGTGATGTTGTTGGCCTTTGTCATGTCCCTGTTCAGGAACCTCTCGTAGTTCCCCAGGTCCATGTCGGTCTCGCCACCATCGTCCGTCACGAACACTTCTCCGTGAGTGTAGGGGTTCATCGTGCCTGCGTCGAAATTGATGTACGGGTCTATCTTCAGGCAGGTTACTTCTGCCCCGGAGAGCTGGAGTAGCTTGGCAACAGAGGAAGTGATTATGCCTTTGCCGAGCCCCGACATCACTCCGCCTGTCACGAAGAGATACTTTGGCATCCTAGGCCGCACCTAACCTTGGCATACCTATCCCGGAAATCCTAGACAGCGTCGCGGTATTGCCCAAGAAATTCGAGAACAGCTTCTCCTGATGCTGGCGGGGCAAGCGTTAGGATGGGATATTCCGGGAAATAAACTCTTTCCTGAGGCCGAGTGGATCAAAGCAGGCTCGAGAATTTGAGAACTCCAGGGTTGGGTTGTCTCCATTGCATTAATCATCGCGGATTATCGTGGCTCTTTCGCAGCTCACACCATTTGAAGTTCTTCACAGGCACTAACTTTGTTCTTGCACTTTGCAGGTGGTATGTCTAGTCGACTGTCATCTTGACCTTACTCGGATATCTGTTGCGTAATCACGGCAAGGTCGGACACATCGACCAGCAGCTTACCCACCCTGTCCAGGGCCGCCAGCGTTTCCGCTGTCTGCGCCCCGTCGTCCGTCGGCAACTTGGCTATCGCAGACAGCTTCTCGGTGATCTCATTGGCGAGCGTGCCCACTTGCCTGTTGATCCTCATCTGCTTCCCCGCGCGCCTCGAAATGAACCCCTGGGTGGCGAGGTCATTCATCGCTGTGAGCTTGGACACGCAAACCGAGTACTCCCTGGCCAGTCTCCTCGGGCTTACCATGTCGTGGAACTTGTGCGAAAGGTCAGTGATAGCATCCCCGATGCTCTCCAGAAAGCTGGCCATCACGCGGTAGTCCAGGAGGTCCACAGGGGAGAGGCCGTATCGCTCGGCGACCTCTGGCCTTACTATGGCCGCTCTCGTGGCGCGGACAAGGAGGAAATAGAGCCTGTCGACTTCGTCGTCACGCTCTCCCACCAGGCCTAGAAGTTTCTTGTCCCCCTTCGCCAGACCCTCCGCCATGTCCTTGAGCATCCCGTCCAGCAGACCCGACATCCTAAGGACGATTTTCTCAGGTACAATGGCAGTTGGTTCGAGCAGGAACTGCATGATTATTCGCTTGGAGTCCTCTTCCATGATCTCTAGGCCGACCAGCCTGACTATGGTTGCCTTGATGGAGGCCCTGTCCTCTCTCGATATCACCCTGCTCCCCACGACCTTTATGACATCATACCCCAGGAGGTAGGCTCCTGTCACGTCATTGGTGACCTGGCTGAGGTCGTCACCCGGGTAGTCTATGGTGATCCGCTTGGGCTCCTCTTCGCCGCCTTCGAATGGCTTGATCAGCAGCTTGCCGCCTGGCAGCTCCTCCACCGACAGGGTGTCCCCCTTCCTGACGCCGTACTTCCTCACCCAGTCTTTGGGGAGCGAGACGAGGATTGTTCCCTCTCCCATCTCGATTGCCTTTCGCGCAGGCACGTCTCTATAGAGCAGGGCTCTCTCTATAACTCTTGCATCTTACTCTGCGATGTCGACCGGTCTGCTGCCCAGAAGCCTGAGGAGGTCGGGTGTCCCGATCCCGAAAACGGAGTGTGGCGTGCCTGCAGCCGCCCAGACGTGTCCGAACCTGGTCAGCGAAGCATCCGCCAGAACAACAATGCCTTCGCCGTGGGGGAACGGTGGAACGCCCCCGATGGGGAAGCCGGTCCTATCCCTAACCTCGTCGGCTTTCGCGACGCGCAACTCCGCACCCATGACTTTTGCAAGCTTGGTCCCGTCCACTCTCTTGTCACCAGAGATGATTACGACGGCGGTCATTTCTCCCACGAACACGACGCTCTTTGCTATCTCTGCTACACTGCACCCCAGCGCCTGCGCTGCGAGCGCCGAGTTCTTTGTGCTTTCGTCAAACTCCCTAAGTTCGTACTTCGCTCCGGACTTCGAGAGATACTCGGAGACGCGCCCCCGGCTCCCCACTTCTAAGACCTACTGCACCGGTTGTGTGGGCCTGTTCACTTGCCTATTGACCGCTTCTGCCAGATAGTGCCCCCGGAGCGTGACTTTTGCATCCGTCACGCCTGGAACTGAAAGGAGGCCCGCCCTTATGTCGCTTGCAATTTTCAGGGCAAAAATCGGCGGGCAGAAGGGAGCTGTCAGGTGAAACTCCAGCTCGACCGAGCCGCCCGTGACGGTCATTTTGTCTATCAGCCTTAGGTCAGTTATCGGCCTCCCCAGTTCAGGGTCCATTATCTTGGACATGGCCTCGGTGATTGCCGATTCCTGGACCGCTGACAAACTTTCGCTGAAAAAATCGTCGACTGCTTATTTATCCGTTTGGCGCCCCGCTCGCCTTGAACACTTGTCACTGTTGTCTTCATTCTTCGCCTTCGACCCTGCCCTTTTCGCCGGAGCCTTCGCCCTCCTTTTTGCAGTTACCGACGCGGTGGGGACGGTCCCAATATTCCTAACTCTAACCGCTAGTTTTCCCGATGCCCGCCGGAGGATTCTCAAGCATGCCATTATCATCGCCACGGCGGTCCTGGTCGTCTTCTCGCTCTTCGGGTGGCTGATATTCGACATCTTCGGCATCACTCTTGACGATTTCCGCATCGCTGGCGGGATCATACTGTTCGTGGTTGCAGTCGACCAGCTCATGGGAGGGAACGTCAAGGCCAAGGGGCTACAGCCTTCTGATATCGCGGCATTCCCGCTCGCCACCCCTCTTCTGGCAGGACCGGGCGCAATCTCGACGGTCATAATCATCTCCGGGTCGCCGTACAGCCCTCTCCTTGCCCTGATCGTCATAATCTGCAACATGGTCCTCGCTTACGTCATACTCGCAAGCTCCGACGGGGTGAGAAAAATTCTGGGGGCGAATGGGACGACCGCCCTGTCCAGGATTACGGCTCTTCTGATCGCCGCCCTCGCCGTCTCATTCGTAATCAGCGGGATTTTAAACATAGTCGCGTCTCTCAGGTGAGATAGTTGGTGACCGCAGTTCACGTTAGGATCAGGGGCCTTGTGCACGGGGTCTCGTTCCGGTCGAGCATGGCGCAGCTGGCATCAGACCTCGGAGTCAGAGGCTGGGTCAGGAACCTGCCGGATGGGACGGTCGAGGCTTTCCTAGAGGGAGATGAGAGGAAGGTGAACAGGATCATCGATTGGGCGAAGTTCGGTCCGCCGCGGGCTCGCGTGGATAAGCTCGAGGTGGAGCCGGCGGCGCCGAGGAACCACAGGGATTTCCGAATTCACGGTTGACGGGGTCGGGGGGCGGGCGGGCTCACTTGCTCTGATAGGCGCTCCAGCGTGCAGCAAGCCCTGGGCTCAATAGCTCTGCTATCACTTCATCTCCGAACTGGCTTGCGGTCGCTCCGTCCTGGCGTCCTGTGATTACCGCCTTCCTGTCGTAGATGGCGCAAATATCAAGAGCCATCGCAAGTCTCCTGCTCTGCTTAATCATGCCCACGTGCTCCAGCATCATCACCGTCGCCCTCATCAGGCTGAGCGGGTCTGCGTACGCTCCTCTCCCCTCGGTGATCATCCTCGGGGCCGAGCCATGGATGGCCTCAAACATGCCAAACCTTGCCCCGAGATTTGCGCTCCCCGCGGTTCCCACCCCTCCCTGGAGCTCCGCTGCCTCATCCGTCACTATGTCTCCGTACAGGTTGGGGAGGACCACCACTTCGAATTCCTTTCTCCTCTTCGGGTCGATGAGCTTCGCGGTGAAGACGTCAATGTACCATCCATCCCACTTGATTTCGGGGAAGTCCTTCGCCACCCTCTTTGCCGTCTCCAGGAACAGGCCGTCCGTGGTCTTCACTACGTTTGCCTTGGTCACCACAGTCACCTTCTTCCTCCCTGTTTTCCTAGCGTGCTCGAACGCAAGGCGGATGATCCTCTCTGCGCCCGGCCGCGTTATGACTTTGAAATCGAGGGCCAAATCAGGGGTCACCATCATCCCCCTGCTCCCCAGCATGTACTCCCCCTCTGTGTTCTCCCTGAAGAAAACCCAGTCTATTCCCTCGGACGGAACTCGAACGGGCCTGACGTTGGCGAAGAGGTCGAAGGCTCTCCGGATTGCGATATTGGCGCTTTCGATGTTGGGCATGCCGCTCCCCTCCTCGGGAGTGGTAGTCGGGCCCTTCAGCAGGACATGGCACTTCTTGATCTCTGTCAGAACTTCATCAGGAACGGGTTTCATTTGTTTGATTCTGTTCTCTATGGTGAGCCCCCCAATTTGCCTGATCTCGACCCTGCCAGATCCTATTTCCTCCTTCAGGAGCGTCTCTAGCACTCGCGACGTCTCCTTCGCGATGACGGGACCAATTCCGTCGCCCCCGATAACCCCTACGACCAGCCTGTCAAGCTTTGAGTAGTCTATCCACTCGACTGGCTTACTTATCCTCTCGACCCTTTCGACTTGCTCTGCCAGTATCTTCCGGATGTTGTCCACGGCGGCGTCGTAGGCGGACTCTTTCGAGGCCATGACTATGCGAGCCCCCGGTCTACTCCATTAAAGTGTGCCTTCACGAAGTTTCAGGAGATCACTTCGGACCTGCAGAGCCACGCCGTTGCGAGAGCGCTCTCAGGACAGGCACTGAAACAAGAGAACCCACTGCTGTAAAGAAGACCCTTTCAACGGGGTAAAGTGGAAAGAACACAGGGACCAGGTTTCGCCAATCCTGGACGGATAGAACACCATAGACTCTAACCGCCAGATTCTGCCCCACCACGGTGCCCGTCAGCTGGCCACACATTAAGGACGCAAAGGTGACCCCTGTTACAAAGGCCGGATTCAGCCTGGAGATTACACCTCTACCTTCGAGGACGAGCAGCGATACCAGAGTGGCTAGCGACAGCATGTGCAACCATGTGAATGGAATGGACCCGACGAATAACACCGAAAGCGGGTCCAGCCAATAGACTGCAAGAACTAGCACCAGGGCACCGGCTGCGGCCGTCCTCTTCCCAGAGAAGGCAAGACCAGCGGTGACGACGGTGGCTACATCAGCAGCGAGGACCGCCAAGCCGGTACCAGCGAGCGAGACGTACCCTGCGCCCGAGTCAATCACATCGCCAACAATCGCCGAGAGCCCCCCGACGAGCGGCCCGAAGAGCATGCCAGCCAGGGGTGTTACGAAGTTGCTTGCTGTCAGGAAGTTCCCCTGGCCCAGCACCAACCTAGAGATCGGAACGGCTCCAAGGACGGCGTACAAGGCAGCAAACACGGAAGCGGCTGCAACAAGGGAACTCCTGCGCCTCAGCCTCAGCAATGACCGGGGTTGACCGGTGCCGAGCTTAACACTTTCACCGCTGCCTCCCTCCCGGGAGTCGGAACCCGTTAACGTTTTTAGCGTAACTCCATCGGACGTGCTTCAATGGCGGCAGCCGACCGAGACACCAAGAGGACAGCTGAGCTGAAGCTCTGGCTCGAGCAGAGGATCGCCGAGCTCGAGGAGGAGTTGGAGCGCCTTAAGGAGACACTCAGCTACGTTGACAACAGCCTAAGAGCGTCCACATTCAAGCAGGCCAGCGATATGATGTCAGAGTCGAAGGAGGCACCGGAGGTGAGGGAACTGAAGCGCGACAAAGGCGGTCAAGTGATTGCCACGGCGTCCATAACGGCTGACGCTGTTGCCATTGAACCGAACAGCGGGGTGGTATTGAAAACTTCCACGCCTCCCTTCAAATCGTTCCTGATGGGGAAGATACTCCAGGGGATGAAGACGAAGGACGAGGAGCTGGTAGGTTCCGGTAAGCTGGCAAAAGGAATGGAACTCCGCTTCGATGCCGACGAAGCAAGCGGGGCAATAGTGAAGCTCGTAATAGAGAACTACAGGGATGCGGCCAGGCTGAACGAGATTCTGAGCACAGTCTCTTGGACATTCTCACGGATGCTCGAGAAGTAGTTACCCCCGCGATTACCTCTCGTCCGTGCCTTGCGTATCTACCCAGTAGCCGTGCATGACCGAGAGATCGAACCTGCGGGCAATCCTACTTTAGGATCTTTATGCTCTTCACGACCTTCAGGCCGTTCAGCTCCTCCATGGCCTGCCCCGTCAGCTGCCCCTCGATAACCAGGGTCATTTTCGCGTCGGGCACCATTTCCGGGTCCTCGGCCACGGCCTGCCTAACGACCATTGCATGACGAGACAGGATTTCCGCCACCTCGGCCATGACACCCGGGGACTTTGGATCCGCCTCTACGACCACGGCTGTATATCCAAGTAACGAGACTAGGTCGACCAAGCTCGTCCCGAGAGGCTTGGTCCTAGAGAAGATTGAGTAGAGATAAGGGGTGTCGCGAATCTGTTCAGCCGTCTGCTTGACTACCCTCCTGTCCACGCCTACTGCTCGAGAAACCGCCAGATAGTCCACCTCGACGTCGCCGACGTAGAGCTTTAGGTCGTCAGATACCCTCATGCCGCACTCGATCATCTTACGTACGACCGCAGGCCTGACTACCTGCCTTTCGAATTCAGCCCTTATCCTAGGCCACACAAAATCATGTACCGAAATGAGCTCTTTTGAGCGTTTCTCCACATTTCGTTCGTAGATGCCGTGCTCAAATCTGTTCACGATTGCATTTATCTGTCAAAAAACCAAGCCCCTGTATGAGCAAGACTCTGCTCAAATCAGTCCTACCACCCGACAAGCTGCCAGACAATTACTACAACATCCAGCACGACCTGCCGGAGCCGCTCCCCCCACCGCTTGACCCAAGGACCCTGCAGCCCATGGCACTCGAGCCGCTCCTCCGCCTCTTTGCAAAGGAGTGCGTAATGCAGGAGGTTTCGACACAGGAGTTCATCCCTATCCCAGAGGAAGTCAAAGAGGCGTACCTTCGCCTCGGGAGGCCGACACCCCTCTACAGGGCGACCAGGCTCGAAGAGAAACTAAAGACCCCCGCCAAGATCTTATTCAAGCGAGAGGACCTCAATCCGGCTGGGAGCCACAAACCCAACACGGCCATCGCCCAGGCCTACTACCATATGAAGGAAGGGACGGAAAGGCTAACGACCGAGACAGGCGCAGGGCAGTGGGGGAGCGCGCTGGCACTCGCCGCAGCGCTCTTCGACATCGACCTCACGGTCTACATGACTAGAAGCAGCTACGATCAGAAGCCATACAGAAGGACCCTGATGGAGGTCTATGGTGCGAAAGTCCATCCTTCGCCCAGCTCAAGGACGAACATCGGCAAGAAGTTCCTCGAGAAGAGTTCTGACCATCCCGGGAGCCTCGGCATTGCTATAAGCGAAGCCATTGAGGACTGCGTCACCCACGACAACACGAAGTACGCTCTAGGTAGCGTGCTCAACCACGTCCTCACCCACCAGTCAGTGATAGGCCAGGAGGCCAAGCTCCAAATGGATGAGTTCGATGATGCCCCCGATTACATAGTTGGGTGCATCGGCGGAGGGAGCAACTTCGCCGGCCTGGCCTACCCTTTCATGAGAGACAAGCTCCGTGGCGCGAGCGAATCGGAGTTCGTCGCCGTCGAGCCCAAGGCGGTCCCCTCTACCACTCGTGGCTCATACAGGTACGACTTCGCAGACACGGGTGAGACAACGCCACTCCTGAAGATGCATACTGTCGGCCACTCCTACCAGTGTCCTCCAATCCACGCCGGAGGTCTGAGGTACCACGGCAAGGCGCCTTCGATTTGCATGCTCATCGACAGGGGGTTCATGCGCAGCGTCGCCTACTCCCAGAACGAGGTGATGGAGGCGGGCATCCTATTCGCACAGACGGAGGGAATAGTAGCGGCTCCTGAGTCGAACCACGCCATCAAGGCGGCCATCGACATCGCACTCCAGTGCAAAGAGAGGAACGAGCCTAGGACCATTCTCTTCAACTTGAGCGGCCACGGGCTGCTGGACCTCAAGGCATACGAGGACAAGCTGGGCGACAGACTTGTAGACTACGAGCCCGACGCTGACTTCCTCAACAAGGCGCTGGAGAGCGTGCCTGTTGTCCGCTAGACAACGATAGCAGGCTGCGCTGATGCGCAGCCTCCTCCTTTATCCGTAAGCTCTGGTTATCGTCACGCCGTCTATCAGCATCCAGGGGCAGAGCGTGGGCGTATCCACCTCCCACCACTGTATCCACTCCCTGTTCTTGGAGAGCAGGGTGACAGACGAGAACATTCGCTCGAGGTCGTCTCCCATTCTCATCCCTTTCAGCGGCTTCACAATCTTGCCTCTCTCCACAAGGTACGCCCCATCCCTCGGGACGGTCGAAAACTCCCCCGTCCTGTAGTTCTTGAAACGTGTGTACCAGTTGCTTGTCAGGACGATGCCCTTCTTCATCTCTTTCACCATCTCGTCATAGGCTGAGTCTCCACTTCTTATCTCGAGGTTCCACGGATGGGGCGTGACGAAGCCCGCGTTTCCGGTATCCCTGACTTTCCACTTGCTCGCGGTGGTGAGATTGTGCAGGTAGCCCTTCAAGACGCCGTCTTCAACTATCTTGTTTGACCTCGTCCGTATGCCCTCATCGTCGAATACTCTCCCCCCGAGTCCCCCTTCTGTTACTCCGTGATCGGTGAGGCTAAACGACCGAGCGGCTACCTTCTTGCCTAGCCTGTCAGCGAGATACGACGTCCCTGCGTCCACCGAGAAGGCAGAGGCGGCAGCGGCTACGGTCTCCACCAAGTTGGAGGCGACCGTCGGGCTGAGAAGGACGGCGTACTTTCCGGCCTCTGGCTCCGATGCATTTCGCATCGTCTTGGCCCCCTCGCCTGCCCTCCTCCCTGCCTCCTCTGGATCGAAGGCCGACAGGGAGGACGAACACGATAGCCCGTGCCCGCTTGCCTCCTTCTCCGCGAAGGAACGAATGTTCAGTGTAATTGCGGTCCGGGAATCGATGCCCTGGGTGCCGGTGGACGTCAGTATGGCAACCGTGAGCTTCCCCGCGTCTATCACCCCCGCAGACCTCTTCCCTCCGGCCGCCGTTGCGGCGTCGATGGCCGCATCTGCCATTTCTGGGAGCTCGTCCTCGAGGGACTCCAGCCTCCTGTCGTACCCTGCCTTGCTCGGCGTGTATCGCGTAGCCTTCTCCGGGAGTGGGACACAATCTGACTCCGGGAGCCCTTCCATCGACGAGAAGAGGTCGCGAACGAACCCCTTCACAGCGGCGGGTTGGAGGTTCGAAGTGGAAGCAAGTGCTCTCCGCCTGCTCCTGGCAAGGTAGATCGTGAGTTCAGACTCCTCCACCCTGTTTGCGACAGTCACCGAGTTGTTGGCGAACCTGATCATACTGTCCGCCCCTCTGGCGCCCAGGGCCACTGCGTCGTCCGCTCCCAATGCCCTGGCGGCGCCGATTGCTACATCGTTGAGCTCCTCCAGATCCAAACCTCTCACCTTGACCCCAACTTGATTCCTGACAGCAGCGTCTCGGGGCCGCCTGTCCACACAGGGGCTCCCTGCTGGGGGTCCCCTTCCCACATGTGGCAGATTCGAACTCCATGTGCTTGCTTCGAGCTTTCACGCTCCCCCAGAGCTTTGGTGTCGTTATCTCGAGCACAGGAGACCTCACCGGCCCCTTCAGCTCCCCCTGCTCGATCAGGTATGCTTCGAGAGCCACGTACCTCTGGTTGAGTCTCTTGTCGTCTATGTTCCACTCTGTGAACGTCTTGAAGAACACTCCGTGTTTCACCTCCTTAATGATCTCATCCGTGGAATAGTCTCCCGGCTCCACGAACGTGTTCGACATGCGTATGATTGGCTCCCTGTCGAAGGCTACGCTTCTCGCGGCGCCGTTGCTCCGCGTACCGAACTCCTTCGCGGTGGTCCGGTTTTGGAGGAACTCGTTGATTACCCCCCCCTTGATCAGAAATCTCTTCTTTCCCTCGATTCCTTCGTCGTCAACAGGTACAAAACCGTTCGAATGGGGTAGGTTCGGGTCGTCGCTGACGTTTGCTTCAGAGCTCCCTATTCTCCTCCCAAGGCTGTCGGTCTTCAGATAGGACTCCCCTGCCTGGGCGCCCTCCCTGCCCAGGACCCTGTCAGCTTCCTGCGGGTGGCCGACGGACTCGTGGGCGGCTATGCCCGAGAGCTCGGGACTGAGCAGGACGTCTACCGCATCTGTCGGCGGCTTCGCGGCGCTCCTCAGGATTCTTCCCATGACCCTTGCTTCTTCCTCGACCTTTTCCACAAGCCCGATGCGCTTGACGACCTCGAGGCCGCCTGTTTCCCCCTGCTGGATGAAACGCTGGGCCGTCGCGTCCCCTTCTACTGCGGTGAGAGAACCTAAGAATCCCACCCTCGGGAGGCGCCCCTCCACTCTCGCTCCATCGCTGTTCACGTAGTACCTTTCCTCAAGCTCCGCACCCAGGTATAGGAGCCGCCCTGGGAGTTTCACCCCGGCTTTACCGTCGACTATCCGACCTTCTATGTCGAGAAGAACCTCACGAAGCCATGCTGAATCGGCGTTCTCGACCCTTCTTGTCTCGGACGCGGCCCACTTCCGTCGGACGGGCTTTGAGTCATCCAGCTCCACTTGCTGTTTCAGCAGTCCTGACGAAGCCCTGGCGAGCCTCACTGCCCTCCTCGCCAGTTCTCCCACCGAAGTCGCCTTCAGCTCGTTGGTGGCTGCGAATCCTAGCGCCCCCTGAGAGATCACTCTTATTCCGACGCCGTACCCTTCGGCAAAAAAGGATGGCTGAGACTCGCCGTTCTTGAGCACAAACTGCCTCTCCCACGTACTCTGCACCCTTGCCTCGGCATAGGTCGCCCCTGCGGCCAGTGCCTTGGAGACCCCTGCTTCGGCGAGGTCCTTGGCCCATTGGCTCTCCAACGGTGTGCGTCGCCGTTTCACCTTATTTCTGCTTGTTGGCTCAGGGATCTATCGAGATGGCCTTCCCTCTGGTGGGAAGCTCAAGGATCCAGCTCCGCTCCCTGCTAAACTGGCTGAACAGCTCAGGGTACTCCGTATGGATCGGCACCACCTTCTTCGCCGAGATGCCCCGGACGAGCTCCCCCACCTCGTTCCCTGGGGCGTGCCCAGACGCATGCAGCTGGGCATATCTGAAACCAACATGTTCGACCCAGTTCCTTATCAGTATCTCCTCCCTCTCCCCCTCTTCGTTGAATGCTTCCGTGGCTGCGTGAATGTAGGTCCCTCCCCTGTCGGGCTTGATATCTATGAGCTCCGGGAAATTCCATGCCTCAAGGTGGAGGAAGACCTCCCCCTGCCTTTTCCTGATGTCTTCGGCTGTCAATCCCAGTGCGACGAAGGGCCTCTCCCAGGCGTAATAGTCGGAGTCGTCAAGCTTCCCCGTCTTCTTCCTCCGGAGGTATACGTCCACGTCCCTCCCGACCCGCGGGATCCGGAGTCTCCTGTCTTCCATGAGCTTCTTTAGGAGCAAGGCGACCTTCATGGAGACCACAAGCCGTCTTCCAGTCGCCTGGCAGGCATCGAAGAAGGTGTTCACCCTATCGACGTCGTTTCCCCTGAACGTAGAGAAGACGAGAGACTTGGTCCTTCCGACCAACTTCAGTGCCTCCTTCTTCACCGCTATCTCGCTCATGTTTGCGGCGTCGCCCGCGGGGCCAACCCTAGTCCCTTCGGTGAGGAGCAGCTTTGGCTTCTCCTGTCTGGCGGATTCCACGAAGTTCCGCGTCATTGACCCGGCGGGACCGTGAAATCGGAAATCGCCAGTGTATGCCATCGTTCCTCCACTTGTGTGGATGACGAAGCCATACGCTCCCGGGATCGAGTGGTCGACATGGATGGGGTGGAACTCCATGGGACCAATGGTGAACTTGTCCCCGGTCCTGAACTTTCTGATGGAGTGTCCGTCCAACGGGGAGCCCGTGGAAGCGCTGTAAGCGTCGTGGATCATCGATGTCGTCTCGCCGCAGAAGACGGGGATCTTGGGGTCGATGTACTCGATCCTCCCCGTGTGGTCCGAGTGATAGTGACTCAGGATCACCGCGTCGAACTCTGGCTCTGCATATTCGACAGTGGTGTTCTGTAAGGCATCTTCGGAATAGAGCCCCGGGATTTGGGGGAGCAGGCCGAATTCGAAGAGGTCCCCCGCCCCGTTGACCCCCCTGGGGGATATGGACGAATCAAAATAGTCCGAGCCGTCCGAGAACCCCGTGCCGAAGTCGAGGACCACTTTGACTCCCCCGTCCTCGAGGACGAACTTGTTCCCGCCGATTTCCCCGACTCCGCCGTAGCATATTATTCGCGGCGGCACGTGACCGAAGAGGCAGGCAGTCTACTTAACGATTCTAACCATCCGCCACCCTCAAGGGATAAATACGAAGTTGGGCGGACAGCGCGCAGGTTGTTTCCCTACCTGCCAGTCCTTCAGGCGGCGGGGTCGGACACTCTGACTGCCATTGCGATTCTAGTAATTGCCCTGGGATTCGTCGGAATCGCCATCCTGATCCTATTTTCGAAAAAGAAGATTTAGTCTGCCATGGTCATCGCAGCCATCTTCGACATAGATGGCACTCTCGTTTCGTTCAAGTTCGACGCCGTGGGGGTCAGGACAGCCCTGATCGGGGAACTAAGGGCCAGAGGGATCGACACGTCCGGCTTGGACCTGTCCAGTCCCACCCAGAAAATCCTCGATGCCGCAAAGGCGAGGATGGCCCCCGGAGACGGGGGGTACGCGGAATACAGAAGAAGGGCATTCGACATTCTCGACACCTTTGAGCTGAGAGACATCTCCTCCACGAAGCCCTTACCCGGAACCCAGGAGGCCCTTGTCAGCCTGAAGGCAAAGGGCGTGAGGCTTGCTGTGGTTACGAACAGCGGGCGGACGGCGGCCACCAAGTCCCTCACTATCGCAGGGCTCCTCGATCTCTTTGAGTTCGTCCTCACCCGGAACGACACCGAGACTATGAAACCTAGGCCAGAGGGGCTCCTCCAGGCGGTGTCCATGCTCTCCCTTCCCAAGGATGATGTGTACTACGTCGGCGACACACCATACGACGTCATGGCGGCGAAGGGGGCGGGGGTGAAGAGCGTTTCAGTAGCGACAGGGAGTTATTCGTCCGACCGGCTTGCTGCAGAGGGGCCGGACTTTGTCATATCCTCGATTTCTGAACTTGGCAGCGCGCTGGGAATCCAAACGAAATAGAACAAGTCAGAGTCCAATCGCTTGGTCCAACCATTGCCAACTCCGGCGCGGCAGAACCCATAAAGACCGCCTTCGTCGGCCGTACGCTGTTCCTAGATGGTTCCTCAGCCAGCCAATCCTCCGTTCTATATCGTCGGCCTCCCAGACGAGCCTGTCGAGGCCAGCGAGGCGAAAATGAAGTTCGAAAAGCTCTCCGAAGAGTTGTGCAAGGTGTACCCACTCATCGAGGAGATCAGGGCGGTAGTGAAGTCGAAGAAGCCGGGAAAGACCCATGCGAGGTACGAGGTCTCGGTGGAAGTGTACACACCGAAGGAGAGGCACGCATTCTCTGAGACAGGGTACGACATCGCAGAGGTGTTCGACTCGATGGGGCCAAAGATGAAGCGACTCCTTTCTTCGAGGCAATCGAGGGTGACCTCCACCGGAGGTGTCAGCCCGAGGAAGCGCATTGGGTACCGTTAAGCCGCCGACTGGAGTAGCTTCCTGTTCTCTTCTTTTAGACTTTCGACCTCGACCCTGAGCCTTGCGACTGCTGCCGCCCGATCCGCTTGCCCGGACAACTCGTAGAACACCTCCAGCGCCTCCCTTCTTACGCTACCGTTCCTGTCCTTCTTCGCCACTTCGGCCAGGGCGTCTACGAACCTGCTATCAGCCAGTTCGCGCAAGAGGCTTGACACCAAGTACAGCCTCACCCTGTACTCCTTGTCGTGCAGCAGTATGTCCTTCAACCGGGGGAGCTCGTCGTCTGCTATATGTCCACGGACCTTGATGGCCTTCAGGGCCCCCACCCTCATCCTTGTGGGTTTCCCATAGGCAAGGCTGTCGTCGACAATCTGCTTCACTTCCTCGTCCTGGAGCTTCCCCATTGCTTCCAGGCAAGCCTCTGCCAACGTCTCGTTAGGTGAGTGGACCCCGGCGGCCTTCTTGAGATGGGGGAAGGCGCCTTCCGGCCACGACTTCCCCAAAGACAGAGCTGCTTCGCACCTAACGTAGGGACTCTCGTCCGACTCCAAGAACCCGACTAGGAGCTTCCTCACCCTCTCGTCGCTGAAGCTCCCCAGCGCCTTCGCCAGGGCACGCCTCACGCGCCTGTCGGAGGGGACGCCAACCTCTAGGATCGCCGCCAGCGCCGCATCGCTCCCAATCTTCCCAAGCGCACACAGGGCGCACGCCCTGACGTCCCAGAATTGCTCCTTCTTCGCGGCCGACTTCAGTGCTGGAACGGCTCGATCTGAAGCGGTCTTTCCTAGGGCAGTGGCGGCTTCCGCCCTGCTCCAGGCGTCCTGGCTCTGTTCCAGTTGGTTCTCAAGGAGGTCGAACGTTTTTTCGAACTTGACCTTCTTCAGCAGCCACCTTTCGGGGTCGAATTCTACCACCGAGGGTCTTGCATCTAGGGAGAACACCAGCGACTGTTCAGCAGAGCCCAGCATCGTCCTGAACTTCTTCCTGGTGTCCCCGAGGTAGAACACGATGTCGCAGGGGAGCTTGAATATTGGCGTGCCGTCCGAAGTGTCCTGCTCCTGCCTTACACGCAGAGTTGCTGTCTTGGTGGTGTCGTCCCAAGTGTATTCAACTTGGAACTCCGGATAGCCGGGCTTTAGGAAGGCCTGGGCGAAGAATTCCTCGAGCTGTAGCCCGCTGACTGCCTCCATCACCTTGCGCATGTCATCGGTGTCAGCGCACGCCTTCGCGTACCTCTTCAGGAACTCGGCGGTTCCGCGGAAGAACGCGTCGTCTCCCATGATGTACCTCAGCTCGTGGAGCATAGAGGCTCCCTTGCGGTACGTGGTGTGGTCGAACACGTCATGGGGCCAA
>Ga0187770_10000155_pt1 | contig 32013 bp, 33 predicted proteins | sample 0116_SJ02_MP02_2_FD_133154 | JGI IMG/M metagenome (GOLD analysis project Ga0187770, IMG submission 133154) | Tropical peat soil microbial communities from peatlands in Department of Meta, Colombia - 0116_SJ02_MP02_20_MG | ecosystem: Environmental > Terrestrial > Soil > Wetlands > Peat | place...
ATAACACACGAAAACAAGCTCGAGAACTCGGAGTCGTCGCTCGTCTATTTCTACAGTGTCTTATCTAAGCTCGGCCCCAAGCTTGGACCCATCGCAATTCAGCTTCCACCTTCTGTCAAGCTGGCAAGCCACTTGGAAGTGCTGAAGGAGTTCCTCTCACGGCTCCGCCCTGAATTCAGGCACGCCGTCGAATTCAGGCACAAGTCTTGGTTCACCCCTGAGATCTATGACGTCCTCCGGAGGAGCAACGTGGCTATGGTCTGGTCCCTCAACCAGTACGTCGAGACTCCGCCGGAGGTGACTGCCGACTTCGTCTACCTGAGAATGGTGGGGGACAGGGAGTTGACCAGCTTCACTGGAATCCAGAAGAATCGTTCGGATGACATGAAGCGTTGGGCGACCGTCGTTGAGGAAAACGCCGGTAAGTTCGAAGACGGATATGTATTCTTCAATACCACTTCGCTGGCTTCAGTCCAGAATCGGCGAACGAATTCAGGCGTCTGCTGGGGCTAATGGGGCTGGAATGGAAGCAGGCCGGCGACCGGCAGCAGACCCTCTTCGGAGGCTGACCAGCCCGTGCCGAGCGGGCCGAGGATCGTTTTCCACGTAGACCTCGACGCCTTCTATGTGTCTGCTGAGATGAAGAACGACCTCGGTCTACGGGGACTCCCCGTCGTCGTTGGTGCCGACCCAGAAGGGGGGAAGGGCAGGGGAGTGGTGGTGGCGTGCTCCTACGAGGCCAGAAAATTCGGCCTCAGGTCTGGAATGCCAATCTCACAGGCGTACAGGCTTTGCCCGAGGGCGGTATACAGGAGGCCCAACTGGGGGCTCTACGAAAGGACGTCGGAAGAAGTGATGGCAACCCTGAAGAGGATTGCCCCCAGGTTCGAGCAGGCGAGCATCGATGAAGCGTTCCTCGACGTCACTGGCATGGCCACGGATGAGAGTTCGGCGAAGACGCTGGCGGATGCCATCAAGGAAGCGGTCAGAGAGAATCACGGGCTGACATGTTCGATTGGCGTAGCCCCGAACAAATCGGCAGCAAAAATAGCCTCCGACAGGAACAAACCGGACGGTCTTACCATCGTCCCATTCGACGGGGTGGAGAAATTCCTGGCACCCCTGCCAGTCTCGGTGGTGCCGGGCATTGGCAACAAGACTCGGGAATTTCTCAGGGAGAAGGGGATAGAGAACATCAGTCAGCTTCAACGGCTGCAGGGTCAACAACTCCTTTCATGGTTCGGCAAGAATGGCGTCTGGCTGTGGGGGGTGATTCACGGCCAGGAGAACGTCGAAGTTCGGCAGCAGGACATGCCTAAGTCCCTCAGTGTCGAAAGGACCTTCAAGGAAGACGTAACCGATTTCAGAGCGGTCAGGAGAGAGGCGGCCGACGCGGCGGCAGAACTAATGCGCAGGGTGAAGTCGGGGGCCTACCTCTACAGGACCTGTGGCATCAAGATCAGGTTCAGGGGATTCGAGACACACACCAGGGAGAAGAGCCTGACGAGCCACACCGACAGCCAAGAACCCCTCCTGGAAGCCACGGAGACACTCTTGAACGAATTCGAGGAGGAGGGAAGACCAGTTAGACTGGTGGGGGTGAGGGTCGCCGACATTCAGCGGGCCTCGGCCGGGCCTTCGAGACTCGACGATTACCTGGAGAACTGAACTCTGCTGGCTTCCTCGGGCAGTCGTTCGTTCCTGAACATGAACCAGAACGCGCTGATTCCGACCACGTAAAGCACAGTCGCGAAGTAGAAGGGCAAGCCAAGGAAACCGGCGCCGATTAGAGCGAAGCCCACGGACGTCGAGAGCGAGTTCGGCAGTCTCCAGAGAGCCGCCGTGACCCCCGAAGCCATCCCTCTTTCGTCCGGCGAGACGAGGCCCATGATGAGCGACTGGGTCAGCGGATTGGAGAGGTTCATCAGGAACACCCTAACCAAGTAGACTGTGGCCGCGACGGCGAACGTAGGGCAGGATGGTATTGCTACCATGAAGATAGTTGAAGCCGCTTCGGTGAGAACTGTCGCTTTGACTAGTCCGAGCCTCCGCGCGAGCCTCGGGGACATGAAAACGACTCCCGCAGTCAAGAGGTTCGTCAACCCAAGGACCGGCCCGCTGACTGCGTCCGGAACGTCAAAGGCCGCCTTAAACCAGAACGCCATCAGAGGAACGAAGAGGCCCGCGCCGACCGCGATCGTCACGCTGTAAACAATGTACTTCTTCAGCACGCCCCCAGACTTGCGGGGAAGGATTTCCTTCCGCTTCCGGACGGTCTCGCTCTCCCGGATTCTGAACAAGAGGGGGGTGACCGACAGGCCCAGAAGACCCAGGACGACGTAAAGGACCGTGTGGGCCTGCCCTATACTCAACCCCACCGTCTGAAAGACAAAAAGTGAGGATATTACGAACCCGCCCAGCGACCCTCCGACCCAACTGAGGAATGCCTGCAGCGAGAACGCCGACGTCCGCTTATCGTCTCCGGCCTTCTCCGCCAGCAGCGCTCCCATGGATACCGCGAAGGACGCCTCGCCTGTCCCTTCCAGGACCGCGACGGCGAGAATCAAAGGAAGGCTATTCGTTAGTGCGAAGCCCATCAGGCTCAGGCTCGCGCACACGTTGCCAAGGACAAGCATATTCCGCCTTCCGTACCTGTCGGAAAGTACCCCCATCGGGATGCTCTCCACCACCAAGGTTACGCCCATAACAGATATGGTAACGCCTGACCAGAATGGTGTCAGGTTCTGGACCGCAGGCAGGAAATATGACAGGTCTGTGTAAATGAAACCGATGACGATGTTAGGAATGAAGGCGAGGTAGATTAGCAGCTTTGCCTGCCGTGGGATTCCTCCATATTCGCTGAACAACCCGCCCCATTCGGGCGACTAAGGCAGACTGTATAAAGAGAAAGGTTGGTGGTTCAGTCCGTTCTACTTGGCGTTGAGAGAAACGCGGCACGAGATCGGAATCGACGTTGGTGGAACCTTCACCGACATAATTTTCTCCGACACCGCTGGCCTGCATGTGCGAAAGGTCCCGACTTCAGACGACCAGTCCGAAGCAATCCTCAGGGGAGTTGGAAGCCTCGGCGCGGCCAGCGCGAGGGCCTCACTCTTCTGCCATGCCACCACCATCGCCACCAATGCACTCTTGACGAGGACCGGCCTTGCCCGAGCTGCTCTGGTGACTAACCACGGGTTCAGAGACGTGCTGGAGATAGGCAGGCAACGCCGACCCGACCTCTACAACCTTCACACGAGAAGACCGACTCCGCTCATCAGCAGGAAGGATAGGTTTACCGTCAGGTGCAGGTTGGGTTCCCGCGGCGAAGTACTCGAGTCTCTGGAAAGCGGCGACGCTTCGACAGTAGCCAAGCGGATCGCCGCGGGAAGCTTCGAGTCGGTTGCCGTCTGTTTCCTGAACTCGTACGCCAATCCTGTCCACGAGCTCGAGATGCGCGAAATCCTGCGGGCCCGAGGCTTCAGGGGTAGCATCAGTCTGTCGTGCGAGGTCGACAGGGAGTACCGTGAATATGAGCGCGCGAGCACTACTGCGGTAAACGCCGTCCTGGTTCCGCTGATGTCGGGCTATCTTTCCCGCCTCGAGCGATCTCTTCGAAGGATGAGCGGATCCGCTCCCCTTTATGTCATGAACTCGGACGGCGGCATGAGCACGTCATCCTTTGCGTCTGCGCGTCCCGTGGTCGCCATCGAGTCGGGGCCCGCCGCAGGGGTACTCGCGTCGAGACAACTGGCGAAGCTTCTCTCCCTCGACAAGGTCCTGACCTTTGACATGGGCGGCACAACCGCGAAGGCGGGGGCGGTGATCGGGGGAGAGCCCGAGGTCATCGAAGAGTTCGAGGCGGCAGGTAAGACTCACAGCGGACGGTCGATTAGGGGGAGCGGATACGCCGTAAGGGGTTCTTTCATCGACCTGGCGGAGGTAAGTGCCGGAGGAGGCACAATCGCATGGATCGACGAGGGAGGCGCCCTGGCCGCGGGGCCGAAGAGCGCTGGTTCGTCCCCGGGTCCGGCTTGCTATGGTACTGGAGGGACGGAGCCTACCGTGACAGACGCGAACGTCGTCTTGGGCCGCGTAAACCCAGACTACCTCCTAGGAGGGGAAATGCCCGTAAAGGCTGCATACGCGCGCAACTCGCTGGCCACGCTGGGTGCAAGGATGGGAACTGCTCCGGAAGAGGTCGCCGAGGGAGTAATCAGGCTCGTCAACAATAGCATGGCGAAGGCCATATCCATCGTGAGCGTCGAGCGGGGCAGAGACCCGAGAGACTTCGCAATGGTCTCGTTCGGCGGGGCAGGCCCGATTCACGCCTGCGACCTTGCCGACGATCTGAGAATCAAGGAGATAATTGTCCCCGTGCACGCCGGGATGTTCTCCGCTTACGGGTTGCTCGTGGCCAGCCTGACCAGGACCTTTGTCCGTCCCGTCCCGGAGGTCTGGCACTCGCTGAAGAAACCTTTCAGAGAACTTGAAGTTCTTGCATCCAAAGAGATGAAGAAAGAAGGATTGTCAGGCTTCGATGTCAGAAGGTACGTCGAAGCCAGATACGTGGGCCAGTCTCACGAACTCCTTCTGCCGTACCGAGGGGACGACTCTTTGAGGAGAGCTTTCAACAGGAGACACAGGGAGGCCTACGGCTATTCGACCGATGACAGGTTGCAGGTCGTGAATATCAAGCTCAGGATGATTGCCCATAGGGGAGCGACCCCGCCCTTGCTGTCGTCACCGGCAGGCCAGCAATCTGAGCCGGTCTTCAGGACGGCGTGGTTCGCTGGAGAGACTTTGAAGGCACCAGTAATCCAGAGAGACGGACTTCGCGCAGGCGATGGCGGTCGCGGTCCCTGTATTATCGAGGAGTACGACTCTACCCTGGTAGTGAATCCCGGCTGGAAGTGGAGGGTCGAGACATTCGGGACCAGGGTGCGAAGATGAAGCGCGACAATGTGACCCTTCTGCTCATCAGCAGCTCGCTCGCCTACGCCAGCGAAGAAATGGGCCTCGCGCTCAGGAATGCTGCCTACTCACCTAACATCAAGGAGAGGATGGACCACTCTGCTGCCATCTTCGATGCGCGCGGGAGGCTCTTGGCCCAGGCGGAACACATCCCTGTCCATCTGGGCTCTCTCCCGTGGGGGCTGAAGAACCTGATCGACATATGCGAGAGGGAGGGTCCCAGCTTCGAGGAGGGGTCGATGATAATGGCGAACGATCCCTATGTCTGCGGGACCCACTTGAACGACGTCACCGTAGTCTGCCCGATATACAGCTCAGGACTTCTCGTGGCTTTCGCCGCCAACAAGGCCCATCACGCAGACGTGGGCGGGAAGGTCCCGGGAAGCATTTCGATGGAGTCTTCAAACCTCTTCGAGGAGGGCTTCGTGGCAGAACCCACCCGCCTCACGCGCAACCGCAAGTTCATTCCAAGGACGCTGGACGAGTTCTCCTCGGCTTCACGGACCCCTGCCGAAAGGCGCGGTGACTTGAGAGCCCAGGTTGCCGCCAACCTCACGGGAGAAAGGCGAGTCCATGGGCTGATGGCCAAGTACGGCCGGGACGCCTTGGCCGATTCGGGCGAGTTCTCATTTGCGCACTCCGAAACGATGATGAAGAGGAGGCTATCTGCGATAGGACAGGGTACCTTCACCGCCACCGAAGTCCTCGAGGGAATAGAGGGCGAGGACCTTCATCTCCGGGTCACTGTCAGAGTACGGGCCGGCGGGGTAAGTGTGGACTACGCGGGAACCGACCCCCAAGTCGACTACCCCCTCAATTCCGTGTTCGGCGTAACTCTCTCGGGCGTCTATTACGTCATTCGCACCCTTACGGGTGACGACATCCCCGCCAACCACGGCGCCTTCGCGCCCATTCGAGTAAGCGCCCCCACCGGGACAATACTCAACCCCACTTCGCCCCACCCGGTAGGTGGTGGTAACGTCGAGACCAGCCAGAGGAACGCCGATCTGATTTACCGCGCGCTTTCGAGGGCGTCGCCGAAACTTGTGCCCGCCGCGGCGGGAGGCTCAATGAATAACGTAATGGTCGGGGGACGCTATCGGGGCTCGAAGTGGGCCTTCTACGAGACAATAGGGGTTGGCCTCGGAGGACTAGACGGACAGGACGGAATCGACGGAATCCAATGCAACATGACGAACACGATGAACACCCCCGTTGAGGAGATAGAGCGCTCCCTTCCGTTGATGATTACGAAGTACGAATTCCGGGCAGACAGTTCTGGCCCCGGCAAGTTCAGGGGTGGGTCTGGCCTCTTGAGGCGCTACCGTGTCCTGGCGGCCGGGACGACATTCACGATTCTGGCTGAAAGAGAGATGAAGGCACCATGGGGGTTGCTGAAGGGCGGGCCTGGCAAGTCGACCGAGGTGGTCCTTAGCCGAGGCGGGAAGGAGGCAAGAGTTCCATCCAAGACGACCCTCCTCCTTGGGCGAGGAGACGAAGTCGAGATTCGGACCGCGGGAGGCGGAGGATATGGGAGCCCACTAAGCAGGGAGCGTTCTTCGATTCAGCAGGATGTGACTAACGGCTTGGTAACCTCCGCCGATGCGAGAAGGCTCTACCGATTCTCTGCTTGACTCTGGCTCGAGAGTTCCATCGCGTTCAAATAGCGAGTCATTATTCCTCGCTGGAGGTTCGCCGTGGCACTCAAGAGAAGAGGAGATTGGCAATTCTTCCTGGCGAAGGCGCCGGGACCCGTGGGGGTGGTCCTCATCCACGAGATTTTTGGGTACACCTCTTACCACGAGGGGGTGGCGAAGGATCTCTCCGCGAGCGGATTCACGGCCGCGGGAATCGATTTGTTCAAGGGAAAGAAGGCCACCAACATAGAGGAGGGCTTCAAACTGAGGGCTTCGGTCAGCAAGGAGTCGCTCATGGATGGAGTCTCGAAAGGGATAGAACTGATGAAGGACGAAGCCCACGTGAAGAAGGTCGGAACAATGGGGTTCTGCATGGGTGGGGGGTTTGCGCTCCAGGCGGCCTGCGACCTTTCACTTGACTTCTGCGTCGACTACTACGGAGCCATGGAGAGAGAGGACGATGTGGGAAAGCTGCAAGGCCCTGTGCTCGTGATTCTCGGGAGCGACGACGAGCGGGTGACCCCCTGGGCTTTCCAGCATTTCCTGCCCGCGGCAATGAAGTACAAGAAGAGGGCTGAGATACAACTGTACCCCAACGCCAAACACGCCTTTCACAGACCAGGTTGGGAAGGGCACAACCCCCAAGCCGCTGCCGACGCTTGGAGCAAGACGATTAGGTTCCTGTCCGCCGTCTGAGCCGCCATGGGCGCGGCCACACGGGTGCCGGCCGCGAATTCTCTTTAACTATCGTTAAATAATGAAGGTCAGGAGCCCAAAAGCATTTGGTTGACACTAGGACGCTGGCGACAGCCTCGTTGTTCGGCGTGATAATCGCGGTTGTCCAAGGTCCGATCCTTCCGCCGCCGACGGGCGACCTGCTCATTGCAGTGGAAGCCTTGCTGCTGGGCCTGGGTTACATCCTCTTGGGGTTCGGGGGAGCGACATACACGGCTGGCATCGCCGGGGCTCTCATCAACCTGGTCGAGCCTGGCTTCTGGCTCTTCCCTCTCCTCCTGGCTCTGCTATATGGCGTCCAGACCGACGTCTTTTCTCTGCTCTTCCGCGTCGTGCATCAGGGAAAGGTTTCTTCTAAGCGACTCGTCGTGGCCCTGACCCTCAGCAGCGCCACCACCGGGCCCATCGCTTACTACACCACCGTGGCCGCAGGGCTAGTGCCGTCTAGCCCAGTGGGGTTCTACGCCTTCCTCATAGTTTTCGGCGTAATCAGCGGGGCCATTGGGGCTTTCGTTGCCGCGAAGCTCTGGGACAGGACCCTAAGAGTCCGCTTTCGCCCGAAGCAACCAGGAGTCACCGAGACGAATTAGTTCCAGCGTTCTCTACTTCGCGTCTCACCCTTCGTGCAAACCTATACAGGAACCAATAGAGCGCGACTCCGAGAACGACAAACGCCACCCCGGCAATCGGGTTGACGAAAGCCATTGTGAAAAGGCCTACTATGACGATCAGCACAGCGGCCCCTCTCGAGATGGGGCTAACACGAACCGACAACGCGAATGGACTGTCGGAACCACCGAGTTAAACCCTTGGCGCCATCGCCGTCTTGCGCTGCATCAGTGCGCCGCTGAGCACCATGAGACCCCCGACTGCAAGCATCGCGAAATCGGTGAGCGGGCCCATGATTGGCGCCCACGCGCTGACCGCGGCCATGGCCACGCCACACACCTCCATCGCAATCCCCAGTTGCTTCATCCTTTCGACCATTCGTGGAAGAATCGCAGCCACGCCAACAGAGAGGGAGGCGGCTCCGAGGACCAAGAGACAGGCTGTGAAGATGGTCGGGTCCCCAGCGGTCATGACGGATCCGCCCCCTGCAACCAGTGAGTAACCTGAGGTAAAGTCTAGCACAGCCGCCACGAATCCTACCAGTAGGGCCAAGAGAGCAACTGTCCTCAAATGTCTTACCCCTTCCGTCGTGACTCCTCTTTCAAGAGACGGAAGAGCCTGAACTTGTCGACCTCACCGGGCGACAGGACGTACCCGCAGATCCTGCACCGGACGCCTTCCCCGTTTTCCCGGAGGTCGTACCTCCCGCACTTGGGACACTTCATCTCCTCTCCGCCGCGGGCACTCATGCGAGTTGTTTTGTTCGAGGGAGCGTTTTAAGGATGACACCGCGAACGGCCCGCGTCAACTAATTTTGCTCAGACTGGCATCCAGTTTTGAGCGGGCGGGATATAGAAGTTCATCCCTCAGGACCTGCCCGAGTTGGGTTTCTCAGAGAAGTGGGAGAAGAAAGACGAAGGTCCCGGAATAATCGACAGGCTTAGGGGGAGCGTTAGCGCCCCACGCCCGCTGAAATCCCAGATAGAGCAGGCGGACAGGCAGATTCGTCTTCTGATTTCTCAGCTCGACACTACGGTAAACAGAATCAAGCAACGTGACGCCGCCATATTCAAGTCCGTGGTATCCGCACTCGCGAAGCACGATACCCAGCACGCCGCGGTTTTCGCCAACGAGCTCACTGAAGTAAGAAAAATGGGCAAGATGGTCACCCAGGCACAGCTGGCGCTCGAACAGATATCCCTGAGGCTAGGGACGATAACTGACCTGGGCGAAATTGCGAACACTTTGGCGCCCGCCGTCTCAGTAATCAGAAGCATGAAGGACACGTTGGGGACCGCGCTGCCGCAGGCGGACAGCGAGATTGGGGAGATTTCCAATCTTCTCAGCAGCGTCCTCATCGACGCCGGTGCTACGGGAGGGCTGTCCCTCAACTTCGACGCGGCCAACGAAGACGCCCAAAAGGTACTGGAGGAGGCTGCCGCGGTTGCGGAGCAGAAGATGCGAGAGAGCTTCCCCGAAATCCCGGTGGGAATCCTTGCTGAGCGCCAACAAGAGGACCTTTCTGCATAGTGGACCTTCCCAGACGACGTAAGGAAAAACGAGACGTGGTTGTGGCAGCTACTTCGCCACAACCACTTGGCTTGCCAGTGAGCCAGTGCCGATGACAGTCACCACGTACTGCTGCCCCGAAACGATGGCGGTCTGCATCATCCTCGGGGATTCGTAACCGAGGCCAATCGGCCCGCTGTAGGTGAAGGTGGCCGACGAGCCTGCGGTCAGGTTATAGCCCTCGTCAGTGAGCCCGACCCGTATGTCCTGCAGACCCTGATCTCCTCCCGCAGGAAGGTTGACCCTGACGAACTGTCGGAGCGGCACGAGCGAACCGTTGGCCTCAACGGCAAAGACTGCCGTGCCGGACAGCCCGCCTGGAATCCACCCGGGACGGCTCCGGCCCAATGGTTGCACCAGGGGCGAGAGGATTACCAGCCTGATTTCGGTTGTCTGCGGGCCACCCTTGACCGAGACGCTGAGGGAGTCCGATGACAGGGTCGCTGATGTTATCTGGAGGTTGGCAGTCTCGTTCTGGCTGAACCTGTGCCACCAGACTACGCCCGCGAGCGGGAACTTGAAGCCCTGCTGCTGCATCTCTCCCGTGATTTGGCCTGACGGAACGGGCCAAGCGACGGCCGTAGACCTGACTACAAACTCGAGGTCCGATTGGCTCCCAATGTTCATTACGAGGGGAAAGATTTCGATTATGGCCGCACTCGGCTTCGAGTCGTTCACCTGGATACCTCCGGCGGCGATCGGGATGAACAGATAGCCGCCAACCACGAAGGCCGTGTAGTTCTTGCCGTTGGAGGTGACAGATGACGATGTTACGTTCAGGCTTAGCGCATTGTAGTTACCGCTTTGGACCTTGACAGCGGCGATGGTCTGGCTGAAGTTGACAGTAGACATGAGGTCAATCGTCCCTCCGTTTGAGAGCTTCGTCCATCCGCCGTTGCCGCCCGCCACCGACAAGTGTAAGGCTAGTTCAGAATAGGACACGTATACCGCTGTCACTCCCGGAGGCACGTGAGGGGGGTCCGTGAGCATGATCGAGAGGGTCCCGGGCGACGCTGGCTGTGCCGTGCCGACTGCACCGGTTGTGGACGCGGATTCACTGGATCGGCCGGTGTTGACTAAGGTACTGACTATTGGCACTCCTGAAAGCATCGACACTCCCAAGATGGCGACCGCAACAACAAGGGCCGCTATTCCAGAGAGTATCGCACTATTTCGCATGTTCACGGCTTCTACCCTGCGCGCGCCCTCCTTGAACCTGCGTTCTTGAACGCGTAGGCCCCGGCCGTACAAATCGCTTGAACGCCCCCTCTAACCTGGTTCCCAAGGCAGACCGAGAGGCTCGCTCTTACTCATGTCCTCGTCGGCCCGTCACTCATGGGCCCAACGACCAGGAGTCTGACTTCAGCTCCCTCCTGATCCCCTCGGCGGTTGCATCCATCTCGTCTGACGTGATTCGCCGTCTTTCAGTGAACCTCCCCTTCGATTCCATGTTGACCGGGATCACGTGAACGTGTACGTGGGCGACGACTTGGTTGGCGGCTTCACCGTTATTCTGCACGAACCTGAACCCGTCTGCCTCCACGGCGGCGACCACGGCCTTGGACACCCTCGAAGCCACTCGGAAGAGCCCTGCAATCTCTTCCTCCTTCATGTCCCAGACGGTCGCACCGTGCTTCTTTGGGCACACTAGAGTGTGGCCCCTGGAAAAGGGAAAGGCGTCCAGGAAAGCGATGTATCTGTCGTCCTGGTAGACTATCCAGGACGGCGCCTTGCCCGTCACTATGTCGCAGAAGACGCAATTCGTCGGTGGCGCGCCCGAAGAACGGAAGACTGGCCGACTCCCGTTCATCCCAGTCGCTTCCGCAGCAATTCAGCAGCGGCGCCGTCAAGCCGACCCTTAATACCTTCTCCCCGCGGCGGGTGAGGGATGATCTGCGAGCGGTGCCATGCTGGGCAGATGGTAACGTACAGCCGGACCATTCCAGGGGAGAAGCCGACTGTGATAACCGGGACAAAGTGCGACAGGTGCAGCTTCATCCTCCTGGACGACGACGAGAGCGTCTGGTCGGCGGTCGGCCTCTAACCAAAGACCACGGTGCCGCTCTGATAGGCCCTGATGTAGTCGACGGCGAACTCGTCCGCCTGACGCTCCGTTCCCCGGTGACGTCCGCTGGTTGACCTGAGGTGATGGTAGAATTCGTGGATGATGACGAAGGGGTCGTATAGGTACTCGCGTCTGGCAGCCAGGATTTCCCTCCTTGCTACCGAGTACACCGCCGCGACTCCCTTCGTCCTTCCTTCGAAGACCCCCACCGAGATTCTCGGCGTCGTCACGTGGTAGTGTTTCGACAGAATTGAAATCGCCTCTTCAGGCCTCGAGTCAAGTATCGTCGCTACCACGAGAGCCTTGAAGCGGATGTCGGCTGCGTCGCCCAGTCGATGAGCTTGAGGGGCCGTTTCGGAGCTGGCGGTGACAGTCGCATCTTTAGACCTTCCGAGGTGAGCACCTTGTCTTGAGCGGATGGTCAGGTTTCGTTGATTCCCGCCTTCAATTGACCCTCCCGCTCTCGCTGCAACCATGAACAGGCGGAGGCACATACGGCTAGACGGGCCGAAGGGAATCAGGCTGAGGGGACCTCCGACGCTATTCTCCGTCGGCTAGACATCCCCTGGCGCCATCGCAGCCTGCCTAGCGTGCCTTGCAGACAAATCGGTACATCGAGTCTCCGGCCCTGACCTTGGCGGCGGAACTAAGGGGCGCAGAGGGGGGCGTAGGTGACTGGGCTGTAGGGACAGAACGTCCACGCATAAACAGAATTGTTGGAAACGTCAATCTCGTCCACCCCAACGTTGGCCTCCTGCCATGAGCTAGTTGCATTGAACGTCCAGACGGCCCACGAGACGCTGCTCCCAGACTTGCTCTGGACGCCGTCGATTCCAGTCACGAAATGAGAGCCGAACGCGCAGCAGGTCGCGTTCACCTTCCCATTTGTCACGGCAAGAGTCTCCGTGTACAGATTCCAACCCGGCTGAATCCGCGTGCCGTTGTGCCACTGCTGCGTGCCGTTCCCAAAGTCGATCAAGAGGTTTGAGGTCATCAATGCCCCATTCTCGGACATGAGACTTCTGACGGTCGACGCGTCCGTCGCCGCGACGGTGGCTGCCCGATTGTACTGCAAGTAGTACTCGGCCGCCAGAGAAGAACTGGCAACCAGAGCCGCCAGGAGAACGACAATGACGCCGTGGAGTGTTCCTTTGGATGTCACCGGCCGTTCACGTACCTCGCCTTCGAGACCGCGAAGATTGCCACGGGAGCGACGGCCAGCCCAAACAGAAAGTCAGCCCCCTCGTGAACTAGCGCGAAAGGGAGCCCTACTCCCTCAGTGAGCAGCAGCTTTCCCAGCGTGAGGGCAGGCCAGTACGCCAGGAGTGCGGTTGCGGCATTGGTCTCCAGGTCCCAGAGGAAGGCGCACAGGAACATCAGCGCTCCGATGAAAATGGCATGCGTTCCCACCAGCTCCGACCGTTCCCGCCATGTCCTGGACGCCCACCATCCAGCCAGAGCGAAGAGCAGTTCTCCGCCGACGAGAAAGGGAGTGATTGCCCCGGCAACTCCCCACGGACTCACGAAGCTCCAAGCCGTCTCGGAAACTATTGCCACTCCTGTGCCCGCCTTGAAGCCGAATAGGAAGGCGACCACGAACACGATTGTGTCCATGAGTTTCACGTTGGCGTACGGTGCTAGCGCGATGTCTGACCCCACTGTGAGGGCGCTGAATGCCGCCACGACCGCCACAGTGGAGGTTCTGCTCATCATGGCTGGATAATCCATCCACTATTTAAAGGGAGGGCTACTCATGGTCGCTGAAAACGAGTAAAACGTGTTATAGCGAACCAACCCTACCCGAGGACATGCCGTCGGCCCTCTCCGGCCTGATGGAGCTGGCAGAGGCCCCTGTGCAGGGGCCCTCCCCAAGCTTCGACCGAGCCCGCTTCCTCCTTGCTTTCTTGGCCATAGGCGCCAGCGGCTCCATAGGGAGAGGCGCGCTGGCCAAGAGTGCGGGACTAGGGGAAGGTGCCGTAAGGACCGTGCTGAAAAGACTGCGCGAAAGCGGATATGCACGTGTCGACGCGTCAGGGTGCCACCTGACGGCATCCGGCACGGCAGCCTACCGAACCCTGCGACACGCGCTGTCGGATCCACTGAGGCTCGACGGTTCTCACCTTACGATAGGCAACGCCCAGACTGCCCTGGCAGTCCGCGGAGCCGGGAGCCTAGTCAAGAAAGGGCTCGAGCAGCGGGATTCCGCCGTCATGGCAGGAGCCGAAGGAGCTACCACCTATGTAGTGAAAGGCGGTAAATTCACAATTCCCGGAGGATCGTCGGACTGCGAGTCCGATTTCCCCAGCCCAGCCTGGACTACGCTTAGGGACAGACTCAAGCCACGAGATGATGATGCAATAGTTCTCTGCGGCGCATCTGACGAGACGAAAGCGATCCTCGGGGCACTGTCCGCGGCCCTGACTTTGATCTAAACACCCTGGGCTGTCTGGCCGCCTGTTGGAGCAGCCTCGGCCGGCGACTGCTTGTTGACCTGCCGGTTGATTGCGTCAGCGAAGTAGTGACCCGTAACCACTACCTTCACACTCTTGACCCCCCTCACCTGCATCAGGCCATCCCTGAGATCCTGAGATATCTTGAGCGCGAACACCGGAGGACAGAACTGGGTCGTGGCATGGTACTCGACATCGACGTTTCCATCCTTGACGTCCAGCTTGTCTATCAGGTTCATTTCCACGATTGGCATCCCGATCTCAGGGTCGACTATCTTCGAAACCTGCCTCTGGACCTCCTTGATATCTACCTGCTCTGCCGACATCGGGCTCTCGTCCGAACTGCGCCTCCCGCTACTAAAATATTCCCCCGCAAGGGAGAGGCCACGACAACTTTACAGCCAGGCGACCTCAAGTCACACCTTGTGAGCGCCTCGGAAGTACTTAGGACAATTGAGAGAGTGGCGCCCGAGGAGGGCCTACCGATTATCGGCCCGACCAAGGGGGCGATACTCGACGAGTTGATCCGGAGGCACGGGCCGAGCAGTGCCCTGGAAATCGGGACTCTAGTAGGATACAGTGCCATTAGGATCGCCAGGCTTCTGCCGAGCGGTGGCAGGCTGACCTGCGTTGAACTGAACCCCACATCGGCCACCGTGGCGCGGTCGAACTTGGAAAGGGCGGGCCTATCGGAACGCGTTCGAATCGTCGTGGGCGATGCCAAAGAGGTCCTGGAGAAGCTTCAAGACCAAGTAGACTTCGTACTGGTCGACGCGAACAAAGAAGAATACATCGACTACATACGGGCCTTCGAGCCTCTTCTCCATGCCGGGAGCGTCGTCGTGGCGGACAACGTCAGAGTCTTCGCCGACCAAGTGGCCGACTACCTTGCATACGTAAGGAATTCTGGCAAGTACGCGAGCAGCACCGTCGAGGCGCCCCTGAATGCCGAACGTTCGGTGACTGATGCGATGGAAATCAGTATCAAGCTCTGAACCCGTACTCCTCCGCCCGTCGAGACAGGCGGGGCAAGTCCGAAACCGGCTCAGCGAGAACCTCGACATCGACCTTCAAGCAACGCGCCGGAGCGATGACTGCTCTTGAGCCTGCACGGCGAGGGAGCCCAGCGCTTATTATCGCGCACCACTCGAGGCGCCCGGTTCGCCCGCATGCCGTATCTTCCAGTGCTTCTCGGACTCGCTACCGCGGTCTGCTGGGGGACCTCCGACTACCTCTCGAGGAGCCAGTCAAAGAGGGTCGGCTACTACAACACCGTGGTCTACATGCACGTGACCTCGTTCCTCATACTGCTGGTCCTCGTGCCGATACTGACCCCTTCGGCCTCCCTCACCCTCCCAGCCGCGCTCGCTCTCTTTGCGGCGGGGGCCCTGAACTTCCTCGCCTTCGTCAACCTCTATCGCGCTTTCCATACCGGGGTAGTGTCGGTGGTGGCGCCGGTGGCCTACACTTACCCCGTGGTCACCGCAATCATGTCCGTTCTGCTCTTGGGGGTTGTCTTGGCTCCCATGAGAATAGTCTTGATAGGGTGCGTGATTGCCGGGGTGCTCCTCCTGTCAACTCGCTTCTCTGAACTCCGCGGGCGAAGGCAGGGTGGCGGCCTTCCGAGTCTGACCGGAGGGGTGGCTCCAGCAGTGGTCGCGTCAGTTCTCTTCGGAGTGGCCTACGTGGGCATCGCCTACGCCACGCCGGTGGCAGGATACGTCCTTCCGGTGGCGCTCCTCAGAGGGGTGGGGACTGTTATCGGAATCTCGGCGTCTCCCGTACTTGGAGAGAGCATAAAGCCTACGAGAGCCTCGTTCTCGAGGGTCATGCTCGCAATGGGAGCCCTGGAGGCAGCCGGCTTCGTCGTCTTCAACTACGCGCTGTCCCTTGGCTCCGACTCCCTTCCGGTCATAGCGGCCATATCCGGAATGGGGGGAGCCGTGGCGGCCTTGTACGCGCTGATATTCCTAAAGGAGCGCCTCGAGACAAATCAGGCTTTGGGGTTGATGCTCGCCGTAGCCGGGGTCTTCGCGCTCTTGTACCTGGGGGGACAGTGACGGACTACTTCGCCGCTGTCCAGGAGGGTAGAAGCCGCGTCAGGGAGGCCATAGAAACCCTGCAGGAGGCAGCCGGGCCCTCTTCTCCTGTCCTCTTCCTGAAGTTGGGGGGCCCGGACTGGGCTCCAGTCGGCAAAGAAAGCCTCTTCGCGGTCGTCGAGGGCAAGAACTCAACCGCAGCCGTCGTCATCTGCGATGACGAGGGAAACTCCAAGGCAATCTCGGGTTGGCTCCCGCGGGAGAAGGTCAAGGTCGTCGCCCGCACCCTGGCAGCCAAGGGCGTCCAAAGGTTCGACGGCGAAATCAGACTGCCAATTTGACGCTACTGTTTTATAACCCGAAGGACGCCGTGGAAAGTGCTCCAACTCCGCACCTGTCGCCGCTCCGAACTAGTATCGCCGTGGCCCCATCGTGCGCCCGTTGGGCAGGCAAAAATTGGGGGTGAAGTGAACGGCAAGGTGTTCGGTCTGCAAAGGCCACGCTGTGGCAGCCTGTGCTGAGTGTGGGATCAAGGTGTGCATGTCGCACTGTACGACTGTCTTCGACGAAAACACACGGGCGATGAAGACCTTCTGTGGCAACTGCACTGCGAAGAGGATGCCAGTCTGGTTAGCCAGAAGAAGGTAGGCTCAGGGAATCTCGGGAAGGCGCTGCGTCCCCGCATGCGGCATCACTGCTGCTCTTTGGGTCCAGGGTGCACAGCTGTTACTCGCCTGTTCGCGAACCAGTAGACTGAAGATGCGAAAACGGCGAAAAGGGGGATGAGGACAAGGTCGCTTGCTTGCTGCTCGCTCAGCAATGGGAACACTGTCTCTCCGAACCAGAATGTCGAAAACGAAAGGAGAAGGCCTGCGACTACTACCTTCATGTTGGCCTGCTTCACTTTCCTGACCTGCGTCTTTAGCACATAAGTCGAAATGACGACGATGACCGTGCCGACCATGATGCCGATGCCCGCAGACGCGAAGTTCTCTGGCAGAAGGCCAACGAGCACTATCGCCGCTTCGAATGCTTCGACTGCTCCTACCGAGAAGCCCGTGTACATCACCCCTTTTTCGAACGCCTCGCTCCTGAAGCCCGTCGTTTTGCTGATGACAACGGACCTCCTGGCGCTGCGGGTCAGTCTAAGCCCGAAGTACAGGAGGAGAACGCCGCCGAACAGCCTAACGTATAGCTCTGGGAGGGCTGAAACTAGCCCGCCCACGAGAATAGTGGGAACCAGGACCACCAGGACCCCGGCGGCAACATAAATGAAGGCCGAGGCCTTGCCGGAGTCGGCGTAGAGCGCCAAGCCTACGGCAGCCGCCTCAACCAGCTCAAGGGTTGTTATCCCTGACGCTGCAAGAAAAATCCCCGCGTCGAAGAACAAGCATAGGCTTCCCATGTGACCGAGCTATTAACCGTTGGCTGGGCCGATCGTCCAACCGCGACTCGCGCGGGCTTGCGCCGGCCCTTCACCGGAAGCCCGCGCCTGGCTCTTCTCTCGCCGTCCTCAATGTTGCTCTAGGAACCTCGCTACCCTCTTCATGAACGGTTCCCGCTCCTCCCAAAATGAGAGGTGGGAACTCCTCGGGAAGATGGTTAGCTCCGACCCCCTGATGTGTCTGTGGATGTCTCTGCCCACAACAGGAGAGACCTCGTCGTACTTCCCGGTCAAGACTAGGGTGGGAATGCGAATTCTGTGAAGTTGGCTGGTGACGTCCCAATATCGTATGTTCCCGATTATCGTGAATTCGTTCGGTCCGTTCATGGTGCCGTAGACGGGCTCGCTCACGTGTTCGAGGGAGTACGAGACTTCCTTCGGCCATTTGGTCAGCCGGCATAGGTGCTTCCTGTAGAAGACCATGACCGCCTCCCGATATGCGGGGGCGCCGTAGTCCCCGTCTGACTCGTGCTCCTCCATGGTCCTCAGCACATCCTTCGGCAGCCGCCGCTTCATCGCCTCCATCTCCCTGATGGCGAGGGGGACGTTGTGCAGCCCGCCGACAATCGTCAGAGTTGTCGCATGCTTCTGGTACTTGAGTGCGTAGGCGATGGCAAGCATCCCTCCCCAGCTGGAACCGATTACGTGCGGTTTCCCGAGGGCCATGGCCTTTCTGAATCCCTCGACCTCCTCGACGTACCTTTCCGGCACGAATAACGACTTGTCCTTCGGTACTTCCGAACGTCCGCATCCCAGCTGGTCGTAAAAGGTCACCCTGAATCCCTTCTTGGCGAGGTCCGCCAGCGGGAGCATGTAGTCGTGCGTCATCCCTGGGCCCCCGTGGAGGCAGAGAACCTCTCCCCTGTTCGGTTGGCCGAACTGGCGGTAGAATAGGTCGAATCCCAAAACGGCTACGTAGCCCTCTGTCGGACTCATGTGGCCATTGCGAGAGTCGGACTACTTTAACCGTGCTCGGTTACTGATCACTGAACGGTGAAGTACAACCTGCGGTTGTTCTTACCCTTGTTCTCAGTTCTCAGCCCCACCACGGTGCCTATCTCGTTCGTGTTCCGGACGTGCACGCCGCCGTCCGCCTGCGTATCGACGTCGCCTATCTCGACGATCCTCAGGACCTCAAGGGATGGCGGCGCCGCTTTGGCGAGCTTAACGAGTCCAGGAACGGTCACGGCCTCCTCCCGCCTCATGAAGTACGTCCGAATTTCGAGGCCCCGCTTCACCGCCTCATTGACGCTGTCGATGTAGACTGACATCTTTTCCCTGTCAAAGGAATCAAGATTGAAGTCGACCCTCGACTCGTCGGGATTGATCTGGTTTCCCGTTATCAGCGCGCCCGTCTCCCGGTTCACGACGGAGCTCAGAATATGTGCCGCCGTGTGCATCCGCATGACTCTGTGCCTCCGCTCCCAGTCCAGTACTCCCTTGACGGGGTCGCCAGTCTTGAGAGGTGGAGGAGACGCGAAGGCGTGAGAGATGGTGTCCCCTTCTCTTGTGACCTCAACAACCCTGATTCCGTTTATGGTTCCAGTATCGGAGACGAGCCCCCCTCCACGGGGGTTGAAGGCCGTCTGGTCCAGCACTAAGTTGTTGCCAGCCACGGTTTCCACCCTCGCCTCGAAGACCTGCTGATACATGTCCTCCCAGAACAGCTTCCTCGTCAAACCTTCGCCCACCTTAACGGCCGTGTCATTAACGTTGCACTTCTCAGAAGTTCGTTATCTTGGTTTGCGAAAGCTCCCTTGAAATCAGAACGCTCTCTCTCATCCACTTCTGCCTCGGTATCCTGAGTTTCGCTAGAGCGGAGTTCATTGCGCTGCGGAACGTCTCGTGCCTTTCGTACCGCTGCTTCATCATCGACCTGATGCTTTCGCGTATGTTCCAGACTCCGAGTGGCATGATGAACCCTGGATAGGTCTCCCTCAGGACGACGGCCGCTGCCTGCCTGTTCTCCCGACCGAGCGCTTCGGCCACCGCCAATCTCGTGGAGTAGTAGCAGCCCCCGACCTTCGCGTAGGTACTCCGTCCGTAGAATTCTTCGTAGTCACCTATCATGTAAGGCTCGTCCGTGAACTGGTTCCACGTGGTGTTCGGGAACCACGCTTCGATCCATTCGAACCTCCACGGCTCGGGGAGGAGAATCGCCACGTACTGATTGTCGTAGACGCTGAAACCGTAGACCCTGTATTCGTCTATGGTCGGGTTGTGCTTGACCCTCCCGAGGGTGTTCAGGCTTATGGTGCTGTCGACCGCAGTGATGCTCCACCTCGTAGGAACCATCCTCCTTCGAGCCCCGTTCCCGAACATTCCCAGGCTGAAGGCCTTCTGTATTCTCGTTACTAGGACGCCTTTCCTGTACAGCTCGGAGACGGCTTCTACCGCTTTCAGGTCCCTGTCGTAGTATGCTGTCTCTATCCTACGGTCGGGAGTCGAGCTCCCCAGCTTGAACCTGTCCATCGGGGCCGAGGGCCCGAAAGGCTGCGTGTCCTCGCTAAGAGTCAAAATCTTCCGGGGTGCCTTCGTCAGTCTCAGCTCCGAGTCGACTGGGTGGCTCGCCATCGCGAGCTCCTGCAGATTTGTGAGCAGCCTCCCAGGCTCCCTGGCGTCTATCACGTTGGCCCTGACGTTCCCCCGGATTAGCGAGTATCTGTAGTCGACAATCTGGTCGATGGGCCTCCCCAGCCAGTCTTCAGGTGTGTCGAGAATGGCGGTGTCTCCGAAGGTTGGAGGGACCATCGGGCCGACTGACACCTTCGGGTACCCAAGCCTCCCCACAAACACGCCCGGGGGTGACGACCCCTCGATGTCAGAGGTGAGGGTGGCCCCCGCCTTGGCTATCGCCTGCGCCTTCACTATGATGGGGCACCTCGGCTTGCCGCACAGCAGCTTTGCTCCCCTGCATTGCAGGCACATCCACGCGGGAGGATTCTCCACTACCTGGATGGACTTCGCCGCTTCCTCCTCTAGCCCGGTGACGCTTGAAGGGATGACCTCTGAGAGCCACGCGATGCGCCTAGGCAAGGGACCTCAGTTTCATTGATGCATCGCTCTTAAACTGCTTGGCTCGGGCCTGCGACTTTCCGCCGCCTATCGATAAATATCCTCAGGGCTAGCGCTGAGGGGACGATGCACAGGTTCGCGCACATGTCCGATCTTCACATCGGCGCTTTCAGGCAGCAGGAGCTGAAGGACCTGCTACTGAGGGCGTTCGAGAGCACCATCGACAGATGCATCTCCGAACGGGTGGAATTTGTCATAATCTCTGGGGACATCTTCGACTCGAACATCCCTGACTTGGCCTCCGTGCGAAGAGCCACGCTGAAGTTGAGGCAGGCAGTGGATGAAGGGATCAGGTTCTACGTAGTATACGGCAGTCACGACTTCAGTCCGAACTACGCGTCGATTGTGGACGTGCTCGAAAGTGCCGGGCTCTTTTTGGTGGCAGAGAAGAGGAAGACCGAGGACGGCCGACTGCGTCTGAGCTTCCTTAACGACGCAACGGGCGCGAAAATCTGCGGAGTCTCTGGAAAGAAACTCTCATTGGACATAGAGGACTACCGAGTCCTGGACAGAAAGGCGCTGGAGGAGGAAGACGGGTTCAAGGTTTTCGTTTTCCACGGCGCCGTCCAGGAGATGCTGCCTCCTGCCCTCGAGAGGATGGAAGGGATGAGCTCCTCGCTGCTGCCTTCGGCCTTCAACTACTACGCGGGGGGGCATGTCCACGGTCGGCAGGTGCAGTCGCTGCCCGGGAGGAAGAACATCGCCTACCCGGGCCCCATCTTCGCGACGGAATACTCTGAACTAATCCCACTGGCCCGCGGCGAAGAGCGTGGTTTCTACCTTGTCGATTTCGACGACGATGTCAGGAACGTGCAGTTCGTCCCAATCAAGGTATGCGAGGTTGTGGAGCTCCAATACAGGGCCGAGGGCAAGTCGTCACGCGAAGCGTCAGACGACCTTCTCTCTCTTGCCCGTAATGCGAGGGTCGGAGGGAAGGTTGTCCTTCTTACCGTGGACGGCGTACTGGGCAGCGGGAAAACCTCCGACATCGACTTCGGTGGCATACGGAGGCTGCTCATGGCCTCCTCTCCCATAACCGTGCTTTCGAACTTCAGCCGTCTCACTTCGGTAGACCTATCGAGGAGCGTTCCTCACCCGAAGCCTGCGCAAGTCACGGAGGGCGTACTCTTCCGGGAACGCATCGCGGCCGTGAAGTCCAACGTGGGGCGACTTCGGGGCGAAGATGGGGTGGCCCTCTCGCTCGAGTTGCTGAAGGCGATGAAGGCAGAAAGGCTCGAGAACGAGAACAAGGGTGAATACCAGTCCCGAATCGAGAAGGAAGGCCTCCACGCCCTCGGGCTAACAGGGGAGGAAGTGTGATGCTGCTAAAACGCATCGGGCTGAAGAACATTCGCAGCTACAACGACGGCGAAGAGGTGGGCATCGAGCTCCCGGAAGGTGTGGTCCTCTTTGAGGGGGACATCGGCTCCGGCAAGTCCACGTTGCTGTACGCTGTCGAATTCGCGCTGTTCGGCCTGAGCGACGTGAAGGGAGGGCACCTCCTCAGCGAAGGGAAGAACGACGGGCACGTCACGGTTACGTTTCTCGCTGACGGCAGCGAGTACGTCGTGAGGCGAGGGCTCAGGCGGCGAGGATCAGAAGTGGTGCAGGAGAACTGCTCCATCGCATCGGCGGGGGCAAGAGAGAGCATTTCTCCGAGCGACCTTAAGCAGAGGATAGTGGCAATCCTTAGGTTCAACGAGCCCACGCATCCGAGGGCGGAGAGCCTGGTCTACAGGTACGCCGTCTTCACGCCACAGGAACAGATGAAAGAGATACTTCTCCAGAACGTGGAGACTCGCTTCCAAGTGCTCAGGAGGGTACTTGGGGTTCAGAGTTACGAAGTTGCGGCTGAAAACTCCGGCTTGGTGGCGAGGAAGGTGGCTGAAATCTCCTACGGCCTGAACAAGTCCAGCGCGGACCTGGAGGAGGTCAAGGCGAACTTGAGGGAGAAGGAGACGGTCCTGGAGGACCTGGATTCTCGGCTTCCAGGTCTGGGAGAGGCGGAGGCGACCGCAGCTGGGCTGGTTGATGGACTAGAGTCTCAATGGAAGGGGCTGAGAGACAAGCGCGAGGAGGTCAAGGCTGTTACCGGGAAGATTCCAGTCATCGAGGAAAGAATTTGCGATCTTGTCGCCGAGGAAGCAGACGCCTCGGAGAAAGTCCGCGAATTGGAGGAGCGCATACAGGGCGATATCAACCCTAGGATTGGGGCTTTCGAATCGACGCGCCGGCCTACGAAGAGCGCCGAGACCTTCGACGGCGAGCTCAAAGTGGCGGCGACCGAGCTTCAGACAAGCAAGGAGGCCCGGGCAGTCTTGGAGTCTCAGCTCAGGGACACAGGAGATCTGATCTCGAAGGGCGTCTGTCCGGTCTGCGGTCAGAAGATTCCTCCCAACTTCGAAAGATCTCAGCATGCGCAAAAGGAGTCTGTCAAAGTGTCGGAGAGGATCGCAAGTTTCGAGGCGCAAGTCGCTAGGCTCACCGACGAAACTGCGAAGGCGCGCGATTTCGAAGAGGAAGAGCGGGTGGTGCTCTCCCTGGTCAAGGAAAAGGCGGATATCGAAAGAGAGGTCAAGCATCTTGAGGCCAGACTGGAGAAGATCGGGCGGGAACTCCTGAAGAATCGGAGCGAATTGGACAGTGCAAGACGCGAAGTCTCTTCCATCGCAGAACTCTCGGCAAGCCTTGACAAACTGGAAGGGGACCTGGACACGGCGCGCCTCAGGGCTAGGGATGCCGGCATAGCGGTTGCCCGGGCGAAAACCCAGCGCGAAGAAGTGACGAAGGAGCGCGAGAGACTGCTAAAGACGGTCGCCTCCAAGGAAGTCCTCAAGTCACGAGCGCAGACACTCGGAAACTACGAAGGCTGGCTCCACGGCTTCTTCCTTCCGACCATTGGGATAATCGAAGAACAGACTCTGACCCAGGCAAACTCGAGGTTCAACCAACACTTTCAAAGGTTCTTCACGACCTTGGTAGACGACCACGATCTGGCGGTGAGGGTCAAGGAGGACTTCTCCCCAGTCTTCGAGCGCCAGGGATTCGAGCAAGAATACGAGGCACTAAGCGGCGGCGAGCGCACCAGCATGGCACTCGCCTACCGCTTCGCCTTGAACTCGGTCGTCCGAGAGGACATCTCTGCTAGGACCGAGCTCGTGATCTTGGACGAGCCTACCGACGGGTTCAGCAAGGATCAGGTCTACAAGATGAGGGACTTGCTCGAAGAGCTGGACTCCACGCAGGTCATCCTTGTTTCCCACGAGAGAGAACTCGAATCAATGGCCGACCACATCTTCCGTGTGACGAAGTCCAACGGCACGTCGAAGGTCTCAAAGTCCTGAAAGTCCCTGACGGAGGGAGAGCTACTCCCTCCATAGGGATTCAGACGCGTCTTCGGCCGTAGTCCTCCTCCTGTTTTAGACGGGATTCAGCTAAGCGGCCTACCTTGGTCTCCCGCAGGCCTGTCATCGACCACGTTCGGCCTTGCTCCGCGCGGGTCAGCCGTTTCATCCCGCACCCCACCGACCTCAAGGTCGCCCCATCATCGCCCTTGGTGGGACGGGTGTCGTTTCTGTTCTGGAGCCAGCCGTCTCCGACTGCGCCTCTTGGCGCCGCGCGTCCTGCCGTGAGGGAGGAACTTCCCCAGGAGGTCCCCGTGGCCCGTCCGCCGACTCGCGTCTGGCCCCATGTCAGAGGGTCAGGAAATAACTGTTTCTCACTCTGCGAAGAGATGAGGGAAGTACTGCCTCTCTCGCGTCAGGACTTTCGACTCGTCCCTGGCGGTCCTGTATGCTTCCAGCGGCTCGGCGTTGAGGGAAAGGAATGTGGGCCCCCATTTGAAGATGGACAAGTACCGTTTAGCCTCCTCTACCTCGTCCAATATGTACATAGTCGCACCCACCGCCTCCAATGAGCTGAGTACGCCTGGCTTCGCGTAGTTGATCGGGTTCCCCGCGAGCAGAAGAGGGAGTCTCCTGTGCTTGCCCCCTAGCTTCTTGAAGAAGATTTCCTGGGCTTGGTTCCAGGACGCGTCCACGACGACGACACCCTTCGCGCCACCGTCGTCGGGCGAGACAACCCTGTGACCGTACGGATTCAAGACTATCATGCTGTCGGACGCGTGGAACTTCCTTCCGACGCCCTTCGCTAGGTCCATGCGTATCATCTTCCTTGCGGTGCACTTGGCGGGGTCGTCCTGGCAGAGTTCGATTGCATAAACGCTGAGCATGACTCTCCGAAGTGCCCCTCGACGGGTTGCTTATCTGCTGTTCGCCTTCGCTACTCTGACTCGCCCTTTGACGAGGACGTAGCCTCTTCTTCCACCAAGAACTCGGCGAATTGTCTCGCGCGCGTACTGAGGGTATTCCCTTGCGAGGTCGCAGAGGCGCGTGCTGCATTCGAAGTGCTCCTTTCTGATGGCCCCGTAGTCCTCGGGCGTCACCTTTGCTCGGATTCTTCCCATGGCGTCGCGCAGCTAATCATTTCGAATCCGCTTCACCATCAAGTCTCCTTCAGGCCGCTTATATGGGACATCAAGGAGGACCTTTCGGTCTCGCCTCTCTCGACGGCCCGCCTCGACTTCCGCTCTGAACGTTGCAATCAGCTCGTTTCCTGTGATTCTGCCCTCATAGTAATCCAGAGCGGAGTTTGCCTCATTCGACTTCTTGCAGAGGTAAGGCGCCCATTCCCCTCAAGGTCTCCCTGACTGAGCTGAATTCGCTGACCGCAACCATCCAGGCGCTTCCCTTCGATGTCTTCAAGACATTGCTCGTCCTAAAGCCGTGGTTTAGCAGAAAGCTTCTGACCGTGGTGATTTGATCAACCGATTGGTCGACGTCTATCAGGGATAAGCCAAGCTTGAACGGCCGGTTCGTGACATCGGAAAAGGAAATTGTTCCGTCGCCGTCGAAATGACCTGCGACCTGCTGCCACATGCTGTAAGGCGGCACTAGCCACGACGTGAATAGCCGATAAAGCAGCAACGGTTATTACCACTCGAAACCAATGATACGCGAGAGGTAGAACTTCGCCAATTGCCGATGGCGTTCGTATTAATCAACGCAGACCTTGGGGCTGAAGAGGACCTGCTGAAGAAGCTCAAGGACATCCAGAACGTCAAGGACGTCTATGTCGTCTATGGCGTGTACGACGTCGTTGCGCGTGTCGAAGCCGACACGATGGAGAAGGTAAAGGAGACGATAACCTGGAACATCCGGAGGCTCGACAAGGTGAGGAGCACCCTCACCATGATCGTCGTAGAAGCGTAGTCCTCGTTTACCACGCCTGCCCGGCCGCTCGTTCTTGCCCGGGGAACTCCGCCTTTGTTTTGGCCGGCATCTGTCGAGGTCGCTCCAGTAGCCTTAGGAAACCTCTGGCCCGGTCCCTCCTTTCGCGCTTGTCCTAGCGTTGAATCGCACACCGGTGGATGTGGAGGCTGGTCTTGGCCCTGTGATTCGGCACCTGGATGGAGACTCCTGAATCTTTGGGGCGGCTTGATACTCCTTGCGGGGCCTCTTCGAGAGGGGGACGATTCCCCACTGCACAGGGAACATCGAACTTGCTCTCGTACTGCCGAGTCGGTATGATGAGCCATGTGCCCCCATAGCTGGGTATTAGTCGAGGAAGGCCATCAGGTTCGAGTCGCGGTGCACAAGCCACGCCCTCTCCTAGCTTTTGACGATGTCCGAAGAATAGACAATTCTCCGCAGGCAAGAGTGCCGGAGTCGGTTCTGCCATCCCATCCTGCGTGGTCCCCCCGACCTACGTTGAAATATGGGGCACCGAGGAATCGGGTCCGAATGCGCTGCTTGGTGGGCATCGACGACACCGACTCCGCAAGGGGTTACTGCACCACCTACCTCGCCTTCCGCATCGCTGCCGACCTGAGGGCGCACCTAACCGTCGTCCCGTACCCGAGGCTCGTGAGGCTCAACCCCAACATCCCGTTCAAGACCAGGGGCAACGCCGCCGTCTGCCTGCAGGTCGAGGCCCCGGAGCCTGACGCGGCCTTCCGCGCACTGCGCGAGAAGTTCGAGGAGCTTGCCGACGTGGACGGCGGCGCGAACTCAGGGCTTGTCTTCCTCGAGGAACCCAGGATCGCCCCCTCCTTCGGGCCGCTCTACGACAGGGCGCTCGCGCAGGTCATCAATCCGGCAAGCGTCCGCGCCCTCCTGAAGGACAGGGGGGTTCGCTGCGCCTCCCTCGGCAACGGGATGGGCCTGGTGGGAGCCGCCGCATCGCTGGCTTTCTGCGAGTCCTACGACCATTCCTTCGAGCTCATTTCCTACAGGCGGCGCGAATCGTGGGGCCTCAAGCGAGTCGTCGACCCTTCGTCGGTGCGAGACATGGACAGGCGGACGTTCCCCCACACGTTCAACAATTACGACTACCAGAAGAACAAGGTCCTGATTGCTCCGCACGGCCCAGACCCTGTTTTCGCTGGTGTGAGAGGAGACTCCCCCTCGGTGGTCGTCGATGCCTTCGCCCAACTCAGGTTCGAGGAAAGACTGGAGGGACACATGGTCTACATCTCCAACCAGCACACCGACGCCCACCTGAAAGACCCACTGGACTGGAAGGTCTTCTCTTCAGGCTGGGCGGAAGGAAGAGTGGACAGCGTCGAGACTGGCCGAGGTGGGCACGTCTACTTGGAACTCAACAGCGACGGACGCGCACGGCACTGCGCCTTCTACGAGCCCACGGGCGACCTCAGAAGGGCGGCGAAGCGGCTCGTTCCAGGAGACCGGGTGAAGCTTTCAGGTGGCGTAAGGCGAGCAACCACTGCCCACGAGAAGGTCTTGAACGTGGAGAAGATGGAGGTTCTGGGGATGGCTCGGTCGACGGAGAGGAGGACGCTGGCGATGGGGACGTATATCTCCTCCCCCCGGGCCAACAGGCATCTGACGAAACCCCTCATTCGCTACGGAACCGAGACAGCCGGCGTCGCATCGCCGAAGGTGCCCGGGTGGTTTGAGGGGCCGTCTAAACCGATGAAAGCGCTTGCTCGAAGTCCCTAACTAGGTCGGCCGAGTCCTCTATTCCGACCGAGACCCTCACGAGAGTGTCTGGAATCCCTGTCTTCGCCCTCTCCTCGGCGGACATCTGAGTGTGCGTCATCAGAGCGGGTTGCGACACCAGCGTCTCCACTCCTCCCAAACTCGCAGCTAGACTCGCCACCTTCAGCGACTCTGTAAACTTCATGGCGTCGTGCACGGTCCCTTTCAGGTCAAAGCTCAGCATCCCCCCGAACCCTCTCATCTGCTTCTTCGCGAGGGCGTGCTGCGGGTGAGCCTTCAGGCCCGGATAGTTCACCGCCTTCACCCTTCGGTGCGCCGAAAGTAACTCGGCAAGTGCCTGGGCGTTGTCATTCTGCTGCTTCACCCTGATGGCCATGGTCTTCATCCCTCTGAGGACCAGCCATGCGGGCAGGGGGTCAAGCGTCCCCCCGAACTCGCGCCTCATCATCTTGATTGCGTGTGCCCTCTCCTTACTGGCGACGGCCAATCCGGCCACGACGTCAGCGTGGCCGTTGAGATACTTGGTTGCGCTGTGAAGGACGACGTCGGCCCCCATGGTAATGGGAGTCTGGTTGATTGGAGAAGCAAACGTGTTATCGACGAGAAGTGCGGCCCCGACTTCATGGGCCAGCTTTGCCACCCTCGAGATGTCCACTAGCTTGAGGGTTGGGTTGGTGGGGGTCTCGATTAGTATCAGCCTAGTGTTCCTCTTGACGGCTCTAGCCATCTCTTCGAAGTTCGTCGTGTCCACGAGGGTCGTCTCGACTCCGAGGCGGGGGAGGATCGAACTCAGCAGTGCGAAAGTCCCGCCGTACAAATCGCTGATACCGACCGCGTGGCTCCCCTTCTCTATCAGCGAGAACACAGTCGTCGAGATGGCCGCCATCCCAGATCCGAATGCGGCACCATCCTCTGTCTCCTCGAACGCGGCAAGCTTCTTCTCCAGTCTCACGACGGTTGGATTGTCCCACCTGGAGTAGACGTACCCCCTTTCGCCGGCCATCGCTGGAGCAACCTCCGCCGCTTTCGTGAACCCAAAGGTCGATGTCTCGAAGATGGGGGTTACCAGCGCCCCGGTCTCCTGATCGTATGGTTCAGCCTCATGCACCGACCTTGTAGAGTCTCCAGTCAAGATGACAGACGAGCAGCAAGCGGCGTAGATAAGCTCACGACCATGCGAAACAGGGATTCGAATCCCACTAAAGAAGTAGCGAGGGGTGGAGTTTCAGGGGTTTCACCCCCTTTGAACCTTCGGCTTGGTTTTCGCCAAGTCACCGATCTGCGGGTCTCTCGGCTTGCGCGTATGAGCCCGCCGGGATGATCCTGGCTTCCCCACCTCGCTGAAGTGGGGCGACCGTTTTGGCGGTTAAATACGTTTGCCGCTTGCCGAATCCTCGTCGGCGGTGGGCAGTCCTTGAAGAATTCGGCAGTACTCATCCCCCCGTGAGCCGTTCCCACATCGCCAAAACGGTCCAATACCGTCCGAGCACGGCACTTCTCCGAAGGGTCTGTAAGGTGCGGCTCAATCCTCCTTAGCACGATGAGGGCCTTTCTGTGGGAAACTGAAGTGTACCAGCTACCAGCCTTCCATGGTCCCTCCTTGGGTACGGGTTGACTCCCATTATCAGGGCTGCCTCATCGATTATGGGCTTGATGGTCTCGTAGATTCTCAGGCGAGGGTACATCGAGTCCCTGTCGCTTCTGTATCGAATTTGTATGGTTCCCTCGCCGTCTACAAGCCCCGTTACCAGCCAGTTTCGAAAGCCTGACGCTCCTGCGGGCTAAATCGTGGCGTGAAATAATCTTGGAGTCCCTTACTTAACGACTGCCGAACCAATCACCCGACAGAAACCGGCTTCGGCATGCAGGCGCACCTGTGATAGCTGCAGCAGTTGCACTTCTGGCAGCTCTCGAGGTCTTTGTGCTTGCAGACACGGCAGATGCACGAGGCCACGAATAGGCCGCTCTCTACCCGGATTCTTTAACGTTGTCCAGCACGAGCCTTTCAGGGTCCTGCCCCAGCTCGTCTTGGAGCCCCTTCTTCAGTGCCGTCAATCGCCCCACGTCGTGCCCCTTCTGGACGAATCTCTCGACCTCCCCTGCGAATGGCCTGACTCTGTCCGATTCAACAAGCTTGTCTGCAAAGCAAACGATTCGCTCCTCCAGGGCCCGTGGCACGTAATCAAAGTCGGGGAGGCCGAGCTTTTTCGCCTCCTCGGCCGAGATTCCAGCGCCCACATGTCGTCTTACGATCTGGACCACACTGTCTTGGACCCCTTCGTCAGCGAGCATCGCCGCCCCCTCTAGGCCGTGCCGCACCGTCTGGGTTCGGTTCCTCCCGATGTCATGCAGAAGCGCCCCCGCGGTCACAGCCGCGGCATCCACCGGCTTTCCCGACCGACGGAACTCATCTGCGATGACCTTCGCCACTCTTGCCACGGTCAGGCAGTGTCTGACCATGACGTCGTTGCTGCCGTATCTCCGATGAAGGGCCAGGGCCTCTTCCTCGGAGGGAATCACTTGGCCAGTTCCTCTTCGAGCTGGTTAATCTTCCATTTGAGCGCGGACTTCAATTCTGCGTTGTCCAGTCTGTTGAGCGGTTTAGAGCAAGTCGGGCACTTGAAGAAGTTCTCCATGGCGTCCTCGAACGTCCTTGTCTGGCAAGTGGCGGTTCCGCAGTGGTAGAACTCGTGCAGGTCCTCGAACTCCAGCCTCTGCTTCAGTCGGTTCAGAACCTTGCGCCTCTGAGTCTGAATGAAACCGTCCGTCTGGTCCCTCTGGGCCTTCCACCTGTAGACGAACCATCCCCTCTTGGGGTCTCTCACCCTTACGCCGGTTATCAGGCTCCTGCCGAACAGGTCGTACAGGGCCTTGCGCACGGTCTTGATTTTGAGGCCGGTAGCTGACGCTATCTCCTCATCTGTCGCGTTCTCGTTGTTGAGGAGCGCCCTGGCCACCCTCACGTAATCCGGGCCCCCGATGAGGCCGGCCACCTTCACAAACGTGTCCTCATACTCAATCTTCATGATTCTACGACTCTCTTGCCAGTCTGAGACGGCAGGATTCTGAGCCTGCTTTTCCCAAAGCTCCTCTTAAGCTCTTCTCCACCCTGAATCTCATGAAGGACGATGGCCAGGGCCGCGATTTCGGAGTGAGGCTGCGACGAGACCGCTACGTTGTAGTCGGCTTCATGGTACACCTTGCCCGGCACCTTCGGCCCTCCCACCACTATCAGCATCTTATCCACCCTCCTGAGCTCCTCGATTTTGTCCTGGAGAGGCATGCCGTACATCGTCAGGTGGACAACAGACCTCCCCTCCCCCTTTGCCTCTTTGAGCACTTTCTTCCAGGGCTCTCCCACGACTGCATTGAAGCTCCCTCCCCATGTCCTGTTCACTTCCTGCAGGGTTCCCAGGATGTCCTTTTCGACGTCTTCGAGGTAGATCGACTCCGCCCCGAGAGCCCTCGAGACCAGGCAGAGGTGGGTTAGAGTCCTGTCGTCCCTGACGTATCTCTGACCGACCCGCAGCACCCTTATGCTTCTCGTCAATTTCCTACCCTGCACCGCTACCTTCGAGACGTGCGGAAACCCGCTGGAGGAGCTCTGGGACTCCAGCGCCCGTCCTCGCTGAGACTGAGACTGCGTCCTTGATTCCCAGCCTCTGCATCTTGTCCTCCAGCTCTTCGGGTGCCAGGAGGTCGACTTTATTCACCACTTTCAGAATCCGGGACTCGGGAACGTCCAGCTCGGCGAGGGTCGTCACGCAGCTCATGTAATTGACCTCAAGTCTCTCTACCGGTGTGCCGGCGTCAACCAGGAGCAACGCTAGGTCCGAGAATGAAACTTCTTCGAGAGTCGATTTGAACGCTTCGATCATGTAGGTGGGAAGGCGATTGATGAAACCTACCGTATCCGAAAACAGAATCCGCTTCCTCCCCAGGTCCACCCCCCTGGTCGTGGGACTGAGGGTGGTGAACACTCCGGCATCCACCTCCTTTGTCTCTCCCGTGAGTCTATTGAACAGGGTGGTCTTTCCCGCACCGGTGTACCCCGTAATCGCCACGGTCTGTCGGCCTGTCTTCTCCCTTCGGTATCTGAATATCTCCCTCCTATCCCTGACTTCGGCCACCTTCGCCTTCAGCGTGGCCATCCTCCTCTTCATCATGCGGATGTACACGTCGACCTGGTACTTCCCGAGACCGAAGAAGCCGGGCTGCTCTCCGAGCTTCGCCCTCTTCACCTTCTCTCGGGCCCTGGGCAGCTCGTAGCTCAACTCGGCGAGTTCGACCTGGAGCTTCGCCTCCGCGGTCGTGGCCCTCTTCGCGAATATCTCGAGGATCAGCTTCTCCCTGTCCTTGACCTCCACCTTGCAGAGTTTCGCGAGGTTGTACGATTG
>Ga0187770_10000157_pt1 | contig 31866 bp, 24 predicted proteins | sample 0116_SJ02_MP02_2_FD_133154 | JGI IMG/M metagenome (GOLD analysis project Ga0187770, IMG submission 133154) | Tropical peat soil microbial communities from peatlands in Department of Meta, Colombia - 0116_SJ02_MP02_20_MG | ecosystem: Environmental > Terrestrial > Soil > Wetlands > Peat | place...
CGCCCATTCGGTGCGCTTGTCAGCCGCAAGTCCCCACGGATTGCCCTGGTTCTCGATCCCCTTAAAAGCGCTGGTCGCCTCCTGCGGGAATTTCGACTCCATCAGGACCAGGTGGCGGCGCATGTCGAAGATGCGCTGGATGTGCTCGATTCCGACCGGGCAACCCTCCTCGCACCACCCGCACGAGGTGCACCCCCAGACCGCGGCCTCGGTTGCGACCTCGGTGATCATGTCGGGGCCTTCCCAGGCGGGCGCGCCGGCGCCCTCGCTCCCGTTGGCGGCGGCCGATTTCGCGGCCAGCAGGATGGGCGCCTTTTGCAGCAGATGCTCGCGCTGCTCGATCACGAGGAATTTCGGGTTGAGCGTCTTGCCGGTATTGAAAGTCGGGCAATTGATCGTGCATCGCCCGCACTCCAGGCACGACGCCATGTCGAGCAACTGCTTCCACGTGTACTGCTCGACCTGCGAGACGCCGAACGTCTCGGCATTTTCGAAATCCTTGATCGGCGCAAGGCGGCCGCGCGGGCCGAGATTGCGGAAGAAGAGGTTTACCGGTGCGAAGATCAGATGGCGAAGTTTCGTGAACGGGAAGCAGAACAGGAGCGCGAACACGAAGAGCAGATGCGTGAGCCAGAGCGCTCGATGGACCATCGCGCCCGCGCCGAGCGCGCCCTCGATCGCGCCGACGGTCCGCCCCACGTAGGCCCATTCGGTGAACTGCGGATGAGTCGCGTTGATCCGCGCGCCCTCCAGCATCAGGCCGCTCACCGCGACCGCCAGCATCATCGTCATCGGGAACCAGTAGCCGAGCCGGTTCTCGAGATTGTCGGCGACCTTTTCCCTGGGCGGCTTGCTCAGAAGCGGCGGCTTGCGCAGCCCGCGCCGCGCCGCCTCCATCAACACGCCCGCTATGAGCAGCAGGAAGAACGTGTCCATGGCGGCTTTGAACACGAGGTAGAACGGGCCGTAAAGAAAGTAGAGGTTCACGCCGAACAGTTCGAGCAGGTCGCGCACGTCGCTGTTGATCGCGACGATCGTGGTGCCGATGAGGAGTCCCACGAACGCGACGTAAAACGAGTAATGCATCCAGCCCCACGACTCGCGAATCACCACGCCCTGTCCGAACGCATCGCGCAGCGCGAGAAAGAGCCTTCGCGGGATCTGGTCGCAGCGATCGACCGCCGCTCCGAGGCTTACGATCCGGTACCATCGCAGGCCCGCGTAAACGAACGCTGCAACCAGCACAACGAACAGGCCGTACATGATCACGAGGAAGGGAGCGGGGACGTTCCAGAGAATCTGGCGGGTGACTTGCTCGTTCATCTTGAACTCCGAAAAGACCGCCGGGCGGCAAACCGGGCCGCCGCGCGGGCGCGACGGCATCCTCTAGCCGTCTTAAATCAGACCATCGAGGTTGATTTCAATCCGCCGGTTTGGGCCCGATCCGCGACCGCTACGTCGATCGCGCTTCGATGCGGCTATTCTCCAGGCGCCACTCGACGTTGGTGCATCGATGCGCCAGCGGATCGTCGTGCGTGACAATCACCAGCGCTCCCGGGTATGCGGCGAGCGCATCCTCGAGCCGTTCGATAGCCGGAATGTCCAGATGATTCGTCGGCTCATCGAGCACCGCGGCCCAGACTCGCCGGCCAAGCCCGTAAGCAAGCGCGAGCTTTCGCGCCTCGCCCGGCGACGGCGAGTGCGACTCCAGCACCCGCTCCGGATCGGCTCCCAGAGCGGCCGCCATCGTGAGGACCCGCGAGCGCTCCGCCGCACCCAGCTCGCGCACCCAATCGAGCAGGCGCGCGCCGTCCTCGATGGTCAGCTCCTGCGGCAAATAGAGCATTCGCTCGGCGGGAATCCGCGCGCTTGCGAGCATCGCCTTTAGGAGCGTGCTCTTGCCGATCCCGTTGGGTCCGGCGACGCGGACCCGGCTCTCGCGCGTGACGACGAGGTGCACGTCGGTGAGCAGGGGCGCCGGTCCGGCCATGATGACGGGCGCATCGAGGACGAACAGGCGGCTTGCCGGCGCGGGCCGGTAGTCGATGAAAATCGAGCGTCCCTTTTCCTTGCGGAAATGGAACTCCTCGATCCGCTCGGCGACGCGATCGACGCTGCGGCGCAGAACGCCCGCATCGCGGGAGATCCGCCGCGATGCCATCTCGGCGCGCCCGCGCGCGAGCATGCTGGTCGCATCGTGGTCGCGCGGTCCCTTCATCCTGAGGCGCGCGCCCGCGTTCCACTCGGCCTCGGCCGACTGCGCAAGGCGGCGCTTGTCGGCGAGCCTGCGTGCGAGCACGTTGCGCTGATGCTTCAGCCGTTCGTATTTCGCGTGATGCTCGCGCTCCTCGGCCTCCCAGCTCTGCTTCGCGATCGTGTATCCGCCGCGCCATAGCCGCGCCGTGCCCTCGTGCACGCGAATCGTGTATGCGGTCAGCGAATCGAGCAGCGCGCGATCGTGAGAGACGACGATTCCGACGCCGCTGAAGCGGCTGAGCGCGCCGCCGAGCAGCTCCCGCGCGTCCGCATCGAGATGGTCCGTCGGCTCATCGAGGATCAGCACGCCGGGCTCGCCCGCGAGCGCCGCTCCGACCTGCCATCGCCGCCGCTCGCCCGGCGACAGCGTTGGCCATCGCGAGAGATCGCCGGCGTCGAGCCGCAATTCTCCCTGGATTCGGCGCGAGACGCCGTCGGCCGCCGCGGCGAACGTTGCGATTTCATCGGTAATCGTCTCGACCGTTTGCGGACAAAGCTGCACGCGCGCGCCGGGCGGATCGAATCGGACGTGGCCCGCGCTCGGCGCGAGCGCGCCGGTGATGAGCCGCATCAGCGTGGTCTTGCCGGCGCCGTTGCGCCCGACGACACCGGTCCATCCGGGCGCGAGCTGAATACTCACGCAGTCAAGGATCGGAACTGAATCGGAGTATGAAAATGTAAGATCGGCCAGACGCACAAACATAGTAACTGCTCCCATAATCGGCGCGCGCGTGCGACTTCGCGACGCATCCGCGCCGACTGTCTATCGGAACCTAATTGGAGCAGTTACTGCCGCACACCTTTGGCCTCGCGTGATGAGATGAATCGAAATTAATCGCTCGCGGGAGATCGGTCAACCGAGTAAGCCCTGAGCGACCACCACTGCACCCCCACCCGCGCGTCACGGATGCTGCGGAAGAAAAACCGGCAGCATCCGCGCCGCTTTGCCCTCCCCCACATCAAAAAGTGGGGGAGGGATTCGGAAATTTCCTCCCCCGCTCTTTGCTATGGGGATGACTACTAAATTTCCTCCCTCAAGTCGCGGTGTAGGGATGACTCCTAAAATTCCTCCACCATTTTTTGATCTGGGGGAGGAATAAGGAGGGGGTGCAGATGCCTACCCGCAGCCGCCATCGTCGCGGGCGGCGGAAGAATAGACGCAGAGCGGCGCGCGCTTAGGATCCCGAGTCTGAGGTTCAGCCGGAACGATCGACTACTGCTTGAGCTTCTTAAGCTCCTCGACCATCTCGGGCACCGCCTTGAACAAGTCGGCGACCACTCCATAGTCGGCGACGCTGAAGATCGGCGCCTCTTCGTCACGATTGATCGCGACGATGATCTTCGAATCCTTCATCCCGGCAAGATGCTGAATCGCGCCCGAAATTCCGACTGCGATATACAGTTCGGGCGCGACGACTTTTCCCGTCTGCCCGACCTGCAAGTCGTTGGGCACGAAGCCGGCATCGACCGCCGCCCGCGATGCGCCCATCGCAGCGCCGAGCACGTCAACGAGCGGCTCGAGCACAGTGGTGAAATTCTCGGCCGACTTAAGCCCGCGGCCGCCCGAAACCACCACCCGCGCTTCATTGAGCTGCGGGCGGTCGCTCTTGGTCGCCGCGAACGAGACGAATTGCATCTTGAGCGCCGCCGAGTCGATCTCGGCCGCGACCTTCTCGACCGGCGCCGCGCCGCCGCCTGCCTTGGCCGCATCGAAGGCGGTGCCCCGCACGGTGACGACCTTGACCGGCCCGTCCATCTCGATCGTGGCCAGCACGTTGCCTGCGTACATCGGGCGCACCAGCGTGCCGTCGCCGTTGATTGCGATTATCTCGGACGCCATCGGCGCTTGCAGGCGCGCCGCCAGGCGCGGCATCAGGTCCTTGCCCATCGCGGTCGCGGTCGCGAGCACATACTCGGCGCCGGTCGTTTTGACCAGCCCGGCGAGCGCAGCGGTATAGGCGTCGGCGAGAGGATTCTTAAGGACCGGATGCGCCAGGGCGATCACCTTGGCGGGACCGTACTTCGCGATTTCGGCCGCAAGCGCATCGGGGGCATCGGATGCGACCACCGCGATCGACTTGCCGCCGCGTTTCTGCGCGAGCTGAGCACCCGCGTTCAGCGCGGTCAGCGTGGTCTTGGGGAAATGTCCCCCCTGATGCTCTGCGAGAACCAGCACGTCACCCATTTGCATTCACTCCACCGTCGCGCTCACGCGGCCAGTCGCGTGCGGGCGATGCGAACAATTGATGTTGTCGATAAGGTCCATTTCCGGCTGCGCGATTTTTCGTCGCCGGCGCCGTCAGATGATTTTCGCCTCGGTATGCATCACCTGGATGAGTTCCTGTATCGAGCCGATCTTGCGTCCGCCCTGGCGCTTGGGAGGAGCCGCCATCGATTTGATCTTGAGCTTCGGCGCGAGATCGACGCCGAGACTTTCGGCGGGAATTTCCTTCAATTCCTTCTTGCGCGCCTTCATGATTCCCGGCAGCGACGCGTAGCGCGGTTCGTTGAGGCGCAGGTCGGTCGAGATCACGGCCGGGAGCGAAAACCCGATGGTCTCGAGGCCGCCATCGACCTCGCGCACCACCGTCACCTTCTTGTCGGCGATTTCCACCTTGGATGCGAACGTCGCCTGCGGCAATCCGAGCATCTCGGCGAGCGTCTGCGCGACCTGGTTCGAGTCGTCATCGATCGCCTGCTTGCCGAGCAGGATCAGGTCGGGATTCTCGTTGGATGCGACCTTGACGAGGATTCGCGCAATCGCGAGCGCATCGAGCGGCGCATCGTTCTTGACCAGGATCGCGCGGTCGGCACCCATCGCGAGCCCCGTCCGCAGTTGCTCCTGCCAGGTCGATTGTCCGATGGAGACGAGCACGACCTCGCCCCCGCCCTGTTTCTCCTTGATGCGGAGCGCCTCCTCGATCGCGATTTCGTCAAATGGGTTGATGACCCACTTGATGTTGTCGGTTGCGATCCCCGAGCCGTCGGGGAGGATGCGGATCGCGGTGGCGGGGTCCGGAACTCGCTTGATTGGAACCAGTATCTTCACGGCAATTTCCTTCCACGCAGTGGGCGGTGCGGCGAATTGAATTCGAAGCCGGCCCTGGTTGCCTCGAACCAGGGCCCATAACCGCCCCGAAAGTAACAACGGTCGGAAAAACAGTCAAACGACCGCATCCCCGCTCGCGCGCGGGCAAACCGGCGCGCCCGCAGGCCGGTCGACCGGCTCTATTCGTTGTAGCCGAGCCGGCGCGAGAGTTCGCCGCCGGCTTCGATCAGCAGCGGCGCGATTTCGGAGCTGATCCGCTCGCTCGGAATCCGGTAGGTAGGCCCCGCGACCGCAAGCGACCCGACCACTGAGCGCGTGTAGTCGCGAATCGGTACCGCGACCGACGTCACTTCCTCCATGAATTCGCCCGCGTCCACGGCATAGCCGCTGCGCGCAACCGCCTGAAGCTGCTCGACCAGCATCGCGCGGTCGATGATCGTTTTGTCCGTGAACCGCCGCAGATGCTCGGGCAGCGTCGAGCGCAGTTGCTCCTCGGTATCGAAGGCGAGATGGACCTTGCCGGCGGCAGTGCAATGAAGCGGGAGCGTAAGCCCGATCGGAGGAGTGATGCGGACGGCGCGATCGTCGGGCTCGGCGGATTCCAGCGGAACAACCCCGTCGCGCCGCACGATCGCGACGTAGGCGCTCTCGCGGCACTTGCGGGCGAGGTCCTGGAGCGTCGGACGCGCCTGGCGCACGAGCCCCATATGATGAATGTAGCGGCGGCCGAGATGGAGGCACTTGATCCCGAGCCGGTAGTTCTCGGTAGCTTTGTTTTGCTCGATGTACCCGCGCGCCTCGAGCGTCGCGAGCAGACGGAAGACGTTGTTCTTGTGGAGCTTGAGCCGCTTGGAAAGCTCGGTTACACCGAGTTCATCGCCCTCGCCAAAGAATTGCTCGAGCACATCGAGCGCGTGAGCGACCGATTGGATAACGTAGTTCGTTTTGTCGCGTCGGACCATCGCCGTCCATCGCCACTTGCGCGGACAGCCGAACGCCGCGGGGCGGATTGGAAAAGTGTTCTAATCTAGGCGTCGCGCTCAAACGCTGTCAACGCCGGGCCCGATTTTCCCGCCAAAATCCGCTAACCCCTTGATTTAAAGGGATTATTTGAGGGTCCGACGTTGCGGGCCATCATCGTCGGGTGCCCGCTCAAACTGCGTGCGCGCGCGCAAGCGGCATCATCGGCTCGTGCGGATGGGCCGCGGTTTTCCGCGACGCGTCGGACGCGCCGGGTCGATCGCGCGGAATCGCGCCGCCGAAAACGCGCCACGGTGGCAGCGGCGCGGCTGACCGCCCTATAATCGGTCGCGCGGCGCGAATGCGGTGCTGAGCGCGTCTTCCCTGAACAGGTGGCCGCCGTGGCAAACGATGCCGATCTGACGACGTTCATCGACCGAAGCTTCGCGCGCGACGATGCGCGGCGGGTCAAGCAATTCGCCGAGCGCCTCTTCGCTCGCCAGCCGCGCGAGCGCCTCGAACGCATCCCGGTCGAGCGGCGCCTTGCGATTGTGCGCGGCGCGTTCGATTTCTTCGCGGTCCGAACCGAGCCCATCAAGGTGCGCGTTGAGCCCTCCGCGGACGGCGAGGGAATCACGACGGTCGAGACGGTGATGCCCGATTGCGCGTTCATCGTCGACAGCCTCCTCGAGCATTACCATCAACTCGGCGCGACCGTGCGCACGCTGATGCATCCGGTGTATCGGGTCGCGCGCGACGGAAGCGGCCGTATCGTGTCGTTCGAGCGCCCCTCCGAGCGCGAGCGCGGCGAGTCGCTGACCCATGCCGAACTGGAAATACCAGCCGGCGCGGCGGACGCCGATCGAATCGCTCGCGAGGTGCGCGCTGTCCTCGCCGAAGTGCGGCTTGCAACCGGCGACTTCGACCTGATGACCGCGTGCGCTCTCCACATCTGCGAAGAGACGGCATCGATCCGCGATCTCATCGAAGCACGCGACTTCCTGAGATGGCTGGTCCAGGGCGGATTCGTCTTCCTGGGCTATCGCCGCTACCGGGTCGAGGACGCCGGCGCGGCCAGGTTGCTCCCCGAGCTTGGCTCGGAACTCGGTATCGTCCGCGAGCATGACGATTCGCGGTTTCGCACCGCCGCCTCGCTCGAAGAGATTCTTCCCGCGACGCCGAAGCTTTTCTTCGACGGCCCCGCGCTGATTATCGGCAAGACCCGCGCGGAATCGCACGTACATCGCCGCCGCCCGATGGACAGCGTGACGATCCGCCGCGCGGGCGCCGATGGCCGCGTGGAGGCATTCGATCACTTCATCGGCCTTTTCACGTCCAAGGCGTACGCCGAAGAGGCGCAGCATATCCCGGTGCTGCGCGCGAAGCTGCATGAAGTGCTCGAGGCCGAGGGGGCGGACGTAGGCTCGCACGATTACAAGGAAATCGTCGCCGCCTTCAACAGCTTTCCCAAGGACGAATTGTTCCGCGCGCCGGTGAGCGAACTCCGCGACCAGATGCGCGTCATCCTCGACGTCAAGAACGAAACCGCGGTGCGGCTGAGGATTCTCCCGGACACTTATCGCGGCAACGTGATCGCGCTCGTCGTGATGCCGCGCGAGGCGTTCTCGGCCGAGGTCCGCGAGCGCATCCAGCGCGCGCTTGCGAAGGGGCTGGGCGGAACGCTGGTGTACTACTACCTTGCGCTCGGCGAGGGCTTCACCGCGCGCCTCCATTTCTGCTTTGTCGCCGAGCCGCCCAGGGCCCAGAAAATTCGCGAGATGGAGGGCGAGATCGCGTCGCTTGCCCGCCGCTGGGAGGATCGGCTGCGCGATGCGCTCATCGAGGAGGTCGGACCGGCGCGCGCCCGAACGCTCGCCGCAGGGTGGGCCGGCGCGTTCGGCGACGAGTACAAGGCGGCAACCCAACCGGCGCGCGCCGCTGCCGACATCGCGCAGATCGAGGCGCTCATCGAGCGCGCCGGCGCCTACCACGTCGAGATGCTCCCCGAAGCTCCGGATGCGCGCGAGGCAAGCGAGCTTCGCATCAGCGGACTCGGTGAGGCCCCGATGTTGTCGGAGCTAATGCCGACGCTGCAGAACTTTGGAGTTCGCGTGCTCTCCGAGGAGGTGCACGTGCTGAGGCCCCAAAGCGGCGGGCGCACCGTGAACGCATACGTGCAGGCATTTACGGTGGAAGGTCCCGGGGGCCAGCCGCTTTCGCAGTCGCCGGGCGCGGGCGCGATCGCCGATGCGATCGAAGCGGTGCGCAAGGGAGATTGCGAGGATGATCCTCTCAATGCGCTCACGCTGAGCGCGGGATTGGGCTCGCGCGAGGTGGCGCTGCTGCGCGCCTACCTGGCGGCGGCCTTCCAGATGCGGCTTGCGCCGGGACCTCCGGCGCTGCGCCGTGTTCTGCTTGCGCATCCCGCGTTCGCCCGGGCGATGTTCGATCTTTTCGCCGCGCGGCTTGCGCCCGATGCCGCGACGCCGCCCGAACGGATCGCCGCGCTTCGCGCCACATGCGTTGCCGAGCTCGGCGCGATCGACAATATCGCCGACGATCGCACGGCCCGCATGCTGCTCTCTATGGTCGAGGCGACGGTCCGCACCAACTACTTCTGCCCGCTCGCGTCGCCCGATCCGTATATCTCGCTCAAGTTCGACAGCGCGCGCATCCAGGGACTCCCCGACACGCCGCCGCTCTACGAAATCCACGTGAACAGCCCGCGGATGGAGGGATGTCATCTGCGCGCCGGCGCGGTGGCGCGCGGCGGAATCCGTTTCAGCGACCGCCCCGATGACTACCGGACCGAGATCCTCGACCTCATGAAGACGCAGACGGTGAAGAACGCGATCATCGTGCCGGTCGGTTCCAAGGGCGGATTCATCGTGAAGCGCCGCGCGCCCGGCGCGACGGGTCCCGAGACGGGAATCGAATCGTATCGGACCCTGATCGCGGCGATGCTCGACCTGACGGACAATCTCGTTGACTCCGGCGTCGCGCATCCGGCGCGCGTCAGGATTCTCGACAACGACGGTCCCTACCTGGTGGTGGCGGCCGACAAGGGAACTGCCGCGTTCTCCGATGTCGCCAACGAAATCGCGCTCGAACGCGGCTTCTGGCTGGGCGATGCGTTCGCATCGGGGGGCAGGTACGGCTTCGACCACAAGAAGATCGGAATCACGGCGCGCGGCGCGTGGGAATCCGCCCGCCGCCACCTGCGCGAGATGGGGCGCGACCCGGCTCGCGGCGCTCCCGTCACCGTCGCCGGAATCGGCGACATGTCGGGCGACGTGTTCGGAAACGGGATGCTCCAGTCGGCCAACTTGAAGCTCATCGCCGCCTTCGACCATCGCCACATCTTCATCGATCCCGACCCCGACCCGGCTTCCAGCTTCAAGGAACGCAAGCGGCTCTTCGAGCGCGCAGGCTCGCAATGGTCGGACTACAACCCGGCCCTCATCAGCAAGGGCGGCGGCGTCTGGCCGCGCGGACAGAAGAGTATCGATCTCAGCCGCGAGGCGGCCGCGGCGCTCGGCTGCGAGCCCGGACCGCTCGACGGCGAAAGTCTCATCCGCGCGGTCCTGCGCGCGCCGGTCGAGATGCTTTACAACGGCGGAATCGGCACGTACGTCCGGGCCAGCAGCGAGACCGACGCGGATGTGGCCGACCACGCGAACGACGGATGCCGAATCACGGCGCCGGAGCTGCGCGCCAAGATCGTTGTCGAGGGAGGAAATCTCGGCCTCACCCAAAAGGCGCGCATCGAGTACGCCCTTGCGGGCGGCCGCATCAACACCGACGCAATCGACAACTCGGCGGGCGTCGATACGTCCGATCACGAGGTCAATCTCAAGATCCTTCTTGGACCCGAGGTCGCGCGCGGCGCGCTCAAGTTCGAAGAGCGCAACCGGATCCTCGCCGCATCCACCGCCGAGGTCGCCGAGAGCGTGCTTCGCGACAATCGGGACCAGGCGCTCGCGCTGAGCCTCGAGCAGATCCGGAGCCGGACCCGGCTAAGCACCTTCCGCGATCATCTTCAGGCAATCGAGCAGCGCGGCGTGATGCGCCGCGATGAGCCGGCGCTGCCGGCGCGCGAGGAGCTCAGCGCGCGGCACGCGCGTTATCCGGGGCTCACGCGGCCCGAACTGGCGCTCGTGACCGCATACACCAAGATCGATCTCGTGCGACTCGTCGAGAACTCGCCCGTGATCGATGATCCTTACCTTGTCGAGCGTTTCCTCGTCCCGTACTTCCCGGCGACGATCGCCGGGCGCTTCGCCGATGCGATCCCGAACCATCGCCTGCGCCGCGAACTGATTGCGACCCGGATGGTGAACGAGCTGGTGGACGTGATGGGATCGACCTTCGTCTTCGCGTTCGGCCGCGACCGCGCGGTCGATGCGGGAGAGGTGGTTCGCGCGTGGCTGATCGCGGCCGACGTGCTCTCAGTCCGCGAGCGCGCGGAGCGTCTGAAGCAGGGGGGCGCGATCGGCGCCGAGGCGGAAGTGGCGGCGTTTTTCGCGCTCGAGCGCGCCTGCCGCGCCGGCACATCGTGGGCGCTCGGACAAATCGACCCGGCGGTTTCGATCGCCGCGGCGGTCGAGCGCTTCCGCTCCGCGTTCGCGCAGCTCAACGATGAGTTCGAATCGATGCTCGCGGCGGGGGAGCGCGCCCGCTTCGAGCGCGCCTACCGGGAGCTTCGCACCGCGGTGGGCGAGGCGGAACTCGCGCACGGACTTGCCCGCCTCGCGTTTGCGCATCATCTGCTAACCACGCTGAGTCTGAGCTTTGCGCGCGGCGTCGAGCCCCTGCGCGCCGCACAGGCCTATTTCGCGCTGGCGGAAAGCTTCGATTTCGCCCGACTCGAGGATGTGCTGGTCTCGCTCGACAGCGAGGACCGATGGGAGCGGCGTGCGGCGCTCGCCCTGGGCGCCGAGTTGCGCGATGCGAGGGTTGCTCTCAGTTGCGCGATCCTCGATGGGGGCGAAGGCCCGGCCGCGGAAACGATCGAGCGAATCCGCCGCGCGCGCGCGCAGCGCTTCGATGAGGCCGCGCGGCTACTCGGCGAGTTGCAGGCGCTCGCGACGCCGAGCCTCGCCGCGCTGCAGGTCACCGTCCGCGCGCTCTCCCGCCTGGCATCGCCAAGTTAGACAACTGCCGCTTTACAAGTGCGCGCTGCTGGTCAGCGCCACGGTCGGCCCCAGCGCGCGCTGCGCCGCAGCCGCGCTTCGCTCGGCCAGCAGAGCCGTCAAATCGCGATACAGGCGCGCGCCCGCGGCGATGAAAAATGCGTTCGTCGCGTAGGTAACCGCCACCCCGAGCAGGTCGGTGAAAAAAATCGCGATCCACAGCACGCCCGCATAGTATCCGACCGGACCGATCAGCAGGCTGACCACGACGAACGCGCCCGAGGTCCAGGAATTGTATCCCGACCAGACCGCGAGAAAGACCACGATTCTAATCGCGGTCCGGAAAAACTGCTTGCGCATCAGCTCGCGGCTGAAGAGCAGCGCATACCAGCTATGCTTGCCGTCGAACACGAGCGCGAACGGCGCGAAATACAGCCACAGGAACAACACCCATCCGAAGACCGTCACCACGATGCCCAGAAATTCAAGCGCCGCGAAAAGGGAGGATGACTGCGACGCAAACAAGATCGCAAGGCCAATTCCCACCGCCGGAATGATCAGTTGCAGCAGCAGCACCCACGCGTATGCGGGCGCGAACGCGATCGCTCGGCGATACACCTCGATCGCCTCGGGCATCCCTCCACGCTCCCGCCCATCGGTCCCGCGCAGCGCGACCAGCACGACCAATCCCGCGGCGACGGTTATAAGAAGGAAGAGCAGGTGGAGCGTCAGCGTGAACCAGATCGGGAATAGCGGCGGGCCGCCCTCCCGCGAAGGCGCGTAGGGCGTCTGCGCGGGCAGCAGGCTGATGTTCTGAGCGCCCGGCTCGAAGGCCGCGGCCAGACGATGTTGCAGGTTGAGCGCGTCAGGAAGGAGACAGAGCGCCCCCAACAGCACGAGCGGGGCGAGCACCAGCGCGAGACTCCTCCAGTTGTCTCGCAGGTCGTTCACCGCGTTGGCAAGATAGATGAAGCTGCTTTTGAGACGCGGCTCGCCCACGGCGCGTAGAGGTTGGCATCCCGCGCCGCCCGAAACAAGCCCGCACGCCGGCGCGGTCGCGCGGGAGGCGTCCGCGCGCGGCGTTTGCCGCACCGGCGCAAGCCCGCTACGGTGAAGGATTACAGCCCGCCGCCGCGCGGGCGGACCATCCAAGGAGCAGGGTGATGGCCGACAACGATCGCGCAGCCAGCATCGAACAGGAGAACAAGCAGCTTCGGCGGCTGCGCTTCCTGGTCGATTTGACCTTCGCAACTATCGCTCAGGACAACGATTTGACCCTCGAGGAGGCATGGGAGCACGTGATCGCGCTCAAGGGCGCAGCGGTCTCGATGTTTCCGGGAAAGGGCGAAACCTTCGACCTGATATACCTCCCGCGCTTCTCTCGCCTGCTTGCAGAGCGGTTCGGCGCGAATTGATGCGCGCGCGATGAAGACTCTCAGCGGCGCCATCGTCCGCGCCGACGGTACTCTGCTCCGCGGCCAGTTGACCTTCAGCGACAAGATCGTCGAGGTCCATCCCGCCGCGGTCGAAAGCCGCGACTATCTCCTGCCCGGGCTCATCGACCTGCAAGTCAACGGCTCGCACGGAATCGATGTGATGAGCGCGGATGCGCGGGCGCTCGCCGCGCTCGGACGCCATCTGGCGCGCGAGGGCACCACCGCCTGGCTTCCGACCGCGGTCACCTCGCCGATCGAACGAATCGAGGGCGTGCACGCGGCCATCGCCGAGGCGATCGCCGCCGAGCATCCGCATCCCGGCCGCGCGGGCGAACCGGCGGTGATCCTCGGGATGCATCTGGAGGGGCCGTTCATCTCGCCCCGCCGCCTGGGCGTTCATCCGCCGCTCAACCTGGAACCGGCAGGCGGCGCGTTCGAGCGCATCGCCGCGATGAGCGCGCTCAGGCTCATCACGATGGCGCCGGAACTGAACGGCGCGCCCGACGCGATTCGGCGGCTGGTCAAACGCGGCGTGACCGTATCGATCGGTCATACCGATGCGACGCTCGAGGAGGCGCGCGCGGGAATCGAGGCGGGAGCGCGCATGTTCACGCATCTGTTCAACGCGATGCGGCCGCTTGCGCATCGCGACCCCGGCGTGATCGCCGCCGCCCTTGCGCAATCGCCGGCCGTCGCGGCGGTAATTCCCGACGGCGTGCATCTGCATCCCGAGATCCTTCGCCTCGTCCATCACGCGCGCGGGGTAAGCGGGATGATGCTGACCACGGACAAGGTCGCGCTGGCGGGCGCTCCCAACGCCGCCGGCGCGGCGCGCGCGACAATCGATCGCGGGGCCGCGCGGCTTGCCGATGGCCGCCTTGCCGGCAGCATCATCTCGATGCTCGATGGCGTGCGGCTGATGGTCGATGCGGCCAAGGTGACGGTCGGGCAGGCCGCGGTGATGGCGGCTACGAATCCGGCGAACGTGCTCGGGATGCGCGATCGCGGGCGGCTGGAGGTCAGCGCGCACGCCGATGTAATTGTCCTGACACCGGAGCTAGAGTTGAAGGCGGTGTTCGTCGGCGGGCGCGAGGTTTCCTGAGCGCATCGATTCGCCCGCGCAAGCGCGTCCGCTCTGCGAGCCACCGCGAGAGGTGATCACATGGCTCTTAACAAGGCCTGCATCGGCAGGGAATATCCGCCCACGTCCCGGGAAGTAACCGCCGCCGCCGCGCAGGCATACGCTCGCGCGTACAACGACGACAATCCCGCTTTCTTCGATGCGCACCGCGCGGGCGGAATCGTCGCACCGCCGATGTTCGCCGTGGCCGTCACCTGGGACTCGATCATGCAGGTCGTCACCGACACGGAAGTAAAGGCCGACCTCCTCCGGCTCGTCCATGGCGAGCAGGACATGGAGTTCATCCGGCCGATTCGGCCCGGCGACGTGATCGTCTCGACCGCGAAGATCGCATCGATCGAAACCAAATCGACCGGCGAGACGATGGCGATCGAAGTCAAAGCCGCAGACCGCGCCGGCGCGTTGGTTCAGCGCACGGTCTTCAGCGTCTTCATCCGCGGCGGCGGAAGCCGCGGTGCATCCGAGCCGCGCCCGGCCGAGCCCGCGCGCGGCGAGCCGCTGTTTTCGGCCGCGCAGGCGATCGACAAGGATCAGACCTACCGCTATGCGGAGGCGTCGGGCGATCGAAACCCGATTCACACCGATGAGAACGTGGCGAGGATGGCCGGGCTGCCGGGAATAATCGTGCACGGGCTTTGCACGATGGCATTCACGTCCAAGGTGATAATCGACCGGCCGTGCGGCGGCGATCCGGCGCGGCTTAAGCGCCTGCACGTGCGATTTTCGCGCCCGGTGCTGCCCGGCCAGACGATTACGACCAGGGTGTGGTCCGAGGGCGAGCGCGACGGCCGCCGCGTGTACGCATACGAGACGCTCAATCCCGATGGACAGGCGGTAATCCGCGACGGAATTGCCGAAGTCGCGCCGTGACGATTGCGCGCGAGCGCGCGGGCGCTGATCGCGCCAGACCGTGGCAAAGCGAGTCACGATTGGCCTGTCGCTCTCGCTGACGGGCGAGTACGCCGCAATGGGCCGGCAGGCGGAGGCCGCGCTGCGCCTGCTCGCCGCCGACCTGAACGCATCGGCCGGGGTCCGCGTCGGAGGCGAGTTCCACGAGGTTGCCCTGGAATGCGTCGATGATGCGAGCGACGCGCGCCGATGCGCCGAAATCTATCGCGCGATGGTGGCGGAGCGCCGCGCCGATTTGCTGATGGGACCGTACTCGAGCGCGCTGGTCCGCGCGGCCGCGCCGATCGCCGAAGAGGCGCGCATGGTGCTCATCAATCACGGCGGCGCCGCGGACGGCCTGTACGAGCGCGGCTGGCGCATGATCGTCGGCGTGCTCAGCCCGGCGAGCAGCTACCTGACCGGCTTCATCCGCCTGCTGGCGACGCTCAAGTTCTGGCGCAAGCGGCTCGCGATCGTCGCGCAGAACTCGCCGTTTGCAAGTGCTGTCGCAGGCGGTGCCGAACGCGCGGCGGCCGAGCGCGTGGCGCGCCGGCGCGGCGTGCGCGTGCGGGTCAAGTGGAACGGGGAATTCGATCCGGCCACTACGCCGGCGAATCTGTTCCCCGCGCTCAGGCGCAATCGAGTAAACGCCCTTTTAAGCGCCGGCAGCTTCGCGCACGACGTCGCAGTGATTCGCGCGATTGCCGCATCGCAACTCGACATCCCCGTCCTTGCGTGCGTCGCCGCAGGCGTCGAGCGCTTCGGCATCGAACTCGGCGAGCATGCGGAGGGAATCGTCGGGCCGAGCCAGTGGGAGGAAAGCGCGCAACTAAAGCCAGCGATCGGCCCGGCTCCGGCAGCGTTCGCACGCCGGATGCGCGCGGCGGGGGCGGCTTGCGACTACGTCGCGGCCCAGGCGTTCGCCGCCGGCTTGCTTGCGAAGGCCGCGCTCGAGGCTGCCGGCGCCCTCGACCAGGAGCGGATCCGCTCCGCCTTCTCCAACCTGCGCACTTCCACGCTGTTTGGCGACTTTGCGATCGATCCTGCAACCGGCCGTCAGGACGGCCACAAGATGCTGCTCGTGCAGTGGCATCGCGCAAGCAAAGTGATTATCGAGCCGGAACCGGACGCCGGGCCCGGCACGCTCGCGATGTTGCCCGGATTGCGGCTGATCGCGGCCGGCCTGGAGATGTTACGGCAGGGCCGCCGAGATGAGGACGATGAGCGCGACCGCGATTGAGCTTGCCGCACGCCGCGCCTGACCTCAATTGCGCGCGCTCGGCGTTCGACTGAAATGCGTATAATCTAAATCTGTCGTGCACCTCAGGACCCGCCGATGCGTATGAGTATCGTGATCGATGACCGATTGATGAAGCGCGCGATGCGAGCGTCGGGCGCGGCCACCAAGCGCGAGGCGGTCGAGCGCGGGCTTATGCTGATCGTGCGTCTGGCCGAGCAGGAAAAGCTGATCCGTTCGGCGCGCGGCAAGCTGCGCTGGGGGGGGTGACCTCGAGGCGATGCGCCGTTAGAAGCTGCGGGGGTCGTCGGGAGGTTCGACGCCCGCCTTTTGCGCCGACTCGCGCGCAGCCGCGGCGAAAATCCCGTGCGCCATCGTGGACGCCTCCGCCATCGCGCGCGCATGATAAATCTTCATCCGGGCCTCATGCACAGCGTGGTCGTCGGGCGCCGCATCGGCCGCCCAATCCGCGAGATGGGCCGCCAGGGCGAGTTCGCCGGCTTTGAGCTTCTCCAGCGCCCGTGCGATCACCTTGTCCGCTCCGCCCGCGAGCGCCGTGATCTCCAGCGCGCGCTCGACCGCCGCCGCCGGCTTCAGATTCGATGCGACCCCATCGTACCATCCGCCCTCCAGCCGCCAGATGTTGCGAATGATGAACTCCGGTTCGTCGTATACCGCTTGCAGCCACGGCTTGTCGGCGAGATTAGGCGGCGGCTTGACCGTGTGCACGATGTCATCGAGCGGCGCGCCGTCATTCATCATCGCGATAGTCTGGTCGTAGATGCTCTGCAGATATGCGGCGGTGTCGTTCAACACCTGGCGCACTCTGATTGCCCCGAACACCGGATAGCCGTGACCGGGCAGGAGGACCTCGGCGCCCGTATTCGCCATCGCGCGCAGCGCCTCGGCCCATTCGCGCGCGTAGCGCGGCGCCTTCTGCGGATTACCCGCGTTGGGAGCTGCCCAGATAATGAGATCGCCCGTGCATAGCGTTTTGCGCTCGGGGATGTACACCCAGCAATGGTCGTCGGTCTCGCCGCGCGCATGATGGCATTCGAATTTCCCGCCGCCCGCAACGACGTTCAGTTGATGGTCGAAATAGGTGTCGGGATAGACGTACTCGGCGGGGAATGCCGCGGGACGGCCGAACTGGCGCGAGTTGATCACATTGTTGTAGCCCGCCGTGCGCTTGTAGCGGTCGAAGCGCGCCGCGATCGCGCGATGGCCGACCACGCGCGGCCGCGCGACGTGCCGATCGAGCGCCTCGGCCACCAGAGCGGGCATCCCGCATGCGTGATCGACGTGCCCGTGCGTATAAATCGCGGTGTTCACGCGATCGGGCGAGAACTGGCGGAGCAATTTCAGCGTCGCGTCCTGGAGAAAATAGGCGCCCGTGTCGATCAGGACCAGGCCCTCGCCGGTTCTGACCGCGATCATGTTTGCGAACCAGCGATAGAACATCACGCCGTCGGCGACCTCCTCGAACTCGCCGGTAGGCGCGAGCGGATGATGGTCGCGGGTGGTCAATTCGCCGGTGAAGAGTTTTTCCGCTGTCTCTCTGATTACGCCCATAGGCTCCCTCGCTGCCGGGGATTACCGGTTCGATGCGCCGCGCGCCGCAACGACCGGAGCATCCGCGTGACTCGCACGCGTGGATAAAAGGATTAAAGCGCCGCCATCGGGCTAACCGTAGTTGCGAGCGAGGCTTGGGGAAAGTATGATTTTTGAGGGTTTTTAGCTCGCGGCACCTTCCTCATGCCGAACCCTGTAGCGCCGCATGTACACCGGCATCATCGAAGATCTCGCAACCGTCGATTCGATCGACCTTACCGGCCAGGGCGCGGTTCTTGCCGTCAAAACCGCGCTCCCGATGGCGCGAATCAAAGTCGGCGATTCGATTTCCGTTAATGGCGCCTGCCTGACGGTGGTCTCGAAGGCGCGCGGGCGCATGTCGATGGACGTCTCGGCCGAGACGCTTCGGCGCACGACGCTCGGCAGCCTGCGGGCCGGCGACCGGGTAAACCTCGAGCGATGCCTCACGCTGGGCAAGCTGGTGGGCGGGCATCTGGTGGCGGGGCACGTCGATGGCGTCGGGAAAATCGTCTCGATCGAGCCGGAGGGCGGCTCCAGGCTGTACACGTTCGAGGCGCCGGCAAGCGAGTCGCGCTATCTGGTCGAGAAAGGCTCGGCCACCATCGACGGCATCAGCCTGACCGTGTTCGGAATCCACGGTCCCCGGTTTTGCTGCGAGCTTATTCCGCATACGCTGAAAGTCACGACGCTCGGCTTCAAGCGGGCAGGCGATGCGGTGAATTTCGAGAGCGATATGCTCGTGAAGTACGTCGAGAAGATGCTCGCAGAGCGGGGAATGCTCGCCGCGGCGGGGGGCTCATGATTACGCCGGCGCGCGCACATGACCGGATCGGTCTGTCCGCGGGAGGGCGCTCATGAGCTTGATGCAAATCCCGCGCAAGATCGAGTATGCGCTTCGGGCGATGATCTATATGGCCGACCGCCCCAACGGGATCGCGCGAGGGGGCGAGATCGCCAAGCACGAGCAAATTCCCAAGTACTACCTCGAGAAGGTGATCCGCGACCTGATGCGCGGCCGACTCGTCAACGCGCGGCGCGGTCCCGGCGGCGGCTACCAGCTCGCGCGCCCCGCGTCGTCGATTTCGTTCCGCGACATTATCGAGGCGGTCGAGGGCCCGATCAGGCTCAATATCTGCACCGATGGCTCGAGTTCGTGCGCGCTCCAGCCGGCCTGCCGTATGTATCGCGTCTGGGAGAAGGGCCAGCAGATGCTGCTGGAAATGTTCTCGGATACCTCGCTCCAGGAAATCGCAGCGATAAGGGGCCCGAGCGAGGGCGCATTCCGGCCCACCGCGAACGAGGCGGTGGCCTCGCCCGCCAAGCCCTAGCAGGATGTCGAGAAGAGCGAAATCCGCGCAGTTCGGCCGTCCTGTGATCTCAACATCCTGGGTAAAAGTTGGCTTCCTTCCTCTATCTTCTCTCCCGGTCTTTTCCGGGGGAGATAAGAGAGGGGGAGCAGGTTGTGATTTATCACCAGCCTGCTAGTCCGTTGCCGCATCCGCCCAATCGCCTCGCCACGCGCGAATCGCCGCATCGGTCCCAAGGCGCGATCGATCGCGGCTTTGTGCCGGATCTCGAAAGGTGAGCGAGCAGGCGATGGCCGCGCCGGGAGCGCTGGGGCAGGAAGCTCGCGCCCGCGCTCCAATCTTTTCCGAGAAAAGCTTCTATCTCGAGGAGTTCTACGGCAAGAGCCTGCTGTTCGCGATGATTCCGCCGTCGGGCGAGCGAATCAGCGAGTTCGACTCGCTCGTGCGCACGCTGCGCGAGCTGCGCCGCAACCAGACCCGATGCATCGTGATCGTCTGGCCGGGCGCACTTCAGCGCCTGATGCGGCGGATGGGGCGGATGGCGCCGGCGGGGCCGATTCCGATCTTCGACCCGTCGCGCGGAGTGCGATCGCGTCCCTACCCGCCCGATTCCGCGGTCGCCCTGATCTGGGAGGGCCTGCGCGCGGGGTCCACCGTGGTCGCATCCACCAAAGACGACGACCCCGAGGACCTGGTCGTCTTCGCCCAGGAACTCGCAAGCCGGCTCCGCGTCTTCAAGCTGATCTTTCTCGATCGGGCGGGCGGGCTGGTCGATAAAAAAAGCAGAAGGCTCTCGTTCGTCGAGATGAAGCGGGTCCGCCCTCTTCTGCCGCAGATTCGATCGCGCCTGCGCCGGGCAATCGTGCGCTCCACCCACCGCGCGCTCAAGGACGGCGTCGGCTCGGTCAACCTGGTCGCTCCGCGCGGCGTTTACGAAGAGCTGTTCAGCTTTATCGGCACCGGCACGCTGTTCACCGAGATGCAGTACGGATGGGTGCGGCCGATCTCGATCGACGACTTCGAGGAGGTCGAGGCGCTGATCGTGCGCGCGCAACACGAGGGCTTCCTGCTCTCGCGCAGCGCGGACCAAATCGCCAGACTGCTGCCCTCGTGCTTCGGCTACCGAATCGGCGATGAGCACCTGGCCGGGATTTGCTCGCTTCTCACGGAGCCGTACCGGCGCGAGCGCGCAGGCGAAATCACCGCGCTCTATACGCTGACGCGCTTCCAGGGCGAGGGCGTCGCAGTGGAACTCGTGAAGGAAGTCATGGAAGAGGCGCGGTCGCGCATGCTCCGCTACGTGTTCGCATGCACGACCGAGGAGCGCGCGGCGCGCTTCTTCAGCCGCCTCGGCTTCCGGCGCGCGGCGCCCCGCGATGTCGCCCCGGCGAAATGGCGCGGCTACGATCCGGCCCGGATGGCGCAGCTCCACATCTTCCGGTACGAACTCGGTTAAGTGAAAAGGGTTCCTCAACTCCCCGCCAGGGCGCGGCGCCGGCAGACCCGGCAATGAAATCGCCGCCCGCACGGATCGCCCCCGCCGCGATCCTCGCCGCCATTGTGATCGCGAGCGCCGTCCTGCTCCTCAATCGTCTGGGCGCAAGCGACGTGTGCAGCGGGAACGAGGCGGTCGAGGGCGTGTTCGTCCAGGAGATGGTCGAGCGCGGCAATCTGCTGTTCCCGCTGGAGAACGGGCGCACGCCGATGTACAAGCCGCCGCTGTTCCATTGGACCGCGACGGCGCTCGACCGGGTGGCGGGGATACGCAAGGTGACCGCGGCCAACCTGCGGCTCGCCTCGGCGCTCTATGCGACCGCCGGCATCGTACTCACGATCGCGTTTGCGAATTCGATGCTCGGCGCGGACGGTGCGATTCTCGCCGGGCTCGCGCTCGCCGCGTCATACCAATACATCAGCCAGGGGCGCTTCGGCCGGGTGGACATGACGCTCACTTTTTTCGAGACGCTCGCGATGTTCGCATTCGTCTGGTGGATACCCCCGCAAGCGAGCGACGCCGCCCGCACCGCGGCTGGCGGGCCGGCCAGGCGCGGGATGCTCTACCTGCTCGCGGTGGCTCTGGGACTGGCCGTGCTCGCCAAGGGGCCGGTCGGCGCAATTCTGCCCGGTGCAGCAATTGTGGTTTTCATGGCGATCGAGCGCCGATTCTCGCAGCTCGTCGCGATGCTCGAGCCGGGGCCGCTGATCGCCGGCGCCGCGATCGCATCGAGCTGGTACCTCGCCTGTTATCTCGGCGGCCGTTTCGCGTTTCTCCACCGCCAGCTCGGAAGCGAAAACCTGGGGCGCTTTTTCGGCGCGCTCGGCACGATGACGCCGTGGTATTACGCCAAGCCGATCCTGCTCAATTCGGCGCCGCTGAGCTTGCTCGTGCCAATCGCGGCCGCAACCGCCCTCTGGCCGCGCGGCAATCGCGACGATGACGCCGTGGCGACGGATTCAAGTGCGCTCCGCGCGCGTGCGGCGGTCCGCCTGTTCGCGATTTTCTGGATCATCACCGTGATTTTCTTCTCGGTTGCGGCCTACAAGCGCCGCGCATACCTGGTCCCGCTCTGGCCCGCCAGCGCCGTGATGCTCGCGTGGTGGATCGGCGGCTTCGCCCGCTTGCGGCTGGGGAACGCGATGAAATGGTCCTTCGCCGCGATTTGCTGCGGGCTGATCGTGTTCAACCTTATCTACATACCGCGCCAGGAAATCCGCCAATGCGCGGACAGCACGTATCGGCCGGGGGCCGAGGAGATTCGCCGCGTGGTCGGCCCGGCCGAGCCGCTTTATACTTACGGCTTCGATGAGGAACTCGCGCCGCTGCTCTTTTACCTCGACCGCGATGCGCCCGCGATCGGGGGCAAGCTCGGCGATGCGCCGCCCGGATACGTCATCGTGCCCGCCCGCGTCTGGCGCGCGCATCAGGCCGAGGCGCTCGATCTCGAGCCGGTCCTGACCACCGATCGCGGGGGACGCCCGCTCGTTCTGCTGCGCCGCGGCAAGGCGCTGGCGGCAGGCGACGCGGCCGCAATTTCAATCGATCCGTAACTCGCGGGAAGTCAGCGCTATCAGACGCTTGCAGCGCCGGCGGCGCGCGAAAGCCCCATCAGCGCCGCCGTCAGCGCGTTGAGATCATTCTCGTCATAGTACTCGAGCTCGATTCGCCCCGGATGCTTCCCGCGCCGGCGGACGATCCTGACCTTGCGCTTGAACGTGCGCTGAAGATTGTCGGCCAGGGCCGCGAGGTTGGGATCGACCGTGACGCGACGCGCGGAGGAAGAGCGCCGGGCGCGATGCTCGGCGGCAAGCTGCTCGGCGCCGCGCGAGTTGAGTCCGCCCTCGACGATGCGCCGCGCGCCGTCGATTTGCGCGTGCGCGGACCCAATCGCAAGCAGCGGGCGCGCCTGTCCTGCGGTCAGCTCTCCGCGCGCGATCATCTCGAGCACCGGCTCGGGAAGCTCGAGCAGCCGGATCGCATTGCTCACGTACGGGCGGCTCTTTCCGATTCGATTAGCGATCTCATCGTGGCCGAGTCCGAACTCGCGGCTGAGACGCGCAAGCCCTCGCCCCTCCTCGACCGCATTGAGATCCTCGCGCGCCAGGTTCTCGACCAGCGACATCTCGAGCGCGCCGCGATCGTCGAGTTCGCGCACGATGACCGGCACCGCCGCCAGTCCCGCGCGCCGCGCAGCGCGCAGCCTGCGCTCGCCCGCGATCAGCTCGTAATGCGGCGCATCGGGCGCGGATGCGCCCGCGCGCGTGCGGACGATGAGCGGCTCGATCACGCCCTGGCTTGCGATCGCGCTCGCCAGCTCCTGGAGCCGTCCATCATCGAATCGCATCCGCGGCTGAAACGGGCTTGCGCCGATTCGTTCCACCGGCGCCATCACGACCTCGGCGCCCGCGCCGTCGCGCGGCGGTTCGGGAAGGGTGCTTTCAATCAGCGCATCGAGTCCGCGTCCCAATGGTCGTCGTAGCATCCGCCCTCATCCTCCTCGTCAGGTGTCCGCGCCTGCGTTAGTGCGCCGGGAATTTTTTCGGATCGCGCGATTTCATCACGCATTCGTCGATAGCGCGGCCTCGCGCGCAAGAATTTCCATCGCAAGCTCCCGATAGCTCTCGGCCCCCGCCGACTTCGATTCGTACTCGAGCGCCGACAGCCCGTGGCTGGGGCTTTCGGAGAGCCGCACGTTGCGCGGAATCACAGTCTGAAAAACTTTCTCCGCGAAGTGCGTGCGCACCTCGCGCTCGATCTCGAAGCTCAGCCGATTGCGCCGATCGAACATCGTCAGCACGAGCCCCTCGATTTCGAGAGTCGGCTTAAGCCCCGCCTTCACCCGCCGGATCGTCGCCACCAGCGCGCTCAATCCTTCCAGCGCGTAGTACTCGCACTGCATCGGGACGAGCACGGTATCCGCCGCGACGAGCGCGTTGAGGGTAAGAATGCCGAGCGATGGGGGCGTGTCGAGCAGGACATAGTTATAATGGCCAAAACCCTGTTTGAGAAGGGCCTGCAGCCGGCGTTCGCGGCCTTCCATCGTCGCCAGCTCGATCTCGGCCCCAACCAGGTCGCCACTCGATGGCGCCAGGTCGAGGCCCGGGCGCACCTCGCGGATAATTTCCACCAGCGGCACGTCGGTCACCAGGGCTTCGTAGATCGTCTTGCCGCGATCCGCGGCGCCGGCCGGGTCGCGATTCGCCGACAGACCCGACGTCGCATTGCTTTGCGGATCGATGTCTATCAGAAGGACGCGGCGGTCCGACTGCGCCAACGCGACTGCGAGATTAACCGCAGTCGTGGTCTTGCCGACACCGCCTTTCTGATTTGCTATTGCGATGACCCGCCCCACGGCCACCCCACATCCGTCGCGCACGCGGTGCGTCCGTTCCACGTGAAACCCGGACGCTTACCAGAATTAAACTACGATCGATGTGCAAAATCAAAGCGCCGCTGCGGGTTCAATTCACAACTCGAGCAGAACCCGAGTCGATCCGCGTTGCTCATCGCGGTCAGAGCTTGCGCCATATCGCGAGCATGCGATCGGCTTCCTCATCACCGCGACGTACCACGTAGTGCGCTTCGTTTAGTTCGCCCAGCCCGAACGCCTCAGCGTTCGCCACACCGATATATTGACCCTCATTCGCGTAGAGGATAGCGAGACCGCGATGCTTGAGCGCTCCCGATGCGATCTCATAGAAACCGCCGACCGCGCCGACGCCACGCGACACAACGGCGTCGTACGCGCCATCGGGCTGGTACCCCGTCGCGCGAATCGGCTCGACGGTTACGTTATGAAGCCCCATCTCGCCCGCCGCGACCGCCAGAAAACTCGACCGCCTGCGCCGTGACTCGACCAGCGTGAACTGCGCCTCGGTTGCTGCCGCGAGGATCAGCCCGGGAAATCCGGCGCCGGTTCCGATGTCGAGGATTCGCCGGCCGGGGCCAAAGACGCCGATCAAAGGTCCTCCATCAGGGCGCTTGGAAAGAATCGCGGGCGCGAGGCTGTCCAGCATGTGGAAGAAGATCTCCTTGTCATCGCCGGGCGCCGCGGTCAGATTCATTCGCGCGCCCCACTCAACCAGTACCGCGGTGAAGCGCTCGATGCGGTCGAAGAATTCCTTCGCGTCCGGCTCATAGCGCATTCGCGAGAGCGCCGCCGCAAGGTGCTGTCGGACTGAGAGAGCGATTTCCTTCGGTCGCGCGGTTTTCGCGACGCGCTTGCGCGGACGTTTCACGTGAAACGAGCCGCGTTCGCGGCGCGGCGGCGACCCGCCTTGATGTGCACCGCCAGCAATGAGACCGCGGCTGGCGTGATCCCCGGCATCCGGGCCGCCTGCCCAAGCGAGCGCGGCCGGACGGTCGTCAGGCGCTCGCGAACCTCGGTGGAAAGCCCCGGAACGGTCCCAAAATCGACCCAGTCGGGTATGAGCGCATCCTCGAGGCGCTTGAACCGATCGATAGCCTCGGCCTGCCGCTTCACGTATCCGTCGTACTTGATCTCGGTCTCCAGTTCCCCCGCCTGGTCGAAGTCGAGCGCCGCCTCGATGCCCGCCATCCGGACCGCCGATGCGTAGGGCACCTCGGGGCGCTTCAGCAATTCGATCGCGCGCGCCGGCTGCGACAGCGGCGCCCCGCCGCACTCGACGAGGATCGCATTGACCTCGGGAGTCGGCTGGACGACCGCGGATGCAAGCCGCGCGATCTCGCGCTCGACCTTGAGCGCCTTGTCGCGAACCCGCTCACTCGCGCGAGCATCGAGCAGGCCCAGCCGCTCCCCAATCGGCGAGAGGCGCCGATCGGCGTTGTCCTCGCGAAGCAGGAGCCGGTACTCGGCGCGCGACGTGAACATCCGGTACGGCTCGCCGCCGATCCCGCGCGTCACGAGGTCATCGATCATCACGCCGATATACGCCTGGTCGCGCCTGAGAATCAGCGGCGGCTCATCGCGGACTTCAAGCGCCGCGTTGATTCCGGCAATCAGGCCCTGAGCCCCCGCCTCCTCATAGCCGGTGGTGCCGTTGATCTGCCCGGCGAAGAAAAGCCCGCGCACGAGCTTGGTTTCGAGCGACGATTCGAGCTGAGTAGGATCCGAAAAATCGTATTCGATCGCATAGCCGGGCCGCATTATCTCGGCGCGCTCAAGCCCCCGGATCGAACGCACCATCGCAGCCTGCACGTCCAGCGGCAGGCTCGTCGAAAGGCCGTTCGGATATACCTCGACGGTGTCGCGGCCCTCGGGCTCGAGAAAAATCTGATGGCGCTCCTTGTCGCGAAAGCGCATCACCTTGTCCTCGACCGATGGACAATAGCGCGGCCCCTTGCTCTGGATTACGCCCGTATACATGGGCGAGCGGTCGATTCCGCCGCGGATGATCTCGTGCGTGGCGGCGTTCGTGTAGGTGATATGGCAGGGAATCTGCGGCTGTACGATGCGCTCGGTGCGAAACGAGAACGGCGGCGGCGGGTCGTCGCCGGCCTGCACCTCCAGCGCCGAGTAATCGATCGTCCGCCCGTCCAGGCGCGGGCAGGTGCCGGTCTTGAGCCGCCCGATGCGAAAGCCGATTTGCGCAAGATGCTCGCTGAGGCCCATCGCGGCGAAATCGCCCGCGCGGCCGGCCGGGTAGCTCTTAAGCCCGATATGAACCAGGCCCATCAGAAAGGTGCCGGTCGTCAGGATGACGGTCCCGCTCTCGAACACCTCGCCGATTTGCGTCTCGATGCCTCGTACGCGGCCATCCGCGACGACCAGCCGCTCGACGCTCGCCTGGCGCACCGCAAGATTCGGCGCGCACTCGAGCACGCGCTTGCTTCGCGCCCGATAGGCGGCCTTGTCGGCCTGCGCGCGTCGCGCGCGCACCGCGGGTCCCTTGCGCGTGTTGAGGACGCGGAACTGAATTCCGGTCTCGTCGATCGCGAGCGCCATCTCGCCGCCGAGCGCGTCGATCTCGCGCACGAGATGGCCCTTGCCGATCCCGCCGATCGCAGGATTGCACGACATCTGGCCGATATGGTCGAGGTTGAGCGTGAGCATGAGCGTCTTTGCGCCCATGCGCGAAGCGGCGAGGCTCGCCTCGATTCCGGCGTGCCCGGCGCCGACCACGATCACGTCATACTTCATGGCAGTGCAATGAGAAGTTAGTCACCGAGGCTCAAGGAGTCCAGAAACCAGCCGCGGCGGGAATTTTAGCGCTCAGGATTCCGCTTCCTCCCGGCGGGGGGGCGCACCCGCGTTCCCCGTCGCAATCTGAAAGTAGATAAATCCTACTTCAAGTTCACTTGCCGATGCAGAACTCGCGGAAAATGGCGTCGAGCACGTCCTCGCCGGTGACCTCGCCGGTGATCGCGCCGAGCGCATCGGCCGCAGCGGCCACGTCCACCGCAACGATTTCCGGCGGCATCAGATCGAGCGCGCTCGTCCGGGCCGCTCTCAGAGCCAGCAAGGCGCGTTCGAGCGCATCGCGATGCCGCTCGCGCGAGACCGCCAGTCCCTCGCCCGCCACCGGCTCGGCCATCGTCTCGATCGCCCGCGCGAGTTCCTCCCTAAGCTGCGGCAATCCCGATGCGGTAAGCGCGGAGAACTCCAGGATCGGCATCTCAAGTCCCTCGCGGCGAAGCTCCGCGCTCGTGAGCACCTCGGGCAGGTCGCGCTTGTTCAGGAGCGCGACACCCGCGCGCCCCGCCGAGATGCGGATGACGTCCCGGTCCTCGCGGCTGAGCGCCAGCGATGAGTCGAACACCGCGATGATGAGGCCGGCATCGGCGGCCGACTTGAGCGTGCGCTCGATCCCGATCCGCTCGACCTCATCGCGGCTCTCGCGAACCCCGGCGGTGTCGAGCAGAACCAGCGGATAGCGGCCCGCCTGGATGGTGTCCTCGATCACGTCGCGGGTGGTGCCCGGAATCTCGGTCACGATCGCGCGATCGGAGCCGAGCAGGAGGTTTAAGATGCTCGACTTGCCGGCGTTCGGTTTGCCGATGATCGCGGCGCGCACGCCCTCGCGCATGATTTTTCCGCGCGCGAAGCTTTCATGGAGCAGCGCGACGTCGCCGAGCAGGCGCTCGATATGGCCGCCGAGTTCGTGGCGCGACGGGAGCCGGATGTCCTCGTCGGAAAAATCTATTTCGGCTTCGAGATGGGCGCGGATTGAAATTATTTCTTCGCGCAGCCGGCCGATTTTTTCCGCAAGAGCGCCCGACAGATGAGAAAGCGCCTGCGCAATCGCGCTCTCGCTGCGGGCGGCGACGAGGTCGGCGATCGCCTCGGCCTCCGTCAGATCGATCTTTCCGTTGAGGAACGCGCGGCGGGTGAACTCGCCGGGCTCGGCCATCCGAGCGCCCTCGGCGATCGCGGCGGCCACGATCCGCCGCACGAGATATGCGCCGCCATGGCATTGCAGCTCGACGACATCCTCGCCGGTCAGGCTCTCGGGCGCGCGCATCACGACCGCCATCGCGCGGTCGAGGTTCGCATCGGTGGCGGGATCGACGACATCGCCCAGGTACAGTCTGCGCGGGAGGATTTCGCCGGGATGATCCGGCCGCCAGATGCGATTCAAAATTTCGATTGCGCGGGGTCCGGAGAGGCGGACGATCGCGACAGCGCCCTGGCCGGGCGGCGTAGCCGGCGCGACGATCGTATCGGGCAGGTACATCGCGCCGATCAGGTTATCATCGCCGCGCCGGGGCAAGCACGCCCGCGCGACTTTCGGGCTGGCGGGGAAACTCGATGAGGCTTTTGCCATTAGCAGAGTGTTGGGAGGCACCGATTCTTGCGCGTTTGGCCGCCGATACTCTCGACCTCCTGCTATGGAGCGGCTTCCGCACGCCGCTTGATACCAAGCAACTGTTTGCGCTCCATGATGGCGTGCGCCCGCGGGGCCGTCAGTCTGACCAACCATAGCGGCAGACCGTATGGGCGGTATGCGGGTGCCACACGTCCGCGCACGATCAGCCGTGTAAGGCTCGGCGCGGGCTCTTCCAGCACGAAGGCCCAACTCGTCAAATAGGTGCCGTTGGGTGATCGCCACGAGAGAACAAGGCATCGTGCTGGCTCCGCCCGCACCACGACGAACACATCCTTAACGCCCGGCAGTGCCGGGAATACTGTACCCACCCCAATTTTCTGAAACTCTGGCAGGATTCGTTCGGCACTGGGCCGGCCGCCGTTGTCGATAAACCCGTAGGCGTACCATCCGGCCCGACCCGATCCCATCTGGACGAGCCACGGCCACACGCCGCCGGCATTGCGCCGAATCGTGATCGCGTGAGTGACCATTGCGAGCGGCTCGGGAATCAACTCGTCGCCGCACAGACCGCCGAGCTGCTCGTCGGGCTCCGCGCGTATCGACCAGTCGCAATACGCCGCGAATGCTGCGAGTGCGATTAGCAGCGCCAACCCGATTGCGAACAGGATGATAAGCGCTCTTTTCACCATCGGACCCGCCTAAAAAGGTGCAAAAAGAGAAGCGTTTCTCAGGAGGATTCGGGACCGATTGGGTCGTATCGCAGCTCGGCGATCCTGAGCCTCGTCACGAACGCCTTCATGCTCACCGCCGGGTCGAACTGGCCGGCGCGGCTGCGATACAGGGAGTTTGCCAGTTCCGCGCAGGAGTCGCGGAACTTGACCCATTGATCCTGCGATTCGCGCGCAGCTTTCTTGTAGTCCTCAATGTAGGATTTTTCCTGATCCCAATGGGCTTTCATTCCCGGGTCCCTTAGGTCCTCCTCCCAGGCTTGAACTCTCTTGCTAAGAACGCGCGAGACCTCACGATTGAGTTGGCCATCGAGGGCGTCGTACGAGCGGGTCGCGACAGCCCTCAGGCCCCGCGCTCGAACGGTCTTGGCCACCAGCTCGCGAAAGTTCTGCCTGACGAAACCTGCCTGGCCCGCCCCCGCGATGTCTCTCATGGAGGCCTCAATGGAGGCCTGGTATTCCCTCTGCATATCGTCCAACTGATAGGCCTTGAACTCGGTGACCACTCGATCCAGAAGCACGCGGTCGGCCGGGCTCAGCTCGCCTCTGGTTCCGAATATCTCCCGGCTCATGGCTGCTTCCTCGGCGCATTGGCCGACGGCCAGGCAAATCTCGATCTCCCTGTCGCTCTCGGCCAAATCGTCGCAGAAATCCACTCGCGAGCAAGATCGTGGATGCTGCCTGCACTCGCCGATCGCCTTATTGAGGGTCATCACGGTGCGATCACGATCGAACCTGCCGGATTTTTCCTGCTCCCAAGTGTTGAGAGCCGCTGCGGCTTTTTCCGCGTTGCGCAGCGTGCCCTCCCCGTTGAGGTACATCAGGGCAACAAAGAACCAATTCTTCGTGGACTCAAAGCACTGGAGGGCTTTTGGGTAGTCGGGTGCTCCGTCGATCCCGAGGTATGGCTCGATGCAGGGGTACTGCGCGAGAAAACAATGTACGAGCTCGCCGTAATCCCGTGGATCCGAGCAATCCGCTCGCGCAACCTTCGCGGCTGCGGCCAAAAGCGTGATCGTCGTGACGAGAAGCGCGACAGCCGCGAGCAGCCTTTTTGGACCCAGAAGCAACACCCCCCTCTTTAAGCAGCGAGCGAAAGCCTTCGACGCGTTTGGCGCCGCCCAAGAGCTAACACCGCCGCCGATCAGGTTATCATCGCCCCGCCGGGGCAAGCACGCCCGCGCGCGCATCAACGGGTCGCGCCGTTGAGGGGTCAACCCGGCGCGATCAAATTGCCTACCGCAGTGGAGATGCTGGCAACTGGACCGCGGTCATGTCACCGGGCGCGTCGCGCATATCAGGACCGGGGATGAACCGGTTGACCAGCGGATCGTAGATTTCGGTTGAAGAGAAGGAAAACCTCCAGCATCCAATTTTGTCGCATTGGAATCCTTCCCCGCCGGCGATGAGAATCTTGCCCGCATTCGGCCCTGAGGCGATCGTTATTGCAATATGCCCGACCCGCGGAGATTGCATCGGCGGACCGGGCTCGAACCGGTTGGTCGCAGGGTCGTAGAGTTCGGTGGAGGAGAGAAAATGCTTGTCGTCCTGTTCGCCGCCCGCAATCAAGATCTTGCCCGAGTTGGCTCCTGGCCCAATCAGGGTCGCGGTATGACCCCCGCGTGCGACTTTCATACTGGCTGTGGCAGAGGAAGGAGCAAACCTATTGCTTGCAGGATCGTAAAGCTCCGTCGAGGCGAGGGGAACGAGTCCTTCACCCTTGTTTGCCAGCCAGCCGCCGACCACCAGGATTTTGTCGGCATTCGAACCTGAAGCAATCACCGTTGCGGTGTGGTCCCAACGACCGGCATTCATAGCGGGTCCGGGTTCAAAAGCATTGATTTCCGGATCGTAGAGTTCTGTCGCGCCCCCGAAGTCCTCCCCTCCGGCATACAGGATCTTCCCCGCGTTCGCTCCCGTTGGAATGGTAGTCGCAGTCGGCCACGAAAGATCCACGACCATCTTCGATCCGCCCATGAAAGTACCGGCCATCGGATTGTATAGATCCGCGCTGCCGTTCCCGACGATCAAAATCCAACCAGCCCTCGGGCCCGATCCAATCACGGTGGCCGTGTGTTTAACGCGATCAATGCTCATGTTTGGCCCTGGGGCGAAGCTGCTCGTGGCCGGATCATACAACTCGCTCGAATCGAGCGGTCCGCGCTTGCCATTGAAGCCGCCCGCAATCAGGACCTTTCCGGCATTTGGCCCAACCGGTGACGGCCGCTGCGGTGCTATCTCGGCCTTTGTGCATCACCGGGCGCCGGACCGCGAACCGGTTTGAGAGCGGATCATACAACTCGACAAAGTAGCGGGAAGGATGACGGCCTTCCAATTCTTCACAGATCATTAGAATTTGGCCCCAGGTCGCCCGCTCCGACGCCGCTGCGGTGGCCGACCGGCCCGCAGAGAATTCCACTATCACGGCGGCGGCGGCCGCCACGACAGCGATCCTTAGGGTCGCCCATGTGGGCTCCATGTTTGAGGCTAAAGCCGGTCCCCCCAATACGAACTCAGCATTTCGAGAGCGCGAAAAAGAAGCAAGCCCGCGCCAACGGTCGCTGACGTGAAAGCTCTTCGCCGCAGAAAAATCGCTTTTCTGCTGCACGCCGGTCCGGCAGACCCCTCGGGTAGGCATGGCCCGCGCGTTCACAGCGGGCACGGCCGCCCGCCCTACTATTTCTTTCCGCCCCCGCACCGCGCGCCGAGCTTGGCGCTCTCGACCGCCGCGCGTTTTCTCTTCCCTGCCCCCGCAATCAGTTGCGGGGGAAGGCCAGGAAGGGGGTCCTTCCCTTTCCTTCTGCGTTTTTCGACATGGGGAGCCACCGGATTTCGCATCGCAACGGCTTGCCCGGCGGCAGTCGGTATGGTTGCATTGCCTATCCAGAGTTGC
>Ga0187770_10000160_pt1 | contig 31489 bp, 28 predicted proteins | sample 0116_SJ02_MP02_2_FD_133154 | JGI IMG/M metagenome (GOLD analysis project Ga0187770, IMG submission 133154) | Tropical peat soil microbial communities from peatlands in Department of Meta, Colombia - 0116_SJ02_MP02_20_MG | ecosystem: Environmental > Terrestrial > Soil > Wetlands > Peat | place...
AACGGAACGATGGGAACGCCCGCGGCCCATACGTCCGGGGCTTTGGTCACCGCCATCATGCTCAGATAGCCGCCGTAGCTTGCACCCATCACGGCGATTTTTTTCGGGTCGAGATGCCCGGTCTGCTTGATGAAGTCGACTCCGGCGAGCACGTCCTGCAAATCGCCACCGCCCATGTCGAACAGATTGGCCTGCTGAAATTCCTTGCCGTAGCCGGTCGAGCCGCGATAGTTGGGCGCGAGTACCATGTATCCCTGATTGGCGGCGTACTGAATGAAGCGGTTGAACGAATTCATAGTCTGCGAGGTCGGGCCGCCGTGTATGTACACGATGGCCGCATTCTGACCGTTACGCGCCATGTTGTACGGGACGTACAGAAAAGCGGAGATCGTCCATTTGCCGTCGCGGCTGGGATAGTGGACCAGATACGGCTCGACCATGTCCTCGGAGCGCAGGCCGGCGACGAGGGAATGAGTAATCTGCTGCGTGTTTCCCGTTGCGAGGTTGTACGTCCAGAGATCGCCGGGCGCAGTCGGGCCGTTGTGATTGTAAAGCAGGAGTCTGCCATCGGGACTGAAGGCGGAGGGGCCGCCGGACGGTTCGTTGACGCCTTTCGGGATGGGAAGCGCAGCCGATTTTCCGGTCGCGATCTCGTGCAGATAGATTTCCAAGTTGCCGTCGACGTTAGCAGTGAACGTGATCGACTTGCCGTCGGGCGAGAACCCGCCGCCGTGAATCTCCCATTTATCTTTGGTGAGCCACTGAATCTTCTCCGGAGCCAAGTGCCCGGCTATCGCACCTTTCATACCAATGGTGAGCAGGCCGATGTTGCTGTAACTGTTGGCTGCATTCGAAGTCACCAAGACCTGCATGCCATCGGGAACCGCTCTCGGGGAGATTGCATTTGGAAAGTAGCGTTGCTCGCCTTCATGCGGCGTCAGCAGGGTGCTTTTTCCCGTCACGACATCGGCGATGAAAATGTTGGAGTCGGTGCCCTTGGCCTGCGACTGGGTGTAAACGATGTACCTCCCGTCTTTCGACCAGATAATGCCGTAATTTCCTTTGTCCTGCGGTGTTCCTGTAGTGATGTGCTTTACCTCGCGCATGACCATGTCGTAGACGTCGATCTCATATGACGCCGAGGTTTTCGGCCTTACCTCATACGCTAGATAGCGACTGTCCGGCGACCAAGCCGAATTCATTTCGGCGATCTCGCGCGTCTGCGTGAGGTTCACAACCCTGCCGGTCTTGGGCGAGACCAGAAAGATGTCCCACAGCTCGTCGCCGTCGTAATCCGACTGGTAGGCGATCCACTTGCCGTCGGGTGACCACACGGGCGCGGTCTGGCGCTGGTCGCTGACCGTGAGCTGCTCGGGGAATCCGCCGTCAGAGGGAACGAGCCACAGATTATTGCGGCCGCTCATGTTCGAGACGAAGGCGATCGTCTTGCCGTCGGGCGACCACGTGGAACGGCCGATCTGGCGCGTCATGTAGAGCTTCTCGATGGTCATGCCGCGCGATTCAACCTGCGCGTTGGGCTTGGAAGCGATCTTGGTGGGATCGGTGACGGCCTGGGGCGGAGTCAGAGTCTGGGCTAAGGTTTCAGCAACAAGGGTACTCATGAGCATGACGATAGCAAACAGGACAAGAGTGCGCATGGATCCGGGAACCTCGCGTGTATGAACCGAAGATCAGTCGAAACGCTCGAAAGAAAAGTCTAGCAGAGGATTTCTCGGCTGCGACTTAGTTTGAACTTCTTGGGGTGGCGTCATCCTGAGCGGAGCCGTTTTTCAGGCGGAGCGAGGGATCTCCCGGAGAATCGTGCTTGGGGAGATCCCTCCCGCGGCTGAACTACGCCGCGGTTCGGGATGACCCCGTGCGGGTGAGGGCTCAGATTCAGGCGGACTATGTCGCGCCTACGCTTTCGCTCACTTGTGCATGTCGACTGTGCTCCAGGTCTTGTCGCCGGCGTGGCAGAGATTTTCGAGCGCGCACTCGGCGCAGCGCGGCTTGCGCGCGTAACACAATTTGCGCCCGTGCCAGATGACCTGGTGCGAAAACAAAATCCATTTATCGCGTGGGATGATCTTCATGAGATCCTGTTCGATTTTCTGCGGGTCGTTTTGCATGGTCAGTTCGAGCCGCCGTGAAATGCGGTGCACGTGCGTGTCCACGACCACGCCTTCGGCCTTCTTGAACCAGGTGCCGAGTACGACGTTGGCGGTCTTGCGGGCCACGCCAGGGAGCGTCAGGAGCTGGTCCATCTCATCTGGTACCTGGCCGCCGAAGTCGCCGACGATTTTTTTAGCCGCCCCGACCACTGATTTTGACTTGTTGCGGAAAAATCCGGTCGAGCGGACGTCGGGCTCGAGTTGCTCCGGCGTGAGAGCGGCGAAATCCTGGACTGTGGGATATTTGCGAAACAGTTCCGGCGTGACGCGATTGACGTTCACATCGGTCGATTGTGCGGAAAGAATCGTCGCCACCAGCAGCTCCCACGCGCTCGAGTGGGTCAGAGCGCAAGTCACATAGGGATAAAGCTGATCGAGCCGCTGCAGGATTTCTGCCACGCGTTCCGTGGCGATGGGATTGTAGCCTGTGGTTTTTCCCGTGACCTTTCCTGAGGCTTTGCCCGCGCGAGCTGGCGCGGTCTTTTTCGCCAACTTTGGTCTGCGTAGCCTTGACGGAAGCGCTGCCTTCCCGGCTTGACGGGCAGGAGTGCCCGTCGCCGCACGAACCTTGTCCTGGCGGCCGGTGCGGGCGGGTTGGCGGGGCACGACTCCTCGGGGCATGGGAATCCTTTCGTGCGATTAGTCCCTGCTGGCGGTGGGTGTCATCATAGCAACTGCCAGTTGAAGATTGCCAACGGCCGGGCGCCTCCATCGCCAACCCCGCGATTCGTACGCTGTCCCTAAGTAACCTCGCTGGCAATTGACGCGTCGCAACGGCCTCGGTAGTCTGAAGGCAGAATCAGCAGAACTTAGGACAATACCGTGGCCGTTAATTCCATTCAGCTCGGGCAGGTCTGGCGCAGCGACGCCGACGGCCAGGACTACCTGGTCACCAAGGTCTATAACGAAGTATTCACGCAATATGCCATGCTGCGTCCGGCGGGAATCACAGCGCCCAGCGCCCCCACCGTACGCGTGAAAGTTTCAAAGACTCCTCAGGGCGCAACTCTGCCCGGCTACGCCTTTACCCAGGACGGATCGTTCTAAGTCAGTCGTTAGTCGCTGGTCGTTGGTCGCGAGCCCCCTTACTCCATGCATCCCACTCAACCCAGATTCCGTTACACTGGAACGGGCGTATCGGATTCGGTTGCTCGTCGCCGGTTTAAGCTAACGGCCGACAACCAAGGACTAGCGAACCCTTCGCATGACTGAAAAAATCCTGGCCATCATTTTTGTGTTCATCAAGTCGGTCATTGGCGTGACCGGATACGGCGGCATCGCGATCCTCATGGCGATCGAGTCGGCGTGCATTCCGCTGCCTTCGGAGCTCATCATGCCGTTCGGCGGGTATCTCGTGTTCGCAGGCACGTTCAAGCTGCTCTGGGTGGCCACGGCGGGAGCGATCGGCTGCAACCTGGGGTCGCTGGTGGCGTACGAGATCGGATGCTACGGCGGGCGCCCGCTGGTGGAGCGCTTCGGGCACTGGATCCTGATGACCCGACGCGAACTCGATTCAGCCGACCGGTTTTTCGCGCGCTGGGGATACTTGGCAGTTTTCATCGCCCGCCTCCTGCCCGTGATTCGGACGTTCATCGCGCTGCCGGCGGGGGTGGCGCGTATGCCGCGGGGGCGCTTCCACATCTACACATTTCTCGGATCATGGCCGTGGTGCTTTGGCCTGGCTTGGTTTGGAATGAAGCTGGGCGAGAACTGGCGCGAACTGGGGAAGTACTTCCACAAGTTCGACGCGGGGATCGGAGTCGTGCTGGTGGGTGGATTCGTGTGGTTCGTGTGGAACCACTGGCAGAATCGGATTAGGGCACAGGAGGCGGGGGTCAGCGGCCAGTGAACAAGAGTTGCGATTCGGCATTCAGTGGCTAAGGTGCGGTGGTACACTTTGCGCCATGAAAGCAATGGTGCTTGCCCTGCTGACAGTCGGGGGCATGATCTTCGCGCAAGAGGCTCCCAAAACGATGACGAAAATCGCGGTCCAACCACAAGGCCCTGACATCCCCGCCGGCAGCTTTGCCGCCAAGCCGAAAATCATGTACCGGGCTGGAAATCGATATTGCCGTGTCGAGGAAGAAGAGGACACAGAGAACCATATTCACGGGCTGCTGATTACCAACGAACCGGATGCCTGGATGGTCAACCTGATGACGAAGACCGCTCGGCACGTTGTCGATCCAGGACCCACGTTTAACTGCCACATGCCGTTGTTTGGAGACGACCCCGACCGGGAAGTGCGGGCTTTAGAGTTCGGACTCGAGATGGAGTTCTTCAGCAGTAAAGGAGCGATGCCTCGCGAGGGTTCTGTGCTGCAAGGAAAGCAGACGACCCAGTATCAGCTGGAAATCGGCGGGTCCAAGCTTGGCCTCTTTACATACGGTAGTCCCGAGCGGCCATTGGCTGTTGGACGCGTGCGAGGAGAAAAAGGAGAAATCTATTGGTATAGCGGATTTGGCGAGGTTCCGTACGACGCCAAACTTTTCGCCAAGCCCGAAGGGGTCAAAATCGAGGACGCTAAGTAGGCGCCCGGACATCAGGTCGTTTTCGCCAGCTGCGACGCGACAATCTGCCATTTTCCACCCCGTTTCATTACAACATCGGAATAGACGCAGCTTACCTTGGACCGCTTTCCGTCGCGCTCAATTTCGTCGACTTCCGAGCCATGGACGAGTGCTACGTCGTCCCGCAGAACTCGCACCCGGCGGCCGGTTGAGGTCATGGAAAGGAATCGGATCGCACCCGAGGTCAGATTGCGAATCAGATCCTGCCGCATCGAGGTATGTCCAGACTCGTCGTGCTGAACGTAGTCTTCGGCGTAGATGCGCTCGAGTTCGGGAACGTCGGCCGCCATCAGCGCGCGGTCGCCATCTTCAAAAAGTTGCAGGATTTGCTGTTCGTTATCGTGTGTCAAATTAAATCCCCCCCGAACGAAGGTTGTCATTCTGAGCGAAGTTGCTGTTTGCGAAAGCGAACGGCAGCGGAGTCGAAGAATCCCTACCTCGAAACAATCTTGCCGCTGATCGCCGCATAGTGTACAAGCAAAGGACTTACCGATCAGGAGGTCAACATGTATCGCACCCTTGCCGCCCTGTTATTTATTGCTGTTTCCCTGCCCAACCTCGCAGCGGCCCAGTCGCCGGCTGCGTCCGACCGGCCCTTTGTCGTCGAGTATTACTACAAGGCGAAGTGGGGCCACGCCGACGAATTCCTGAAACTGTTCAAAAAGAATCATTATCCGCTGCTGAAAAAGGAAGTGGAGATGGGCCGCATGATCAAAGTGTGGATGGATCAGCCGCGCTATCACACCACCGAAGACGGCCGCTGGGATTTTCGCGTGACCATCGTCTTCAAGAACGCGACTGTGGCCAACGAACCGTTCGACGAAGATGCTCTGAAGAAGCAGCTATGGCCCGATCAGGAAAGCTATACGCGCGAGGAACAGCGGCGCTTCGAAATTCTCGACGCGCACTGGGACTTGCCGGTGCGGGCTGTGGACGTAGAAAAGTAGTACCGAGTAACAACACCGGGTACCGAGTGAAAGCCCCTGAGGTCATGAGCTGCGGTACTCAGTACACGGTACTCGAACTCAGTCAAGCTTCAAGAAATTGGCGATGATCTTTTCGTGCCACTTCCAGGGCAGCAGGCGCTTCATGGCGAGCTGAATTTTGGCGTCGCGGCCGACCAGGTAGCGCAGCCTGGGATGCGGTTCCCGCGCGATCGCTGCGATCAGGTGCGCGACCGCGATCGGATCGGCCTTGGGAATCTTCTGGATCACGGAGCGCATGCGAAGGCTGCGCTGAAAGTTCGGAGAAGTGTTCTTCGTGGCTTCCTTACCCATGACCGCGCCCCGCGTCCATATATCCGTTTGAAACGAGCCGGGCTCAACCAGCACCACGTTGATGCCGAGCGAGCTGACCTCCATGCGCAGCGATTCCGTCCAGCCCTCCAGAGCGTGCTTTGAGGCGGAGTAGCTGCTAACGCTGACTGCCCCGTGCAATCCCGAGATCGAGGAAATCTGAATGATGTGTCCCGAGCGCTGCCGCCGCATGACTGGCAGTACGGCCTTGGTCATGGCCACCGCGCCGAAGAAGTTGGTTTCGAACTGCTGGCGCAGCTCTTCGAGCCTGACATCTTCGGCAAATCCGCCGACGGCGAAGCCGGCGTTATTGACCAGACAGTCGACCCGGCCGTAATCGCGCACGACGGTCTCGACGAACGCGGGCAGCGCCACGAAGTTAGTGACATCGAGGGGGTGAACATCAATCTTGGCACTCACTCCCGCCGTCGCTGCGGACTGGTCGAGCCGGTCGCGGCGGCCCAGATCGCGCATGGTGGCCACCACGCGGAATCCCGCGCGAGCCAGTTCGATGGAAGTCAGCAATCCGAAGCCGCTGGAGCAACCGGTGATGATAGCCACAGGTTCAGTCATGGCAATGGTTTACCACAGGCTCGATAGGCACGCCGGAAAGGACGCAGAAAAAAGTGCCTCCACCGGTCTAAAATAGTGGGAGAATGTAGGCTGAAGGCCGGTTCGTCTCGACGCTAAAGCCGCCCACGCGAAAGCAGGCCACGGCGTTGGCAGACGAAACCTGCGCGAAGGAGGCCACGATGCTTGCCTCAAGAAATCGCCTGACGCGCAATCCCTACTTTCACTTTCACCCGTTCCACACGATCTTTGCGCTCCTGGGCTCGCTGATCCTGTTTGCCCTGCTGGTGTGGTTTCTGGCCGTGCCGGCGCGATAGCGCGCAGTTGGGCTGCGGGGGCCTGTGCTTTGTGTGCAGCGCAGCAATGTTACACACGGGTGAAAATCAAGCCGGATTTTCTCTATCGCACCCATCGAAATTTGGAATTAGACAGAATCCCTAGCGAACAGCTAGGGTAGGGGCATGGACTCTTTTCTGATAGCGACTGAAGATTCCCACGTCGATGTGCTTCACGAAATCGGCGTGCGCCTGGGCATGGCGGATGGTTTCCACGAGGTGCTCGCCCGGGTCGTGGAATTCGCCGCGGCGCTCGTGAAGTGCGATTCCTGCCTGATTTACGTGCTCGAAGGAGAGGAACTGGTGCTGCGGGCGTCGAAGAACCCGCACTCGGACGTGCTCGATTGCCTGAAACTGCGCGTGGGGCAGGGCATCACAGGATGGGTGGCGGAAAATGCCGAGCCGGTGGCGATTTCGAAGAGCGCGGCGCTCGATCCCCGGTTTCGAGCCTTCAAGGAACTGCCCGAGGACAGCTACGAAGCGTTTCTGTCGGTGCCGCTGATGTGCCGCGGGCGCGTGGTGGGCGTCATAAACCTGCAGCATCGCCAGCCGCATGTCTATCGTCCGCGCGAGATTCGCATGATTTCAACCATCGGATTTCTGGTGGGCGCAGAGATCGAAATGGCCCGGCTGGAAGAGGCGAATTCTACGCTGGCCGAACAGTTGCAGACGCGCAAGCTGGTCGAGCGCGCCAAGGGCATTCTGCAGCGCGAGCTGGGACTCGACGAAGAGCAGGCCTACCTGACGCTGCAAAGGCAGAGCCGGCAGAAACGGCGTCCCATGCGGGAGATAGCCGAAGCGATTATTTTGGGCGACGAGGTGAAGGCGAATTCGCGCGAGCCCTCCTAGACCCCTGGCCCTACTTCGCGTCGCCCTTTGATGGAGACGCTTGTGACGACTTCATTCCTGACAGGGTACCATCCAGGCGCTTCTTGAAATCGGCAGCATCGTTTGCGAATATCGGCTTCGCCAGAGGCTCGAGCTGCAATTCGCAACTGGAGTCTGAGATTACATTCAGTACGGCGGAGTCGACTCGAAGCACTCCATTCCCGGGGGTTCCGATGGAGAACGAGGCGATCATCTCGGTGTTGTCCAGAAACACGATTCCGTAAAAGCCGGAGTTGCGCACCGTGGACTTGACGGCGGGCCATAAGGCGCTGCAAGCCATGGGATAGGTCTCTTTGTGTGCGTCCGCAAATGCGGGCGAGACAACGGTCGCCAGCACCAGGGTGAACGAAAACAGCCGCTTCATGACGGTTCTCCTTGTTGTTCCAATCCAAGAGGCAGTGATCGTAACAGAAAGGTCGCACCCTGCGATTTGCCAACCTTCCGTCCAATATGAGACCATTTCAATTTCCGGTGGCGGTGGCTAGCCACCGTCACCAAAGGAGAGGGCATGTATCAGAAACGACCGGGAGTGTTTATGGCCGATTGGTGGGATGCCGACGGCCGCCGTCATCGTAAGCAGTTCGCTAATGCTGCGGCAGCGCGGGAACATGAGCACCGCGAGACCGCCCTCGCTCACGCCGAACGCGCCAGCCGCGAGATGAAACTCGCCAGCCGAGCCGGTGGCGGTAAAAAGGCTGCAGCGAAGGCGGTCTCAAACGGCGAAATCACTCCGGCGAAGGGCAAGCTGGGCGTGATGATCCCGGGCATGGGCGCGGTAGCGACCACCTTCGTCGCCGGTGTTGAAGCCATCCGCAAGGGCTTGGCGAAGCCCATCGGCTCCCTTACGCAGATGGGCACCGTGCGGTTGGGCAAACGCACAGAAGGCAGATCTCCCAAGATTAAGGAATTCGTACCACTCGCCGGGCTCGACGATCTCGTCTTCACGGGATGGGACATTTTCGAAGACAACATGTACGAAGCGGCATCGAATGCGGGCGTGCTCGACCAGCGCCTGCTTGATCAGCTGAAGCCGTTCCTGTCCAAGGTGACTCCACGGCCAGCAGTTTTCGATCACAACTACGTCAAGAAGATCGACGGGCCCAACGTGAAGAAGGGCAAGAACAAGATGGACCTGGCCGAGCAGCTGCGCGCCGACATCCGCGAGTTTCGAAAGACGAGCGGAGCGAGCCGGCTGATCACGATGTGGTGCGGGTCTACCGAGTCGTATATCGAGCCGACGGGAGCACACCAGTCCGTGAAGGCGTTTGAGAAGGCGCTCGAGGAAAACGACGAAATGATCGCGCCCTCGATGATCTACGCGTACGCGTCGCTGATGGAAGGCGTACCTTTCGCCAATGGCGCGCCGAACCTGACCGTTGATCTCCCAGTCATGCTGGAGCTTTCGCGCAGCAACGAAGCGCCGATCTGCGGCAAAGATTTCAAGACGGGGCAAACGCTGATGAAGACCGTGCTCGCGCCGGCGTTCAAGGCGCGCCTGCTCGGGCTGAGCGGATGGTATTCGACCAACATTCTGGGCAATCGCGACGGCGAGGTGCTCGACGATCCGGGCTCGTTCAAGACGAAGGAAGAGTCGAAGCTCGGCGTGCTCGAGCACATTCTGCAGCCCGGACTTTACCCGGAACTGTACGGCAACATGTTTCACAAGGTTCGCATTAACTATTACCCGCCGCGTGGCGACAATAAAGAAGGCTGGGACAACAACGACATTTTCGGATGGCTCGGCTATCCCATGCAGATTAAGGTGGATTTCCTCTGCCGGGATTCGATCTTGGCAGCCCCTATTGTGCTCGATCTTGTGTTGTTCCTCGACTTGGCACAGCGATGTTCAGAGCTGAAGGGACTGGGGATTCAGGAGTGGCTCAGTTTTTACTTCAAGTCGCCGATGACGGTCCCTGGCCTGTACCCGGAGCACGACTTGTTCATTCAGCTGATGAAGCTGAAGAACACGCTGCGGCATTTGAAAGGAGAGGAGTTGATTACGCACTTGGGGCTGGAGTACTACGATTAGGTGCGGGTTGTGACTACATCGAGCCGGTCTGAGTGGCGAGCTTGATCCACTCTACGACCCCATCGTAGTCTCTCGGCTCAAGCTCCCACAGGTGCCTGTCGAAGAACTCCTTCGCGACTGAGAAGAATAATTTGGGTGTGTCTCTGCGGCCTTGCCCCTAGTCGCACTCCCAGTCTTCGGGTGGCACGAGGGGCTCGGTAATGTCGCCCACGATCTTGAATATGCCCCTTAGGCGACCGATGAACTTTGGCGCCCTTCCTGCAGGCACCAGCCGCGCGACAGGCCTGCCGCGCTTTGTAATCAACACGGTTTGGCGCAACTGGTGAACCTCGCGCAGTAGCATGAGGCTGCGCGCCTTGAACTCTGTTGCAGTGACTGTCTTAACGACCTTCTTTCCAGCCTTTGGCATGCTTCTAGTATCGGCCTATGTGCTGCGGCCTTTACGCTGTCTTCTTCTCGCGCCTGTACTCATCGAACTTCATCAGGAAGCGGTCGATGTCCTTCTTCTGCAGGTAGTAGGGTGTCGAGAGCCGCAGCTTGTGCGGGTCGCCGCCGCGGATCTTGATCTTGTGCGTCGTCCACATCCAGTTCTCCAGCTCCATGCGCTGGATGGGTGGCACGTTGACGCTGACAATGGCGCAGCGCAGCGCGGGATCGGGCGACGTCCACGACTCGGCGCCGCGCCTTAGCATCTCGGCGAGGATGTAGTCGGCAAGCGCGCGGTGCCGGCGCTCGATGCGGTCGAGGCCGATGTCGTTTGCCAGCTTGACCGAGGCGCGCAATCCCCACAGCGCAGGCACATTCGAGCTGCCGATGCGCTGGAAGCGCTCGGCGCGCAGCTTGGGATCGTTCCAGCCTTCGGTGGCGATCGTGTTCCACAGGCGGTCGACCACTTCATCGCGCACGTAGAGGAAGCCCGAACCTTTAGGCGCAAGCAGCCACTTGTGCGGGCTGGAAGAATACATGTCGCAGCCAAGTTCGTGCAGGTTGAGTCGCATCATGCCGACAACATGAGCGCCGTCGACGGCGGAGAGAATTCCTTTGGTGCGGGCCAGAGCACAGAGATCCTTCGCCGGCAGAACAACTCCTGAAAATGTGGTGATATGGCTGAAGAACAGCACACGCGTGCGCGGCGTAATGGCGTCGTTGACCAGGTTCAGCACCTGGGCCGCATCCTTCACCGGGCGGGGAAGCGTGATCCGTTTCACCACGATGCCGTAGCGCTTGGCCTTCAGATTCCAGGGATGCTCGCCGCCCGGGTGCTCCTGGTCGGTCATGAGCACTTCGTCGCCGGCCTGCATATCCACACCATTCGCGATGTAGCTATTAGCTTCGGTGGCATTACGGAGCAAGGCAATTTCGTCGCGTTTGCAGCCGACGAACTCAGCCAGCGGATCGCGAAAATCGTTCCAGGCGGCGTATCCCCAAATGGGGTAGTCCTCGGGATCCTGCGCGTCCATTTTTTCCGTGGTCGCGTAGCCATCAAAAATCGCGCGCAGGACGGGCGCCGGGCTCGAACCGACGGTGCCGTTGTTCAGATAGATCTCGTCTTCGGGGATCAGGAATTGGCGCCGCATTTCGGCCCAAAAAGCGTCTTCGTTCTTCTCCAGCAGGGAGCGTTCGGGCAGCGGTGGAATCTTTTCGAGCTGGGCGAAGAGGTTTCCGCGCAGGGCAAGGGATGCGGCAAATCCCGCTACAGTCGTGGAAAGAAAATGACGGCGGTCGAGCATGAAGCCCTCCTGGCAAAGCGATGGAAGGGGCTATGGTACGTCCGCATGCCGGCGCTGGCAAGGAGGGAGCGAATGACCAGTTTTGTGGGTGATCGCCCTCTGCCGTGTGTCCACTTTCCGGATAACCCTAACCCCTGCCTTCGGCGTCTAACTATTGGGCCAAGATCAGGTCTTGGTGTCTTCCCCACCGGGGGTATAATCGTGGCAGGGAGTAGTCCTATGAAGCTCAGATGGCTGGCAAGCGCGGTAGCATTGGCGGCGTTCAGCGCCGGACCCGGGATTTGGGCCCAGACGCAGACGCCAAGTTCAGGGCAGGGGCAGGATCCGAATCAGACACAGACTCCGACCCAGACCCAGCCGCAATCGCAAGCTCCAACCCCTGATACCGACAAGGGTCAGCCCAAGGCCGCGGACGTGCAGAACGCCCCTCCGCAAAAGCCGGCGGCACTGCCCACGCAGGACGACAGCCAGATCAAGCATGACGGCGGGAAAAACGACGTGGATGCCGTGGGAAACCGCAATGTGGGATGCGGCCGCGGAGTGGGGAACTGGTACTCGATCGAGCGGCAGGTGGCCGACGGGCGCCGCTATTCGCAGATGATCGAAGCGCAGATGAAGCTGGTCACCGACCCCGTGGTTACTGAATACGTGAACCGCGTGGGCCAGAACCTGGTGCGCAACTCCGACGCGCAGGTGCCGTTTACGATCAAGGTGGTGGATTCCGACGTCGTCAACGCCATGGCGTTGCCGGGCGGGTTCTTTTACGTGAACTCAGGGGTGATTCTCGCCGCCGACGAAGAGGCGGAGTTGGCCGGCGTGATGGCGCATGAGATTGCCCACGTGGCCGCGTGCCATTACGGGCGCGAAATGACGCGGGCACAGCTGCTGCAGATGATGTCGTTGCCCGCCATCTTCATGGGCGGCTGGATCGGATATGCGGCGTATGAGGGCATGGGCCTGGGAATTCCGCTGACGTTCCTGCACTTCTCGCGGACATTTGAAGCGGAGGCCGACTACCTCGGCGTGGAGTATATGTACCGTGCCGGGTACGATCCGTCCGCGTTCGTGTCCTTCTTCGAAAAGCTGCAGGCAATGGAGAAGAAGAAACCTGGAACGCTGTCCAAGGCTTTCGAAACGCACCCGCAGAATGCGGAGCGGATCGAGAAATCGCAGGAAGAAATCCGCAAAATTCTTCCGGCCAAGCCGCAGTACATCGTCACCACCTCGGAATTCGACGACGTGAAGACGCGGCTGGCAGCGTTGGAGAACAAGCACAAGGTTCTCGACCAGAAAGATACGAACAAGCCGAGCCTCAGGCGTACGGCCAACTCGGGCGATAACAAGGGCAATTCGCAGGATGACGACCGTCCAACGCTGAAGCGGCGCGATGACTCCAACTAGTTCAGGTCGCGGCCTTTCGAACGGCTACGAGGGATTTGAACCGGCAGCTGAGGCTGCCGGTTTCGCTTTGCGGTAAAGCGTCAGGTTCTACGGGGTCACAGAAGTCGGTGATTCCAATCACAGATTCAGCTTGAGAATAACTTTAGTCTCGGCTACGGTGGCATTGTTGCGCAGTCTGCAGGAGACGCTCTAATGGCAGAGAATACACTCACAATTACCGACAATCGCACGAATAAAACGTACACCGTCCCGGTGGAGAACGGAACCATCCGGGCGATGGACTTGCGCCAGATCAAGACTGGCCCGGAAGACTTCGGGCTGATGACCTACGATCCGGCATTTCTTAACACGGCATCCTGCAAGAGCAGCATCACCTTCATTGACGGCGACAAGGGGATTCTGCGGTATCGCGGCTATCCGATCGAGGTTCTGGCCGAGCACAGCACGTTTCTGGAGGTGGCGTATTTGCTGTTGTTCGGCGAGCTGCCAACGGAAACGGAACTGAAGAACTGGAAGTATGAGATCACGCACCACACCATGCTGCACGAGAGCACGAAGACGTTCATGGAGGGCTTCCGGTATGACGCCCATCCCATGGCGATGTTCGTAAGCACGGTGGCGGCGCTGTCGGGAATTTACCCCGAGGCGCGGCATGTGCTGGATCCTGCCAACCGGCTGTTGCAGATCAAGCGGCTGATCGGCAAGGTCCCCACGATCGCGGCCATGTCGTACCGGCACAGCGAAGGGCTGCCGTATGTGTATCCGGATAACGATTTCACCTATCCAGAAAACTTCATGAACATGCTGTGGAAGAAGGTGGAGCCGAAGTATCTGGCGCACCCGGCGATTTCGCGGGCGCTGGACATTCTGTTCATCCTGCATGCCGACCACGAGCAGAACTGCGGCACGAACGCAATGCGGTCGGTGAGCAGCTCGCAGGCGGATCCGTATCTGTCCACCGCGGCGGCAGCTGCGGCGCTGGCCGGGCCGTTGCACGGCGGAGCCAACGAAGAAGTCCTGAAAATGCTGGATGAAATCGGCTCCAAAGACAAGGTCTGGGATTATGTGAAGCGGGTGAAAGAAGGGCACGGCAAGCTGATGGGCTTCGGGCACCGGATCTACAAGAACTATGATCCGCGGGCCAAGATCATCAAGTGGACCGCCGAGCAGGTGTTCCAGGTGACGGGACGCAATCCCAAGCTGGACATCGCGCTGGAGCTGGAGCGAATTGCGTTGGAAGACGAGTATTTCGTAAAGCGAAAACTCTATCCCAACGTCGATTTCTACTCCGGGATCATGTATCAGGCCATGGGATTCCGGCCGGAAATGTTCACGGTGCTGTTCGCCATTCCGCGAACGGCGGGATGGCTGGCGCAGTGGCAGGAACTGATCACCGATCCGGAGCAGAAGATTGCCCGGCCGCGCCAGGTTTATACCGGACACGAGGTGCGCCAGTTCGTACCCATCGAGAAGCGGACCGCAGTGGCGGTGTAAGATCCGCAGCGCTGGTCTCAAGCGAGTGAGAAGTGAAGGGCCCGCACATTTGTCGCGTGCGGGCCCTTCTTATTGTTTGTGAGACGATCACCGGGAATCACCGGGAAAGGCACGACTAAGCTCTAGAGTGAGTCTGCGAATAATGGAACAAGCACGCTCTTGCGCGCTCCCTGGAGCAGCCTTACGCGGCGTGCTTGGCCAGTTCGGCCAGGCGCTCGCGATGGCGTTCGGGAGACGTGATGACTTTCATCTCCTGCCAATCGTAGGGAAATTCCTTGCCGCATTCGAGGCACGCGACATAGGTTCCGGTCAGGGCAGCGGCCTGGGGGCGGCGCGCGCCGCGACGAACGGACACCGGAAAGCTGTAGCGGGAGTGCCTGCAACCGAACAAAGAGTCCACCAACTTGGCGATCATGAGCCCACCTTCTATTCGAGCGGAGTGCCCGAAATCCCTGGGTTAGCGCGCGCGCCCCCTCCACGATGAACTGTGTGCGCCGCTCTTACAATACTTAGATTCACCTTCCAAGGAAAGAGTTTCGCGTCTCTATCTCGAATCAACCCATTCCGAAAAGGGAAGACGTGCGAAGGTCTTGCGCCAGAGCCAGTTACGCTGAGGAGAAACCAGTTACGCTGTGGAGAAAAAGGACTCTGGAGGCCGTGGGGACGCAGGTTTTCGCGGTCTTACGGCTGTACCAATGAATGGACTTCGCAGATCCCTGAAGGGGTTGGCCGGCGATTCATTGTGAACAGAAGAAAACCTATACGCTCTGCGGCCCGCGCTTCTTCTGCTGCTGGCACTTGGTCATGATGGCGGAACGCAGGCGGCTACGCAAGTCTTCGGGCAGTTCGTAAAGCTGGGAGTCGCGGTAGATCTCGATGGTCTTCTTGGTGGTGTCGCAGACAACATAGCAGTTATGGCACCAGGAGAGATGGTTCTCCAGTTCGACCTTGGTCTTTTCGTCGAGGACGCCGTCCAGGTAGTTGGTCAACTCCTGCAAAAACTCAGAGCATTTCACTTGTTGCCATCTCCGCTTGTAACATTACCGCTCTTGCCATTTGCCCCCTCACGTTTCTGAAAATAACGCCCCAATCGATCGCGCAGTTGCAGGCGAGCCCGTAACAGTCGCGATTTAACTGCCGGCACGCTCAATTCGAGCGCAGCCGCGGTTTCCTCCGTCGAAAGTCCTTCCACGTCTCGCAGTACGAACACCGTCCGGAAGCCCGGAGGCAGGCCCTGGATGGTCTTGCTCAAGATCTCGCGTAACTCGGCTTGTGTGTATTGCTGCTCGGGATTGGGGCTCCAGTCCGCAATCTCACGCGGTAGAGAGTCATCTTCGGTCTTGATCTCTTCATCGAGCGAAACGGTGCGCTCAGGGCGCCGGCGCCGCAATTTCATCAGCGCTTCGTTGACGGCAATTCGGACCAGCCAGGTATAAAACTTCGACTGCTCCTGAAACTGTGCCAGGTTCCCGTACGCCTTCAGGAACGCTTCCTGGACTACATCCTCCGCGTCTTCCCGGTTCTGCGTGATGTGCTGCGCGATTCGAAACACGTTGCGGTCATAGCGGCGGACCAACTCTTCAAAGGCGGAGTCGTCGCCCTTCTTGGCCGCCTGAACCAGCGCCAGCTCATCACTGACAGGCCCTGCTAGCTTGTTTTGGATGGCTCCCATGCTCTGAGGATGCAGTATTTTCGGGCGGACGCAGCGGTCAGTTCCGAATCTGTTATTTTACTTGGTAACCAGCCTCTTTGCCCAATCGCTTTGCCGTATCCGTTCGAGAGCAATTTGCGATAGAGTGCAAAAGGTGGAGCGGCGCGCATTTCGTCAGTTACTTCCGTACCCTTACGCAGTCTCACAAGTGCCTTATAATCAGCAGTTAAGGCATTGGCGTTGCGTTGAGTCGATGGGGTTGGATTCAGCCCGCACACAACTGCAATTCGAAATGGTCTTCTGAGAATGGGCGAGAGCAAGGAACTCCAGCAAATCGTCGAGCGTGCAGTGGCGAAGGTCCTCGACCGCCAGATGCGCAGCATGCAGGCAGAGCTGGTGGAGAGTGTGCTGGCCCAGTTGCCCGCTGACGCTGCCGCGGCGCCGGCTGCCGCTGGTGAAGGCAACGTCGGTAACCTGGTGCAAGCCGTCTCCCGCATCCACGCCGGAAGCACGCAAAAGGAAATCCTGCGCGCGTTGCTTGACGCGGCCAGCGCACACGCGGCGCGAACCGCGCTGTTCGTGGTGAAATCGGGAACGGCCAGCGGATGGCAAGGCCGAGGCTTCGGCGAAGAAGACGCCGTCAAAGACTGCCCGCTCGACATTACAGCCGGATCTGCTGCGCATGCCTGCCAGAATCGCGTCGCAACTCCAGGCAACATCGCGGAGATGGATGCGCGTTTTGTGCAGCGCTTTGGCGGGCCGGAGAACGAACAGATTTTGGTCCTGCCCCTCGTTTTGAAAGATAAAGTTGCCGCACTGCTCTACGCCGATGGCGGCGCAACCGGCCAGATGGATGGAGCATCGTTGGAACTGCTGGTGCTGGCCACCAGCGCCTGGCTGGAAGTTGCCTCGCTGCGCAAGCAGGTGCAGAAGGAGCCGGGCGAGACAGCTCCTGCCATGGAACGCCCTGCGCCCGCGGCGCCCGTGCAGACGGTGAGTTCGTTCTCTGATCCCTTTGCCGCGCACGCTCCGAAACATACCGCAGCCAAGGCTGAGCCTGAGCCGGAACCTGCGGCGGAAGTCGTTGAGGTTTCCACGCACGCGGCGGCGGGTGCGGCCGCATCGGCTCCGGCTACGGCTGCTGATCCATTTGCCGGCATCTCGGCCGAAGATGCCGACACTCATCGCAAGGCGCAACGGTTCGCGCGCCTGCTGGTGGATGAAATCAAACTCTACAACCAGGCCAAGGTCGCCGAAGGCCGGCGCCACAAGGATCTTTACGACCGCCTGAAGGATGACATCGAGAAGAGCCGCGCGACGTTTCAAAAACGCTATGGCAGCACGGCGGCCGCCAGCGGCGACTACTTCCAGAAAGAAGTTGTGCGCAGCCTGGCGGAAGACGATCTTTCGGTGATGGGGGCAAGTTTCCGGAAGTAGTACATCTGGATAACAGGGGAAGGGCACGACTTCAGTCGTGCCGTTAAGGGACGAGAGATTTTGGGGGCTTTAGCCCCTGAGGGTGCAAACAGGTTCTGGCATTTGCGTCTCCGCGCGAAAATAGAAAACGTGGTTCGATCTGGCTTCATTCGCTGGGGTTTGATGGGGTGGGTACTCGGGCTGGCGCTGTGGTGCGGGTTCCTCAACGTCCCTGGTTCGACCGCATATTCGGCGACATCCGCCTCCGCGCAGCAATCGTCTTCCTCTTCTACTCCACCTGATTCTGCGCCGACTTCTCCACCCACCGCCCCAACTCCAACTCCGCCTGCCACATCTGAAAAGCCGACCACGCCGCCTGGCAATACGTCGCCCGAATCGGAAAAGAGCACTCAAGAGAATGCAACGGCGGCATCCGGCGCTCCGACCAAGACTTCTCCAGAGAAATCCACGGCGAAGAGCTCGACGGCCAAGTCCAGCGCGGCCACCAGCAAAACAACGTCAGGTAAGAGTCCAACGCGTGCCTCGACGACGAAGAGCTCGCCGGCTAAGAAGCGGAAGAGGCCGATTTCTCCCCGCGTTCGGCGCATCCGCGAAGCGTTTGTCGCTTCGGCGAATTTGCGGCCCATGGCGCAGCAGTTGATCCAGGATCGGACTCCACAGGCCTACGCGGGAGTGGAGGCCTATGCCCGCGCGCACGCCAAAGAAGACGCCGGGGCGCTCGCCTGGCTGGTGGTGGGATATGCCCACGTGCTCGACCACGATTACGGCAAGGCGATCGATCCGCTGAACCGTGCCAAACCCAGGGCGGGAGATCTGGGCGACTACGTTGCCTACTATCTCGGGACGAGCTATCTGCAAACCGGACACCAGGCGGAAGCGCTGGCGGCTCTGGCGGACTTCGCGGCGATATTTCCTGATTCATTGCTGGTGAGGGACGCCGACGTGAGTTATGCCGGCGCATTATTGAGTGAAGGACGACCGAGTGAGGCCGCTGCTTTACTCGAGAACGACAGATTGCCAGTGCGGTCCGATATCGAGTTCACGATCGGCCGCGCCTATGCCGTGCTGGGGCAGAATGCAAAGGCAACAGCGGCCCTGGAAAATGTCTACTACAACATGCCGACCGCGGCGGAGGCTGACACCGCTCATGCGGAGTTGAAAAAGCTGCCGCAAGTTCCTCCCGCGACGGCAGCGCAGCGCAAGACGCGCGCCGACTTGCTGATGAAAGCCAAGCGTTACAGCGATGCTGTCGAAGAATATCGGGAGTTGCTGATTCGCGCCACGAACGAGGCGCGTCCAGCCGCGGAGCTGAACTTGGCGGACGCGCTGCAGCGAAGCGGACGAAACCGCGAGGCCAAAGCGGAGCTGGGGACGATGCCCGGCGCGACTGCCGAGCAGAGCGCACAGCGGCTCTATATTCTCGGCGAGGTCGCGTGGTCGTTGGATGAGAACGAAACGTTCTACCGCACCGTCGGCCAGTTGAGGGAAACGGCGCCCACCAGCCAGTGGCTGGAGGCGGCGCTTCTTTCGGCCGCGAATCTGCACCTGGTGCACCACGAATACGACCTTGCGCTCGACACATTTCGAGAGTTGCAGCAGCGTTTTCCCACCGGGTCGCGCGCCTCGTATGCGCATTGGAAAGTGGCATGGTTGACCTTGCGCGCGGGACGTAACGATGAGGCAAAGAAATTATTCGAAGAGCAGATCGCGATGTATCCCGCGGGCAACGAAGCCTCTGCGGCCCTGTACTGGCGGGCGCGGCTGGCCGAGGAAGACAACGATCCGGCGATGGCGCGCGCGTTGTATCAGAAGTTGTCGGATCGGTATCGGAACTACTACTACGCGGAACTGGGACGACAACGTTTGAGCAAGCTTCCGCAGACGCCGGACGCTTCTGTGCACTATGCGCTGCTCGACCACGTCCCGTCGCTCGAGCATGGCGAGAAAGTTACGGTGACCGACCCACCGGCCGACGATCTTCATTTCCAGAAAGCGCAGTTGCTGGGCAACGGCGGACTGATCGACTTTGCCGTACGCGAATTGCAGGCGGCGACGAGCGCCGAGGGTGGCAACTGGGGGTTAGCCGAAACTGCCCAGCTTTATACCGACACAGGGCACTACGATCGCGCCATTGAAGTGATGAAACACTCCGTGCCCAGCTACTTCGCCGTGGATATTCCCGACCTTCCGCGAGCGTACTGGGAGGCGCTGTTTCCGCGGCCTTACTGGACGGACCTGAAGCGATTTTCTGTGGCCAACGGGCTGGATCCGTATCTGGTGGCTTCGCTGATCCGGCAGGAGTCGGAATTCAATCCCGAGGCGGTTTCGCGGGCCAATGCTGTGGGCCTCATGCAGCTGCTGCCGAAGACAGGCAAAGTCGTCGCCAGGCAAGAAGAACTGCGCCGGTACAATCCCAGCCAGCTTTACACACCCACGGTGAACCTGGAGCTGGGGACGCGCTACTTCCGCGGCATGGTCGATCACTTTGGCGGATCGTTCGAGTATGCGCTCGCCGCCTACAATGCCGGCTCAGACCGCGTGGAGGAATGGCTGGGTCAGGGCAAGTACCGCGACGCACAGGAATTCGTCGAGTCGATTCCATTCACCGAAACCCGCGAATACGTGCAGGCGATCCTGCGGAATGCCAGCGTGTACCGGCAACTGTATGGGGCGCCGTAGTTTCACTCATCTCCGGATTTCGTCCTTCCCATAAACATCGAATCAAAAACTCATAAAGCATTCGTAAGGATGGTGCCGATGACGTGTGGACTCCGCCGTCGAATCAGAGTAGCCTGATTTTGATTCAAGCTGAATCGGTTCAGTGGATTTCTACAGCGCTGTTCAATACCTGCTGTTCGTGGTCCTCGTCACCGTCCTGGTGAAGCCTCTGGGCGGATACATGGAAAGGGTCTTCGCCCGAAGGCCGACTCTTCTCGATCGCATCTGCCTCCCGCTGGAGCGGATGACCTACCGTGTTACGGCGGTCGATCCTGACGCGGAGATGACGGCCAAGGAATACGCGACTTGCTTCGTGTTCTTCGGCCTGGCGGGAACAGTGGCGTTGTATGCGATTCTTCGCATGCAGCACTTCCTACCGTGGTTCTTCCCGCAATACCAGACCACGCCCTTAACTCCGGATCTCGCTCTGAACACCGCCATCAGCTTCTCGACGACGACGACCTGGCAGGCCTACGCGGGCGAGAACACGATGAGTTATTTCAGCCAGACGGTGGGACTATGCGCCCAGAATTTTCTGGCGGGCGCGGCGGGGCTGGCCGTAGGCATTGGGTTCATCCGTGGCATGGCACGGCAGTTATTGGGCACGATCGGCAACTTCTGGGTGGACCTGACGCGGTCTTTGCTCTGGATTCTGTTGCCGGGAGCTTTGCTCGGAGCCTGCCTTCTTGTTTGGCAAGGTGTGCCCATGAATTTCCATTCCTACGCGGTGGCCAACGCGATCGAGGGAGGCAAACAGGCGATTCCGCAGGGGCCGGTCGCGGCTCTGGAGATCATCAAGAATCTGGGCACCAACGGCGGCGGTTTTTTCAACGCGAATGGAGCGCATCCCTATGAGAATCCCACGCCGCTGACAAACTTCCTGGAGATGGCAGCCATTGTCCTGTTGCCCGCGGCATTGACGAACACTTTCGGCAGGATGGTGCGCCAGCCCCGGCAGGGATGGATTCTTTACTGGGTGATGGTTCTTTTCTTCTGCTCCGGACTTCTGTTCGTGCATCGTTTTGAAAAGCGAAGCTTTGATGCGAGGGATCTCAGGCAGACACTCTCTGTGCCCGCCACCGCCCGTCTGCAAAATGTCCGACTCAACTCGGCTGGCAATCTGGAGGGCAAGGAAGTACGGTTCGGCGTCGGCGGCTCTACGCTGACCGCGGTCGTGACCTCGAACACAGCTACAGGATCGAATGACGCCATGCACGACAGCTTTACGTCGCTGGGCGGTATGGTGCTCCTGGTGAACATGCTTCTCGGAGAATTGGTCTTCGGAGGGCTGGGCAGCGGTCTCTACAGCATGGTGATGGCTACCGCGATCGCGGTTTTTCTTGCCGGACTGATGGTCGGACGCACGCCGGAGTATCTAGGGAAGAAGATCGGGGCCGCCGAGAACAAGATGATCATGCTTTACGCTTTGGCCGGGCCGCTGCTGATCTTGCCGCTCACTGCGATTGCGGTGAGCACCAAGCTCGGGCTGGCGGGGCTGACGACCAACGCTGGCCCTCACGGTTTTACGGAAATTTTGTTCGCCTACACGACCTGCTTCGCCAATAACGGCCAGAGTTTTTCCGGGTTGAACGCCAGCACAGTCTTTTACAACCTCACTACCGTGGTTGCGATGATGGTGGGCAGGTTTGGCCTGGCGGTACCCGCGTTGGCGTTGGCCGGCTTGTTTGCTCGGCAGAGGAACTCCCCCGCGACATCTGGAACTCTCCCCACCGATTCTCTGCCATTCGGCATCCTGCTCGCTACTTGTCTGGTCACGATGGTGGCTCTGAGTTATCTCCCCGCGCTGGCACTCGGTCCAGTGCTGGAACGGCTGCTGTTGGGAAGGTAAGGATCCGAGGCGCGGCGGCGGGCTCTTTCGGCAACACAATTCGCGGGTTAATCTTCTAGGGAACCCAATCCAGCGTGTTTGCGTACATCCATGAGGGTAGAGGTGCGCCCACGGAGGTCTGTCCATATGAGAACCGCATCATTTGCCCTGCTGATCTTCTCCGCTGCGTTGGTCACGGCCCAGGACGCAAGGATCGTGGAAGTTGGAAAGAGTCCCGTCGAGGCGAAGTTCCCATCTGGCGGGCAGTTGCGCATGGAACTTTGCTCCAGCGGCATCGATGTTGTCGGCCGGGACGAAAATGTGCTTCGCGTCTCCTACCACGCCGACCGCGACGATACGCAGCACGATGTGAGAGTCCGGATCGAGGTCTCTGGCGACCGGGCCTACTTCAGAGTCAGTGGCTGCCCGCGAAACAACTTCCGCGTGACGATCGAAGTGCCGAAGTACTCCGGTCTTTATGTGCGCATGTTTGCCGGTGAGCTGAATGTGAGAGACGTCACGGGCGACAAGAACGTGGAACTGGATTTTGGGCAACTCAACCTGGATTTAGGCAACACCGACGACTATGCCCACGTCGGTGCTTCGGTAAACAGCGGGGAAGTGAACGCCGTGGCCTTCAACGTATCGAAAGGCGGACTCTTCCGCTCTTTCTCTCGGAACGGCCCGGGCAAATACCGCGTACATGCGCACGTTGGAGCAGGAGAAGTGGACCTTCGTTAGAGGGCGACATCAGGACTGGCCTGCATTCGGGGTTCTACTGCAGAGTGTCAGACGAAAGTTTCTTACTGTGAGGCTTGCTGAACAGGATCTCCAGCACCAGCAGCCCGGCCCCGATCACGATGGAGCTGTCGGCGAGATTGAATACCGGCCACTGGTAGTGCTTGATATAGAAGAGCAGGAAATCGACCACCTTGCCGCTGACCACGCGATCCCATAGATTTCCCGCCGCGCCGCCGAGAATCAGCGACAGGGCAATGCCGGTCATCGTCAGGGGCCGCGATTGTCTCCACAGCAGCACGATCACGATTGCCATCGCAATGACAGAAAAGCCGATAAGAAGCCCTGTCTTCCAGTGGGCCGGCGATTCGGCGAACAGGCTGAAGGCGGCGCCGGTGTTTTCCGTGTGGGTGAGGCGGAAAAATCCTGGAATGATCTGAATGTGCGCATACAAGGCGATGCGCGTTGCCGCCAGATGCTTGGTCCAACGATCGAGCACGACGATCAACAGAGCGAGCAGGAAATATATGGCGCGCACGGAGCTCCTTGACATCAACTAACGCTGCGCCTCCAGTTCTTTCAGCACCGCGCTGCAGCGCTCGCAGACTGTGGGGTAAGTTTTGTCTTCGCCGACGTGCGGGGAATAGTTCCAGCAGCGCTCGCACTTGGCGCCGTCGGCTTTCTTCACTTCAACGTGCACTCCGCCCGTGCCATTGCCTGAGCCCTGCGCGAGAGTGACCGCAGAGACGATGAACAGGTAGCGGAGTTGTGCCTCATATTTTTTCAACACAGAATAGACCGGATCCGATGCCGTTAGCATGATCTGCGCCTCAAGCCCGGTACCGATCAATTTCTTGTTGCGAGTCTCTTCGAGCGCCTTCAGGACCTGGTCGCGGACATCTCGCAGCCCAGTCCAGTACCGGTCGAGCGATGCCCACTCCTGCGCTGTCATGCAATCATCCGGATTGTTTACATCAAGCGGCTTGAGGAACCTTGCCAAGTGGACACTTGCCAGACCCTCGGCCATTCGTGGCATGTGTTGCCATACCTCCTCTGCCGTAAAGCTCATGATCGGTGCAACGGCGCGAACCAAGGTCTTCACGATCCGCCACAGAGCGGTTTGGGCGCTGCGCCGCCCAACGGATCTTCGCGCTGATGTGTATAGGCGGTCCTTCAATACGTCAAAATAAAACGCGCTCAGATCTACGATGCAGAAATTGTTCACGCGCTGGTAAATCTTGTGAAATGCGAACTCGTCGTACCATTGTTCGATGTCGCGCTCAAAATTTAGCGTCAGATAGAGCACGTACTGATCGAGTGCATTCATCTGGCTGTATGGAACGCCGTCTCGCAGTGCATCGAACCCGTCGAGATTCCCCAGGATGTAGCGAAGCGTGTTGCGGATCTTTTTGTAGTTCTCCGCCACGCGCTGCATGAGTGCTTCGGAGCCGACTACATCCTCGCGAAAGTCGACCGAGGCCACCCACAGGCGCACGATTTCTCCACCCAGGCGGTCGGAGATGTCCACCGGATCGACGTCGTTGCCGCGCGACTTCGACATGGCCTGCCCGGTTTCGTCGAGCGTCCAGCCGGGAGTGACGACGCCTTTGTACGGCGGCGTCGCGCGCACGCCCATGGCGCAGAGGAGGGAAGACTGAAACCAGCCGCGGTATTGGTCGCCACCTTCGAGGTAAAGATCGGAGGGCCACGGATAGTCGGGCTCGCCGGGAGTCCTGTCTTCAGCAGTCAGGGCTAAGTAACTCGCGCCCGATTCGAGCCACACGTCGAAAATGTCGGTCTCCTTCTCGAACTTCGTGCCGCCGCAATGCGGACACTTCGTGCCAGGAGGAAGAATGCCGTCAGACTCCGAAGTGAACCATGTATCCGCACCGGACTTCGCGAACAACTTGACGACTTTCCGATTCACCGCAGGATCGTTGAGCGGCTTGCCGCAGGACTCGCACAGAAATACAGCGATCGGCACCCCCCAAACGCGCTGCCGCGAGATGCACCAGTCCGGGCGCGTCTCGATCATGTTCGACAGGCGCTCTTCGCCCCATGCCGGGTCCCACTTCACTTTCTTGATTTCTTCGAGGGTGCGCTTCCTGAGAGTGTCGTTCGCGCCTGTACCGCCGGGCATGGGCGTTTCCATGGAAATGAACCACTGCTCAGTGGCGCGGAAAATCACGGGATTGTGGCAGCGCCAGCAGTGCGGATACGAGTGCTCGGTTTTTTCGGAATGCAGCAGCGCGCCGCGCGCCTTCAGCAGACTGATGATCGGCTGATTCGCGTCCCACACGCGCTTGCCGTCGTATTCCGGCAGGCCCTTGCGCAGGATGCCTTTCTCATCCACGTTGCTGGTGGCGTCGAGGCCATATTTCACGCCCGTCGCGAAGTCCTCGGCGCCGTGCGAGGGCGCTGTGTGGACCACGCCCGTGCCGGTGTCCATGGTGACGTAGTCGGCGAGCACGCCGAGAATTTTGCGGTCGAGAAAGGGATGCTGGAAGCTCAGCCGCTCCAATTTACGGCCGGGAAAGTGGGCAAGTTCGCGCGGCGTGCCGAGATTGCACTTCGTGGCCACGTCTGCGGCCAGCTTCGATGCAACGATATAGACGTCTGCCTCCGATTCCAGCGCAACGTACTCCTCATCCGGATGGAAGGCTACAGCCATCGAAGCGGGCAGCGTCCACGGCGTCGTGGTCCAGATGATGGTCGAGATCTTCTTCCCGGCCAAGGCCGAATCTATCTTCGCTGGCTCATCGAGAAGCGCGTATTTCACCCACACCGTCGGGCTGGTGTGATTTTCATATTCGACTTCGGCCTCGGCGAGTGCGGTCTCGTCGTGCATGCACCAGTAAACGGCCCGCAGTCCCTTGTAGACAAAGCCATTCTCGTAGAAGGAATAAAACGTAGAGAGCACCACCGACTCGTATTGCGGAGTCATAGTGGCGTAGGGGCGGTCGAAGCGGCCAAAGACCCCGATGCGCTTGAATTGTGTGCGCTGCAGGTCGAGAAATTTCTGGGCGTACTTGCGGCACGCGGCCCGCACATCCGTCGCTTTCATCTGCAGCTTCTTGCCGCCCAGTTCCTTGTCGACCTTGATCTCGATCGGCAGACCGTGGCAGTCCCAGCCGGGAACGTAGGGTGCGTCAAATCCGGCCATGGTCTTCGATTTGACGATGAAATCTTTCAGACACTTGTTGAGCGCGGTGCCCAGATGGATCGGCCCGCTCGTGTAAGGCGGACCATCGTGGAGTATGTAAAGTGGTGCGCCTTTGCGGGCCGAGCGGATGCGCCCGTAGAGCCCCATCTGCTCCCATCGAGCCAGCATTTTCGGCTCATTCTGGGGCAGGTTGGCCTTCATGGGGAAGGCCGTTTTCGGCAGATTGATGGTTCCCTTCAGCTCGAGCGGCACTCAGTCGTGTCTCCCAAATGATTGAATCTTTTCATTATAGGGAGCGGGGGCGGGGAACGTCTATGCACAGGCCGACACCGGCTTGTATGCTCGCAGCATGCGCTCCGAATCATTTCGCCCCCTGGAACCGACCTTGGTTACGCCCGCTGAACTCTCGGGAATCCTTGAGGAACTTTCCCGTCGAGAACCAATTTTTCATCGCCCGGAACTCGGCACCACGCGCGCCGACTTCGAGAAAATGACGGTGGACGATTTCTGGGAGGTTGGAGCCTCGGGTCGGCGTTACTCACGCTCCGCCGTGCTCGATGTACTCGAGAAGCGTTATGCCACGCCCTATGCCGATGTCTGGGAGACCACGGGTTTTCATTGCCGGAAACTCGCTCCGGATGTCTACCTTCTGACGTACACCCTAGTGCAAGACCACAAGCGGCGAACCCGGCGCTCCACCATCTGGCAGCGCACTAGCGAGGGATGGCAAATCGTTTACCACCAGGGGACCCTCGTTCAGGACGAGTGAAAACGAGTGAAGAAGACTAGAAGACCGGCGGCAAAACGAAACTCAACAGACGGGCGCGCCATTCTGGACGGTGCCGGGAGTATAGCTGGCAACAGGTAGGACATGTCTTTCCGACTACTGGCGGGCACATGGAAATACACTGTCGGAAAGGGCAGGTACGAGTTACAATTTGGACAAGCAGTGGTTGAGCCACCCCCGGTCTGCCAAGAGGGCCTTTCAGGACCTGCAATTTAGCACAGACCGAGGCAGCCCGAAGCAACTTGGGGGCGCTGGCGGACATCTGTGTAAAGAGGGGATTCCACGCAAGTTAGGCGGACTCCCAACAAGCGTTGAGGGCACTCCAGACCGGAAATATGGGATCCGCGCAGGTTAATCCGAACGTCTCTGGCCAGGAGCCGGAGCTGCATCTCTGCCTGGGCTCGCAGACCTTCGAAGAGCCCTTGTGGAAATCGCTTTTTCAAGAGCTTGACGACTTTTTCTTCCCCAAGAAGCTTCCGCCTCTCAAGCTGGAATCGAAGCCGGAACCGGTCAAGGACATCTGGGGCTTTTATTCCCACTGGAAGGCTGGCGCGCTGGGTGCCGCTGGCTATTATGCCTTGCTGGCTCTGGCGATCGTGCTGACGGTGGTCATCGGGCGCCGCATCGTAAAAGCGGCCCCTGAGGCAAAGGTCACCGTCATCCCGATTTATACCGGCGACATCCCTGAGCTGAAGCCCTCGAAGACTCAGGTGGGCGGGGGCGGCGGGGGCGGCGATCGTGACGTCCTGCAGGCCAGCAAAGGACGGTTGCCGAAGTTCTCCATGCAGCAAATCGCTCCTCCGGCAGCAGTGATTCGCAATCTGAATCCCAAGCTGCCTGTCGAGCCTACGATCGTGATTCCGCCGCAGGTTCATCTGGCTTCGAACAACATGCCGAATCTGGGCGATCCCATGGCCGGATCAGTATTGCCCTCCAATGGAACCGGCTCAGGCGGCGGAATTGGTTCTGGCAGCGGGGGCGGCGTGGGGTCGGGTAAGGGGCCGGGGTTTGGACCGGGTGAGGGCGGCGGCGTCGGCGGAGGAGTCTTCCGTGTCGGCGGGGGAGTTTCGCCCCCACGAGCGATTTACTCGCCGGAGCCAGAATTTTCCGAAGAAGCTCGCAAGGCGAAATATCAGGGAACGTGCACCCTTAGTCTGATTGTTGGGATCGATGGCCATCCCAGAAACATTCAGGTCACAGGCAGCCTGGGCATGGGACTCGACGAAAAGGCAATCGAAGCGGTGAAGAATTGGAGGTTCGAGCCCGGAATGAAGGATGGCCATCCGGTACCCACGATTATTGCCGTCGAAGTCGACTTCCACCTTTACTGAGTTCCGGCGTGCTCCTCGATTTTCCGAATCATTGTGACGTGGACTACCACCCCTTGTGCGAAATCTAAAGTCGCGCTGTCCGATTTTTGTGCGGGAAGCTACTCCTTCAGATCGTTATTCCTTCAGATCCACGTGAAGAACGTCGGCGATCTCGTGTGCCAGAAAACGTTGGCCCAGCTTTCGGAATTTTTCGACTGAGTCGGTCGCGAAGAACTTCAGCCGTGGGGCAGCGCGCCGCTCGTTGTTGATGTTGTCCGCTGGCGCAGGAGGCAAAAGCTGCTGAAGATGGCCGGCCACGGCACGCGCAGTCGACTCGGCGGAATCCACGATGCACACATGCTCCGGCCCAACACGATGCAGCAGCGGCTTCAGCAGCGGATAGTGCGTGCAGCCGAGCACCAGCACATCGGCGTCGGTGAACCCGTCGGCGAAGGCCTCACCGAGATAGATGCGCGCGACCTGCTCGGTCACGGTGTGCTCCACCCATCCTTCTTCGACCAGCGGAACCAGGAGAGGACAGGCTTTTTCACGCGCCTCAAGGCCGCGAGCTTCGAGCGCCTTGCGGTAGGCGTGGCTGCTGACGGTGGCCTCGGTCCCGATGACGACAATCTTCCGGTTTTGCGTGGCCGCGGCGGCAGCGCCCGCGCCCGGCTCGACGACCCCAACGACTGGCACATGTGCGGCTGCTGTGATGCGGTCGAGAGCTAGAGCCGTGGCCGTGTTGCAGGCGATCACCAGCAACTGGGCGCCGTGGGATTCGAGATAGTGTGCGGCTTCGACCGCATATCGAGCAACGGTCTCGACGGATTTTGAACCGTAGGGCAGGCGTGCAGTGTCGCCAAAATAGGCATAATCGGCGTCCGGGACAACTTCAAGTAAAGCTTTAAGAACGGTGAGTCCGCCGAAGCCGGAGTCGAAGACGCCGATGATGGGACGACGAGGGGTCATTGGTCGGATTGCGTTTCATGATAGCAGCGGGCAGGGAATTGAACGGTGATCAGGATTGTTCGGCCTGACTTGCTCAGTTCCGGATCGCTTGGTGGGATCGTTCTCCGCGCCGCGGTCTACGCCTTGAGATGAGTTCTTGCCACGCCGGGGGCAACGCCCAAGACTTCTGCCGTCCGCCCACAGCATGGTCCCGGCGGAATTGGTGCGCCGTGCGGGCAGGTGCGCGGATGGCCCAGGAAGGTGCAAATCTTGTCGGTGGCTTCGGGCGAGAGAATGTGCTCGAACTTACAGGCCTGCTGCTCGATTTCCGTCTCGCTATCCATGGCCAGACTGTCGGTAAACAGACGCTCGGCCAGCCGATGCCGGCGAATAATGTTCCCGGCGCGTTCGCGGCCGCGCGGAGTCAGTTCAACGATCGCTGTACCATCGCCCACGGAGGCGGATACGGGTTTCAGCGCGTCGTGGCACGGGTTCACGAATGGCTTGTGATCGTGCGTTTCCGGCGGATGCGGCGCCGACCTCACCAGTTCCAGTTCAATCATCTTTTCGATTGCCAGGCTCACGGGCAAAGCGCCATGCACTTCCATGCGTTCGACCTCGGCGATTTCGCCATGCTCGGCGAGCACCCAGAGTTCTTCGAGGACCTCGTCCAGCTGCTCCTCGTCGGCCATGGAGAACGTTTCCATCGCCGCGATCTTGCCATGGTGCAGCTCAATGCGCCTATCGGCCAGACGCGCCACGACCGGGTCATGCGTGACCATCACGATGGTGCGTCCCTGCTGGTGAAACTCGCGCAGCAGGCGCAGTACGATTTCTTCATTCTGCGCGTCGAGGTTGCCCGTGGGTTCGTCGGCCAGAATGATGCGCGGATCGTTGATCAGCGCCCGCGCGATGCAGACACGCTGCTGCTCGCCGCCCGAAAGCTGCGACGGCAGATGATGCGCGCGGTCGCCCAGACCCACGCGGGCCAGCGCGTCGATCGCTTCCTTCTCATCGGTCATGCTGTGAAAGTACTGTGCCAGCATGACGTTTTCGACAGCGGTAAGAAACGGAATCAAATGAAATTGCTGAAAGATAAATCCGATTTTTTCGGCACGCACACGATTCAATTCGGCAGAGGAAATTCCAGCCACGTTCTGCCCGTCGAGCCAAATCTCTCCGGAAGTCGGCCGGTCGAGGCAGCCAATCAGATTGACCAGCGTCGATTTGCCCGATCCTGACGGCCCCATGATCGACAACCATTCACCCGGCGCCACGTGCACAGAAATGTGGTCGAGGGCATGAATAGCGCCGTTATCCTTCCCCAATCCGTTTCCCGCTTCCTTGGCGGGGTAGAGCTTGGTGACGTCTTTGATCTGGATCATCTATTCTCCCCTCAGAATCACCGCTGGCTGCACACGGCGCAACAACGAAATGGGCAGGATCGCCGACAAGAGCGTGACCACCATGCTACCAGCCAGAACCACCGGCAGCACGCTCCATCGCGGCACCACGGGTGCGTGAAAGTTGACTCGGCCAATCCACGCAGCAATGCCAATCCCAACCGCGAATCCGATCAGGGCCCCGGTTGCCCCCAAAGCCGCTGCCTCGGCGGCGAAAAATCCGTTGAGCAGGCGACCGGAAGCACCGAGCGCCTTCATGATGGCGAAGTCGCGCCGCCGGTCGAAGACCCATCCCATGAGCGTGGAGAGCACGCAGAGCGCGGCGGTGAGGATGATGAGCGCGGCGGCGGCGAGTAACGTCGCGCGGGTTTTGCCTAGCACGCGCGCCTCGCCTTCCATGATCTGGCGCACCGGTCGCACATCCGCCGCGGGAAGGGCCTGCGCGAGCTGATTCATGATTGCGGCGATTTCCTCGGGTGATCCGTTTGCCGCCACTTCGACAGTGGAGGGCTGCACGCCGGTCCACTCGACAAAATCGGCCAGGGCGAGATAGATCCGGCTGTCTTCGGCGGCGCCGGTTTGCACCGTGCCTGCGGGCGTGACATGCAACACGCGACCTTGGAAGGTCAAATCGAACGGCTGATTTTTCGGTGTGACGATGGGAGCGGCGCGCACGCCAATTAGCGCCTGCAGCGGCGATGAGGGCCAGTTGCTCACCTTCCACCAGCGGTTCAATTGCCGCACGCGGCTGAAATCCGTGCCTGCGACCACGATGGGCTGGCCATCGCCGGTACGCGCGACGATCATGCCAAAAGGTGCAGCAATGCCGCGTCCCGCTAGAACTGAATCCACCTGCGCCAGCGCGTCGGCGGGAAGGGAAGCCCCGTCTTTCCCGACCAGAACGATGTTGGCGCCATAGTTGCGAAACTCGCGGCGCAGTTTGGCCTGTACGTCGACGTAAAGATTCAGCATCGCGGTCGCAACTGCGGCCGCCACTACCATGGCAAACAACGCGGAAGCTGC
>Ga0187770_10000161_pt1 | contig 31395 bp, 27 predicted proteins | sample 0116_SJ02_MP02_2_FD_133154 | JGI IMG/M metagenome (GOLD analysis project Ga0187770, IMG submission 133154) | Tropical peat soil microbial communities from peatlands in Department of Meta, Colombia - 0116_SJ02_MP02_20_MG | ecosystem: Environmental > Terrestrial > Soil > Wetlands > Peat | place...
ACGCGCAGGGATGATGCGCTTTCGGCCAGGACTTGATTCACCATGCTCGGCAGGCTCATCAGGGCCGAAAAGACGAACAGCGAGACCGCAATCGAGAGCACGGTCAGAATCGTGCGCCGCTTGCTGCGCAACAAACTCTTGAAGACGAAAGCCGCGTATTTCATGGCGACTACCCGATTCAGGCCACCGCTCTGAGCGCATCGACGATATTCCGCCGCGCTGCGGAACGCGCTGGCACGTATGCGCTCAAAAGCCCAATCAGCGCTGCGATCGCGAGCGTCTCGCCCACGATGCTTGGCGGGATCCGAATCGCACCGAACCCGACCATCGTGGGAGCCTCCACGAACAGAAACTTGAGGAGCAGGTACGCCGTTGTGCATCCAAGAACGCCGCCGGCAAGTCCGATCAGCAGCGACTCTGCGAGCAGCAGTCCGAGGATGGTCCGCGAGGGGAACCCCATCGAGCGCATCACGGCGATCTCGCTGCGCCGCTCGCGAATCGACATCGCGGCAGTATTCGCGGCGACCAGTCCGATGGTGACCACCACGATGAACCCGAGAATCTCCATGAGTTGAAACATGGTGCGCGAGCTCTGGAGAAATCCGCCGTAAAATGCGGCTTCCGATTCGCTGCGCGTCGGCGCCGACGAGTTCGAGAACTGCTCATCCAGGCCCGCGATCACTTGCGCGACGTTTTCCGCGCGGTCGACGCGGACCCAGTACGCATCGACGTACCCGGGCTGTCCCGCGGCCTCGCGCAGATAGTCGCGCCGGAAAATCAGGAAGTTGGGCGGCGCTTTTCCGCCCATCACGCCCACGATGTTGAGCGTCAAGTTGAACGGATACAGCGTCCCGCGCAGCATGATCTGCTGGCCGACGTGAAGCTTGAACCGCTTCATAGTCGAGGCCCCGATCAGGCACGCGGTTCTTAGGCTCCTGAACCGCTTCCACGCTTCGTCGCTGACGCCCCAATCGGGCCACATCGCCTCCGCTTGCTCGGCATCGACCGCGAGGTTCGGAAACTGGTCGCTAACGTCGTGATAGACTCCGCCGAACCAGCTCTCCGCCACCACCACCGCCACGTGCGGCGTCACGGCGATACGCTGCTGGTAGGCCTCGGGAATCGCGTAAGTGACCCCCGCCTTCGCGTGGCAGGCGACGCGCAGGGACGATGCGGTGGCGGCCAGGATCTGGCCGGCCAGTGCGGGCAGGCTAACCAACCCGGAAAAAATGAACAGCGAGACCGCGATCGAGAGCACTGTCAGGACCGTGCGCCGTTTGCTGCGCAAGAGGCTCTTGATGACGAAAGGCGCATATTTCATCGCGCGCTCCCGATCTCTCGCCCATCAGGCGCGAGCGTCGGCCGCGGCCTCGCGCGCCGCCGCCTTGCCCGGTTCGATGCCCGCCAGCACGCCTTTGTCGAGCCGATAGACGGTATCGACGAAGCGCTCGGCGCGCGGGTCGTGCGTGACCATCACGATGGTCTTGTGGAACTGGCGATTGAGTTCGGTGAGCAGTGAGAGGATTTCCTCGGCCGATTTCGCATCGAGGTCTCCGGTTGGCTCGTCGGCGACCACGATGGTCGGGTCGGTCACGATCGCGCGTGCAATCGCGACGCGTTGCTCCTGTCCGCCCGAGAGCTGGCGCGGATAATGGTCCATCCGATCGGCCAGCCCGACCACCTTGAGGGCCGTCTCGACGTGCTCGCGCCGATCGGCCTTGCCCAGATGGGTCAGCAGGAGCGGCAATTCGACGTTTTCGAACGCGGTCAGCACCGGGATCAGATTGTAAAACTGGAACACCAGCCCGATATGGCGCGCGCGCCAGGCGGCGAGATCGCGCTCCTTCATTCCGGTGATTTCCTCGCCACCGACCGAGACGCGGCCGCTGGTGGCGTGATCGATCCCGGCGATCAGGTTCAGCACCGTGGTCTTGCCCGAACCCGACGGCCCCATGATCGCGATGAACTGGGCCGCGGGGATGCGCAGCGTAACATCGTCGAGAGCGCGGATTTCGAATTCATCGCGCTTGTAGATTCGGGTCACGTGCTCCAGGTCGATCGCATATTTCTCGTCCATGTGGGCCATTCCTTTGCCGGGAAGAAGTCTCACCTTGCCGCGCTGGCAGCCTGGAGTCGACGCCCGCGGCCGGCGCCGCGCGAGCCAACCTCGTTGTGTCGGCGCAGTTGCGTCTTGAGGCTGGCAAGCAGCCGCGCCCGCGCTTCGACGACCACGCGCATCATTTCGACGACGGCCCTGCGAAACGGGCTCTCGCCATTCTTGTCCATCTCGACGAGCAAGTCGCGCAGCATTTTCCCTGCGGTCTCGTCCGAGCGCCGCATCAGTTCGATGTGCTGCAGGGCGGAGGCGGGATCGTGGCGCGCGAAATAAATTTTGACCTGCGCCTCATCGAAGACGAACATCGGCTGCGCCGGCTCCCGCAACATCCGCATGAACCACTCGCGCCCCAGGGGCGTGATCGCATAGACCTTCCGCGTGCGACGCCCGTGCTTTTCCGAGCGCATCGTCACCATCGCGTCGCGTGCGAGGCTCTTGAGGGCGGGGTAGAGCGAGCCGTCGCTGACCCGATAGAAGAAGCCAACCGGCTCGCTGAAACGCCGCTTGAGGTCGTAGCCGGTCATCTCGGATTCCATCAGGAAGCCCAGGATGGGGAATTTTACGTCGACCCGCGGCCGGGGCGCGTACGGATTTTCCCCGCCGGCGTGATCGCCGCCGTTCACGCCGAGATAGGGCGCGCCGTTGTGCACGGCCATTCCTCTGGGCATCCTGCTCGTCATACCACTCGGCTCAATATCTCGACTCGATATAACGAGTCAAGTGGTTCCGGGGAAGGGCCGGCGCGCCGCTCCTTCCTCCGATGTTGATTGCATACTTCAATATTGGAATATTCCGAGATGAGTGCATCGAGCCGCCAAACGGCCGGGCGATGTGAAATGAGGCGAACCGCTCACCAGCCGAAAGTGCCGCGCCGGCGCGATACCGGGGCGATCCTCGCCCGCGCGCGCCTTTCCGCCGTCCCGCTGGCGCCGCCACCCATCAGGACTTCGCTCGAGCATGCCCTGCTCGGAGTCATCGCCGAGGCGCCGGGAATCTCGGGCTACGATATCGCAAAGATCTTCGACGGCTCGATGCGTCATTTCTGGCACGCCCATCAGGGGCAGATCTATCCAACGCTGGAACGGATGGAGCGTGCGGGCTGGATCAAGAGCCGCAGCGTGATTCAGCGCCGCCGTCCCGCCAAGCGCCTGTTCCGGACCACGTCCGCGGGCCGGCGCGCGCTTGGCGAGTGGCTCGAGCGGCCGCTGGACGAGATGAAACTCAAGGTCCCGCCGCTTTTGCGCACGCGTTTCCTCGGGCAGCTTGGCGCCGGCGCGGCGCGCATCGCGATGCAGGAGCAGAGGGCGGCGTGGACGAACTATCTGCACGAGTTCCGCGAACTGGAGCAAACCTACCTTTCGAGCGGACGATACCCGGATGTGAATGCGATGTTCGCCTGCTTCACCGTGCGGTTTGCAATCGCCTGGATGGAGGCGAGCATCGCCTGGTGCGATCGCGTGATCGCCGAAATCGAAAGCAACCGGGCGATATTCACGCCCGGCGGCTGGGTCAGTACGGCAAGCGTCGCAGGAGCCGGGTCTCCAGGCGGGGCAACCGCCGCCGCAGGGCAATCGCCGCGCCCACGGCGAACGCGCCGAGCACAAGTAGAAGCTTCTTCAGCGCGTTCGAGCGGTATTCCGCGTGAATCTTACGATGGCCGGCCGGCACCTCGACCCCGATGTAGCTCGGCGAAACCATGAAGGTTGGTTGCTCGGCCCCATCGATCGTCACGTGCCAGTTGGGGTGATAGGTGACCTTGATGACCAGGTTTGCGGTCTCGCGGCAGTCCACCGAAAAATCGAACCGGTCCGCGGATACGTGCTCCTCGGTGACAGTCCCGCTGTCAGGGCCGCCGGATGCGGCCGTATCGCTTAAGTATTTCCGTCCGGGCGGATAGTTCCACCGGATGAACTGGCCGGCGGCAGGGTCGCCGCTCCTCATCCAGGCGGCGTTGCGTTCCTCGAGATCCAATTGAGCGCCCACGAGTCGCTGCGATTCGATCGATTCAGAGCGGAGCGCGGCGAACCGCGCGTATCCGCCGGTTTCCGCGCTATACAGTGAGAATCTCCCGAAGTCCCTGATCGCCGTTAGAAATCGGGGAATTGGCCGGCCGCTTGGCGCCACAACGTATCTGGCATTGAACAGGTCATAGTCAGCCGGATTCAGATAATTGAACGCCATCGTCGAATTGAGCGACATCACCTGTCCCGGGGAGATCGTGACGATGTCGTAAAAGGGCAGAATGAGGCGAAGAGATTTTACCGTGAAAAACGCCCGCGCCGGCGTCGTGGTCCGCAGCGTCGAAATCAGCTCCAAAAAGCCCGGGTCCGCATCGAGCGCCTTCGCATTGTTCTCCATCACTGCCGTGTTTTGCTGATAGCGCTGGAAGCGTTCGCGTAGCGCCGGGATGATCAAGGCCACGATAATCAGCGCCGGTGCTATCGCACGCCACGGCCGCGCCAGAGGTGCGAACCGCTGCCAGAGCCAGTCTCCGGCCAGCCCGATGGCGAGCATCGCGCCCAAATCGACCGCGCCGGTAAGGCGGTGGACCACCAGCACGTCATGCATCGGCAGGAATCTGGCCACATCGGGCCACGCCGAAAGCAGTACGTACAGCCCAAGCCACAGACCGAGCACGGCGATCGTCAGCCGTGCGGGGGCGGTGCGCCGATAGACCGCGTGCCAGACCCCTGCCACGGCCATCAGCGTGAGCGTCGGAATTCGCGCGTAGTCCAGCAGAAGCAGCTCCGGCGGCAGGGCTGCCACCCCGACGAGAAACGACGGATGGGCGAAGCGCGGTTTGACGTCATGATAAAAGATGAGGTCGAAATACGGCCGCATCAGGGAAAGCGGGAGCCACAAGTAACAAGTAATCGCCGCCGCAAACGCCGCGACGATCGCGAACCGAACCGAGCCCTGCGCCGCGCTCGCGAAGTACCCGCTCACCGGCCAGAGCGAGCCACGCGAGTGCCTGGCTTCGGTCGCCGCGCTTGCGGGCGGCTTCGCACGGAGACTCGCGAGCAATAGCGCGACGGCCGTAGGCGTCGCGAGGTACGCATACAGCAGATGAGACAAGACCAACGCCGAGCAGGCGATAATTGCCGCGAGGTAGCCCTCGCCCTTCGCCAACAGGCGATACAAGCAGGCCACCACGATGAACAACAGGTGCATCGCCCACAACTGCGTGTACATCCCGGAACCGTTCGAAATGTAGCTCTCGTACTCGAACCCATTGCTGTTAGGCGCTGCCGCCAGCAGTGAAGCGCATGCCGCGGCGGTCGCCGCCGCCGGGGCGGAGAACTCCATCGTTCTCATCGACCAATAGACCGTCAGGGGAAAGCCCACCATCAGGAGGTAGCGCACCAGGTTGAACAGAGTGAGCAGGTCGACCTGCGTCAAAAGCAGGCGATGCAGCGCGACGACGGCCAGATGCGGCAGGTGCTGATAATAGAGGAACTGGGGGAAGCCGAGCCCCACGTTGGGCACCCAGAAGTCGAACGGGTTGGCGCCATCGGTCAGCGCCGCGCTGGCGCGCTGGACGAACATGAAGTGGAATGCGTCATCGTTAAAGCTGGGGATACGCAGGCGAACTTCGGGCAGGAGCATGATCGCGTTGAATGCGATCGGGATCAGGACCAGCACCGCGAGGACCGCCGCTTCCCATCGCTGATCCGCAGTCCGATTACGCATCGCGGACTGCTCCGGCGGCTCGATTTGAAGGACGTACCGGCATGTGGGGGTTACCGCTCGCGCGGTATTCATACCATCGCCCCAAGGCAAAATGGGAGCAGACAACAACCCCGTCGGCGCGCTAAAAGGTGGCAGTACAGGATTCGATGATGAGAGAGAGCGCCGAGCGTGACCGCAATATCAGCCCGGCTGCCGGGAACCTTCCGGGCAGCACGGTGATCATCGGCGCGGGACCCGCAGGTCTCAGCGCGGGCTACGAATTGTCGAAGGCGGGAAGGCCGGTATGCGTGCTCGAGAAGGATCCTTTTCAGGTTGGCGGTCTCTCGCGGACGATCGAGTTCAAGCAGTTCCGCTTCGATATCGGCGGGCACCGCTTTTATTCGAAGAACCCGGCGATTGAAAGTTTGTGGACTGAGATTCTTGGCGACCGGATGCCGGTGCGCAAGCGGCTGTCGCGGATCTACTATCGCGGGCGGCTGTTCAAATATCCGCTTGACCCTATCGATGCGCTGCGAAAGCTCGGCCTTCGCGAGGCGATCGCGTGTCTTGCCAGCTATGCGTTCGCGCCGCGGCGCAGGGCCGATCAGATTCGAAGCTTCGAGGACTGGGTGAGCGCGGCTTTCGGGCGCCGGCTCTACCGGATCTTTTTCAAGACCTATACCGAGCGCGTATGGGGCATGCCATGCACGGAAATCAGCGCGGATTGGGCCGCGCAGCGCATCAAGGGCCTCTCGATGGCGGAGCTGGTGCGCAGGGTATTTGCGCGGCGCGATACTGCTCCGCTTATCAAGACCCTGATCGGCGCATTCCGCTATCCGCCGCACGGCCCCGGCGAGATGTGGGATGAGTTCGCGAGGCGAATCGAGTGCCAGGGCGGAACGGTCAAGCTCGGCCAGGATGTCGTCGCACTCAGGCGGGCGGGCGGCCGCCTCGTCTCGATTACGGCTAAAGACGGCGGCCAAACGCGGAGTTACCCGGCTTCGAATTTTATCTCGACCATGCCGATTCGCGGTCTGATAGAGGCCCTCGATCCACCGCCGCCCGCGGCGGTTTTGGAGGCTGCCAGGCGCCTGCGCTATCGCGACTTCCTGGTCGTCGCGCTGGTGCTCGATCAGGAACGGCTTTTCCCGGACCAGTGGATCTACGTGCACGACCCGGGCGTGCGCGTCGCGCGCATCCAGAACTTCAAGAACTGGAGTCCCGAGATGGTGCCCGATCCGCGATTCACGCTGGTCGGTCTCGAATACTTCTGTTCGGATGGAGACGAGGACTGGGCGGCGAAGGACGACCACCTGATTGCGCTCGCTTCGCACGAGCTGGCCGCGCTCGGCCTTGCGAAACAGTCGCAGGTGGTCGACGGAACCGTAGTGCGCCAGCGCGCCGCCTATCCGGTGTACGACCGGGATTATCAGGCGATCGTCAGCCAGGTGCGCGATTTCATTTCGCGCGAGCTTCCCAATCTTCAGTTGGTCGGGCGCAACGGGATGCACAAGTACAACAATCAGGACCACGCCATGATGACCGGCCTGATGGCCGCGAGGAACATCATGGGCGCATCCTTCGACCTGTGGAGCGTGAACTCGGACGCCGAGTATCTCGAGGGCGAGCGCGACGGTGACAGCGGCCTGCGGATGACGCCGGTGCGTTTGAGCTGAGGCCGGTCAGCGGCGCGCCAGGAGAGTTCGGGCGATGCCGGCGATCAGTCCCACCGCGGAATACAAGTAATAGAGTTGCTGTAGCAGAAAGCCGCCCGCCAGCAGGCGCAATCCCCCGCGCCGATAGAACAGCCGGTACAAATCGCGGTTGACCCACGCCGCCAGCACGGCGCAAGGAACCAGCGCAATCGCCGCGGCCGGACGCACCAGGCTCGCCGCGCCAAGCACCGCAAGGAGCATCGCGAGAATCCCGGCCGCGCGCTGGTCCGCGGTGAAGTTCAATCCCCTGGGCAGATAACCGTACTTGAGCAGCAGGATCGCCCATGGAAATGCGCGCAGGTTGAGATCGGTCTTGAGCAGCAGCTTAAGCGTCCACTGCTTGAGATGCTTTACCTGGAGCGCGGGGTCGAGCCGGATGTGCGCCCCCCGCGCTGCCAGCCGGTAGCCAAGATCGACATCCGACATCTCCGGCAGCTCTTCATCGAAGCCCCCCATCGACAGGAAAAGCTCGCGCCCGATTATTCCGCAGGCGCCCCAGAATGTGGTCACTTCGGGTCCGGAGCGCTGATGGAAATAATGATGAGCCAGATTCTTGAACTGGCTGATGGTGGTTCGAACCGCCGGGTCGTCATCATAGGACCCGATGACCGCATCGACGCCCGGCTCGGCCAGATCGGCGCGGACCCGGCTGAGCGCGCCCTCGCCAAGCGTCACATCGGCATCGGTGAATAGCAGGACCTGCCCCTGCGCGGCAGCCGCTCCTCGGTTGCGGGCGACGCCCGAGCCGCCATGCTGCGCCAATGCGATGAGCCGTACGGGATAACCCGACGCGACCTCCTGTGTGGCATCCGAGGAACGGTCATCGACGACGATGACCTCGACGTCGGGCCCGGCCTGCCGGAACACGCTATCGAGGCATCGCGCGAGCGTGCTCGCCGCATTGTAGGCCGGGATGATTATGCTGACGCTGGCGGTATCGGCGGCTGGGTTCGCCGAGCCGGCGTGGAAGTCGCGCGATGGCACCGGCGATCTATGGACCCTTTATCTCCGCCATGCCAGAAGCCGAAGGCGAAAATCCGCCGGGGCTGCCCGGCGTGTTATGGGTGATTTTCAAAATTGCCGCCACCGGCAAGCGATCGGCGGTCCGGCCCGCAAGGCGCGAGCGCCGAGATGGCCTTCGCAATCGCCGAGTCGCGCATTCTTGCTTACTCGCGCCGGAGTCTGCAACCGGACCGGTCGGTGCTCGATCGCAGCTTGCCGGCTCGCGTCGGCGGTCACATGCCGAGAATTCTTCCGTCATCCCGGCGGATTTGGTATTGCCTGACCGCCAAACTATGGGTGGACCGGCGCGCCAAGTCTAGTATTCTATTTGGATAAGGGCGCTGAATTTAGCCCCGCGATCCAACGTCGATAAATTAGAGGTTGGGCCTGAGCGCCCGGCCCAGTGAGCGTAACTTTTTCCGGGAGGTTTTGATGGCTAAGAAGATCGCCGCCGTTCTTGGCGGCGTAGTGCTGGGTCTGGCGATCGCGTTCGCGCGCGCCGGCGCTTTTCCTTTCTGGGGCTCAGGCGACGAATCATCCAAGGCGGAATCGGCTCCGGCTCCGCAGGCGGCCGCGTCGATTGTGGTTCCGGCGGCCCCGAACCAGCCCGAGCCCAACGAGCGTCCGGGCGTGATCACCTCATTCGCACCGCTGGTCAAGCGGGTGAGGCCGACCGTGGTCAGCGTCAGCGTCGTCCAGGATGTCAAGATGACCGGGAGCCCGTTCGGCTTCGGCCCTGGCGATGAGGGCGAGCAGGGCGGCCCGCAAGGCGCTCCGACGGACCCGTTCGAACAGTTTCGCCGCTTCTTCGGAGAACCCCCGCACAAGGAGCACGGGCTGGGCTCCGGCGTGATCGTGTCACCCGACGGCTACATCCTGACCAACAATCACGTGGTCGGTAATGCCGAGGAAATCCACGTCATGCTGATGGACAAGCGGGAGTTCACCGCGAAGGTCATCGGCAAGGATCCCAAGACCGATCTCGCCCTGATCAAGATCGACACCAAGGAGCAACTGCCCGCGGCTGTGCTCGGCGATTCGGACAAATCCGAGATCGGCGATTGGGTGGTCGCGATCGGCAATCCGTTCGGATTTTCGCTGACCGTCACGGCCGGGATCGTGAGCGCCAAGGGGCGCATCCTGGGCGGCAACTACGACGATTTCATCCAGACCGACGCGTCGATTAATCCCGGCAACTCCGGGGGCCCGCTGTTCAACACCAGCGGCGAAGTGATCGGCATCAACACCGCGATCTATTCCAATTCTCCCCGCGGCTCGAACATCGGCATCGGATTCGCGATTCCGGTCAATATCGCGCGCAGCGTGGTGGACCAGCTCAAGAACCGCGGGCGCGTCGTGCGCGGATGGCTGGGCGTCGAAATCCAGGAGGTCACCGCCGACCTCGCGCAGTCATTCGGACTGGCGAAGCCTGAAGGCGCGCTGGTCGCGAGCGTCGATAGCAACGGACCGGCGGCCAAAGCCGGCATCGAGCGCGGCGACATCATCATCAAGTTCAACGGCCACGACGTCCACGATGAGCACGAACTGCCCGCATTCGTCGCCCAGACGCCGGTTAACAAGACAGTTCCGCTCGTCCTGCTCCGCAACGGCAAGGAGCGGACCGTTAATGTCGTGGTGGGCGAGCTCAAGGAACAGGAAGTCGCCAGCGCGAAGACCGAGGAGCCCGGCGGCAGTTGGGGCATGCAGGTCGGCGATCTCACGCCCGAGATCGCGCGCCAGTTTCATCTCGACGTGGAGAAGGGCGTCGTAGTGCGGGGCGTGCAACCGGATAGCCCGGCCGCGGATGCGGACATCCAGCCCGGCGACGTCGTGCTCGAGATAAACCACGACAAGGTCGCCGACGTGCGGGACTTCATCGCCCACGCGAAGGAAGCCAAAGCTGGGAAGAAGCAGGCTTTGCTGCTGATCCGGCGCGGTAGCAACACCTTGTATACGGTGATCAAGCCCGAGGGCGTGGGTTGATCGAATAGCGATCGGACAGACGGCAAAATGCCGGCAGGCGGGCGCCGATTTCTCCCCGGAGAAATCGGCGCCGCTGTTTTGAGCACGCACCGCCCGCCGCTCGCATCTTCCGCGCCTCCCGGATGTTGCTTGCGCCGGCGCGATGGGGCTTTGCATAGTGGAAAGCGGTGGATGCGCAGACATGCGACGTTCTCATCGTGGGCGCAGGCCCGGCCGGTCTGGCGACCGCACTTTACCTTCTGCGCGCGCGGCCTGATCTCGCGGGCCGCGTTATCGCGATCGAGAAAGCGGTTCATCCGCGCTTCAAGACCTGCGCCGGCGGCCTGATTCCCAAGACGATTCTCGCGCTCGGCGAACTCGGCATCACGCTCGATGTGCCTGCGGTCGAGGTTGTCCGCGGATCGGCGCGCACGCCGGTGGGCGATGTCGATCTCGATCGGGGCGGCGCGACGCTCTGCACCATCGTCCGGCGCGACGAGTTCGACGCGCGCCTGGCGCGAGCCGCGAGCGATGCGGGACTTCGGATCGTCGAACGGTGCCGCGCGCTCGAAATCGCACAGGATGAGGCCGGAGTGCGGGTCGTAGCCGACCGCGGCGCATTTGCGGGCAAGCTGCTGGTCGGTGCGGATGGCTCTGGGAGCCGGGTGCGCCGATCAGTCTTCGGGCCCGGCAAGGAAACGATCGGGCGCGGACTGATGGCCGACATCGCCGCCGACTCCTCGCGCGCGATCGAATTCGCCGAGCGGCGCTACCGGTTCGACTTCCGATGCGTAAGCGGCGGGGTGCGCGGCTACGCGTGGTCGTTCCCGTGCCTGATCGGCGGCCGGCCGCATCTCAACGTCGGCATCTACGATCAGCTCCCGCGCGCCGGCGGCGCTCCCGGGAGCGAGCAGGCGCGGATGCTCCGCGAACTCAGGCGCGCATTCGACGACCTCGAACTCGACGGCGTGGGGCGCGGCGCGACGTCCTTCCACGCATATCCGATCCGATGGTTCGACGGGCGCGACCGCTACGTGCGCGGGCGCGTGATCCTCGCCGGCGACGCCGCGGGAGCCGATCCCCTGATGGGCGAGGGGATTTCGTGCGCATTCGAGCATGGGAAGCTGGCGGCGGGTGCTCTCGCGGCGTTCCTCGACGGCGACAACTCCGCGCTGGAGACCTACGACCGCGCGCTTCATCAGGGCGCGATCGGGCGCAAGCTTTCCAAGCTCGCATTTGCGGCGCGCCGTTTCTACGGCCCGCGCCATCGCATATTTTTCCGCCTCGCGCACCTGAGCCGCCGCGCCCAGGAGATCGGGCTGGACTGGTACAACGGCGCGCGCCATCTCGATGAGGTTCCCACCGCCGCGTTGCTCTCGAATTGGGCCAGCGCGGTTCTATTCGGCGCGCCCGTAAGGTAGCATCGCCATCAATCGCTCAGCGCGAGGGGTGTGGGGCGGCGCGTTCGCGCGCACCTCGGAGATGGAATCGTGGCGAGGCGAAAGCGGAAACGGCGCGCGCCCAGCCTCTGGCTGGTGCTCGGGCTTGCGGTCCTGGCCGCAGGATTCATTGCAAGGCGCATGCTGATGCCGAGCGCGGTTCACTACCTGGCCTATCGCCCGCCCGATGTCCCCGCATCCGAGCCGCAGCGCGGCGAGCCGGGCGCGGCGGCGAGCGCCGCTCCCGGCAGTGCGCAATCCGGCGGCGGCGAAGCGGAAGGCGCGGGCGATGAGAATCCGACCGCGAGCGACCGCCGCGCGCTCGAGCAGATCCTCAAGCAGAAGATGAAGTAGGCTCGCTGTGGCGTCCGCGATTCAGATAGCCGACGACCTCGGTTTCAGGATCGAGATCGATCGCCCGCCCGCCCGGATTGTCTCGCTCGTGCCGAGCTGGACGGAGACCCTGTTCGCGCTCGGGCTTGGGCCCGAGGTCGTGGGCGCGACCAAGTTTTGCGTCGAGCCGGCCGAGGCGCTCGCCGCTCTTCCAAGAGTGGGCGGCACGAAGAACCCGGACCTCGATGCGATCGTGAATCTCGCTCCCGATCTTGTGATCGCCAATGCCGAGGAGAACCGCCGCGAGGACGTTGAGCGCCTGCGCGATCGGGGAATCATTGTCTTCACGACTTATCCGCGTACGGTTGCGGGCGCGGTCGAGTCGATGCTCAAGCTCGGGCGCGCGGTCGGCCGCGAGGCCGAGGCTCATGCGCTGGCGCGCAAGGTGACGCGCACCGTGAGCGAGATCGAGGCGCACCTCGGCGTGTGGACCAAGCTCAGATTGCGCGTCTTTTGCCCGATCTGGAAAAACCCGTGGATGTCGTTCAATGCCGATACATACGCGCATGACGTGCTGCGGATGCTCGGCTTCAACAACGTGTTCGCCTCCGCCGGGGAGCGCTATCCGATGGTCACGATCGAGGAGTCACTCGAGCGCAGGCCGGACCTGGTTCTGCTGCCCGATGAGCCGTATGCATTCGGGGACGCCGACGTCGAGGAGTTGAAGGCGATGCTCCCGCCGGCGCTGTCGCGGCGCGTATTGCTGGTCGGGGGGCGCGATTTGCACTGGTACGGCGCGCACATGGTGACGGGCCTCAAGGCCCTGGCCGAGCGCCTCGCGCGCGTGCGGGCCTCGGTCATTCAGAATCTCAACTTCAAGTAGAAGATTAAGTTTGATCGCCGGCGCCGTTCCGGAATCGAGCAGGCGTGGGCGCAAGCGCGCATCGGACGCGCTGGCCTCGAACCGCGCCGCCGGATTTGCCGGCCTGGCCGGTTTGCGCGCCCGGCGCAAACGATTTAAACAGTTCGAGTCGTCCGCCGCGCGATCGCGCCTGGCAAGCGCGGCGGCATCGCAACCCAAGGAGAACCGAGATGCCTGGACCAGCTCCGCTCAGCGGAATCAAAGTACTCGACCTCACCAAGCTTGCGCCGGGACCGTTCTGCACGATGATCCTGGGAGACCTCGGCGCAGACGTGATCAAGATCGAGGAACCCGGACCTCCCACCGGACGGCGCGCCCAGCAGGCGGGCGCCGCCGGCGTGGAGGGACCCGGCGGCGGCTTCGGCGGCAACCCGTTCAATGCGCTCAACCGCAACAAGAAATCGATCGGCATCAATTTGAAGAGCGGACCGGGCAAGGAGATTTACGCGCGGATGGCTCAGCGCGCGGACGTGGTCGTCGAGGAGTATCGCCCCGGGGTCGCAGCGCGCCTGGGGATCGACTACAAGACGCTGTCCGCGCGCAACCCGAGGCTCATCTACTGCGCGATCACCGGCTATGGCCAGGATGGCCCTTATCGCGATCTGGTGGGCCACGACCTGAACTACATCGCGACCGCCGGCGTTCTCTCGCTGCTCGGGCGTCCCGGCCAGACGCCCACCATCCCGCACAACCTGATCGCCGATTACGCGGGCGGCGGGATGCACGGCGCGATCGGCGTGCTGGCGGCATTGATGGCCCGCAACCAGACCGGGCGCGGCCAGTATGTCGATATCTCGATGATGGACGGGGCGCTGGCGCTGCTCACGCAATCATTCGCCACGTTTTTCGCATCCGGCGCCGTCCCGCAGCGCGGCGAGACGATGCTCGATGGCGCAATCCCGAACTACAACGTCTATCTGACCCGCGACAACAAGATGATCACCATCGGCTCGCTCGAGCCGTGGTTCTTCGCCAACCTCTGCCGCGCGCTCGGCCGCGAGGACCTGATCGCACACGAGTACAATCCGGCCAAGCGCGACGAGATTCGCCAGTTCTTTACCGAGGCCTTCAAGACGAAGACGCGCGATGAGTGGTTCGAGATTCTCACCCGGACCGACGTGTGCGTGGGCCGGATGCTCACGCTCGACGAGGTGCCCGATGACCCGCAGGTCAAAGCGCGCAAGATGATCGTCGAGGTCGAGGCGCCCGGCGGCCAGAAGGTGAGACAGGTCGGAATATCGGCCAAGCTCTCCGACACGCCCGGATCGATTCGATCGCTCGCGCCGCAACTCGGCCAGCATACCGACGAGATCCTCGGCGGGCTCGGCTATTCGAAGGAGCAAATTCAGAAGTGGCGCGAGGAAGGCGCTATCCGCTGAGAAGCGAAATCGGGATGCCCGCGCGCCCGGCCGCTTGTTAAGCATCCCGGCCGCGGGATCGCCCGCCCCGTGCTGAGCCGCGCGCATTGCCCCGGCCGCGCGATTGCTCCGGCGCGCCGGGCGCGGCTATCATTGCCGCATGCCGCAACAGCAGACCCTGTTTCTCCACGGCGCGCACGAGCCTATCGCGATCGAACGGGCCGAGGGCGCGTACCTCTATGGCCGCAACGGTATGAAGATCCTCGATGCCGGCGCGGGGGCGGTGGTGGTGAACATCGGACAGGGGCGCGAGGAGATCGCCGAGATCGCGCGCAGCACGATGGCGAGGCTTTCGTACCTCATCCCGGTGTGGACCTCGCCCGAACGCGAGCGTCTGGTCGAGCGGCTTGCGCGATGGACGCCCGGCGACCTCAAGCGCTTCTTCTTCACCAGCGGCGGGTCCGAGTCGGTCGAGGCGGCGCTCAAGTTCGCGATCATGTATCACAAACTGCGCGGGGAGCCGTCGAAGAACAAAATCATCGGGCGGCGCACCTCATATCACGGCAATACGATTGCGGCGCTGTCGGCGGGCGGAAGCTCGCGTCGCGCCGATTACGAGCGCGTATTGCTCGACTGGCCCAAGATCGGACCGTCATACTGTTACCGCTGCCCGTGGGGAAAGACTTATCCCGGGTGCGCGATCGATTGCGCGACCGCGCTCGAGGAGGAGATCGATCGCCATGGCGCGGGCTCGATCGCGGCCTTTATCGCGGAGCCGATGATAGGCTCGTCTGCCGGCGTGGTCCCGCCGGTCAAGGAGTACTGGCCCAGGCTGCGCGAAATCTGCACGCGCCACAACGTGCTGCTGATCGCCGATGAGGTCATGACGGGCTTCGGACGGACCGGGCGGCGGTTCGCCGTCGATCATTGGGATGTGAAGCCGGATATCCTGGTCGGCGGCAAGGGGCTGACCGGGGGTTACATGCCGATGGGGATGATCGCGGTCGCCGAGCCGCTGGTCGAGGAGATGGAGCGCGCGCACGCGGATTTCATGTTCTACACCTACAGTTCGCATCCGGTTGCGTGCGCGGTTGCCGACGGAGTGCTCGGGATCATGGAGCGCGAGCGGCTGGTCGAGCGATCGGCCGAAGTCGGCGCGCGGCTTGGCGCGCATCTCAAGGAGGAGCTGTCCGGACATCCGATGGTCGGGGATATTCGGGGCTCGGGACTTTTCTGGGGCATCGAGATCGTTCGCGACAAGGCGACACGCACGCCGTTTCCGCCGGACAAGCGGCTAACCAATCACCTGCTTGGCGCGGCGATTCGAAGGGGGCTGTTCTTTTACCCGGCCAGCGGGATGGCGGGAGCGGCGGGCGGCGACGCGATGATGATCGCGCCGCCATTCGTGGTGGGCGACCCGGAAATCGAGTTCATCGTCCGCACGGCGCACGATACGCTCGAGGAGGTCCGCGCCAAGCTCTGAGTCCGCAGAGCGCGAGGCGGCCGGAATTGAGCCTCGGATGAACGGCGCCGGAGCGGTAATCGGCAAATCAACCCGCGGCCGCAATCGCACCGCATCGCCCAATACGACCGGCGTGACCGGTAAGTTCGTTCCCCGCCAACAGCGCCCGCGCGCCACATCGATGACTGGGCGGCACCATCAGAATCAACGGAGAGAGAAACGGATGGCGGATAGCATCATCGGGCCGACCTCGCACTATTTTTACTCGCAGCGGCTCAAGCTCCATTACGTCGACTGGGGCAACCCGCAGAAGCCCCTGATGGTGATGGTTCACGGCGGGCGCGACCATTGCCGCAACTGGGACTGGGCGGCGCTCGATCTGCGCGAACATTATCATGTGATCGCGCCCGATCTGCGCGGCCACGGCGACTCCGATTGGGCGATCGGCGGCAGCTACTCGATGATCGATTACGTGCTCGATCTCGCGCAGCTCCTGCAGGCCGTCGCGCACGAGCCGGTCACGCTGATCGGCCATTCGCTCGGCGGCGGGATCGTCCTCGAATACTCGGGAACCTTTCCCGAAACGGTGAAGGCGGTAATTTCGATCGAGGGGCTGGGGCCTCGGCCCGGCATGATCCGGCCCACGCCGGCGCACGAGCGCATGGCGAACTGGATCGGCCAGATGCAGGGGCTGTCGCGGCGCAAGGTGCACGAGTATGCAACCGTCGAGGAGGCGCTCGCGCGCATGATGAGGGCCAACCCGCATCTAACTCACGAGCAGGCGAGCCATCTCACGGTCTGGGGCGTGCGCCGCAACGAGAACGGCACCTATTCCTGGAAGTTCGACAATTACGTGCACGCCACCTCGCCATACTCGTTCAACAACAGGGATGCGCGCGACATCTGGAGCCAAATCCGGTCTCCTGCGATGCTCATCCGGGGCGCGGAATCATGGGCGGGGGACTGGGTGAAAGACGGCCGGTTCGCGGTGTTCAAGACCGCGCAGACGGCGACGATCGAGCAGGCGGGCCACTGGGTCCATCACGACCAGCTCGCGCAATTCCTCGCGGTCGTGCACCGGTTCCTCGAGATCTGACTCGCGATGCGATCGCCGTCGCTCTCGCTGCGCGCCGACCAGCTCGAATATGTGCATCTGGTCGTGCTGGCGGTTGCGGTGGGCATCCTGGCCGCGCTCGGCAATCTTGGCTTTCGCGCGCTCATCGATTTGTTCTCATGGCTCTTTCGCGGGCTTGAGTGGGGCCTGCTCGGGATCGGCCGCGGCGGAATCCATCGTCTGTTGATCCCGCTCGTGCTTCTGAGCGGCGGCGCCGGCGTCTTGGTCCTGGATCTCCTGTTTCCGGGCGAGGTGCTGGGCTACGGCTTTCCGAATTTCCTCGAGATGGTGAATCTCGGCAACGCCAGGATCAGACGCCGCTGGATTATCACCAAGGCCGTCGGCTCAGCGCTCTCGCTAGGCTCGGGCGCGTCGGTTGGCCGCGAGGGGCCGATCGCGCAGATTGGCGGTGCGGTCGGCTCTGCCGTGGCACAGTTGCGCAATCTTCCGCCGGACCGCCGCAAGGTGCTGGTGGCCGCGGGAGCCGGCGCGGGCATCGCGACCACCTTCAACGCGCCGATCGGCGGTCTGATGTTCGCGCAGGAGCTGGTGCTGCTCGGGCACGTCGAGATCGCCAACCTGACTCTGCTCGTTATCGCGACCTTCAGCGCGGTGGTGACCTCGCGCGCGATCCTTGGCAACGCATCGGTCTTCGTCGTGCCCCCGTTTGTCCTGCGCAGCTATTGGGAGATGCTGACGTATGGCTTGATGGGCGTGGGAATGGGCGTGCTGGGGGCAGGCTATGTCCGCTTGTTCAACGGCGTCTCGATGCTGTTCCAGAAAATCCCCCTTCCCGGTTGGGCCAAGCTCGGGATAGGACTGGCGGCGGTCGGCGCGATCGCAATCGTGCTGCCCGAGAACCTCTCCGACGGGTACCCGGTAATCAATCGTGCGATGGCGGGTCAGTTCGAGCTCGGGATGCTCGCATCGCTTGCGGGCGCGAAACTTGTCGCGAGCAGCATCTCGCTCGGTTGTGGCGCGCCCGGAGGCGTGTTCGGTCCGATCTTTTTCATCGGGACGATGGCGGGCGGCGCGTTCCAGCGGCTCTCGGCGATTCTGATCCCTCATCTCACCGGACCGCGCGGCTCGTACGCGCTGGTCGGGCTGGGGGCGTTTCTGGCCGCCACCACGCATGCGCCGCTGACCGCGCTGTTTCTGCTCTTCGAGATGACGCAGAGCTACACGATCCCGCTGCCCGCGATGATCGCGACGATTACCGCGCTGGTCGTCGCCCGCGCGATCGAAAGCGAATCGATCGACACCTATCGGCTCGCGCGCGAAGGCAAGACGCTTCAGATCGGGCAGGAGCGGCTCGCGCTCACGCAGATTCCGATCGGCGCGGTGATGACCACGCACGTCGCCGTCGTGCGCGAGAATCTGCCGATGGCCGACGTGCTCCAGGCCGCCGGCGAAACCGCGCAATCGACGCTGCCGGTCGTGACCGGCGACGGCGATCTTGCCGGACTGATCGTGACACGAGATCTTCTCGCGCTGCTGCGCACGGGAAGCGAGCTTGGGCCGCTGGTCAACGCTTACGATCTTGCCCAGACGAGCTGCCCGCGCATCGCGTCCGATCTCAATCTCGATGTGGCCGCGCAGATGATGGAGCAGGAGGGCCTCGATGAGCTTCCCGTCGTGGACCGCTCAACGGGCGGCAAGCTGGCCGGGCTCATCACGCGCCAGCATATCGCGCAGGCGCTCAACCGGGTGACGGTTTCGCTCTCGACCCTGGCCACGCGCGAGCCGAACATCTTCTGGGCGACCGGTTACCGCGTGACGCGCGTGGAGGTGCCCGAGGCGGCGGCAGGACGGACGGTGCGCGAGATCGATCCGCGCGCGCGCTTCAATGTGACGGTGCTCGCATTTCGCGATGCGGGCAATCCGGAGGCGGGCTTCGTGCCGATCGTTCCGGACTATCGTCTCAAGGCGGGCGATTTGCTCGTCGCCGCCGGACGCCCGACCGATATCCGCCGCTTCGTCCGCGAACTCGAGTATCGCGCGGCGGCGGCCGGCGCGCCTCAATCGCCCGTCTCAGCCGGAAAGCGATAGGCGTGCGCGCGCCCGCCGCGCAGTTCCGCGCACAATTGCTCGACGGTCGTGACATCGCGCTCGAACTCGGTCGCGCAGTTGAGAAACCACTTCGTGGTCGGGAAGTGCGCATCGCTTCCGCCCACCGTCGTGAGCCCGAGCTTCGCGGCGGCAGTCTCGGCGCGCTCGTTCTCGGCCGGCGAGTTCTGGCCGTTGAGCACTTCGATCGCGCTGAGCGCGGGGCCGTGGCGCGCGAGCAGCGCGTCCAGGCGCGGCCCGAATCCCGAGTCGCGGAACGGATGCGCCGGAATCGCGATTCCGCCCTCGCCGTGGACGACCTCGATCAGGTGCTCGCTCTTTAGCATCCGTGAAGTCAGGTCGAAGCGCCGCGTCACCTCGGCGGTGATTCCAAAGAGCAGGAGATGGCCGAGATCCGTGTCCGCCTCGCTGCCCTTGAGGACCGCAATGCCGAACCGCTCGGCAAGCTCCGCGTATTGCCGGTCGAGCGCCGGATCGGACGGGAACAGCCGATGCTCCGTGAAGCATACCGCGCCCAGGCCGTTTCCGCGCAAGGCCGCAAGCTCGAGATACTGCTCGGGCGACACGTTGGAGTCCGACGACAGGCGCGTGTGAATGTGAAGATCGACGATCATGGCATCAGAGTTTGATTTGACGGGGCGCCTTTCGCAACTGCGCGCCGGTTAAGGGTCATCGAAAAGACCCCGCGGACCGCGGGGCTGACCCGGCCGATTCTCAACATGTCTCTATGGATCCGCGAACGTGTCCCGCACCTGGATGTGATCCACCATCGAGAAAATCCCCGTCTGCGTGAACACGAGCGTCTGAACGATCACGCGGTCCGTCTCGGTGTCCACCGTGCCCCACAGCACCAGCGTGTCGCCCTCGAGCCTGAACTGCACCGATCGGTAGCCCTGCGCATCGAGCGCGCGCCTGAGCGCGGTCAGGCGGAGCGCGCGCAAATTGGCTCCGCCTGATTCACCCGGCGCGCCCGGAACGGGCGCGAACCCGCCGCCAGTCTCCGGAGGATTGTTGCCCGACCTGAACGAATCGAGGTGCGACATCACGAATGTCGCGGCGATTGCGCCGATGAATGCGAGGAGGAAAAGCCCGCCGATATGGCGCAACGCCGATGGCCGTTTGCGCCTCATCGGCGCGCCCGCCAACTCCTCATCGCGGTACGGCGCGGAGGTTTCGAAATCGCCCAGCACGACGGTTGCGTCTTCGTGGCCGGTCTCGGCGCGCGCGGGGATGCGTCGCAGGTCCGCCGCGCAGAACGAGCAAAAACGCGAGTCGGCCGGAATCCGCCGCGCGCACACCGGACATTCCATATCGGCCAGCGCGGTCAGCACGGTGGGCGCCGATGGCGATGCGGCCTGCTGGCGCGCCCCGCCGGTTGAAAGCGGGAGGCGAAGCTGCGGCTTTTGCGGGCCGGCGGCTGCGGACGGATCCGTGCGCGCGCCTGCCGGGCCCGCCGATGCGCCGGGCGCATGCGCGCCGCCTGCCTTGATCGCAAGCAGGCGGTCCTTGAATTCGGCAACGTCGCCGATCCGAAGCGCGACATCGTACTTGAGCGCCTGATCGACAACGTCCGCGAGATCGGGCGCTATGTCGGGGCATAGCGAGTGGAGCGGCGGGAAGCTGAACGGCGCCTCCAGCGCGGGGTCCCGCCCCGAAAGCGCGTGATGCATCGTTGCCCCGAGCGCGTAAAGGTCCGAGCGGAACTCGACCCTGCCCCGATACTGCTCGGGCGGGGCGTAACCCTGGGTCCCGATCATCGTCGCGTTCTGCCGCGGAGCAAAATGGCGCGCGATTCCGAAGTCGATCAGCTTTGCCTGTCCGCTCTTCGTCAGCATCACGTTCGACGGCTTGAGATCGCGGTACACCACCGGAGGCTGAAGGTTGTGCAGGTAGCCGAGCGTGTCGAGAATCTGAAGCGCGATATCGATTACCTCGGCCTGGCCGAGCTTGCCGCCGGCGTCCTTGATGCGTTGCTCGAGCGTGATGCCGTCGATGAACTCCATCACGAGGTAGTGATGGTTCTCCTCGCTGAAGCGATCGAAGACGCGCGGGATGTGTTCGTTCGCAAGCTGCGCGAGCATGTCCGCCTCGCGCTGAAAAGCCGAAACCGCCTGCCTCTGCATGTCGGGGCTGGTGAAGCTGTCCACCATTTCCGCCAGCGCGCACGGCCGCGATGCGAGCCGCAGGTCCTCGGCGAGGTACACGAGCTTCATCCCGCCGCCGCCGAGCGGTTTGACGACGCGGTAGCGGCCGCCGATCACCGTGTTCGAAGCGATCATTGCTCAGCCGCCGTCATCGCTCCGGCTCGATCGGCGCGGCGAAGTTGCGCTCGCGCCGCAAACGCCGCCGCGCATCGAGACTCCGATTGTCCAGCGCGCCCGATAGCGCCGCGTTGGCCGCGCACGCAAGGTGCACCAGCAATCCGATCGGTCCTGCCGTGTATGCGATCATCACTCCAAAAAACCAGAGTATCGCCTTCAGCAGACGGCCGCGGTACAGATGGCCCAGTCCCGGAATCACGCTCAAGACCGCTGCAACCACCGGCCGGTAGCCGGGGTCGGGCACCAGCCATCGCACGGTCGAGAGCGGCGCGCCGCAATCCTTGCAGTATTCCGCGTCCGCCACCACGACCGGCCGGCCGCATCGCGAGCAGAACCGTGGCTCTTCGCTGCGCGCGTCAGGCACGGAAGGTAAACGGCGCCTGGCCGAGCCGGATCGCATCGCCGTCGGAGATTCGCGCCTGCGTGATGCGCTGGCTGCCGACGAAGGTGCCATTCTGGCTGTTGAGGTCCTTGAGTTCGAACGCGCCGTTGGCCGCCTCGATGCTCGCGTGATGGCGCGAGACCGACGAGTGGGCCACGACGATATCGTTGTCCAATGCCCGTCCCAGTCGCGTCGGAGCGCCCGCCCGAATCGCGTACCGGCGTCCGTCGGCGTCGATCAGGCACGGACCCTCGGCCTGCGCGCGCTCGCCGGCCAGCCGCGTCGCGACGTGCGCGGGATTGGGCCGGTCGGCTGCCAGCGAGACTTGCTCGCGCGCGGCCGCGGAAGTCTGCCGCAGGTGAAAGGTTAGTTCGTAGCCGCCGATTCCGATGCGGTCGTTGTCGTGGAGATCGACCGTCTCGATTCGCCGGCCGTTGACGAAGGTGCCATCCTGCACGGCGAGGTTTCTGATCACGTAGTCGGCGCCCTTGCGCTCGATTACCGCGTGGCGCATCTGCACCGAAGGATCGCCGAACAGCCCGACCGGATTCTCCTCGGCGCGGCCGAGCGTCGCGCGGGCGCCCTCGATCCGGTACTGGCGGCCCTTGAGCCGTCCCTGCTGAATCGTCACCCACGCCGACTTGGTCAGTTCGTGTACGAGACCGATGAGGAGCCCGATCGCCAGGCCGATCGCGGCCTCGCCGAAGAATCGCGACTGCGCGCCTGCGCCCGTGATGGATCCGATTAGATCGAAAAAGATTCCCCCGACTGCGCCGCCCGCCAGGCCGCCAATCGAACCTTTGACGACGTTTTCCAGGACCAGGGTCGAGAGACCCACTCCGGCTCCGAGCAGCGCGCCGTCGATCGCCCAACCGACGATTCGCCCAAACACGATCGTCGCGATCGACCCTGAGATCAATTCTCCGCTTGGGTTGAAGGCCACGCCGCCCGCGACCAGGATTCCATTGAACGCGTAATTCGACAGCCAGGTGGCGACCAGCGAGAGCACCGCGCAGAGCACGAAGCCGCGCACGAAGCGGCTCTTCGTCTGCGGACTGATTCGAAGCTCAGCCGCCTCGACCGCGGTGATGAGTCCGCCGATCATTCCTGCGGCCAGCGCGGACGCGATGAAGCCGGCCACCTGCTGGGCGGTCGTGAGCGGCTCGCCCAGGTGATGGCCGTTGTTCACGATCTCGATCGGAATCCATCCGATCGCGCCGCCGGTCAGTCCGGCCAGCGCCTTGAACGCAAGTTCGCGCCGGTTGAGCGACCCGTCAAAAAGAGGGGATAGCAAGGAATTCACGATGCGCGCCGCCTCACAGTCCGCACTGAAACTATACTAGCCCGGCCCGAGTGCCCGCAAAACTGTGCTATGCACCGGGCTTTCGCGAGAAGGCGTGTTGCCGCATATTATCCGGCCGCGCCATGATCTTCCTGCGGGCCGCAAATCCGGGGCACTTGCGGGCGCGCCCGACGCGACTTGCGTCCCCGAATCGCCCCGCCCGCGCGGCGCGTCGAAATCATTGCGGCCGCAACGCTGATCGCGCAACCGCAGGAGCAACCCGATGGTGAAATTCGATCACATGGTCCTGCCTGTTTCGAATGTCCGCCGCTCGCGCGACTGGTATGTGAAGAACCTGGGTTTCAAGGTCGAGTTCGAGCGCAACGGGGTAGCCGCGATCCAGGACACCGCCGGCTTCACGATTTTCCTTCGTAAGGCGGCAAAGCGGCTTGCTGGCGACAAAATTACGCTCACGATCCAGGTGAAGAACGTCGATCGCAAGCATCGTGAGCTAGCGAGCGCCGGCATCGAGTTCGTCAATCCGCCGCAGCGCCTGTTCTGGGGCTACGGCGCCGAGCTTTGCGACCCCGACGGCTACATGATCGACCTGTGGGACGAAGTGACGATGCGCGAGAAGGGCGGTTCGTAGGGACTCGGAGGAAAAACACTCTCGGCGGGACTTACCCGGCGAGTTTCGTACTCACGAAGCTACGCACTGCGCGAGGCGGTGGCGCGCGCGAGCCGGCGCGCCGTCTCGCCGAGCGCGCCCGCGCGATGCCACCGGCTGTACTCCTCGGCGGTCAGCCCGCGGGCGATCTCCAGCGCGACTGATAGTCCAGCCAGAACGAGCACCTGGGCCAGTACGCTGATTCGCGGGGCAAGCCCCAGTCCGCCGCCCTCGCGCCGCACCGGCGTATGCATCACCAGGTCCGCCATCCTGGCCAGCTCCGAGGTGCGATTTCCGGTAATCGCGATCAGTCCCGCGCCGTGCTCCTTGATCGCAGCCGCGGTAGCGCACAGCTCGTTCGTGTTGCCGCTGTTGGAGATCGCGATTACCACGTCGAGCGGATGCACCTGTCCGAGGCTGCCGTGCAAGGTCTCGGTCGCATCGAGGAACGTTGCTGGCGTGCCGACCGAGCAGAACAGGCTCGCTGCGTATCGCGCGACATGCTCCGGCTTGCCGATGCCGGTCAGATGCACGCGCCCGCCGCGCGCCTGCGCCGCGCGGATGATCTCCACCGCTTTGGCGATTGCGCCCACGTCGAGCGCGGCCTGAAGGGTCGCCAGTTCATCGAGCGACTGCTCGAAAAACCTGACCACCTCTGTGGATGTGTCGCCGGCGCGGCCGGACGCGGGCGCCGGGATGCCGGCCTCTCCCGATGGGAGGGTATCGCCGTACAGGCTCGCGATTTCCTCGCGCAACTTAAACCCCTCGGGGAATGCGCCCAGCCGCATGACCGACACCGCGCCCGCGGCATTGCCGAGCCTTCCGATGCGATCCCACGGCAGCCCCCAGCGCATGCCCGCCAGGACGCCGCCGAGGAACGCGTCGCCGGCGCCGGTGGTATCGACCGCCTTGCGCGCGAAGCCCGGCACGCGGATGAGCGCATCCTCCGACGCGATCGTGCATCCGCGCGCGCCGTCGGTGATTATCACCGCGCGGCTCCCGTAGCGCGCGCGAATCCGCTCGGCCATCCGGAGCGTGTCGCGGACCTTTCCGCCCGCCAGCGCTACGGCGGCGAGCTTGGCCGGTTTGAGCATCGTTGCGAGTTTCAGCGCGCGCTCAAGTTCTGCGCGAGTCCCGAGCAGGGCGGCAGCATCTGCGGGCGGAATATCCACGTCGAGGACGGTGGTAATCGAGTGCGCGCGCGCGAAGAGCAGGATCGCATTGACGGTCTTCAGCGGAAGCTGCGAGATTTCGGTGGTCACGATATGCGCGGCGCGGATGAACGCGCCGTGGCGGCGGCGAATCTCCTCGGGACGAAGCTCGCCGGTCGCGCCGCGCGCCATATAAATCGCGCGGTCGCCGCGCGCATCGACGAATACGTTGGCAAATGAACTCGCACTGCCATCGAGCGTCAGATGATGGCGGATGCCGAGGCGGTCCATGCCGGCGCGCAGGAACTGGCCGTTGCGGTCGTCGCCCATCTTGCCAAAGATTCCCGCGCTGAGCCCGAGGATGCGCGCCCATCCGAGATGGTTCAGCGTAAGCCCGCCGACCTCCGTCCTCTCAACGGCGCCGCTGCCGTCGTGAGCGCTGAGCAGGATCTTTTCGCCGGCGTGAATTACGCGTGGGGTGCGGTAGAACCGGTCAACGACCATGCTGCCGCATCCGGCGACATCGAGTTTTGCGTCAGGCATGAGGTAACCCCGCCCCGGGGGCGGTCATCGATGGCGCGGGCGGCTCGTATAAGCTCTGCCAGCCCGCCTCCAGCCTCGCGGCATTGCGCTCGCGAAGCGATTTGAAGCGCGATGCGAATTCGCGGCGCTCCTCGGGGGAGAGCGCACGCGTGCCCGGCGCGACCTCATCGCTCTGGCACACGCCGAGTTCTTTGAGCGCGGCCTTCAGGCACGCGATCGTCGGACGATACGGCGCGCCTGCCCGCGTGAACTCGCACGCGATGCGGAAATCCTCGGCTGCGGCTTTGTATCGTTCCATGAGCGTCCGATCGCCTGCGCGGCAGACCTGCCAGGCGCGCTGCCACTCGCGCGGCATCGGATTACCCGGTCCCGCGACGACGCCGTAGGGCATTGAGCGCTGCGTCAGGTAGCGGTTCCACCAATGACGCATCGCGCCAGCAAACCCGTCGGGCGGCGCGAACAGGTCGAAGATCAGATAGGGGTTCCCCGCATAGATCGCAAACTCGTGAGCGAGCTTGAAGTGTGATGCGGCCCGCGTGTAGTTGCCCAGCACCGCCTTGCTGGCCGTGACCTTGATTCCGCGCACGTAATCGAGCCGGCTCATCCGCTTGACGTCGCGGGTGTGGAGATGAGGCGCCTTTCCGGGCGCCGCGATATCGGCATTGTCGTAAAGGAACACCGGGATCGAGCGGCCGAGCTTGTCGAAGACAGCGCCGATCTCCCGCTCGACGAATGCGACCAGGTCGTCGGCATCGGCAATCGAAAGCGGAGCGACGACCGCGCCGTCGGCGTCGATCGCGATTGCGTAGGCGAGATTTTCGAGCGTCTCTGCACGGTTGTGAGCGGTGATTCCCACCCATACCTCGATCTTGTGCGCCAGCCCGGCCGCCGCGCGCCGGCATTCATCGACGGAGATCCGCGCAACCGCTTGCCGGCGCGGATTGTCCATGCGATCCCACTCGCCGGTGGTGCCGGCCGCGAAGATGATGTCGGCGCCGCGCCCGTTCTGGATCGCGAAACGCACAACCGCCCGCTGCTCGTCCTCGACGATGCGGCCCGAGGCGTCGAGGATGGTTACCGTCGGAACGGAAAGACCGGGCCGCGGGATGTAGTCGTCGAGCGATCGCACGGGCGCGATTGTAGCAGATCGGCGCCGCCGCGCGCGCGGCGCGCCAGTGCCGCACTAAAGCAGTCCCACTCCCATAAAAGTTTTGAAATTCCAGTGTATGCCGTCCATGGAAGTGTAGTTCTCGATTCGGTATTCAACTCGCGCCTGATAGACGCCGCTGGGGGTGAGCGCGCCGGGCGGCGGACTCGCCGACCAGAGCGACTTCCTGGACGAATCGAGGAACATCCTGTCGATCGCCGCCTTTCCGGAGTGCTGCTCGAGCACGAGTTCCGTTAGGCCGCCATTGCGGTCGAAGGTTGCGGTGATGATGACCGCCCTCAGTTCCGAGGGCAGCTTGAGTCTGGCGATTTCCTCGGTCTCCTCGCTGCGCCGTATCGCCGGCCACACGTGGTCCATGAGATCGTAGGAGAAGCTTGCGAATTCTGCCGCCTTTTCGTTCATCAACCGCTCAACTGCAGGGTTCATCCCGGTTCCCACGCGCCGCTCGCTGCCGGGAACGTCGCCAAATACGAGCGTGGGCCGGCTCGTTGCTTCGCTCTCGAGACCCTCAGGGGGCTTGAGCGCCGATTCGGCCCGGGAGAGCGGGACCGCCGGCTGGGCAGAAAGCGCCGAGAGATCGGTCACCACGCGCGCGGTGGGTTCCGCCTGGGGTACGGGTGCGGCCGCAGGCTGGTTCTGCTGCCAGAACCAGCATCCTTGCGCTGACACCGCCAGCCCGGCGAGCATCGCGATGAAAATCGCTGCGACAACCGGCGCGACCGGTTGATAAAGAGAGCGCCAATGCTTAATTGTATGGATGGCCTGCGGCTGATATCCTTTGACGAAAGGTGCCGACAGGCCTGAGTTATCCCGATGAAAGCCGAAATCCATCCCGCCTACCACCGCTGCGTAGTGACGTGTGCGTGCGGAAATACATTCGAGACCCGCTCGACCGCAAGCGAGCTTAACGTCGAAGTGTGCTCCCGGTGCCATCCGTTTTATACCGGAACGCAGCGCCTGGTCGATACGGCCGGACGCGTCGAGCGCTTCAAGCGCAAGTACGGCCTCAAGTAGAATTCAACCCCGGGCGCTCGCGATGCGATCTTGCCGCCGAGCCCGCGGCGGATCGGATTCTTGGCCGGCCCGCATCGCCAGGCCGCTCGCGAGTCTGTTGAGGGAGCCGCGCCGGCGCCCGTCGGCTGTCACGCAATGATCGACAAGCTCAAAGGAATCGAGGAGCGTTACGGCGAGATCGAGAAGAAGCTCATCGATCCCGCCATTATCGCGAACATCCGCGAGTACACGCGTCTGGCCAAGGAACGCGCGCAGCTCGCCGACCTGGTGGCCTGTGCCCGCGAATATCGAAAGGTCCTCGACGATCTCGCGGAGCACAAGGCGGTCCTCGACGGCGCCGACCCGGAGCTGCGCGAGCTTGCCAGGGCGGAGTTGCCCGCGATGCAGAAACGCGCGGCGGCGCTCGAGGACAAGCTCCGGCAATTGCTCACTCCGCGCGATCCCAACGACGAGAGAAACGTACTGCTTGAGATTCGCGCCGGGACGGGCGGCGCCGAGGCGTCGCTTTTCGCCGGCGAACTCTACCGCATGTATTCGCGTTACGCCGAGCATCACGGATGGAAAATCGAGCCGCTCAGCCTGAGCGAAACCGGCCTGGGCGGAATCAAGGAAGTAATCGCGCTCATCAGCGGGCGCGGCGCGTACTCGCGCCTGAAGTACGAGGGCGGCGTCCATCGCGTGCAGCGCGTGCCCGAGACCGAGGCGGCCGGCCGGATTCACACCTCGGCGGTGACGGTGGCCGTGATGCCCGAGGCGGAGGAAGTCGAGGTCAATATCAACGAGGAGAAGGACCTCAGAATCGACGTGATGCGCGCATCGGGGCCCGGCGGGCAGAGCGTCAACACGACCGACTCCGCGGTCCGCATCACGCACATCCCCACCGGAATCGTGATCGTGTGCCGCGATGAAAAGTCGCAGCACAAGAACAAGGCGCGAGCGCTCAAGGTCCTGCGCGCGAAGCTGCTCGAGAAGGCGCGCGCCGAGCAGGAAGCGAAGATCGCCGATCGGCGCCGCTCGATGGTCGGCACGGGCGACCGTTCCGAGCGGATCCGAACCTACAACTTCCCGCAGTCGCGCGTCACCGACCATCGCGTCAACCTGACCCTCCATCAGCTCGACCAGATTCTCGATGGGAACCTCGATTCGATCATCGACGCGCTCGCCAGCGCCGACCAGGCGCAGGCGCTGAGCGCCTGAGCGCCGCGATGAGAACCGGCGCCGAGGCGCGCAATTCGACCGCGCGGATCCAGGAGATCGTCCAGCGCGCCGCGCGCACTCTTGCGGCCGCGGGCGTGGATACGGCGCGGCTCGATGCGGAAGTCCTGCTGGCGGAGGCGGCGGGGGCGGGGCGCGCGCAGGTTCTGGCAGGCGCGATCGAGCCGACCGAGGAAATTCTCGCGCGGTTCAGCCGGTGGCTCCTGCGGCGCGAGGCCCGCGAGCCGCTGGCATACATCATCGGGCACAAGGAATTTTACTCCCTCGATTTCGAGGTCAATCCCGCAGTCCTCATCCCGAGGCCGGAGACTGAAACGCTGGTCGCCGCGGCGCTCGAGTTCATCGGCGCGCGCGACGTTCGGGTGCTCGATATCGGAACCGGCTCGGGCGCGATCGCGATCGCAATTGCGGCCGGCTCTCCGCGCGCGCGGGTTGTCGCGACGGACGTATCTGAGCCCGCCCTCGAAGTGGCGCGGCGAAACGCGGCGCGGCTCGGTGTCGCGCAACGAGTCGAGGTGCGCTCGGCCGATCTCTTCGAGGTCCTCGATGGCGGCCCGCCGCTTGGCCGATTCGATCTCATCGTGTCGAATCCGCCCTACGTCGATGACGCCGCGATGGCGGCGCTCGCGCCCGAGATTCGCGATCACGAACCGCGACGGGCGCTTGCGGGTGGTCCCGATGGGCTCGCGGTCTACCGGAGGATCGCCGCGCGGGTTTCCTCGCACATGACGCGCGAAGCGCGGCTGATGGTCGAGATTGGCGCGAGGCAGGCGGCGGCCGTCGCGGCGTTGTTTGCAGCCGCGGGATTGCGCGACGCCGGGGTGATAGACGACCTGGCCGGCATCCCCCGCGTCGCCGTGATGCGGCTATAGGGGGACGGGATCGCTTGCCGGGGATGACGCACCCGCCTTACAGAAGCGCGCCGCGCGCGATACTCTTGGTCCGGGCCGAATTTGTGCTCTTGGGGCGAGGCGGTGATGGAGGCCGCCCGCGGCATCGTAGAGCTTATGGATAAGATGATTATTCGCGGCGGAGTGCCGCTTAAGGGGACGGTGTCGGTGAGCGGCAGCAAGAACACCGCGCTGCCCACTCTGATCGCCGCGCTGCTCACCGACGAACCCGTGCGGGTCGGCAACGTCCCGCGCCTTCGCGATATCACGACCACGCTCCAACTGCTGGGCGAACTCGGCGCCGAGGCCCGCTGGACGGGCGAGAACGAGATTGAAGTGTGCGCCCACGAAATCCGTTCCACCGTGGCGCCCTACGATCTCGTCAAGACCATGCGCGCATCGTTCCTGGTGCTCGGCCCGCTGGTCGCGCGCGGGGGGCAGGCGCGAGTATCGACGCCCGGCGGATGCGCGATCGGGGCGCGGCCGGTCAATCTGCACATCGCGGGTATTCGCGCGCTCGGCGCGCGCATCCAATTTCGCAACGGATACGTCGAGGCGCACGCGAAACGGCTCTCCGGCGCGCGGATTTGGCTCGACAGCCCATCGGTTGGCGCGACCGAGAACATCATGATGGCTGCGGCGAAAGCGCGCGGCACCACGCAGATCGAAAACGCGGCGCGCGAGCCGGAAATCGTCGGGCTCGCCGGGCTGCTCAGCGCGATGGGGGCAAAGATCACCGGCGCGGGCACCCACGTGATCGAAATCGAGGGCGTCGATCGCCTCCACGGCGCGCAATACCAGGTTATTCCCGATCGGATCGAGGCGGGCTCGATGATGATCGCCGCGGCAATCACGGGCGGCAACGTCGTGGTGCGCAACGCGCCCATGGCAAACCTCGATGCGTTCGTCGCGAAGCTCGCCGAGACGGGCGTCGAGGTCGTTCCCGGCCCGGATGGCGTCCGCGTGTGCCGCAACGGCAAGCTCAGACCCGTCGAACTGCGCACGCTGCCGTATCCGGGTTTCCCCACCGACTTGCAGGCGCAAATGATGGCGCTGCTCACGCAGGCCGAGGGAACTTCGGTCATAACCGAGACGATTTTCGAAAACCGCTTCATGCACGCGCTCGAACTCAACCGGATGGGCGCGGATATCGTGATGAAAGGTCCCACCGCCATCGTGCGCGGCCCCGCGCATCTGTCGGGCGCGCCGGTGATGGCGACCGACTTGCGCGCGAGCATGAGCCTGATCCTGGCGGGACTGGCCGCCGAAAACACCACCGAGATCGACCGCGTCTATCATCTCGATCGCGGCTACGAGGCGCTCGATGCGAAACTGGCCGCGCTGGGCGCCAGAATCGAGCGAGTGAAGCAGTGAGCGTGCGCATCCTCAAGGCCGGCACGCCGCGGGCGCGAAGTTTCATCGAGGCGATGCTCGCGCGGCGCGGCGGACTCGACGAGCCACGCGTCAACGCGGCGGTTTCGAAGATTATCGTCGACGTGCGCCGGCGCGGCGATCGCGCGCTCATCGATTACACCCGCAAGTTCGACGGCGTGCGGCTCACCGCGCGGACCTTGCGCGTCGGCGGCGATGAACTCGCCTCGGC
>Ga0187770_10000163_pt1 | contig 31124 bp, 34 predicted proteins | sample 0116_SJ02_MP02_2_FD_133154 | JGI IMG/M metagenome (GOLD analysis project Ga0187770, IMG submission 133154) | Tropical peat soil microbial communities from peatlands in Department of Meta, Colombia - 0116_SJ02_MP02_20_MG | ecosystem: Environmental > Terrestrial > Soil > Wetlands > Peat | place...
ACCCCATATGCATAGTCCAACCGACAAGGTCGCAAAATGTGCCCAAGCCTTAAATCGATTCTCACAGACACAACAGATGATCGTTCTTGACTTCTAGGCACCCTAGTGTCCTTGCGGCAGGTTCGCTAGCCATCATCCTTTCATTGATGATCAGCATGACCCTCGTGCCAATCGCCCGCGCTCAACCATCCGTCACCGCCACGGTGATTGTCGGGAAGGCGCCATACGGGATTGCCTACGACCCGGCAAGGGGTGAGATATTCGCCGTGAGCTACGATGCTGACACAGTCTCGCTGATCTCTGACAACAGCAACGAGGTCGTCGCGACGATCGACGTTGGACACTCCCCCGCCGACATAGCATACGATTCGGCAAAAGGAGAGATGTTCGTATCAAACACGGTCAGCGACACAGTTTCGGTGATCTCTGACAGCTCGGACAGCGTGGTAGCAACTGTGAATGTTGGAACAGACCCTCGAGGCATCGCGTACGACCCATCTCAGGGAGTGGTCTATGTCTGCACATCCACGTACTCGACTTCGGGGACGGTCTATGTGATATCGGACAGCAGCAACGCCGTTGTGGGGATGATTAGTCTTCCCGGCGCTGCGACCGGAATCGCCTATGACTCCGGCAAGGGGGAGCTCTTTGTCTCTACCGGCGTCACCTCAGTTTCGGTGGTGTCCACATCCACGGGAGACATCGTCGCCACCGTAACCGTTCCTGGCTTGCCACGGGGGATCACCTACGACCCGGACAACGGAGACCTGTACGTATCGAACTATGACACCAGCGCGAATTCCGTCTCTGTGATTTCCGACAGCTCGAACGCCGTGGTCGCAACGGTCCCTGTTGGGCCCTGGCCCTTCTATTCGACATACGACTCGGCCCTGAATGAGGTTTTCGTCGGGGACTCGGATTCTCACATGGTGTCCGTAATTTCTGCGAGCAACAACACCGTCGTCGACACCCTAACTGCAGGAGAGTATCCCACAGCGGCAGCGTACGATTCCGCCATGGGAGAAGTTTTCGTAACCAACTTCGGGATTAACACCGTTTCTGTAATCTCTGGCGCGGGTGCCTCAACGACCACGTCCACGAGTAGTGCAACCACATTCCCTCCGTCCACGACTACGATCACAACCTCTTCGAACATGACCGTGCTTTCGAGTTCGACAGGAACTACAACACCAACCACATCCACTTCGTCCTCGGCTATTCAGACAACCAGCACGACGATGTCTGCAACGACTACAGCCTCAACTGGTAGCGTACCCGAGTTTCCCCCTAGCATCATGCTGGCATCTGCCGTCGCCATCGTTGTTGTCACGGCGTACTACCTGACCAGCCGCCGCTCTTTGCCCTCTCGATCATAAGCGCTGGACACAGGAGGTTACTGCATTCGGAGCTAGAATCGGCCCAGCACGTTCCCTGAAGCGGCGCCCTCCCCTAATCTGGCCATGAAGCATGCAATTTGGAACAGATTTGGACGGAGAAAAACCGAATACATTAGGGTCCGATTCTGGAGAAGGCCGATAACGAAGATAGAGCAGACCTTTCTTGTCAGACACGAGAATGACCAGCCAGAAGAAGACCGACCTAGAGTTGGCCCGGGGGTTCAAGGATAGCCTCAGATCTGCCCTCGGGGATTCGGCGTCGGAAGCCCTCATGAGGCTCGGCAAGATACCGGAGGACAAGCTCGACCCTCAGGGAATTGAGTCTACGCTTAATGTTGTGTTCGGTGCATCGCCCGAGGGGCTCTCTGCGGTACAGAAGAGCGTCCTTGAGGGTACTTCGTCGCGACTGGGCGTCGACCTGGAGAAGGAGGACGAGTTCAGCGGGAAGCGCGACTTCTACATTTCGCTTGTTGAACTTGCAGATCATTACAGGATTAAGGAGATGACGGGCTTCGGTTTAGCAGGTGTGATGGCCAGCCTAATCTCTTCCGCTTGCTGTCTCGGACCAGTCGCCTTCGCTCTGCTTGGCTTCTCGTCTATGTCGGCGATGATCACTCTTGCAGATTCCATGATGTATGTCTACGAACCATACGAGCTCGCCCTGGCTGTGGCTTTCCTCGGTACGATAGTCTATCTGCAGTTAAGAAAGCGGAACGAGTGCAACATCAGCGGCCTGAGGAGGAACATTGGATACGTAATCATCCCGGCGGTGACCATGCTGGTCTCGTATGCCCTGATAGCGTATTTCGTAGGAATAGCTTTCTACGGCTGGCCGCTGCACCTCCTACCAGGCTAGCCTACCGTTCGCACATCGAGCACTTCAAACGCCGATGGCACCTCGAGTTGACCGTCACAGCACGAGCACTCGTTGTCGAGCTGAAATAGGGGAGCCTAAACCATTGAAGCCGGACAGAAAGGAGAATCTTACGTCGCTTTTCGACATTCTGGCGCTGGTTTCGGCTGGTAGGGCTACGGTCACTGTTGGAGGCCTCCGGTTCATCGACGTTAATGGCGACAAGAAAACGTTGGACGTCGAAGCGACGGCAGCCAAACGAGCCGGCATAAGCCTGTCGAACTTGACAAGAATGAAGGGTGGCCCCCTAGGAGCGCTGACAGGCCCCATCAGGTTTGCTGGCGTTCTTTCTCAGCTTGAATGGAAGCTAACGGTGCGAGCAGGAGGGGAAGAGGTGCTCAGCATGGGAAAGGGTTCCTCCAGGCTCACGGGTCGGATCACTTTTAACCCTCTCAAGACTAGGAAATTGCTGAAGGTACTAGGGTAGCCCGGGACTCTTGCGGACGCTTATGCCATTAGAGCGACGTTCTTGCTGGCCGAAGCTTTCTTCTCGTCATCGGTCATGTCCCTGACGTGACTGGTAATGGTGAGGAGGCCGTCGAATTCCACGCTCATTCCTGTGTTTGGAAATCTAACGTTCATGCCTTGGAGGTTTATGTCGAGCTGTGTGTGCTTGTCGGAAAGTGCCCCGATGAGTTCCGCCACTATCGACTTCTCAATCCCTGCCGCGTGCCTTGATGTTGCCATTGCCGAATACTCCGGTGGTCAGATATTTAGAGCTTCAAGAGACTGAAGACCCGTCATACAGGCCCACTGCTGTTCCCCATACTTTCACGATTCCGATGGAAACCAGATTGAATTAGTGGCCTCTGACAAGACTCTGTAGTCACGATTCGTCGCTTATAGAAACCCTGATGTATTCAGTTCCGCGGTGGGCCTCAGCCCACCCGAACCCTAGAGTCAACAACGATGGCACCTTTCCCGTCCTGAAGCACCATCAGGGGATTGAGGTCGAGTTCAGCGACCCCCGGGATTGTCTCCACCATCTGGCTGATCCGGAGGATGGTCTCTTCGAGCGCCCGCTCGTCGTACTGCGGCCCCCCTCGATAGCCTTCGAGGAGCTGGTGGGTCTTGAGAGAGCGGACCATTCTCTCCGCATCCTGTTTTGTAAGGGGAGGGAGGCCAACAGAGACATCCTTTACCAGCTCCACAAGAGTCCCTCCGGCTCCGCAGGCAATCAGGGGCCCGAAGGTAGGGTCGCGGGCAACTCCGACGAACATCTCGACGGCATCTGAAATCATCTCCTGGACAAGGAAGCCGCTCAAGGCAAACCCCTTCTGCTGAACCCTTTCGCGCATCTCCTCCGCTGCGCGCCTTACCTCTTCGGCAGCGAGTCCGACTTCCACCGCCCCCACTTCTGTCTTGTGAAGCAGGCCTGGAGCAATCGCCTTGAGAGCGACCTTCCCAGAAAGACCACGTGCCGCTTCGGCGGCTTCATCGGCGCCTCTGACCTCGACAGACCTGACGGTCGAAATCCCGAAGCATTTCAGGAAGGCTTCGGTGTCGGCTGCGCTCAGCCACTCTTCCTTGGAGCTAACCGCTCTTGCCACGATCGAAGCTGCATCAGTCCCGTTGACCGCGAAAGTCGGTGGGACGCTGCGAGGAGCATTCAGCCACCTGCCGTAGTCGGTAACTCGTGCCAGGGCCTGTACTGCCAGCTCTGGGAACGGGTACGAAGGTATCCTGTTGGTGCCGTCAGAGAGCAGGCCGGAGACACCCTTGGTTGCCATGAAGGTGCTTATGACAGGGAGCTTCCGCCGCATCCCCCTCACTGCCCCCAGTATCTCTGCCGCCACCTCCTTGGGCTTCTCGACCAGCGGAGGGATGAAAATCACCATGAGGCTGTCAACCTCTTCGCTCTCGGTCAGCGTCTCGATGGCGCGGGCGTAGTCGGCCGGTGTTGCGGCGCCGCTCATGTCGACGGGGTTCTTGGTGCCCGCTATGGGGAGGAGGAATTTCCTGAGCCGTCCCTGCGCCCTAAGAGACAACTCAGGCACTTTCAGGCCCAGACTCTCGCAGGCATCCGCTGCAAGGATTCCCGCTCCTCCGGCGTTTGTGACGATTGCCACCCTGTCTCCGTTTGGCACCGGCTGAGTCGACAGAAGGGCTGCCACGTCGAACATCTCGTCCAGAGAGTCGGTCCTGATGACTCCCGACTGCCTGAAGAGGGCGTCGACGGTGATGTCAGAGGCGGCCACGAGAGCTCCCGTGTGAGACTGAGTTGCCCTGAAGCCTGCCGTAGAGCGTCCGCTCTTCACCGCGACGATTGGTTTCCTCGCTGTGATTCGCTTCGCCAGCCTAGCGAACCTTCCGGGGTCGCCGAATGACTCGATGTACAGCAGGATTACATCGACGTTGTCATTGGTCTCCCAGTACTGCACGATGTCGTTGCCCGATACGTCCGCCCTGTTGCCCGCGGAAACGAACTCGGAGAGACCGATTCCGAGCCTGTCGGCGAGGTCGATGACGGCGACGCCAAGCGCCCCCGACTGGGACCAGAACCCAATCCGCCCGGGGATTGCCCTGTAGGGGGCAAACTGCCCGTTGAGATTCACCTTTGGGTCGGTGTTGATTATTCCCATGCAGTTCGGCCCAATCATGCGCATGCCCGACTCCCTGCAGACACGTACAAGCCCCTCCTGGAGGGCGGCACCTTCCGCCCCCGTTTCTGCGAACCCCGACGAGATGACGACCAGTGCGCGGACCCCCTTCTGGGAGCACTCCTTCGCCACCTCGATTACGGAACTCGCTGGGACGACGATGAACGCCAGGTCCACGGGGCCTGGGCACCTCAGGACCGAGTCGTAGGCGGCCACCGATTGGACGACTGTCGCCCGCCTGTTCACCGGGTAGACCGGGCCGTTGAAGTCTGCCTCGATCAGGTTCCGGAAGAGTTCTCCGCCAATCGTCCCTTTCTCCCGTGACGCCCCTATGACGGCTATGCTCCTGGGCCTGAAGAAGTGTTTGACAGCGCCAACGGCCGACTCGATGTCGCTCTGACCCTGTAGAGAACTAGAAGTTGAACCACCGTCGGGGGGACTCGCCCTCATGCTGCTCTACATGCGGTGCCTGACCGCTCCTATAAACGCGCCCAGGATTCCACCGGACCCAGAGTATGGCGGCCACCGATGATGATTTGAATCCTTGCTCGATTCAAACCCTTAAGAGAAACGCGGAAGAATACTACCACAATGATGAGACCAATCACAAGGACCTACAAGGTTTCGAAGGCCTTCAGGGCACCCTTAGACTTCTGTTTTGCCTGGTGCACGGACTTCCGTGCCGACGACAACAAGATGACGGGTTCGAAGATAAGGCGCCACTTCCTCGAGCGATCTCGCCGCAGGTTCGTCTGGGTAGCCACATACAATGAGGGCGGGAAGACTGTGGAGGGGATCAGGGCAGTGTGGCTCAAGCCGCCGGATGCCTGGCACCTAGACAGCTGTGGGGATGGTAGGGAAATTGGGGATTACAAGCTCTCGCCAGTGGGTAGGAGAACCCGGCTCGACATGGTCTTCCACGTGACCTACGACGACCCGAAGATGGCAGAAGGCGTTCGTGAGTGGGTGCGAGATACAAAGAGGGAATGGGACGCGTTTGGAAAGGTCCTCGAAGCAGACTACAAGGCCTCAGCAGGCGAGGGTTCGAGCGGGTAGACGCGCCAAGTTCCCCTGCTGTCATGAAAAACCCGGAGTTGGGTTGATTCGATTCTCCCTACACGATTCTTGAGATAGCATCGGCTATCGAGCCGGTCACTTCAGCCCGCTCTTTGACCAACTGAATCCTGTCCGACCTCTCCTCCTCCAATTGGTTTAGCCTAGTTTGCATTGTTTCGAGCTGCTTCCATTCCTCGGCAAACTGAGACTCGGGCGAACGAAGGTCAATCATGCTGAGCTTTTTCTTCTGATCGAGTATTTCATCTGGCAGGATGGCCAGCTTTGACTCGAGTTCGCTGATTCTGTTTTCAGGGTCCTTTGTCGGAGTCTTGTTTCTGCTCAGCAGGCGGTTGAAGAGTGAATTGGTGCCCTGAGCCGCTGGAGCATCCGCAACACGCCTTCGCTCGCGCTCTAATTCGCCCGAGTATCTTGCTTGTGCCGTTTTGAGTTCTGAAACCCTTGAAACTATGAGGGCTCTTTCGGTTTCGATTTTGTTTTCGATGCCAGAGATGCTCGTGTTGAGTTGAGAGATGTCCTCGTCGATAGACGCGACCTGAACAGGTTTGGACAGGCGCTCATTCAGCTCGTGGCGGCTGGCTAGGTATTCCGGGGAAAGCCTCGCTACACCCGCCTTCTCCTCGAACTCATCGAGTAGAACGTTCACTCCCCTAATCCAGTTATCAATCGCGTACCCCCCAGGCTCGGTGGAGAACTTCTGTTGTCCGAGCTTGCTCAGGGCGTTAATGGTCCTGGCCTTCAGCTGGTCGAAATCCAGCTTAGGGGCCTCCTGTATCCTGATTTTGCGTTGGTGATAGGACTGGTTCTTCATCCCCCTCTCTCCGTGGGAGCTACCCTCAACTGTCAGGCAACGCCACTTCGGAATCTGATTTAAGCGGTTTCAACTGGCACGGGCGGAGCTCTCTCGGTAGTTCGGCACCGCTCGTCGGGCCGTGCAATTCTAGAGTCTTGTGGTCCCGTCATCGGTTGCGGGGAACCTGACCCAAGACTTTTTGAGCACTCCGTGGGCGATTGCGAGGAGAAATGACATCGTATCGTAAGCGAAACGAGAAGAAGGAGGAGTGGAAGGGACACAACCATCCGTTTAGCGAAAAGTGCGGTCCCCACTGCCCCCGAAACGAGAAATACAAGGGTCCTGAGAAGAAGCCTGGCTTTCTGTTCAGGAGGAAGCGGTAGTCAGCGTCATCCTTCCAGCGAGGGCGCACGTGATGAAAACGCTCGTTATCGGCCACGAAGACGTGAAGCGGCTCCTGCCGATGGCCGATTGCATAGACGTCATGAATGATCTTTTCAGAGCTCTCGCTCGGGGCGACGTGGTCCTCCCGCTCAGGCAGATCGTCCCACAGCCTGACAGGAGGGGGGTGTTCGGCGCGATGCCGGCATATCTGGGGAACCCGAGGACCATAGGGGGGAAGTTCATCACAGTATTCAACGGAAACCGTGACACTCCTTACGAATCCCACCAGGGTGCGGTACTCCTCTTCGAATGCGACAATGGGCGGCTTCTTGCGGTCGTGGATGCCACCACCGTCACGAACATCAGGACCGCGGCTGCGAGCGGGGCGGCAACGAGGGCTCTGGCCAGGAAGGATGCTCATGTCCTCGGGATTCTCGGCTCGGGGACTCAGGCTTCGATGCACCTAGCGGCGATGCGTGCGGTCTGCGGAATCACCCGAGTAAGAGTGTGGAGCAGGAACGCGGAGCATGCTCGACGTTTCGTGGAGTCGGAAGGGAACGGCGGACAGCAGGTGGAGGTGTCGTCCTCGGCCGAGGAGGCTGTCTCGGGCGCCGACATCATTTGCACAACCACCGCGGCCACAAGTCCGATTCTGAAGGGGGAGTGGATTTCCGCAGGTGCCCACATCAACGCCATAGGAGCGTCTGTCCCGGGTTATCGGGAACTCGACTCAAGGGCCATGGTCATGAGCAAGTTGTACACCGACAGGCGGGAGTCGCTCTTCAGCGAAGCTGATGACTTTCTGATACCGCTGAAGGAAGGCGCCATCAAGGAGGACCACCTCAAGGGCGAGGTGGGAGAGGTGATAGCCGGGAAGGTTGCGGGGCGCTCATCGAATGCCGAAATCACGCTCTTCAAGTCCCTGGGGTTGGCTGTGGAGGATCTCGCCGCGGCACACCATGTCTACACAAAAGCGCTTGAGAATCGGGTGGGGAACTGGGTGGAGTTCAGTGGAGGACGTGAAACGCGGAGCGAGTGAACTGGTCTCTTTCAGGGCCAGCCCCTCGTGGTTGTGAGATAGGTGTGGTTCTAAGTCCAGTCCCTAAGCCACCATTCAGGGTCGGGCATGCCGCTCCGCATGACCGAGTCCTTCAAATCGCGCTTCCTGTACCTCTCTCGTCGCAGCTCCACCCTTAGATCATCGCCGGAAGTGGTGAGGAAGCCGTACTCGGCCCAAACAGGGTTCATGACCTTCCCATCTGCGGCCTCGAAGAACGGGAGGCCAACGCTCCCGGGATTGACTATCAGGGAGGCCCCAAACTTGCGGACCATCTGGGAGTGAGTGTGTCCACCTGCATAGGCTCGGGCGTGCCTGCCTTCAAAGATCTTGCCAAGTTCCTCGTTGGAAGTCGTCGGAAGAATCTGCTCGGTGTATGAGCGGGGCGAGCCGTGATAGCAGAGTAAGGAGTGTCTTCCAACCCTGATTTCTATTGTAGGTTTGAAACTCGCGAGATACTTCCTGTCTCCTGCGACAATCCTCGAGGAGGTCCAATCGTGCAGCGTGCCCAACTTCTGCCTTTCATTTGCGGGCATCTTCAGATTGCCGAAGCTCTCGTGTTCCCCCTTGGCCAGAGTCTCGTCTGTGTTCCCCAAAACGCAGGGCCAACCGGCCCTTCGAAGGAACGAGATTGTCTCGTGAGGCTGTGGCCCTGAGGCTGCGACATCTCCAAGGCATACGATGCGGTCGACATCTTTGATGCCCGGCAGTATGCTTTCAAGCGCAACAAGATTGCCATGGATGTCTGATATGATCGCGATTTTCAAGCGTCGTCCAGAGAGCCGGGTATGACGATAAACGTTCTGCTGCGCGTGGGGTTCCAAGCGCATCCCAGTGAGTTGGTTAGTATCCAGATTGGTCAATTTGACTCGTGGACCAGTCTCGATATCGCAGGAGATGACGACGGCCCTCGAATGGCTGTGCCATGGTGACGTAGAGCAGAGCCGGCAGCACTTCATCTCTGACCCGGACCCTGGCACTACTCGACCGAGTTTTGACGCAATCAGGCCGAGTTCTTGACTCGCCGTTGGTCTTGGTTATGTACGCGGACGGCGCTCTCCATGACCCTTCTTTCGGCACCTCTCAGAATCTCACTGAGGGTCGAGGGTCTGACCCCGACCAATTTGCTGAGTCCCGTGAGGCTCGTCCGCCGTGGGAACTCGAAATAGCCATGCTCCAGGGCGGTCCCCAGTACCTGCTCCTGTCTCGCCGTGAGCGTCACCTGGTGGTCGGGGGGGTCGTTGTCAATCTTCGAATTCCTTCTCCTTGCCATTCTTCCGTTCATCTTAGCTTATGCTCCTGATGACTTCTTGTGAACCGCCACAGCCTGTACAGGATGTCGGGAACATCCGCGTTGGGGGTGCTCTCCACAATGAAGTTCCCAAGATCGCACTGGACTGCCACCTTCGAGTAAGCGGCTCTGTAGACAATATGCTTCTTCCCCTCATTGCTGACTATCACCCGCTCGATGAAGACCAGGCCGCTTTCTGTCAACTCGCGAATCTTCCTGTAGGCCGTGCTCGTCGGCACGCCCGTCTCTGAGCATATTTCCTCGACGGATTTCCCTTTCGAAATTGCAGACCTCATTATCGTGTTGCAAGAGACGTCTGATATCGCCTTCAAGAAGGCCAATCCCGCCTCACTGTTCGCCTCCGCAACAAGGGTCTTCGGAGCGACCGTTTCTGTCGAGAGCCTTGATTCTACTGCCTGCATGTGCGGTCGTTGATTGCCGGCGTGAAGGGGATATGTTTCGACCCTAATGGGTTAGGAAGCACATGGAGGGACCGAGGTAGTCACTCTTCAATTTCATCGCCTCCGCTTAGGAAGCTTCCGAGGATATTCTTCTCCGCTGATCTAAGACTCTCGCTAAGGGTGCTTGGTTTGATCCCTATTTTCCCCGCCAGCTCCGTCAGGCTTATCCTCCTTGGGAAGTCGTAGAAGCCCATTTCCATGGCCGACCTGAGGATGCCCAGCTGCCTAGTGGTGAGCTTGTAGTCAGGGGAAACGGGCCCGATATCCCTGACTGCGTACCCTATTCCCTCCTTGGAGAGACGGCCAAGGAGCAAAGGCACTCCCTCGTTGCCCAGGAAGACCTTGTAGCCTACCGTGCAGTCGTCCCCGGTCCTGGCCGAAGTAACGAACACCGCTTGGTTGGTGCCCAGAATAGAGGGACACGCCATGCACTTGCTCGCCACGATTACTCCCATCATGTGTTGCTGGGAGAGGTCGGTAAGCTCCGTGCTCATGACCGAAGGATTGGATTCCAGCTGCTGGCGAACTTCTCCTGGACTTCCCGCCCCCAGCGCGATGTCAACGAAGTGCGCAACCTCTTGGCCCCGACCTACGAACTTCAGCCCCATGATCCTCACCTGAGCCGAATGGTCGATGCACAGCTGCTTGACCCAGTCATCGGCCCGTGCCTGAAACTGGAGCTGCATCAAAGGATGTAATCCCGAGCCGTGACCACGTCAACGGTGCTAATGATTCTTTCTCCACCCCTTTCGGGCAACGGATAACTACGCCGGTTGGCCACAAGGCCCGTTTGAGAATCAGAGAAGCGTTTCCGAGATTGTTCGAGAGGGCGTACCCTGCCGTCGACCCGACAACTCCGATACTGTCGGTCCTTCCCTTGCTGCGCTTTCACGAGATCGACGTCCTCCCTCTGTCTTTCGATGCCAGCAGCAAGCAAAAGGGCGTCTTCGGCTTCTCGTGCCTCGCGAGGCTGGTGAAGGTCCGACCTGATGGAGTCGGCTCTTTCCTGAAACGCCCGTGTGAAGTTGTGTCAGAGCCTCTTGCCACGATTCGAGCTGACCGGACTCTGGCCAGCCTCTTGAACGTCTTCTTGCGAAGACGATTTGGCTTCGCGCGCGTGGTGGAAAGCAAGGGGGCGGGAGCCCTCCTGGCTCTGCCAGATGTTCTTGGGTTATACCAGGACGGAGTACTCGTGTCCTCCCTCGCTCTGGAACATGTCGGGTCCACCGCATTCTCGATGCCGAGCAGGTCAACCGTCAGGGAGGCCCTTGTGGAGATGTTCGATAGAAGGATTAGGCGCGTCTTCATTTCAGGGACCCATCAGTTCATCTGGGACCGGAGCATAATCGAGCATCTGTTCAGTCCGGCGATGGTCGCCCGAGCGGCTCGGCCCGAGCCGGAAGACATTCTCGCGACGCCAATCTCAGAGATTGGGACGACGACCGCGAAGGTGGGGGATGGGCGAATGCGGCTTAGGGAAGCCGCTGCTTTGCTGAAGGTCGAGCCTGGGCAGTGCCTAGTCTTCAATGGGAAGGTTGTCACCCCCTGGGACATCGTGATGAAGCCGTGGAAGGAAAGCAAACTGAAGATACGGAACAATCGTTAACATAGCTAGGAGCTGCGACGCTTCAAAGAGCCGGGGGCCTGGCTGGGGAGTGCGCGAGCAGGTTCCGTATGGGGGCCCTCCATTGCCATCTGGGAGGTCGATTTTTAACCCCGACACAAAGCGGGAGGGGAGTTTTCTGAAATGGTTCAGTACAAGTGGGTCGCTCTCTCGAACACCACCATAGGGACCCTGATGGCAGCCATAGACGGCACCATAGTCCTGATTTCCCTCCCTGCCATATTCCGTGGCATCGACATCAATCCCCTTACCTCCTTTCAGTATCTCCTCTGGATATTGTTTGGGTACAGCCTGGTCACGTCGACCCTACTCGTCTCCTTTGGCAGGATATCTGATATGTATGGAAGGGTCAGGTTGTTCAACCTCGGCTTCGCTGTCTTCACGGTGGGTTCCCTCCTTTGCGCCGCCACCCCCAGCACCGGGGACCTCGGCGCCACCGAGCTGATAGTCTTCAGAATAATCCAAGGAGTCGGGGGTGCGTTTCTCTTCGCCAACAGCGCAGCCATACTGACGGATGCCTTCCCGCCCAGAGAGAGGGGGAAGGCACTCGGGATCAACATGACGGCGGCCATAGCGGGCTCCCTGGTGGGGCTGGTCCTGGGCGGGGTTCTGGCGCTCTTCGACTGGCGATACATCTTCCTGGTGAGTGTCCCCGTAGGTGCTCTCGGTACAGTCTGGTCCTACGCCAAGCTGAAGGACATCAATGCCATCAGAAAAGGGCAGAAGGTGGACGTCTGGGGGAACCTGACCTTCGCGTCCGGGCTCACCCTTGTAATTGTGGGGGTGACCTATGCCCTCGAACCCTATGGAAACTCTGCCATGGGCTGGGGCGATCCCTGGGTGATCGCGTCCATGGCCGTAGGCTTCGGCCTACTGGCGGCGTTCCCGTTCGTCGAAAAGAGGGTCGCTGACCCTATGTTCCGGCTCGAGTTGTTCAGAAATCGGATGTTCAGCGCCGCGAACCTCGCCGGAGTCTTTGCGGCTGTAGGAAGGGGTGGAGTTCAGATCATGCTGATTATTCTCCTACAGGGCATCTGGCTCCCTCTTCATGGCGTGAGTTACCAATCAACCCCGTTCTGGGCCGGGGTCTACATGATCCCCATGATTGCAGGGTTCGCGATTATGGGCCCCATATCAGGGTACTTCTCGGACAGGTACGGTGCAAGGGTTTTCGCCACCCTGGCCATGATCATAACCGCGGCCACTTTCGTAGCCCTCTCCTTCCTTCCGTACGACTTCAACTACACCGAGTTCGCAGTGATCATCCTCGTTATGGGGCTGGGTGGGGGACTTTTCGCCGCCCCGAACATCGCGTCTATCATGAACTCGGTCCCGCCAGAGCACAGAGGTGCTGCGTCAGGAATGCGCGCGACGCTTCAGAACACCGCCCAGACAATCAGCCTTGCGATATTCTTCACAGTGATCATAACCGGGCTCTCGTCCAGCCTGCCTACTGCGCTCTCCGGAGCAATGACAAGCGCGGGGGTCCCCCAACTAGCCACTGTCTTCTCCTCGATCTCCCCCACGAGTGCCCTATTCTCGGCGTTCCTAGGGTACAACCCAATGCAGTCAATCCTCGCCAATCCTCAACTGGCCTCGGCGGTTGCAGAAATCCCCAGCAGGACTCTTACCTACCTAGAGGGGCAGACCTTCTTCCCGAATGCAATCGCCCCCTCGTTTGTTTCTGCCCTGGACCTGTCATTCTACATCGGAGCTGCGCTGTCCATCGCCGCGGCCCTGGCTTCCCTCTTGAGAGGCAAGGCGTTCATTCATGAAGAAGAACAGCTGTTGAACAACTCCAGGCCCCCAGGTTCCCCTGGATGATCTCTTGGAACTGCAGCCTGCCACCCCTCTGCTGATGACCTACATCACCTTGGAAAGCTCGTGCATCATCTTCGGTGCGTCGGGCGACCGCAAAGGCTCTCCGTGCCCGCTGAGCATGACCTCGAAGTCAAGTAAAGAGAGCCGCTCGATGGAGTTCTTGGCCTCGTCCATGTGGGGCGTGAAGTGAGGAGGAGGACCCTCTAGCCTCCCTTTGATGTACCTAGCAGTGTCCCCGACGAACAGCACTCTGTCCTGATTGTCATACAGCGAGATGCTCCCCGGCGTGTGCCCGGGGGTGTGAATGACTGCGAGCTTCCCCACCATGTCCCCCTCCTTCAATAGGAGATCGGGCTCAACGGGGGTCGGCTTGAAGAACGGGGATATCACGCCGAACGCAATTCCCATGGCACCTCCCGGCGACGGGTACCTCTTCTTACCTGAAACGAAGTCTGCGTCAGCCTCGTGGACTGCCACCTTGGCCCCCGTCGCGGCTTTGATTGCGGCGAGCCCTCTCGTGTGGTCGACGTGGCAGTGGGTGATGACAATTGTTTTGACTTCGGATGGCTCACGGCTCAACTTCGAGGCTACGAACTCCAGTATTCTCTTACCGTCTGCTTGCATCCCCGCGTCGACGAGCGTCAGAGTGCCGTCGCTTTCCTCGACCAGATAGCAGTTGGCGTTGGAGCCATCAACGTACTGGATTCCCTTCACAATCTCCGTCACGTCGCATTACTCGCCCGTATCACAATGAGAATCAGAGAGTTCGGACCTGGGATTTAACGGTGTCACTGGAAGCCACGGTGGACGTGCCCCAGTCCGATGTCGGACTTCGGCCACTTCAGGAGTTCGGCGTGTTACCCGCAGAACTCCGGGAGGGAAATTGAAAATGGAGGCGGAGCCGTGGTGCTCACCGCTCCGCCTTTGGTGATGCGCTGTGCGGTCACCCTATCCTGCTGTGGCCGTTCCTGTGGAGCTGTTCGAACTGGAGGAGCTGGGCACCGATGACGGGTTGTTCATGTTAGGGCAGTTGTGACCAGCCGCGTAGGTTGACGAGCCCGAGTTGGTTGAGGAGTTGGCCGATGTCGTGGTTGTCTGAGCGTGGGCTGGCAAGATTGAAAGAACGCCGATGATGGCGAAGAGTGCGAAGGCAGTGACGAGCAGGAATCTCGTCCTGCCGACTCCTATGGTTATGTTCAATTGGGGTTCACCTCCAATACCAACGCCCTTCCGAACTAATTAGGGGATTTCCGAAATGCATCCTTAATCATTCCATAGTCGCCCACAAGTCCAACCAAGATTCGGCCCAGTTCATCATAGTGTAGACTTGTGGAAGCGAGGAGTGCGAAACGCCCTAACACCTTAGGCTTAAATAACGTTGAAAAGCTGGATTGGATAGACATTGCGAGAGACGGGTTCCGTTTCAAAAACCGCCCGCGACGATGGCATAGCCGAAAGGTCATTGCGCGATAATCCCACGTCCAGTGGCCCTGTTCCGGCACCATCTTCTCCCCCAGGCAGCACAGGGGGCTCGGCTCCGATAGGGTTCGTCATGGGCACCATAAATTCGGCCATCGCCTTGGTTAGGAACCCCACGAGCTACCTCAACGAGAACAAGGATACCCCGGCGACGGTAAGGGGAATCATGGTGAACTACGTTGCCGTACTGGCCGCGATACCTTTCGTCGCGACCCTGATAGGGTACCTGTGGTACTACGACCTTTTCATCCCGTTCGGTTTCGTGGGATCGTTCATCGCCTACGCCTTCTTGTACGCGTTCCTGTTTTACATCCTTGACATCATAGCCGTGTACGTGGTTGCTCTAGTGATAGGATTCCTGGCGCCTACCTTCGGTTCATCAACGGACAAGCTCAAGAGCCTCAAGCTTTCGGCCTTCATCTTCACCCCTGCCTTCCTAATTGGAGTCCTCAACATAATCCCGTTCTTGGGAATCCTGGAAATTCTTGGGATTCTGTATGGCCTCTACATCCTGTATCTGGGGCTCCCGATTATCATGGGGACCCCCAAGGATAGGGTCGTGACCTATGTTGTCGCCGTTGTGATCGCGACCTTCATCGTGTACTTCGTCATCGACGCGATAATAGGGGTCGTAACAGCGGCGGCCTTCCATGTGGGCATGGGTCTCTAGCCGCGGGTGACATTCCCACTCCTGCGGTTCAGTTTGGAGGTACGCTCATGAGACTACGCCAAGCGATAACAACTATCATACTGGTAGTCGTAGTGGTCATCGTCGTAGCCGTCGCCGGAATCGCCTATGTCTTCGTCTTTGCCAGTCCCGGTTCCCCCGGAGCCAAAACGACCACCTCGACACTGAACATCGGGTCGTCATCCAACGTCCCTACCAGCACCGTGACCGTTGGCAGCGTGTCAACAAGTTCCCAGAGTTACCAGGATTTCAGCGGGACCTACACCTACACCGTTCCGCTGGGTCCCTCGGGAATCAACGACAGCACAGGCAGGCCGATTCAATGGAACTCCACTCAGACCGCCACTGGGTCATTCACCTTTTCCATCAATCCGTCCACCTACCTGGGCAGCGGTAGCGGCCAGGGAAGCATCACGGTGTCGACACGGGGCTACTGTACCGGAAGCAGTACGGTCCAGTACACTTTCGGCATCGAAGCTGAAGACGTCCCAGGGACGAAGAATGTCAGCATCGCGTTCAACGATCCGACCCCATCCTCGGTAATGGTCCAGCTGACATGCCAGGGTTCTACCGTGGGCTTCGACACTGCGAACAACCCGGTGACATATCTCAGCGTCTACCCGAACGGTCTGGACCTGGACTCGTTCCCGGCCAAGGCTTCGGCGATGTTGACCGGGGGGATAGTCTACTCAGTTTCCATAAGCGAGGCCTAAGTAGCCTCCGAACTGAAAGGAGCGCCTTTCTGTTTTTATAAACCTCGCCGCTCACTTTGGCCAATGAGGCAGGCGGTACAATTTGGGCTGCTGGCGGCAATTGTAGTCGCCTTCCCCTGGTTGGCGGTGTCCATTGCCGCGAACCTGCAACTGCTTCCCTCAGGGGCCTCGGGCCCGCCTTCCCCTTCGTGCTCGTCTAACTGCCCTACATCCTCGCAGGTGGTGGTCCAACAAACGGCTGGGAATGCACTAGTGTTCCTATTCACGATAGCAATTGTGTTGTCTTTGTTCGTGGTTTCGGGCATAATCGCTTGGCGGAGAAAGGTGCAGACAAGCAGAAGCCTCTGGAGCCTTCTGTCTGTCCTCCTGCTCTTTTCCGTAGTCTATGCCCTCTCCGGTGTCGTAAACATTCTTCGGACAATCTCGCTTCCCAATCCTGGGGTCTTCAACCAGGTAGCCTACTGGCTGTCTTATCTTCCCCTGGCCCTGATCTTAATTGCCGGAGCGCTGGGTGTCAGGTGGATAGCGCAGCGCCCCGTCCTCACCCCCTCTAAGACAATCCAAATGACGCCGCCTGAGGAGAAAATGGCGGCGGTGAGCGTGCTCGACAAAGCCATCCATTCGCTGCGTAGCGGAACAGACCCCCGAAGCGTCGTAATCAGTTGCTATCGTGCACTCTGCGAAATCCTGCAAGAAAGGGGAGTCCCCGGCACTCCATCCACAACGGCACGCGAGTTCGAAGCGGCCAGCGAGGATGCGCTCCCGATTCACCATGAAACACTTCATAGGCTGACCGCTCTATTCGAAAAGGCGAGGTACAGCGCGGAAGAGGTTGGCCCGAGGGAAGCCGTCGAGGCCGAGTCTGTCCTCTCCGAGCTGAGGTCAGAGGTGTTGGGGGGGTAGGGTAGAAGTGAAATCCTCAACCCTTCTGGCTTGTTCGGCAGCCGGGTGCGCCCTGGCGGCTGCAGTGGCCGGTCTTGCCTCGTCATATGGCGGAGTAATCGCAGCGCTCTTCTCCCTCGGCTTCGTGCTTTCCCTAGGCTCGGTCATTTCGGGGGAGCCCGTCCGCCAGTGGGCTCTTCTCAGCAAAGATGCCGGCCCTGGGCAAGGCCCCGTTTCTGTGATGGTGCTAACGGTAAAGGAGGCGGCTCGCGGTTCTCCCATCTCCCAGTCACAAATCGCCCGTATACTCCGTTCCGTGAAGCCAGAGGCTCTCAGGGGGTCTATGCCAAGAGAGATTCTGGAGCCATCAGGGCTTGGACCGAGGTTAAAGGGTAAGGAATACATGGCCGAACTCGAAGCGGCGGTCAAGGTGCTCAAGGACGGCTGAAGGGACTCGGACGAAGGGGAGCGACGTCCATCAGCGGGTGCTCGCCGAAGTCTCGAAGGTGATAGTTGGCAAGAAAGACGTCCTTGATCTCTTGCTGCTCTCGATAGTTTCGGGGGGGCACGTCCTCATCGAGGACTATCCGGGTCTCGCCAAGACCCTGATGGCGAAGTCGCTGGCCTCCGCCCTGGGACTCGAGTTCAAACGAGTGCAGTTCACTCCCGACCTTCTGCCGGGGGACGTGACTGGGAGCTATATGATCAACCAAAGAACATCGACGTTCGAACTCAGAAAGGGCCCGATCTTCACCAACCTTCTCCTGGCCGATGAGATCAACAGGGCCCCGCCGAAGACCCAAGCGGCCCTCCTTGAGGCTATGCAGGAGAAGCAGGTGACCATCGAAGGCGAGACCCTGAAGATGAGCGACCCCTTCGTTGTCATGGCCACTCAGAACCCCATCGAGTATGAGGGGACCTATCCCCTCCCGGAGGCACAACTCGACCGGTTCCTGACCAAGGTGGGGGTAGGATACCCAGATGCGTTCGAAGAGAAGGAGATTCTAAGGCGGAGGGCCGAAGCGATGACGGACGATGTCAGCGTTTCTGCTGTGGCCACCCTCGAAGACCTGCAAGCCATGAGGAGGGAGATAGAGCGCATCCACCTCGAGGCGGCGGTCGAAGACTACATTGTAGCAATAGTCCGCACCACCCGCAGGCACACGGACGTCGACGTAGGAGCCAGCCCCAGGGGGTCTCTGGCTCTGATGAAGCTCTCGAGGGGAAGGGCGTTCCTCGAAGGTAGGAGCTATGTCGTCCCCGACGACGTGAAATCGGTGGCCCTACCCGCGCTCAGTCACAGGTTGATACTCAAGGCGGAGGGGTGGATGAAGGGGCAGCGCCCTGAAACGGTGATCCAAGATATCCTCCAGTCCGTGCCCGTCCCCAAGGTAGACTGACGATTGCTTTGCTTGCGCGAAAACTAAGCCTCGTCGCGGCCTTCGCCCTGTGGATCCTCCTTCTGGCCATACTGCTTGGGAGTCCGCCCGTAGCCCTTGCCGCCGTGCCTGTGGCACTCTACCTGGCGTTCGTCACGCTTGGTTCTCGGCCGCACCTTGACGTCACGGCGACCAGACTCCTTCCTTCAGGGCAGGTCTACGAAGGCGAACGGGTCACGGTCACTCTCAGGGTAAAGAACGAAGGGCCGCGGACCGACTTGGAGGTGGTTGACGGAGTGCCGCCCGAAATCTCCATCTCTGGAGGGAGCAACCACGTCTTTGCGGTTCTGGAGGAGGGTGAATGCCGCGACTTCGGCTACTCGTTCTCTCCCGAGTCCTTCGGCTCCTACTCCTTCGGACCTATCAGGATCAGATCGTCGGACTTGGCTTCGGCCAGGTACGAGGAAACGGTTACCGAGTCCTACGAGTCATTGAGGGTCTACCCCGAGATCAAGTACCTCAACCGAATAGATCTAAGGCAGACCCGTCCTCGCAATTGGCCAGGCGAAACGTCGGTCCGAAGGCCCGGACAGGGGTTGGAGTTCTATGGAATAGGGGAGTATCGCGCCGGCGACCCTCTCCGCCGCGTCAATTGGAGAGCTTCTGCCAGGGCCGGCCATCTGATGCTCAACCAGTTCATGAACGAAGCTGGGGGCGAGACAGTGCTGGTGTTGGACCTGAGGTCCACCTCTCGGATAGGAACGCCCCCCAACACCTGTGCGGATTATTCGGTGAGGGCGGCCGCAGCCCTATCCCACAGGCTTCTTAGAGACAGGAACAGGGTGGGGCTTCTCGCGGTGGGACAGCGCATCATCAAAGTACCTCCTGGCTTCGGGCGCCGCCAGTTCGAAAGGATTCTCGTCGGGTTGATTTCGACGAAGGTGGGCGTGGATGCATGGAACCTAGAGCTCGTACCTTACTACCTCTCCCTCTTCTACTCGAGGATGGTACAGCTGGTGCTGATTTCGCCGCTCGTCGACAGCAGCCCGATGTTCATGGTCTCGGAGCTGGCGAGAAGGGGGTACGAGGTACTGGTGATCTCTCCGTCACCACTGGAAATAGACATCCCCGAGAAGGGCGACCCGAGGGCTATCCGAATTGCTAGAGAACTTGCGGCGTTGGAAAGGGACGCGAAGATTTCTTCGCTCAGGAAGCATGCAAAGGTGATTGACTGGAACCCGAGACTTCCGCTGGTAGACGCATTTGAAGGGTTGAGGGAATCATGGCGAGTGAGAAGGCCAGGCTAGACCTCGTTTCATTTGTCCGCTTTATGGGAATGATCGCCTTCGTCTCGCTGTCAGCACTGGTCTACCTGGTAATCATGAAAGGGGCCTCGGCGGGCGTTTTCCTGATCGGGATTCTTTTCAGCTACGCCGCGCTGCTCGGTGGCATCTTCTTGAGGCGGCCAGATGCCGAGGTCCTGGGCTGGCTGATTCTCGGAACGACCATGATCACAGCGGAAGCAGAATCCGCACTCGTTTCGTACTGGCTGACGATGTCCACTGCCATAGTCGTCGTCGTATTCGCAGATTTCGAGCACTCGGTCGCCCTGCTGTCCCCCCGGAGCAAGAGGGAAGCCGTTGACGACCTTCAGCAATCGGAGCGGAGGCGGTTGCTACGGAGGCGCGCTTCAGTTCTGGTGAGCGCCGGTGGGGGCTCGCTCGTTCTTTCCCTCATCGGAGTGAACCTTTCGCCTCCGCTCCTGCTCTCTGGGGCGTCCACTGCGATTGTCGGCGTACTTGCAGTGGTTGCGATGGTGTTGGTTGCCTTTGTAGTCCTCGAGGTTGGCCAGGGGAGTCGGGACAGGTTCAGAGGGCGTTCCGACACTCCCCAATCTGCAGCCGGAGCTCTCAGGTCTCTCCGTAAATAGAAGTGTGACGGTCCCCGGAAGGTTGGTAGAGGAAGGGGAGAGCCGACCAAGGCTCTTCGGATGGCTGACGATCATCATCGTCGGAATGGTCGCGCTGGTCGTTGTCCTGGCCGTGGCCTGGGTCCTCCTCCAGTGGGCAATCGCGGAGCATGTGTACTCTCTGAAAGCAGGCCTCGACTGGTTCGGGATAACTTTCTACCACGACTACGCCTTCGTTGCCGCCGCTCTTTTCGCCCTCCTACTGGTGTATCCGCGCCCAGGGGGGAGCGACCTTTGGAGGCTTGGGACCGTGGCCTACCGGCTAACGAGGCCCTACGAGGCGGAAGAGAGTAGACCCAGCGAGAAGATGAACGTCTGGCTCTGGGGGCTCTGGCAAGCGGTCAAGTGGGCGGTGGCATTCCTTCTCTTCGTGACATATGGTGGCTTTCTCTTCCTCGGCCCTATCATGAATCCCATCATGATGATGTCGATGGGCCTGGGGAGTTGGGGGTCCCTCCCGAGCGTCGTCGCTCTTCCGCTGACCTCGGCCACAGGGTCGGGCTTCGTCAGCCTGATGCCCGCTCTGAGCGTCCAGTACGCCGTCATATCCTACGTACTGTCGGCGGTCCTCCTCGTGGTCGCCATAAGGGTGGTCCTCCGCATGTTCGCTAACATCGCCATCAGGCGGGGGGACGTCCCAGCCAGGAACTTCCTCACCCTGATCGCGCTGATACTCCTCGAAGTGATCCTAGGGGCGCCATATTGGTTGATGAACATAGCAACCCCATACGTCTACGGCATAGTCTGGAGCGCCCTCCTGCTCAGCGTGGTGGGGGTGTTCTACCTCTACAGAAGGCGGGGGGAGACCCCGAGGCTCGGCCTCTTCAAGGGGGTCGCCGTTGTGCTCGCCGTCATCCTCATAGTTCAGGTGGGCGTGGGCGCATTCTACTACTTCAACTGGAACAACAACTATCTCCCCTACCAATGGTACCCGCAGACTGACAAACAGATCACAGTCACCAGATGGGCAGCGGGGCTCAACGGCATCCATGTCGAGAACATCTCAAACCTCCCGACCAGCAATCCGACCACCACTCTGAACCTGGTCAGGCAGTGGGATCAGCAGGCCGCGTCGGTCATCAACACAAAGGAGATTGGCGCCTACAACTGGATGCAGCTGGCAAGCTCAGAGATCGTCTTCTATAACGGGACTGAGTACTGGGTCTCCCCGACGACTCCGTCATTCCCGTCCACCGATTGGATAAGCGAGCACCTCATCTACACTCACGCGGCGAAGGTCCTCGTCATCAACACTCACAACGGGACCGTCGTCCCCGCGACGAGCGCCTTTGGCATATCCTCCGAGCCCCTCATATACTACGGCGAAGGTGCAGGCTTCACAGGGAGCGTATATGTGAACGTCCCCAGCTATGATGAGATACAGAACATCTCCTACGCTGGGACGCCTGATTATGTTCTTGGTGGATTGCAGAAGGCGATGTGGTTCACATTCGCAGAGGGGCAGCTCGGATTCGCCTTCTCGGGGCAGTCGATCAACATGCTCTGGAACAGAAACATCTTCTCGAGGGTGGGCGACGTCCTCATCTCGGGGCTCACCATGGATCCGTCCGCGTACATAGTATCTGACGGCAAGAACCTCTACTATGCGGTCCAGGTCTACATCGACTACCCGCTTCAGTCGGGGTTCTCAGCGAGCCCCTACCTCAGGTTCTTCGGGGTCGTCCTCGTGAACATCGAGGATGGGTCGATGCAGGGATACACCGTGTCGAACCTCCTAGGTACCAACTCCTCAGACTTCATCACCCAGTTCTATCAGAACTATTATTCGAGCTGGAAAGCTCCTCCGGCTTGGCTCGTCCCACAGATTCGGTACCCGGAGCAGCTGCTGGGCTCCCCCAGCGTCCCCGGCCAGCTCGACTACGACTTCGTCTACCACGTCAGCGACCCCTTCGTGTTCAGGGCGGGGACCCAATTCTACGAGCGGGCGGGAAACAGCACGGTGCAGTACATCCCGTTTGCCGTGGGGAACAGCACCTACTTCGTAGGCTTGCAGCTCGTGCAGTACCAGGGGGTGGTTAGCAAGAACCTCGGAGCACTGTACGTCGCCTATGGAGGGAACAGGCTCGGCCAGATCTACCTCTACCAGAACCCATCCACGTCTTCTCTAATCATAGGTCCCACCGCAGCCGAAAATGCGCTCACTACCAACCAGCAGATCCGGACGCAACTGACTCTCCTCCCCAATTACAGATTCGGCTCTTACCTCCTGTATTCCGTTGGCGGTGAGCTCACCTACTTTGTGGCCATCTACACAAACCCTGGATCATCCGGGGTGGTGACCCAGCTTCCGTTCATGACAGCCGTGAACCCGTCGACCGGAACCGTGGGAGTTGGGAACGATGCAACCGCGGCGTTCGAGAATCTGGGCATAGCAAACTCCACGACCGTTACGACGTCAACCATGGAGGCAGTAATCAATCAGATAGACTCCCTGATCTCCTCCAAAGGTTACACCCTCGTGAACGCCACTTCAGTCAACCCCACTGTGTGGGTCAATGTGGGGACTGCGTCGCTCGGCGCTGTCGGCGCCAACAAGACGGTGGACCAGGTGACTGCGCTGCTGACAAAGTACGGACCAGGGAGCGTCGGGAAGACGGTCTATGCCTGGACCGATTCCTCTGGGAACGTGAATTTCGGTGTCATCAGTGTTCCTGCGTCCGGTGTCACCGAACTCTACTACGTGACAATCAAACCGTAGCCGTTCGCCTAGTGCAGAGCCAGCAGGATGGCGACCACGATAATCACCCCTATGAGTGCCAGGACGACGACCCTCAGGGCCCCGTTCCTCTCGGCGATCATGAGACTTGCGTTGATCTGATCGTAGGGGCTCTTTGAGTTTAGGAGCTTGACCAGCTCAAGGGCGTCTTCGTACAGGAACTTCCCTCCGTCCACCATGATTACGTTGTCCCCTTTGAGCACGAAGGCGTGCCCCTTCACGGCGAGGGGGAGGCCAGACCTGCGGCTGACCCATTCGCGGAACTGGTCTTCGCTCAACCCGAGGGACGGTACAGACTCCGGTGACTTTTCCTTTTCTGCTGGACGAACGGGTGCGACGAAACTGGCGATGCCGCCTTCACTCTGGTCTGAGCGCCCTTCTCGCGGCGAAGTAGCCAAGGAAGCCGAGCAGTGCTGCGAAGCCTACGAGGTAGGCCATGTCCATCTCGTATGTTGATACCTGGGCAGAGGTGAGCGACCCGTTGATCAGGAGCAACCTCGCCGCCTCGTTTGCCTTGGTCACGGGGTTCAGGTTGGCGATTGTCTTGAGCCAGTCGGGGAAAGACGAGGGAGGGAAGAAAGCGTTGCTCATGAACATTATCGGAAGTGTCAGGAAGTTGACTATGGCGACCAGCGAGTCGATGCTCCTAACGGAGAGGGCCAGGGCGGTGAAGATGAAGGACAGGCCGAGGCCGAGGAAGATGAAAGCGCCGAAAACGCCGATGAAGGCCAGGGCGCCGAAAGAACTCGGGAGCTGGAGGCCGTTCGGGATGACTAGCGCCACAATGAAGGTGAGCACGCCCAGCAAGAGGACCTTCACGAGGTTCTGTGCGACTCCAGAAAGGAAGATGGCGGCTCTGGGGATGGGGGCGACCAGGAGCGAGTTGAGGTAGCCCAGTTGCCTGTCGAGCACCAGGTCGATGCCCCCGAACGCCATGTTGAAGACGAGTATGATACAGATGACCCCCGAGGCAAGGTAAGTGATGTACGTCGGGGCGCCTCCGAAGGCCGACTGGAGGACGGATGTGGCCTGACCGCCGCCCGATGAGAACAGGTTGGCAGGGTTGAAAGAGTTGCCGAAGAGGATCAGATAGAAGAGCGACGTGAAGAGCCCCGGCATGATGGAGGCCGGGTTGCGGACCCACTTGCGCAGCGCCCTTAGGGTGAGGGCGAAAGTCTCGCGGAACAAGAACTATCTCGCCCTCTCCATCTTTATGTTCTCCCAGGTCGAATCGCTCTGGGGGGCTTCTTCGTCCCTCATCGACTTGCCCACCACGTCCAAGAAGACCTGGTCCAGCGTGGGCTTTGAGAAGGAAATTTCTTCAATCTCTGCTTCCTTCTGGACCAGTCCCGTAACGATCGAGGGGAGGGCCTTCTCCGTTCTCGGGAGCTTGATCCTGTATACCCTGCCTTCACGCGTCACTCCCTTTACTCCCTCGATGCTGGAAAGAAACGCCGTTAGGTCTTCTTTGTCGTTGGAAAGCGTGAGCGTGATCATGTCCCCACCGTGGGCCTCCTTCAGCTCCGCCGGTGACCCCGAAATCCTGATCGTTCCATGATCGATGATCGCGATCCGGTCGCAGAGGGAATCCGCTTCGTCTAGGTAGTGTGTGGTCATGAAGACCGTGAGCCCCTTCTCCTTGTTCAGCTGCTTGATGTACTGCCACATATTTGTCCTGGTCTGCACGTCAAGGCCCAGAGTTGGTTCGTCGAGGAAGAGAACCCTGGGCTCGTGCAGGAGCCCCATTACGAGCTGCAGGCGTCTCCGCATGCCCCCTGAGTAGGTCTTCACCTTCCGGCCGGCCGCCTCTTGCAAGTCCACAAGGGCGAGCAGGGAGCCGATTCTCGAGTTCGCCGTCGACCTCCACACCTGGTGCAGGTTGGCCATCAGCAGCATGTTTTCGGTTCCGCTGAGCTCGTCGTCTGCGGTGAGCTCCTGTGGGACAACGCCTATGCTCTTGCGGACCGCGCCCGGCTCCTTGGCTACGTCGTGGCCTGCCACGGTGGCGCGCCCTTCCGTTATCGAAGCCAGTGTGTTGAACATCTTGATGGTGGTTGTCTTCCCGGCCCCGTTCGGTCCGAGGAACCCGAAGATTTCTCCTTCTTGGACCTGAAACGATATGTGGTCGACGGCGGTCACCTTCCCGCCATACACCTTGGTGAGCCCTTCTGCTGTAATGACGCCCGACATCCTTCTGTCCCCCCTTGCCCCGACCACGGTTAAACACTCTGAACCGGAATGACACAAACCGGCGTGTGAAAGGTCCGCTCTGTCCTAGCCGGGAATACTTCTTTTGTTGGGGGATCGGTGCCCGTCCAAGTCTCGCGACCGTCCTTCCTGCCGCGAATTAGGCAGAGTTCCTTTACGACTTCAGCAGTCCTAATTGTTGTGGGCCCACCATAAGCCGAGGGAGCTGAAGGCCGCCGTTGTCTCTGGCTCTATCCGAAAGTGAATGTGTACAGCCTGAAACCAGGACTCGCCGTAATCACAACTTCGTGCTCGCCGTAGGAAGGCCCGTTGATGATATTGTACAGCCTGGCCATTCCGACGTACGCAGAGGCCGAGCCCCCCGTGAGCGAGAGGTCCTTCCCGAGAAAGGCCCCGGACGGAGTGTTGCCATCGAGGCTTACCACGATCAGGGTGTCATTCCCCTGCGCAACGATGTTGACGACTTTGGCATCGTACAGGAGGTAGACCTTGGCATCCTTTCCAGCGGCTATCATGCTGTCGTTGGCGTTGTACCAGTCTCCCGTGAAGTACACATAGTTAGGCTGGAGCGTCCCCTGGATCGTGTAGTCGACGACCTGACCCGGCGAGAAGCCCTGTGAATTCCCGATGGCCTGCCTTGCGGTCGCATAGCCGACATAGAGCTCAGGAGTCCCGATCTGCGAGAAATCGACGCTGGTGCCGCTAACGGTGTTGTAGGCCGTCCCTGGAGGCACGCTGTAGTGCGCGCTCTGCAGGAGCTCGCGTATCACGGATTCGGTCGTGTTGTAGTTCCCTTCGCCGAGCTGCTCGTAGCGGATGGTGCCGTTGGCGTCGATTACGTAGTCCGCTGGCCAGTACTGGTTCCCGTAGGCGTTCCAGGTCCCGTAGTTGCTGTCGAGGGCCACAGGGTACTTGATTCCGAAGTTGGTGACTGCCGTAAGGACGTTGGTGTAATTCTTCTCGAAGGTGAACTCCGGGGTGTGGACCCCGACGATCACTAGGCCGTTGTCCCCGTACTCGTTGTACCAGGCGTTCAGGTATGGGATGGTCCGGATGCAGTTGATGCAGGAGTAGGTCCAGAAGTCTACGAGGACGACCCTCCCGCGGAGCTGCGAGATGTGCAACGCTGGTGAGTTGATCCATGCAGCAATCCCCTGGAAATCCGGGGCGGCCCCGTAGTTAGGCAGAGTCGAGGGGTTGCCAATGGCCTGGCTGGGTCCCTGCGAAGTGAAGAGGGTGGAGACAGCAGCGGCCACGACGACGATGGCGACGATGCCGAACACTATCACGTAGGCGTTTCTCTTCAACGTCTGACCGCCTCCACAGAGGTGCCTGAGACAAATGCTAGGAACGCGGGTACGAGAGGGAGTATACAGGGCGAGATGAAAGTAAGGCACCCCGCGGCAAGGGCGATCAGGAAACTCAGTTGCGACTGGCCGAGTGGGTTCGCCAGGGAGCCCAGGGGGCCAACGCCGTTGAGAAAGATCTGTAGCAAGCCGATGTAGTTAGTGACCACGAGCAGACCCACGCCGATAAGGAACAGACCACTCACGACGCCGAAGTAGCGCAGGAACCGGCCCGACCGTCGCATAAACCCGGACACCCTTGAGATGAAGGCTCCTGCGATGAGGAAGGGGATGCCGAGCCCGAGGGAGAACGCCATCAGGTAAAGGAAACCAAGCCCTGGAGAAACCGCAGCGAGCGTGTACACAGAGCCCAGAATTGCTCCGACGCAGGGCGTCCACCCCAGCGCGAATGCGATGCCAAAAGCGGAGGACGTCACGTAGTTGTTGCTGAATCTCGTGACGCGTATCTTGTGCTCGACGCTGAAGAAGGGAATCGCGTACCTGGTGGACGCAATCATAAGCAAGCCGAAGGCGACGATGACCGATCCGCCGACCAATCTGACGGTGTTCACAGCCTCGAGGGAGGCCCTAGACAAAACGGTCTGCAGGAGAACCCCCATGATGGAGAAGATCAGGGTGAAGCCCAGAACGAAGAAGGCGGAGTTGAGGAACACCTCCTCCTTTGACCTTTCTAAGTTAGCCAAGTCAACGAGTCACCCCAATTGTGTTGCTGTTCTGGGGCCGGTGTGTTCAGGGCCGATCATTTCCACGCTGGATTTCGCTGCTCTCAACAACTCGACCACCTTCGCCTCTATCTCATCGTAGCTCCCCTCCCCTACATGCTCGTAGGCGATTTCGCCCTTTTCATCGACGATCGTCTGGCGAGGCCAGTAGTGATTCCCGTACAGCTTCCATGTCGTGTTGTTGCTATCGAGGGCGATCGGGTAGTTCAACCCTGCGGACGCCACAGCTTTCTCCACGTTTTCGCGCTTCCTTTCGTAGGGGAACTCGGGGGTGTGCACGCCTATTATGACGAGACCCTCTGCGGCATGCCTGGCATGTAGCCTCTTCATCTCTGGGAGAGTGTTTTGGCAATTGTAGCAGCCGTAGGTCCAAAAGTCCAGGAACACGATTTTGCCTCTCAGGCCGTTCAGAGTGAGGGGTTCCGAGTTTATCCAGCCGCTTATGTTCTGGAATTCAGGGGCTCTTCCCATCATCATGTTGTGCGCACCCCTTAGAATGTCATCCTGAGCAGCCCCAGCAGCCCAGCGAGCTCCGCGCCCCCTATGACCGACAGATACGGAAGAGCGTCGGTGCCAAAGAGAGGAGACATCGTTCCATAGGCGAATGCCGTCAGGAGGTTCTGAAGGAGCAGCATGACGGCAAAGAAACAGAGCCCGAAGGAGTATGCGGCCCGGAACTTTATCGCTATCTTGGCGTAGAGATACACCAGGCCCAGAAGAATAACCGAATTGATCCCGGCAATCCCGATGGCGACATCCATTAGCACTTCCATGACAGGCTGGGTCGAAACCCCACCCTTCGGCGTTTAACTCTTCTTGGAAATCTCTTAACTCGACGCGAAAGATGCCCGCCTGGGATGGCTGATGACCCCGAACTCCGGCGGCTCCTGTGGTACCTGTTGGGGGGAACGCGTGGGGCCGAGAACAGGGCCAAGATAATCCGTGCAATAAGAGAACGGCCGAGGAACCTGAATCAACTCGCCAACGACCTGGGGTTTCAGTACACCCTTGTGCAGCATCACGTGGGCGTGTTGAAAAGGAACTCTCTGGTCTCGGTAGTGGGGGAACATTACGGACAGACCTACTTCCTCAGCCCTTGGCTTGAAGCCCACTTCGACGTTTTCGAGTTGGTGGCGAAGGAGTTGAACCTCTGACCTGCCAAGATTATCAAGAGAATTACAACAAATTCAGACATAACCTCGAACAATGAAAAAATAGGCTTCGCCAAAGTTTCGTAAGATACGATGAAGAAAACAATCATAGCTATTCTCAGCATCGCTTTGCTACTTCTCTTGGCAAGTCCCGTTCTTCTCAGCACAGCGGTTCAACCCCCAAGGCCAGGAATAATCTACACCATTGACAACAAGGCAGCCAACTCCGTGCTAGAGTTCCAGGCCGGTCCTGGCTCCTCTCTGACCCTGGTCGGAGCATTCTCTTCCCATGGCAGCGGCACCGGAGCGAAGCTTACAAGCCAAGGCGCGGTAACGTTGACTCAGGATGGTAGGTGGTTGCTCGTTGTCGACGCGGGTAGCGACCAGATAACCGTCTTCCAGGTGAACAACGATGGAAGCCTCACATTTGCCAGCACAGCGGCTTCCCAGGGACAAGCACCCATAAGCATCACAGAGCACGATGGCCTGGTGTACGTACTCGACAACGGAACGAGGACCACACCCGGGAACATCGCAGGGTTCTCGCTATCTCCCAGCGGCCTGTTGACCTTCATTCCCGGATCGGTTCAACCTCTGAGCGGCGCCCCCAACACCTCCCCCGAACAGATAGGATTCAGCAATGATGGTAACGTGCTGGTGGTCACCGAGAAGGCAGCCGGCGTCATCGACACCTACGTGGTCGGAAGCGGAGGCTCCGCGAACCCGCCAACTACTGTCCCATCCAACTCTGCTGGGCCCTACGGCTTCGCATTCACACAGCAGGCTACCTTGTCCTGAGCGAAGCTGCCGCGGGAACACTATCATCCTACAGCGTTTCGGACGATGGAAGCCTAAGAACCCTTAGTGGCTCCATTCCTGACTTCGGACTGGCCCCCTGCTGGGTCGCGGCCTCTCCAGACGGAGACTTCGTGTACACAACCAATGCCCATGGAGGGACAATCTCGGGATACGAAGTGTCTGAAACAGGGACGATAACTCTCTTCAGCTCAGTTGCGTCGAAGGCCCTTACGCCGACCCTCGACCTAGCCTTCGGGGGAAGCGACAATTTCCACAACCAGTTCCTCTACGTCTTGAACGGCAACTCTATCACCAGCTTCCGAGTCTATGACGACGGAAGCATCGCTCGGTATGCCACCGTGGGCGGCCTGCCCGCCTCAGCGACTGGACTAGCAGCCCTCTGAACACACACTCCCTAAATTCACAAGCGGAAGTGCTCGAGAGCGAGGCCTGCATGCCCCGCAAATCCCACTTCCGCACCCACCTGATTTTGTGTGCTAATCGGAAAAATCCCGCGGGTTCGATGCCCAGAGCAGCGTAAACCACTCTAGGCCTTCATCCAGGGCCGTGCTGATCACCATGGAAGGACGTTGGCCTTCAGAGAGATGTCTTCCATTTGCTTGGCTTCTGCCGGCGAGAGATGGACGTCCAATGCTCCCAGCCCGTCGACAAGATGCCTCAGGCGCGTGATGCCTAGCAGCGGGATAATTGTGATGCCAAGTTCTTCCTGCTTGTGAAGCAGCCAGGCGAGGGCGAGCTGGGGAAGGCTGATCCCCTTCCGTTTCGCTATCTCGCTCAGCTCGTGAATGACATCGAGGGTCTGCGTGTTGAGGTAACACTTCGCTATGTCAGAAGCGTAGCTGGCCCTGGTCCCCTTTTGGATGCCTTCGAGGTACTTTTCCGAGAGGACCCCCTGGGCGATGGGGGAGTACGCAAGCACGCCGAACCCATACTTCTTCGCCAGCGGAAGCCTGTCCTTCTCCACGTTTCTTTCGATCAGGTTGTAGAGTTCCTGGAGCGTCACGAACCCATCCATCCGATGATCCTTCGCGAGCTGCATGAACTCCTCGACCTCAGCCGCAGAGTGGTTACTCGACCCGATGTATCTGACGGAGCCCTGGTCAATCAGGTGATTGAGGGCACCAAGCGTTTCCAGCTTGTGCGTGTCCGGGTCGGGCCAGTGGATCTGGTAAAGGTCGATGTAGTCGGTCTGAAGCCTGGCCAGCGACTCCCGGGCCTGCCACAGTATGTGCTTCCGCGAGAGCCCTTCACCGTTTGGCCAACTCGCCAGAGCACCGCGGACCTTCGTCGCCAGCACCAGAGAATCCCTGTCATAGCCCTTGAGGACCCTGCCAAGCAGTCGTTCCGAGTTGCCAGCGTGGGCTGGGTCCGACTGCTGCATCCTTCCGTGATAGACGTTGGCGGTGTCGATGAAATTTATCCCCGCGTCAAGCGCTTTTTTGATGATCTTCGCCATCTCCTCCCTGTCGACTTTCTCGATGCCCGACGAGTCGTATTCACCGGAGCCGGGGAGGTGCCAGGTTCCAAGCGCGAACTGTGAGACCTTGGTGCCGGTGGGACCGAGTCTGACGTACTTCATTCAGGTCTCCTCCCTA
>Ga0187770_10000164_pt1 | contig 31117 bp, 26 predicted proteins | sample 0116_SJ02_MP02_2_FD_133154 | JGI IMG/M metagenome (GOLD analysis project Ga0187770, IMG submission 133154) | Tropical peat soil microbial communities from peatlands in Department of Meta, Colombia - 0116_SJ02_MP02_20_MG | ecosystem: Environmental > Terrestrial > Soil > Wetlands > Peat | place...
GCGCCACCAGGAACAGGAGCGGGAGCAACCGGCCGACCCATCGGTCGAACCCAATTCTCCAGCGGGTCCGTGCCGAACGGTCGAACAGGAGGTGCTCGTCCGGTACCGGGGCGGTGGGGGGCAAAGAGATCGCCATCGTTCCCCCTACAACCCCGCCACGTCGTAGGCGACGAAGCTGGAGATGAGGCGCCGTCCGAGGATGTTGACGATGAGGGAGACCGCGAGCAACACCAAGGCCATCTCGCTCAAGGCCGCAAGCCACTGCGAGTTGCCGTAGGCCGAATCCAGGTTCTCGAACATCCAGGTCGCGAGCGTGGCGGTCCCCTGGTAGAAGTTCCCGGGGTACTGGGCCTGGACCCCGAGCAGCATCGCGAGCGCGATCGTCTCGCTGAAGGCGCGTCCGAACCCGAGGAAGGCCGCGCTCAGAATGCCTCGGCTGCTGTGCGGGACGGCAACGCGCCGGACCGTCTCCCAGCGGGTCGCGCCGAGCGCGAGACCGCTCTCCCACAGCTCCTTCGGGACGGACCGCAGGGCATCCCGAATGAGCAGGGTGGTGATGGGAAGGGCCATGATCGTCAGGATGAAGATGCCGATCGGAAGACCGATGCCGATCGTGTTCGGCGGGGGTCCCCCGAAACCGGGGATGAATGCGGCTCGCGTGTGGAGCCAAGGATTCAGGATGTTCGCGAACAAGGGGGCGACCACGATGTAGCCCCAGATTCCGTAGACCACGGAGGGAATGCCCGCCAGAAGGTCGACGAAAGGATCCAGGAACCGGGTGAGCCACCCCGGAAGGTAGGTTGTCGACGCGATGGCGATGCCCAATCCAATCAACATGGAGAGGGCGAGGGCCGGTACCGCGGTCAGGAACGACCCGACGACGAACACCATGATGCCCCACTGGTGCGGGGCGTTCCATTTCGAACCGAAGAACTCCCAGCCGAAGTTCAGGGGCCCGCTCACGTGCTTGAACGTGATCGTAAGACCACTCGCGATCAGGAGCTGCCAGATGATGGCCGCGACGATCGCGGCCGGAACCAGCGCCGGTACCCAGGGGCCCGCCTTGCCGAGGGCTCGGACCACTCTCGTCAGTCCACTCGCACTCGGCGGGTCTTCGCCCGGGGAAGAAGAGGGAGGAAGGGGTTCCCGGCTCTCGGGAGGACCGGAGGCCGGGGGCGGCGTCACAGGTCGGCCAACCGTCAGTCGAGGGGACCTACCACGTGACCGTCGAGAGCTCCTGCATGTCGTACCCGATGACCGCGGGGGTCAGCGGTACGAAGTTGACCGCTTGGATTTCTGCCGACGGGCCTCCCGTGGGGGCGAAGTTGCCGTTCGAGACCGCCCAGATCAGGAACTCGACCGTCGCCTGGAGCGCCGTTGCCGACACTACGTTCCCGGTGGGGGACGTCTTGATCAGCGTGTACTCGAGGTTGACGATCGGGTAAGGGTCAGGGCTGGTCGCCGTCGGGGCCGTTCCACCGGCGCCGTGGGTCAGGTTGACCGCGCCGAGGGGGCTCCCGCCGAGGATCAGCGAGACCGCCGTCTGGTACTGAGCGAAGTTGAGGTGGGTCAACCCGAGGTTCGCGTCCTGCGAGATGGTCGAAGCGGTCGGAAGAACGTAGTTGGACGCGACCAGTCCGCCCGCCGCGCTCAAGGAACTGTTGTCCCCGAGCGCCGCGTAACCGAGTCCAGCTGCCGCGGCCGATGCCTCGTAGCTGATCCCGATGTAGGCGATGGAGTCGGCCTGCTTCTGGGCCCCGCTCACCATGCCGGTGTTGCCCTGCTCCGGAATGACGTACGTTCCGGTAAGTCCGGAGAGAGCACTCGTGCTGGCACCGTACGTCCAGCCGCTCCAGGACTCCTGACAGAGGGAGGTGAACAGGAACGTGTCGCCGCTCGAGTCGGACCGCTTGACGAGGTAGATCTGCTCGCCCTGGGTGGTGTTCGCGAGGGCGTTCAGCTGCTTCTGGACGGTCGAGTTCTGCGCCCCCATGATCACCGAGTCGTTCCACTTCGTGATGACGCCGCTGTAGATCTCCGCGAGCATCGTCCCGTTGAGGTTGAGGTGCTCGGAGGCCGGGATGGTCGCCAGGTTGTAGTAGACAAGTTGCGCCGAGATGGCCACCGGCACGTTGATCAGGCTCGTCTGGCTCGCGTTCACGAGGTAGCCGTCCGAGGCCCCGATGTTGACGAGGCCGAGTTCGGCGTTGCTCTGACCCGCCCCGCTCCCACCCGGAGCCGGGGAGAGGATCACGTTCGGGTTAGCCGCCGTGTAGTTCGGCCCCCACTTCTGCATCAGGGGAAAGAGAAGGCTCGAACCGAGCTCCGTGATCTCCACCGGGGTCGTGGTCTTGGTGGTGCTGGAGGAGGACTTCATGGAATTTCCGATGAAGTAGCCTCCCGCAATGCCCACCAGGAGCAGGACCACGGCGATCGCGATGGCCACGCCGGTCCCCACCTGCCCCGAGCGCTTTCGCTGGGGGGCGGATATCTGGTCACTCGTCGTCGTTCCACTTGGGTTCTGCGCACTCATATCGTCTCACCAGTTTCGTCCGATGGCGGCAGGTTCCCGGCCTCCCCAGCCGAGGCTAGGGCCCACCCGGAGGCATCCGTCATCGGCCGAAGCACCGACGGTTGGGATTTATAGACACCCGATTTAGACTATATTGGCCTACATAGTCGACCGTATGTCAAGCGTTCGCGCCGTAGGTCCGCACGGGGGGTTACCGAGAGTCCTTTACCCCTCGCCCGGTGGCCCCGGTACGGCGCGCTGGCTCGTCCGATTTGGTTACGACGGGTCTCGGTACGACGGATGGGCCCGTCAACCGGGCCGGCGCACCGTTGAAGGCGAAATCCGCCGCGGGCTCGTTCGTCACGGCATCGCCCCGTCGTCGGATGGGGGAGGGCTCGAGGTCGCGAGCCGAACGGACCGTGGAGTGAGCGCCCGAGCCAATGCTCTCGCCCTCCAGTCTCCTCTCTCGCCGGGCAATCTACTGCGGTCGTTGAATGGCCTCGCCCCGGACCTGTTTTTCACGGCGGCCACCGAGATCGAGCCACGGTTTCGCGTTCGCGCGGCCGCGCGGAGGCGATATCGGTACTTCGACCGTCCTTCGAACCCGCACCTCGACCGCTGGCACGCCGCCGCGGAACGGTTCGTTGGCGAGATTGATGTCCGCTCGTTCGGCCGCGGCCTTCCCACATCCTCCCCGATTCTCCGGCGCATCGAATCGGTGCGTATCCGGGAGGTGGGAGGAGGGGTCGAGGTCGAGGTGGTGGCGCCTTCATTCGTGTGGGGGATGGTCCGCAAGATTGTCGCGGCGCTCCGGGAGGTCGACTCAGGGCGGCTCTCCCTCGCCCGGCTGGAGAATGCGCTCGACGGCCGCGAACGCCTCACACTCCCGATGGCGGAACCGGAGCCGCTCGTCCTGTGGGACGTCGAGTACCCGCTCGCCTGGACCTACCACTGGAGAGGTCCGAACCGCCACCAGGCTCGTTGGTGGACCGACCGCCGGTCGGAGTGGCTCCAGAGGGGCCAGGTCCTCGACTGGATTCGCGGGGCTGTGGAGGGAGAGGAGATTTCTCGGGGATCCGAACGGTAACGGGAGGCAATTCCGTGTCGGCTAGCCGACCCGTTCCCACCGCTCGAGCTTCTGGACTGCGCTCAAAGTCGACCCACGGCGAATCTCCTCTCGTACCCGATTCTCGTGCTCGAGGACGTCCATCGAGCGGTTGGCGACCTCTTGGGCACGCTCCCGAGGCACGACCACGACCCCGCTCAGGTCCCCGACGATCCAGTCTCCCGGCCGCACCTTCTGACCGCCGACGGTCACCTCGACGCCAATCTCACCGTGGCCCTTCGGTTCGCCGGCGTTCGAGCTGACCGACCGGCTGAACGACGGGAAACCGATCTCGAGGATGGCGTCCAGGTCCCGAATGGCCCCGTCGATCACCACCCCGGCGACCTTCCGGCCGTGGGCTGACCAGCTCGCGAGTTCGCCCCACACGGCCGTCGAGCCTCCGCCCGCGTCGATGACGATGACGTCCCCGGGCCCGGCTCGGTCGATCGCCTCGACCGGCTTCGCCCAATCTCCGTCCCGAGTGACGACAGTAACGGCCGGCCCCACCATCCTCACGGTCCGGTCGTGGAGATGGGGCAGGAGCCCGTGCATCGCCCCTTGGCGCTGCATCGCGTCCGTGACGTTCGGGCTCGAGACCTTGAGGAACGCGGTGCGGATCTCCTCTCCCGTGTAGCGGCGGAACAGTTCGGTCGCCACCTCCTCCTGGGAGTCGATCGCCTGACGGATCTTCCGAGTCGCTTCGGCGATCTGGGGGTTCTTCGTGATCGCTCCGCCGACGATCAAGATCTGGGCGCCGGCGCGGACGGCCCCGGCGACGGTCTCGGAGTTGAGCCCTCCGGCGACGGCGACCGGCACGGGGCTGGCCTTGGCCAGCTCACCGAGCACCGAGAAGGGTGTCTTCCCCGCCATCTGCATGTCGATCCCGACGTGCCAGCAGACCGCCGCGGCTCCGAGTTCGGCGGCCCGCTTTGCGCGGGCGATCGGGTCCGCGACGCCGAGGAGGTCGACCATCACCTCTGCACCGTAGAGCTCGCCGCCCCGGACCGCGTCGGCGATGGTGTCGTCGTCCGCGGCCCCCATCACGGTGACGATGTCGGCACCGGCCTTGGCCGCGATTTCCACCTCGAAGGCGCCGGTGTCCATCACTTTGAGGTCGGCGACCACGCGGTGGGTAGGGAACGCCTTCTTGAGCTCGCGGACGGCGTCCAGCCCCTCGCTCTTGACGAGTGGAGTACCCGCCTCCACCCAGTCGGCCCCGCCCTCGATCGCCTCACGGGCCGCAGGTACCGCCCGGGAAAGGTTCTCGAAGTCGAGCGCGACCTGCAGCACGGGCCGCTCGAGCCGCATCGCCCGTCGAAGGGAGCGACCCCGTATTAACCGTCCCGCCCCTCGAGGCCCGGCGTGTCGGGAAACTCCCGGGGGGCGGTCCGGCTCCTCGCGGGGGACGCGCGTCGATTGGACGGTGTTGCCGACCGATCAGTCCACCTGATTGTGACGTCGCCTCCCTACCCGATGATTCCTCAGTGGGACGACCTGTTCGAGTCGTTCGGCGCTACAAGCTATCCTGCCATGCTACGCGTGCTCGACGACGCATGGGAGAGCTGCCACCGAGTGCTCGTCCCCGGTGGGATTCTAGCCGTGGTCATCGGGGATGCCCTGCGCCGGGTCGACGGGGAGTTCTCGCTGTGGCCAAACCATGCAGCGACCCTGGCGGGAGCCCAGCGCGCCGGCTTTCACCCGCTGCCGTATCTCCTGTGGAAGAAGCCGACCAACAAGCCGAACGCCTTCCTCGGCTCCGGATTCCTCCCTCCGAACGCCTACGTCACGCTCGACTGCGAGTTCATCCTCCTGTTCCGCAAAGGACCCCTGCGCCGATTCCCCCCCCACGACGCGGCGCGTGAGGCGAGCCGGTTCACCCGCGCGGAGCGGGACCACTGGTTCTCCCAGGTCTGGGAAGACGTTCTCGGCGTTCCTCAGCGGAGCGAAGCCGGCCGAAGCGGGGCGTTCCCCCCCGAGCTCGCCGAACGGCTCGTCCGAATGTTCTCCGTACGGGGCGACACCGTGCTCGACCCCTTCGCCGGGACCGGCACGACCCTCTGGGCGGCCGCCCGATGGGGGCGGAACGCGGTCGGGGTCGAGTGGGACCCGGCCCGTTTCCGCGCGCTCGAATCCGCTGCGAAGGACCGGGGGCTCCTCACGCGTCGCCCGAGGGCGGGGACCCGTCGTTCGGAGGGGGCGGCTTCGCGCGATGCGCGATTTCCTCGTCCACGGCGTGCCGAAGGTAGCGCAAGGCGGAATCGTTGAGCCGATCAAGGTGGAGCAGGAGGTAGTGGAGGTAGAGCCTCTCGGGTCGGCGGGCCGGCCCGGGGGGACGAGGCTTCTCGTCGCCGACCGCCGGTTCCGGGCGGTGCCGTTCCAGGGTCTCCTGGTGGTGCTCGTTCTCCGGCCCGTGGAACGCCCGCGCCGTCTTCCCGACCAGCGGGGGATAGAGGTGGCCCACGGGGTCGTACGTTTCGGGTTGGTCGAGCGCGTGCGGACGGGCGCCTCGCGGCGGTGGGGGGTCGGGCGGGTCGACCTTCCCCTTCCAGTACGGATGCACCGGCTTGTCCGGGTCCTGCAGCTCGCCGACCGGCCGCCCGGCCACATCCTCGACGATCGTCTTCAGGCTCCAACTCGTTCGGCGTCGAGCCGGACCCTGGGGCGTCGCCTCTTCGCCCACGCTGGCCTCGGGTCCGCCGAAGGGTATAAACCTCGCCTTGGAGCGGCAGTCGCCTTGTCGCTAGTCGCGTCGAGCGGCGCCCAGGGTCGACTCGAGAAGGTCGAACTCGGGGGTCGTCGCCACCAGCGCGAGGGGGAGATGCCATTCGCCGATCCGCCAGAGGGACTCGGCGTAACCGGCCTCCTTCGGCAGGCGGGCCTTCGGGAGCCACTCCGCCTCGGCCGGAGTGAGGCCGTAGAACGTGCGGGTCTCGGCGGATACCTCGGTGAGCCTGAGGAGAGCGGTGGCGTAGAGATTCCGGAGGAGCGAGCGTCCGCTCGGTCGTCGAAGGAAGTCGTCCGGTGCCTGCGAGATGAGGAGCAGACCGGCAGAGAAGTGGCGGACATGCCGGACGACACGGTCCAGGAACTCGGCGGTTGCGTCGTGTCGGGCCAGAAGATGGGCCTCGTCCACGAGCACGAGCTTAGGCCCCGGGCGGTCGCGCATTCGACCGTAGAGCCAGTCCAGGAGGTAGGTCAGATGGAACGGAAGCTGGTCCTCCGGTACTCTGCTCAGGTCGAGGGTGACCGGTGGGTCCAGCGACGGGAGCGTGGTCGGACCGTTCATCGGCTTCAGCGAGCCGGATTTGAATACTTCGAGCAGGGTGGCCAACCGCCCCGGATCCGGTAGCGCCGCGACCTCTCCTACCAGATCGAGGAAGGTGGGTGTCGTGGTCTTGGTCTCGAGCAGCCGGCTCACGAGCGTGTCCAGCAACGCGCTCTCCTCGTCCCGCAGGGTCGGGAAGAGGGCGCGCAGCATCGTGCCCACCCGGGCGGCCTTCTCCTTCCGGTCACCGGCCGTGGTCGTCGGGTCGAGAGGATTCAATCGTCCGGACTCCGGGTGAGTGACCGGAATGACCGTCCCCCCCAGCGCACGCGTCAACTCGACATACTCTCCGAGTGGGTCGAGGATCACGAGGTCGGTCTCGGGCCGCATCCATCTCGTCCGGAGGGCGATCAAGGCGGCCGCGAACGTCTTGCCGGCCCCGGTCGTTCCGAACAGGGCCCACGAGTGGCTCGCGTGGGCCCACCGGTCGAGGACGACCGGGCTCGCATCCGCGAGCGCGAGACCGACCAGCACCCCCTTGGCCTCGAGCAACGCCTCGTCCACAAAGGGAAACATCGCCGCGAGCCCGTCGGTCGAGAGGGTCTGCCAGTAACCGGACGGCCGTCGATTGACCCCCGAGAGGTCCGGTGGTGCGAGCGTTTCGCGCACTTCGTACCGGGGAACCCGGGTCCGGAAGCCCATCGCCTCCAGCCGTTCGGAGAGGCGGGAACGTTCCTCTTCGGCGCGCAGGCGGGATGGGCCGCGAGCGACGAAGCAGACTCCGACCTTCCACAGCTCCTGGGTACGACGTGCGACGGCCCTCCCCAGCTCCTCGGCGCTCTCCCGTTCCGCCTCGATTTGGGGTAGCTCGGCCCCTCCTCCGCCGTCCGCAAGCTCGGCCTCGGCGACGGCACGCACGCCGTGGAGGACCTCGAGTGCCCGGGCCGCGGGAATCGGATGGGCCTCCAGCGTGAGCTCGACCGCGTGTCCCGGCGGGAGGAGCCGGCCCAGGAAACCGAAGGCGACTTCGGATGGGAATCGCTGGATGAGGAGAGGAGCGCGGTAGCTCCGACCCACCCGGGACCAGGAGGTCCCTTCGACCTCTCGCGCTACGGGTCGTTCCCCGGTCACATGAACCTCCGGACCGGTGCCCATGCCCTCCATCTTCCGGAAAGCCAGAGACCCACCAAAGACGCGGCGAGCGCGAGGGACGGAGCCGGGGGCGCACCGGGTGGAAGGCGCGCGACAATCCAAGCGAGCGAGACGGCGGTGCCCGCGAGAGCACCTAGGGTGGCGAGGTGAAGGTGGCCCCGCCCGAGGGCGTCCTCCGACCTCCGTTCAGCCATCCAGGCCGCGACCGAAAGCCCGCCCAAGGCCGCGACCAACGGTGCGAGAATCGGGGCGAGAAGCGATAGCGACGCCACCGTCGCCGCGAGAAGCACCGTGGTCGGGAACGGCGAGAACCCGAACGGTCGAGAGGGCGCGGCGGTCACGGGGCCCCCAGGGTGGAATGGGGACCGAGATGTCGAATCGCGTCCGAGAGTGCCCGCCCGGTTAGCCGTTCGCACCGTACCCCCAACGCTCCCAAACGGTCGACGGCGCGGGTGGCGGCTGCCTCGATTCGCCCGACCCCCTCCGGACCGGGGTCCGCGTCCGAGAGCAAGAGATGGATGCGTCTCAAAGGGCGACGCGCGGCGATGAGGCGGAGCAGTTCGGTGTATCCGTCTCGCGCGGCCCGTTCGGCCTCCGTCAACGGTCCGCCCCCCGGTCGAATCGACCGAAGATGGAGCGGTGCCTCACCGGTGAGAAGGACCCAACTCCCCCCTACCGCCCGGACAAGGTCTCGATACCCGTCGAAGCGACGTGCGAGTTCGCTGGGAGGAAGATAGGCGAGAGGAATTCCACCCGCCCGTAGCACGGCCACGTACCGACCATTCCAACGGACCATCCGATGGCGAAGGGTGATGTCGACCGCATCCCGTCTCACGGCCAGCTCCCTGCCGACGACGCGCACTCCCCAGCGAAGCATCGTGAACGCGCGTTCGTCCAGCGCTCGGCCCTCCGGACGCCAGACCGAGACGACGAACCCCGCGACCACGACCGGGAGCCAAACGATCGGGGCGGCCACCGGCGAGAGGAGGGCTCCCGCGGCCGCATAGGTGACGAACTTGACGGCGTCGCGCGCCGAGGGAAACGGCCCGAACCGGACCGTTCGGTCGAAGGGTTCGGGCACCGAGGCCGTCGGCCAGTCCTCCTCGATCGGCATCTCATCTGGATTCTCGGGGGCGTACGGGTGGAAGGTGCGGGGCCCGTCCCTTCTCGCTGCTCGCCGTCCCGCGGACGTGTCGTACCAGACCGACCGCGCCGTGCCCGATGAGTTCGGAGACCGCGAGGGGCGCAGCGACGGGCGCCGCTGCAGAGCCGGCGACCCTTACACTTCCGGCCGCGGCCCGGCCCCAAGCCCCGTGGCCACGGACGGCTGCCCCCACCGGTGCAAACGAAGAGGTCGCGGCGCGAGGTGTCTCACCGAGGCCACGAGACATTCCGGATTGGACTGTAGGTCCGGCTCCGGGGAAGCCGAACGACAGCAGGCGGGTGCCCGTTGTGGCGATAAGGAAGGGTGAGGCGACGGCGATTCCGAGATAGGCGACCAGCATCACCGGGTCCGGGCTGTGGACCGCGAGCTCGAGCGGGACCACCATAACACAGGGGAGGAACGCGAGTTCCGCGAACAGGAGCCACGCCCGTTCGGCGATGGATGCAAACGGCTTGAACGGCCACAGGAGCATGAAGGGCGGCAGAAGGACGAGGAGGACCGCGAGGAGCGCGTCCCGGACCCCGACCGCGAGCACGAGTCCGAAGACGACCACAAACTCGGCGATCGACAGTACGAACGCCAGCACCCCGTTGTCCCAGGAGAATCCGAACTCTCCCCATCCGGCGAGGTTGACCCAGTGCTGCCACGCCCCGCCGTCCCATCCCGAGATCACGGGGTAGAGCGCCCCGGCGACGCCGAGAATCGCTCCGGCGATGGGGGTCGAGAAGTTAGCGCCGATCACCGCAATCACCAGTCGGGGCAGGAGGTCCTCTACCCGCTGGGACCAGCGGGCGACCAACGACTTCGAGAGGTAGAGGAGGGCCACCCCCACTCCCACGAGGGTGATCGCGGGGTCGACCACGTTCACGATCAGATACGACGAGAAATGGGCGGCCGTAGCCAGGTAACTGGTCGAGGAGGAGGCGGGGCTCGTCAGAGACGGGTAGAGCGCTTCGGGACGAAGCTCGGGGACCAGCAGGTTGTCGTAGGTCGGCCCGATGACCGCCGCGACCATCGCGGTCAGCAGGAAGAAGAGGAGGAACAGGATCAGTTGGAGCAGGCTCTGAAGGTCGATTCCGCCGACCAGCACGTCCAACACCGCTACGACCCGGTCACGACCCAGTGGGCGAGCCCGTAGACCACGCCGGTGACCGCCGCGACAAACAGGAGCGTCCCGATCAGCGCGTCCCGCGCCCGGTCCTTGGCCTGCACCTTTTTCGTGATGTCGTTCGAGAACCAGCTGAGGGCGACCCGGGCCCAGACGAGCGCGAGGATACCGCTTCCCGCACCCGCAACCAGTTCCACGAGGCGGTTGATGGCGGCGGAAAAGTTCCCGGAGGGACCGGGGGACGAGCCAGATCCCTCCGCGAACGCGGCCGCGGGATGAGAGCAGGGCATTCCTGGGGACGCGCCAGCGAGTAGGATCGCGACTGCGAACGCCAGCCGTCCCACGAGGACGATGGTGGCGTTCATGGGACCCCCGGACGGGCCCAGGCGAGAATTTCGTCGCCCACCGGACCGGCTTCCGAACGGACCGTGCCATCGACGATCAGCCGGTCCAGCGTGAGCTGGGCAACCTCGAACGCTAATCCCGCCTCCTCGGCGAGGAGTTCGACCGTCGACCGGTCGACGCCGTCGGCCGGTTCGATGATGCGTCGGAGGACCTCCCTGGCGTCGGGCGCGGGGGGCGGCGCGGCGTGCTGACGGCGTCTCCGCCAAGCGACGAATCCCGCGGCGCAGACGACCCCGAACCCGAGAAGCGCGAATCCGACCGCGAGTCCTTCGTCGGGAGGGACGGGCGCGCTGGGGGCGAGGACCGAGGTGGGGCGCACGTCGGCCACGCCGTCGGCCCGCGCCCATTCACCGAGCCGGTCCACGAGGGAAACGGTGACCGAGACGTTGCCGGCCGCCGAAACAGGGATTTCCCGAGTGGCTGAGCCGTCTCCTGAGAGAGTGTTGTTCCAGACGGTACCGGCCGAGGTGTTGACCCATCCGAAAAAGGGTGGCACGCCGCCGGTGACGGTGAGGTTGACCTCGATCACGCCCGGAGGTCCGGCCCCGACGCCCGCCGAGAGCTCGAGGCTCGCTACCGGTTGCTCGGAGAGGTTCGACTGCCAGAATGCACCCGTGGAATCGACGATCGCGACCGTGAGGTTGATCGTCCCTTCCCGGTCGAACGTCGCGTTCCAGGTGAAGGAAGTCGCCGTCAGGAGAACACCGGTCGGGGGCGACTCGCCGATTGGGGCGTACTCGGGGACCACGACCCAAACGAACGGGGGGTCACCCGAGACCACGCTGGACGAGACGACCAGCGCGGTCGCGTTGACGGTCGGGCCACCCCCCGAGGTCGCTTCGGCGGCGAGAGAAGGCGCCACGTCCAGCGCGACTGTCGCGTTCGACGCGATCACGCCCAGCGCGTCGACAACGGTCACTGCGACGTCGTCCATTCCCGGTCCGGAGGGCCAGACTGGGAGGAGCAGGGAGCCGTCCGCGAACAGCCGGTCTGTCCCGCTGCTCCGGTTCCCGACCAGGTACCAGCGAACCGAGAACGGCGGAACTCCACCCGAGACCTCGACCAGAACGTCCGAAGCGTTCCCGACTTCCGATGGAACATCGGGAGCACTCACGCGAGCGGCGAGAGGCGCCGCGACGCGCTCGGGGAGGACCGCACTCGCGTTTCCCAGGTCCGAGCCGGCCCCCCAGACCCCGAACCAGACCCGATCGATGCCCGACTGGACGAACGTACAGTTGAACATCGGGCTCTCCGAGGCGTCGTCCGATCGCTCACCGGAGGCCCCGGCGCAGTACCCGCTCCACGAGAACGACGATGGGGGATGGAGGATCATAGCACGGAAAGTCGTCGGCACTCCGACCTCCGCGATGTAGGTGGAGGGAACGATTCCCACGGCGAGCGTACTGCTCACCGTGACCTCCTCCTCTGCCGAGAGGTTGGCCGCGAGGCCGGCCGAATCGGACGCCCAGAGGACCGGGTCATACTGCCCGACGCTGTAGAGGTGAGTGACTTCGAACGGGCCGGCCGCGGTGACGTTGGTCCACGTCACGGAACCGTCCCCCCATCCGATGCGAACGAGGTAGGGTGGAGATCCACCGACGAGACCGCTGTACAGCGTGACCGTCTGGTTCGGCGCCGCCGGATTCGGTCCGAGGTAGGCGGCGGCGAACGACAGCGGGGCGTCCACTGTTACTCGCGCCTCGGCCGAGCGAAAGAGGGCCGAGGACCGCGCGCCGCAGGTCAACACCGCGGCGCTCTGAACTTGGACGGCCGAAGTCCCGGTGACCGAGGAGATGGCGGTGAAGTTGACTGACTGGGCATCGGTGGGTGATACCGTTCCTTCCACGGAGTTTCCGACGGTCGACCAACGGTACCATTGGGGGCTTAGCGTGCAGCCGGGCGGGATCCCTACCCAATTCGCGTCGAACGGGCTCGAGTTCCCTGGGACAAGCCACCAATCGGTCGGGTCGATTACGAGGGTCGTGGGCGAGGTGTTCGCAGTTTCCGCGCCAGGGAGGACGAGGGATGGGACCGCCAACTTTTCCGGCGCAGCAGGGCCGACGATGCTACCAGGCCCAGCAAGAAGGACGGAACCGAGGAGGCAGGTGGCGATCAGTTCGATCTGAAGCCGCATCGAGCTCGCCCCGTCCGGCGAGAGCGGCTCGCCCGCGTAATCCCGGCAGCTCCCGGGGAACGATGGAATCTGGGGGTCAGTACTCCACCGAGAACGCGACGTGTTCGCGGGAGAACGGAGCGAGCACGACCTCGGAGCGCACCGAAAGCCCCGCTCGCGCGAGCTCCGCGCGGGCCTGGGCCACGACCGAGGCGGCGCTCCCCCGCTGGGTCACCGACCGCACCTTGAGCATAAGGAGCCCTCGACCGCCGTGGACAAGGCAGGCGCGGGCGTTCTCGACGAAGATGCCCGCCTGGTTGCGCTGGGCGACGTCCTGGTAGAGGAAGTCGACCTCGCCGACATCGGCGCGGTAGCGCTCCGGGAGCTGAGCATCCGCGAGGAGCGGGAGGAGGTTCGTCCGCCGACGCGAGAGCGCGAGGAGCGGCGCGAACGCGGTCGGGCTCTTCTCGACCACGAAGATCGCGGCCGACGGGAGCATGTCGGAGAGGTGACTCACCGTCGTGCCGTGGCCGCCGCCCAGGTAGAGGACCCCGCCGACCGACCCGAACGTGTCGGAAGCGGGTCCGCGTAGGAGGAAGGCCGCGAGCTTCGAACGGAACGGGTCCCACTGGCGGTACTCGACGCCGCCCACGACCCGAAGGGTCTCGCCGTAGACGCGGGCCCCCCGGTCGGCGTTCACGGTGTAGAGGTCCCGCCCCTCGCGGAAGACCCCGGCAACTCCGGTCGGCTCCACGGTCGTCCTACCCGGTCGAAACCCAGACCTCCACCTCGACCGGCGCGTTGAGCGGCAGGCTCGCGACGCCGACGGCCGCCCGAGCCGGCCTCCCCGCCTCGCCAAAGACCTCGACCAGGAGGTCGGTCGCCCCGTTCGCCACCTCGTGCTGACGGGCGAAGCCGGGGGAGGAGGCGACATAGACGGCAACCCGAACGAATCGTGAGATGCGGTCGATCGAACCGAGCTCGGCATGGAGGGCGCTCAAGGCCTGCAGGGTGGCCCGTCGGGCCAGGTCCTTCGCGGCGTCGATCGGGACGTCACGATCGACCAGGCCGGGCCGGGCGACGGCCCCTCCCTCCAGCACGATTTGGCCGGCGACCCACGCGAGGTCTCCGTGGCGGGCGACGGACGTGTACGAGCCGGCGGGTCGAGGGGGCGGAGGGAGCGTCAGTCCGAGCGCGGGGAGCCGGGCGGACGGAAGGTCGGCCATGCTAGCCGTAAGGGCGACGGAAGAAAACGGTACGGGCGGCGCTTTCGGGAGGAGTAAATACGCCGGGACACCTTCCCCGGAGGGATGTCGTTCTTCCGTCGCCGGCGGCGTGAGGAGCCGGGGGCCCCTCCTCCCGTGCCCCCCGAGGAGAAGCCGCCACCGCCCGCAGAGACACCGGCCCCTCCGTCGCCCCCTCCCCCGTCAGCGCCGGAGAGCCCGCCGGGTTCGGCCCCGGCGCCACCGCCCCCTCCGCCCCCCACCGAAGCGCCCGCCGCGCCGGCCGAGACGCCCCCCCCGCCTCTTCCCGAGAAGCCTCCCGAGCCGTCGCGGCCGGCCGTCGCCGATCGTGGTTCCTACGACCTTTGCTTCGTCTGCGGGACCCCCCTCGTGAAGGACAGCTGCCCCAAGTGCCGGATGACGTGGGAGGAGTGAGTCCGCCCGGCCCGGCACCGTGACCTTTTGAGGCGGTCCGCCTCACGGTCGGCGCCTATGCTTCCATCTTCGACCGACTCGACGGAGTTCGGTCGCCTCGAGCACGAGACCATCGACCACCTCTTCCGTCTGCAGCCGACGTACGCCGTGGCCCTCGGGCTGCACGGGTACGATGGTCGCCTCCCGGACCTTAGCCGGGCGACGACCGAGGCGTGGGCGGACGGCGCCGACCGGCTCCTCGCGCGCATCGCCGCCGTGGGCGAGGAGTCGCTCGGACCGGGCCGCTCGCTCGACCGGACCCTCCTTCGACTCCTGCTCGAGAGCCCACTCTTCGACCTCCGGGACGCGCATGAGCTGGAACGCAATCCGATGGCGTACGTCGGGGCCGTCTCGCTGACCCCCTACCTGGTGCGAGAGTACGCTCCCGTTCCCCAGCGAGTCGAGGCGATCGTGCGGACCCTCGAGGCCGTGCCCGCGCTCCTCGAGACGGGACGACGCCGTCTCGCGGGGCCGCTCCCCCAGCCGTTCATCGAGCTCGCCCTCTCGATCGGAGGTGGCCTCCCGGCCCACTTCGCCGAGGCGGAGGAGTTCGCGGCCCGTGCCAGCCTCGCCCCGCGGATCTCGGCGGCGCGGGCGGTCGCCGAGCCGGCCGTCGCCCGGTTCCTCGAATGGCTCCGCCACGAGGAGCTCCCGCGCGCCGTGCCGGAGTTCGCGCTCGGCCCGGTCCGGTACCAGCGTCTCCTTTTCGTCCGCGAAGGGCTCGAGACTCCCTTCGAGGAGATACGTCGCGCCGGCATGGAGGACCTCGCCCGCAACCAGGCGCGTCTTGCCGAAATCGCGCGGGCGGAGGGGCGGCGTATCGAGGAGCTTTTCTCCCGCATCAACGCCGACCACCCTCCGGCCGACGGGGTCCTCGACTCCGCACGCCGGTTCGTCGAGGAGACGAAGCGGTTCGTGATCGAGAAGGGACTCGTCACCGTCCCCGAGCCGGCGGTCTGCCGGGTCGAGGAGACCCCGGTCTACGGACGGGCGCTCTCCACCGCCAGCATGAACCCGCCGGGGCCGTTCGACACCACCGCCCTGGAGGGGATCTACTACGTGACGCCGGTCGACCCGAAGTGGACCCCCGCCCAGCAGGAGGAGTGGTTGCGGTCGCTCAACCGCGAGATGCTGCGGAACATCACCGCGCACGAGGTGTATCCCGGCCACTACCTCCAGTTCCTCCACTTCCGGGCCGGCTCCCGCACGCTCGCGCGGCAGGTCTACCTCTCCCCGTCGTTCGTGGAGGGGTGGGCCCACTATGCCGAGCAGCTCGCGATCGAGGCCGGTCTGGGCGCGGGGGACCCGGGGGCGGAGGTCGCCCAGCTCCACGACGCGCTGCTCCGGGACTGTCGGCTCCTCGCCTCGGTCGGCCTCCACACGGCTGGGATGACGATCGGGGAGGCGACGCGACTGTTCGAGCGGGAGGCCCACTTCGAGCACCTGCCGGCCGAGCGGGAGGCGATCCGCGGTACGTTCAACCCGGAGTACTTCTGCTACACTCTCGGCAAGCTCGAGATCCTGAGGGCGCGCGGCCGCACGCTCGCCTCCCGCTTCCACGGCGACTTGAAGGCGTTCCACGACACCGTGCTCGGGTTCGGGAGCCCGCCGATCGGAGTCCTCGTCCGTCTCCTCGAGGCGGCCCCCGCCGGCTGACGCCCCGCGTTCTCGGGCGCCGGCCGACCCTACCCGAACCGCCCGGTCACGTAGTTCTCGGTGAGCTTCTCGACCGGCCGGTGGAACACCTGGTCGGTCGGGCCGAACTCGACCAGCTTCCCCAGGTAGAGGAAGGCGGTGAAGTCGGAGACCCGGGTCGCCTGGGAGAGGTTGTGGGTCACGATGACGATCGTGTACTCCGACCGCAGCTTCAGGAGCAGGCCTTCGACCTTCGCGGTCGCGATCGGGTCGAGGGCGGAGCACGGCTCGTCCAACAGCAGCACCTCGGGCCGGACGGCGAGCGCGCGCGCGATGCACAGCCGCTGCTGCTGTCCCCCCGAAAGGCTGGTCCCGGGAGCGTCCAGGATCTCCTCCACCTCCTCCCAGAGGCCGGCGTGGATGAGCGCCTGCGCGACGCCCTGGTCGAGCTCGTCCCGGCGGGAGACTCCCATCAGCCGGAGGCCGGCCGCGACGTTCTCGAAGATCGACATGTTGGGAAACGGCGTCGGCTTCTGGAAGACCATGCCGACCCGGCAGCGGACGGTGACGGCGTCGAGCCGGGCCAGGTCCTCGCCGTCCAGGAGGATCTTCCCGCGCGCCCGGGCGCCGACCCCCTCCTCGTGGAGGCGGTTCAGGCAGCGGAGGAACGTCGACTTCCCGCAGCCGGAGGGGCCGATGATGGCGGTCGAGGCGTGGTCGGGGATCTGGAGGGAGATGTCGTAGAGGACCTGGCGCGGGCCGTACCAGGCGCTGAGCTCGGAGACCTCCATCTTGGACGGCACAGTCTCACACCGACCCGAGGGTCCTCTCGGTCCGCAAGGACAGCCGGGCGGCGAGGCTCACCACGGCCATGATTATGAGGAGGACTAGCGCCGCCCCCCACGCATCGATGGTCCAGTTCGGGGCGACCTGGATGGTGAGGTTGTCGTAGATGAGCGGCCCGAGCGCGGCGATCGGCGCGTGAAGCCCCTGGAACCAGTAGGTGCTCGTGCCGGCGGTCAAGACGAGCGCGGCCGTCTCGCCGCCCGCGCGGCCAAGAGCGAGGAGGTTCCCGGTCACGATGGCGCTTCTCGAGTTTCCGAGGACTATCCGGAGCGTGACCCGGTGCCGCGGGAAGCCCAGGGCGAGGGCCGCTTCGCGGACCTGGGTCGACACGGTCCGGAGCGCGACCTCGGTGGCCCGGGTCACGATCGGCACCATGAGGAGCGCGAGCGCGACCGAGCCGGCGAGGGCGCTCTGTGCATCCAGATGGTCGTACCGCAGGAACAGCGCGAAGACGAAGACGCCGATCAGGATGGACGGGACGCCGACCATCACGTCGACCAGAAGGCTCAGGACGCGCCCGAACCGATTTCGCCCGTACTCCGAGAGGTAGATCCCGGTGAGCAGCCCGACCGGTATCGCGATCAGCGAGGCGATCCCGAGCAGGATGAGCGTTCCCTCGATCGCCGGTCCGATGCCGCCGAGCGGGCAGGCGGTCGAGGCGTTCACCTTGAGGCAGAAGGGGGGCGGCTCCGAGGTGTAGAAGGAGGGCGTCACGACGGCCTGGCCTCCCTGTCCGACCGCGGTCAGGATGAGGCTCGCGAGCGGCCAGACCGCGGTCGCGACGGCTCCGACCAGGACGACGACGACCACCACGTAGATGGCCTTACGACGGCGCACGACGCTTCGCCGCCGAGCAACGGCTCGGCTCCACCAGGTGGGTCGGGCCAGGGGGTCCGTGCTGACCGCCGGAACTTGCCCCGTCCCGCGGGGTCGTGGTCGATGACGGCGGCGGAACCATCCGCCCCGGCCCTCCCGCTCCTCGACCCGTCGGATCAGGAGGCGCGCTCCCAAGTTGATGGCGAAGGAGAGCCCGAGGAGGACGAGGCCGAGCTCGATGAGGACGTTCTGCTGGATGCCGATCGCCCCCTCGAACTGGTTGACGAGGATGCTCGGGATCGTCCCTCCCTGGGAGAACAGCGAGGTGGGGAGGACGTAGATGTTCCCGATGACGAGGGCGACCGCGATCGTCTCCCCGACCGCCCGGCCCAGGCCGAGCATGATGGCCGCGAGAACGCCGGGGGAGGCGGGCCCGAGGACCGACATCCGAGTCGCGTCCCACCGGGTGGCTCCGAGGCTGAGGGCGGCCTCCCTTCGTTCCCTCGGGACGGCGAGCAGCGCCTCCCGCGAGAGCGCCGAGATGGTCGGGATGATCATGATCGCGAGGACGACGCTCGCAGTGAGGACGTCGAGCCCGAGCGGGAGGCCCGAGAACGGCCCGGTACCGCCCGTTACCTTCGCGAGGCGCGGCTCGACCGAGTGGGCCATCCACGGGACGAGCACCTCGAGGGCCCAGAACCCGTAGACGACCGATGGGATGGTCGCCCCGAGGTCCACGACGTAGGCGATCGGGGTCCTCAGCCACCGCGGCGCGACCTCGGAGGAGAAGATGGCGACCCCGAGCGCGACCGGGACAGCGAACAGGAGCGCGAGCGCGCTCGTCAGCAGGGTCCCGACGATGACCGGGAGCACGCTGAAGGTCGGGCTCGTGAAGAACGAGAAGCCGTACCGCTGGATGGACGGCAACGAGTCGTAGAGGAGCAGCCCCGCGAACCCCAGGACGAGGGCGAGTACGCCCACCGCGACCAGCGTCGTGCCGGCCCGGAACACCACCCCGAGCCCGCGCAGGACCCGTAGGCGGTGGCGAAGACGCTCCGGAGACGAGGTGGACGTCACGACCGGAGCGTCTCGAGGTCACTCGGTCCGTTTTAGGTACACGCCGGAATCGAGGCCCCGCTGTAGACCATCGTTCCGAGGGCGTTCAGGTCCTGAGTCACGATGTTCGCCGGCGGGTTCACGTAGTCGACCGCCGCCGAGAGCGTCTGGCCCTTGGTGAGTGCCCAGTGGAGCCACTGGATGAGCACCTGCGCGTCCGTGACCGACTTCGTGTACCCCAGGGACGGGTCCTTGAGGACGAAGAAGTAGGAGAGCGTGGCGAGCGGGTAATCGTAGGTGCCCGGAGAGTTCACCCAGGAGACGGCCGACCAGTTACCGGTCGCGGAAGGGATCTTCTGCCCGGAGAGGTTGGCGATCGCTGCCTCGGTCGCGGCGATGGTCGGCTGGATGTAGTGGTGGGCGAGGTTCTCCACTCCCGCCGTGGAAAGGTGGCTGTTGATCGCGTCCGGAAGGTCGACGTAGCCGATCGAGCCGTAGTTCGCCGCAATCGCCTTCGCGAGCGCCGAGTTCCCCTTCTCCGCGAGAGAGTGAGGAGTGCTCGGCCAGGGCGTGGGGAGGATGGTCGTTCCCACGGTGGTGTTCCAGGTGCTGTTCCAGAGGGACATCAGGTTCGTGAGTACGTAGGTCGTACCGGCCTGGTCAGCCCGGTGTACGGCGATGATCGCCTGGTTCGGGAGGCCCGGGTTGTTCACCGCAAGTGCACTCGAGTTCCAGTTGGAGATCGTGCCCAGGTAGATGCCGGCCAGCTGGTTCGCGGTCAGGTTGAGCGGGTGGCTGTAGCCCGTCAGGTTGTAGACGATAACCACCGGTCCGCCGGTGACCGGGAGCGTCAGGACCGTGGTGGGCATCGCGGCGACCTGGGAGGCGTTGAGCGGCTCGTCGGTCGCGGCGAAGTCGACCAGCTTGTCCGCGAGCGAGGTGACTCCGGCTCCGGCTCCGCTGGCGGTGTAGTCGATCATGTTGCCGGTGGCCGTCGTGTAGGCCGACTTCCAGGAGCTCATCAGCGCGTTGAGGAAGCTGGCCCCGGCGCCCTGAAGAGTAACGCCACTGGCGCAGGAGCCGGGCGAGGAGGTCGACGATTTCTGCAGGCCGTACCAGCTGGTTCCCAGGCCAACGCCGACCAGGACAACGACGATGATCACAACGGCGACAACGGCCCAGATGGCGCGGCCACCTCTCCGACGGACCACCACCGGAGGGGGGGTCGACGGGGAGGTCGCGGCGGGCGCCGAGGGCGCGCTAGCTCCAGAACTCGATGCAGCGCTCACGTTTTTCGACATGGCGAGGGCGAGCGAGAGGGATTTGCGATATAACTCGGCGGTTCGGCGATATCTGCGCTCGCCCTGGCAAAACCGGCGCCTGTTCCCTCGGTGGCCCGTGGGGAGGGAAGGCACCTCCCCTTCGGGCGACCCCCGGGCGACCACTTTTCTATGCGGAGGGGGATTCGCCTCGCGATGTCGACGGCTGTGCCGTTGCCCAGTGACGGATTCGTGGTCTGGATGGAAGGCCTGCCGAGCTCGGGAAAGACGACGCTCTCCCGGACGGTAGCGGACCGGCTCCGCGGCCAGGGACGGAAGGTGGAGATCCTGGACGGGGATGAGGTGCGGCACATGTTCTCCCCCGAGCTCGGTTTCTCCCGGAAGGACCGGGAGTTCCATGCCCGCCGGGTCAGCTACGTCGCACGGATGCTCGCCCGGAACGGGGTGGCCGTCCTGGTCGCGATGATCACGCCGTACGAGACCTCCCGACAAGCGGCCCGCGCCGGGGTGACGAACCCGTTCGTCGAGGTCTGGCTCCGGTGCCCGGTCGAGGTCTGTCGCTCGCGGGACACCAAGGGCCTCTACGCGGCGTCCCGGGCCGGGGGCGTGACGAGGGTCACGGGGGTGGACGACCCGTTCGAGGAACCGCTCAACCCCGACCTGGTCGTGGACACGGCTCACCTAGACGTGGCGCAGTCGACCGACCGGGTCCTCGCCTACCTCGCGGACCACCGGCTCATCCCGCCGATCTAGAGGTCTTGACCGATTAACCCCGGCCCGCCCCAGCCACGTGCCGCGGTCCGACGCCGGTCGGGTCCGGTCAACCCTGCCCGGCCCAATCCGCTGGGCGAGCCTTGTCCGACTCCGAGGGCGGAGTGTGGGCGACGATCCGGGTCGGGTGGAGCCACCAGTAGTAGAGCACCCCGGCGACCACCGCGACCCTCCCCCAGATGGAGAGTCCCATCATCCACGAGGTGACCGGGAGCGAGAAGGCCCCCGCCTCGAAGACCGTCACCAGCTTGTTCCCCTCGAAGCCGAGCTGGCCGAGGATCCACGGACCCAGGTCCTCGTGAAAGCCGAACAGCAGGTTGCCGACGAAAAAGTAACCCACATCGTTCATCAGCGAGACAAGAAGGCCCAAGCTGGCCGCGAGCGGCCAGCTTTCCCATCCCTCGAACACGATGACGACGCCGAACGGGGCCATGTAGGTCAGGATCAGCCACACTCCGTAGGCGGGCACCTCTTTGCCAAACAGGTCGATCCAGTTGATCAGGACGAGGCCGTAGAGGGCGGAGAACAGGAGGAGCTTCAGGAGCACGATCTGCCGCGGGTCGGTGGGCTGTAGCCCCGAGACGACGCTCTCGAGGCCGTTCAGGAGCAGGAGGAGCCCGAGCAGGATTGTGACGCCGAGGAACGCGTACTGCCGGTAGTCGAGCGTGGTCAGCGCGAGCAGCACCGAGATGACGACCGCGCAGGCCGACGAGACGAGGAGCCACCGCCGCATCCCACCCGCCTGCAGCGCGGCGATCCGTCCCAATCCCTGAATGATCAGGGTGAAGGCGATCAGGAAGACGACGGTCACGAGCGCGAGCGTCGGTACGATGAGGACGGTGACCACCACCCCGAGGGTGACGATTGTGACCCCGGCGAGGCCGATCAGCCGGGTCGCTCGGCGGAAGACCGAGGCCCCCGGCGGGTTGCGGAACCAGAAGGTCGAGCCCCCCGAGGTCACGGTCCTCGCGCCCGTAAACAGGAGCGTGAGCCCGAGGAGGAAGGCGAGGTGGGTCTCGGAGGAGGCCGGGTTCGCGAGCACGACGATCGCGCCACCCGCCGCCACGAAACCCAGGATGACCTCGGCGGCCCGGGCGGTCTCGCTCCAGGTCCATCGGAACGACCGAGTCTTCGAATCGGCGCCGTCGGTCACGGATGGTCCCCACTCCGCGGACGGGACCGCCGAGGCGCCCTCCCCCTATTAGCAACGAAGGTCCGACCCCCGTCATCGGACGGCGGGCGGAGCGGGGGTCCTCCCTTCAGGGCGACGGTGCGGTGGCGAGGAACCGTTCGGCCACGCTGAGATGGCGCAGCCGGGCCGACTTCTTCACCTGATGCGCCTGCATTCGCCGGACGATGCTGTCGAGCGCGCGCACCGCCGGAATCAGGTAAGGTCCTTTGTTCAGCATGACGCACTCAGCCCTTTCCCCCATGGCCGCGTCGGTCACCTCGGCCCGGGACGGGATCCGCTCCTTGGCCAGGCCCTCCAGCACCTGGGTCGCCCAGATGGACGGAAGGTGGGCCGCCTCGCACAGCCACAGGATCTCCTCTTGGACCTCGGCCAAACGCTCGAAGCCCACCTCGACCGCGAGGTCGCCCCTCGCCAACATCACGGCCGCGGGACCCGAGCGGAGCGCGCTCAGCAGGATGGCGGGCAGCTGTTCGAACGCCCGACGGGTCTCGACCTTGAGCACGACTCCCATCTTCCTCCGCCGGAGGCGGTCCAGCTCGTCCCGGAGGAGCTCGAGGTCGTCCGCCGACTGCACGAACGAGTAGCCGACCAGGTCCGCGTGCTCGACGATGAACCGAAGGTCGTGCCGGTCCTGGGCCGTGAGGGGCGGCAGCAACAGGTTGGTGTCCGGGAGGTTGATGCCCTGGTCCCCGCGCAGCCAGGTGCCCTCGGGCCGGGCGTGTTCGATGCCGACCAGCACGTCCTCTCGGGACCGGGAGTGGACGACTCCCCCGATTCGACCCCCGTCGAACCAGACTCGGTCTCCCGGACGAACCCGGGCGAGCGCCTCCGGCATCGTCACCCCGATGCTCGCGGTCGGGCGCCCCCGACGCGGAACGGGACTCCCGCTGCGGCCGAGCCCTCCGTCCCGGGTCAATCGGAGCCGGTCCCCCACGAACAGGCGGATCCGCCCCGGACGCGGGACGACCCCGCTGACTTCGGCGACATCCGGCCGGCCCCGCAGCACGCGTCCTGCGAGGCGGGTCCCGTTCGTGAGGTAGGCGGTCTTTCCGAGGGTCGCCACGAGTTCGTCCGTGGCCCGGGACTCCACCCGGAGAACGCGGTCGGCGTCCCGGGTGTCCCGGAAGCGGAGCTGCTCCCCGAGGCGTCGCCGACGCACCCAATCGACCGGGACCGAAAACTCCGCGTCCACCGGCGCGGAAAGCTTGGAACGCTTTCCTTGGGCCACGAGTCGGATCCGGGCGGGTCCGACGATGTGCCCGACCGGGTCGCGGAGCGGCCGGACCTTGGTCACGGCGGGTCCCGGCTCGATACCCCCGGTTCGAAGACGGGGGCCGCCGAGATCCATCAAAACCCGGCATCTCCGGCCGAGCTTGCGCTCGGCCCGGCGCAGGTTCCGAATCATGTGCAGCCACTCCTCCTCGGTGTCGTGGGCGCAGTTGATCCGTAGACAGTCCATGCCGCTCTCGACCAGCTCTTGGACGAGCCGAGGCTCGTACGCCGCCTCGGTGGGCATCGTCACCATGATCCGGGTGTAGCGCCCCGGCGGGGCCCGCCCGAAGAGGTGCGAGGCATTCCGCGCGATGAGTGACCTTCCCTGGTCCGGATTGATCGCGGGAGGGGACGCGGGCGAGGGCACCGGTCGGCCGTTCATCGCGTAGAGCTGGGCCAGCACCGTGTCGATGTTGTAGAGCACGTGGCTCTCAGCCCGGCCAAGGGAGGAGAGCCCGAGGTCGGCCAGTTGCTCCTGGACCTTCCCCATGTCGAACTGTCGTAGCGCGACGTAATGGAGCAGGTTCCGGGCGCTTTCCCGGGTCGCTCCGAATCCGGTGAGCGGCACCCGGGACTCGACTCCCCGGAGCTGGCGCCGGACGTCCTCCAAGCGCCGGATGAGCTCGTTGACCTCCCTCGAGCGGGAGGACCGACCGATCATCGAGTCCGAGGCGGCCGTCACACTAGGATAGGAGGCACCGAAGGACGTAACCTCTCGGTAGAGCCGGTTATCCATCCGAACCGGTGTTTCCGGCGCGTTCGCACGGAGAATCCTCGCACGAGCCGATGGGGCGAGCGTCGCTGGAGGGCCTTCTTCCAACCACGCGGGGCCGTTCGACGATTCTCTCCCACAAGCCACCTATACAGTCCCGGGCTGGGGAACCTGTGGCTCGCGGGACAACTACCCTCCACACGGGACCCGAGGTCGCTTTCCGCGTGAACGGTCAACCCACCCGGGTCACCCGGAGTCCCGAGAGGAGTCTCCTCGAGCTCCTGCGATTCGAGCTCAACCTCGTGGGAACGAAGTACGGCTGCGGCGAGGGGGAGTGCGGGGCATGCACCGTCCTCATCGACGGGAACCCCATGCGCTCCTGTCAGGTGCACACGAGCGAGCTGGACGGCGTCCACGTGGTGACCGTGGAAGGTCTCGCGACCGGCGGCAGCCTGAATCCGGTGCAACGGGCGTTTGTCGAGCTCGGGGCCTTCCAGTGCGGGTTTTGCACCCCCGGGATGGTGGTGCGCGCGACTGCGCTGCTCCGACGAAACCCTCACCCATCAGAATCGGAGGTCCGCGAGGAGCTGGAAGGGAACGTCTGCCGATGCTGCGGGTACGCCCGGATCCTGAGCGCGGTCCTCCGCGCGTCCGAGTTCGGTGCCCGTACCCCGCCGGGGGACGGATGACCCTCGCCCGTCCGAGACGGCCGTGGGACCGGACCCCCGCCGGGGAGAGGGAGTACTTCGACCTTCTCGGGGAGGGCTTGGTCGTTCTTCTCCCTCCCCGCCAACCGTCCGACTCTAACGCCGGCGGCTGGTCCCCGCCGACCGGCGGGGCCTGGATTCATCTCGGGAGCGACGGGAAGGTGCGTGCCTTCACCGGGAAGGTTGAGGTCGGCCAGGGTACTCGCACCGCGCTCGCTCTGGTCGTCGCAGAGGAGCTCCGGGTCTCCCTCCGCCAAGTGGACCTCGTCATGGGCGACACCGACCTCTGTCCTTGGGACATGGGCACTTTCGGCAGTCGGTCCATGGCCGATGCGGCCCCCGCGCTGCGCTCGGTCGCCGCCGGGGCGAGGGAAGCCCTACTCGACCGGGCGGCCGCCCGGCGGACGGCCGAGCGGGAGCGACTGGAAGCCATGGAGGGCACGGTCCGGGTCCGAGGAGAAACTCAAGGGGTCCCGTACGGCGAGCTCGTCCGTAACCTCCGTGAGCTCGTGACCGTGGGACCCGCCGTCCCCGTGACACCGCCGCAGGCCTGGCAACAGGCGGGCCGACCCGCGGTCGACCCGAACGCCGAGGAGGTGGTCACGGGCCGGCGGACCTACACTTCGGACGTTCGCCGACCCGGAATGCTTTACGGAGCCGTCCTCCACGCTCCTCTCTACGGCGCGCGCCTCTCTCGTGTGGACCTCTCTTCGGTCGAGAAGAGGGCGGGCGTCCATTTGGTGCACGACGGCGAGTTCGTCGGGGTGGCCGCTTCCTCCCCTCGAGAAGCGCACGCCGCTCTGGGCGAGGTCCGAGCCGAATGGGAGGCGACACCGCAGCCTGGAGAGCCGGAGATCGAGCAGTACCTGCGGACTCACCCGAGCACCTGGGACGACTGGGACACGGACGAGAACCGGACGGGAGACCCGGAAGCCGCCCTCGCCGCCGCGGCCGTTACGGTCGAACAGACGTACCGTACCGCCTACATCGCCCATTCCCCCCTGGAGACTCGCTCGGCCGTCGCGGAATGGGAAGGCTCCCGGCTGACCGTCTGGGTCGGCACGCAGACGCCGTTCCGCGCCCGGGAGCACGTCGCTCAGGCCCTCGAGATTCCCCTCGAGGATGTCCGAGTGATCGCCCCGTACACGGGCTCCGGTTTCGGAGGGAAGCACGGAGGGGATGTGGCGCTCGCGGCCGCTCGCCTCGCCCGTGCCGCGGGCCGACCGGTGGCGCTCGACTTCTCCCGGGAGGAGGAGTTTCGGTACGGCTACGCCCGTCCCTCCGCCCTCATCGACGTGAAGGTCGGGGCGGAGAAGGACGGTCGGTTGACCGCGTGGGTCTTCCACAACGTGAATGCCGGCGCGGCCGCGCTGCTCTCGCCGTATCCGGTCCCGAACCAGAAGGTGGACAACGAGCTCTCCGCCTCCCCGATCCCGCAGGGCTCCTACCGGGCCCTCGCCGCGCCCGCGAACAATTTTGCGCGCGAGTCGGCGATTGACGAGGTCGCGGCCCGGCTGGGAATCGACCCCCTGCTTGTGCGGGAGAGGAATCTCGAGGACGCCCGACTGCTCGAGGTACTCCACCGTGCGGCCGACAAGGCCGGTTGGGCCGGGAGGACCCGCCAGCCAGGTCGAGGGTACGGTCTCGCGGTCGGGTTGGAGAAGGGGGGCCGGGTCGCCACCATCGCCGAGGTGACGGTCGCCTCCGACCGGAGCCTGCGGGTCGACCGCCTGGTGCTTGCGTACGAATGCGGGGCGATCGTTCACCCGGAGAACCTTCGGAGCCAGATCGAGGGGGCGGCGGTGATGGCACTCGGCGGCGCCCTCTTCGAGGCGGTCCACTTCGAGGGAGGCCGGATCCTCAACCCCCGCTTTTCGATGTACCGCGTGCCGAGGTTCTCCGACCTACCTCGCGTCGAGGTACTGATGGTGGACCGCAAGGACCTCCCTTCGGCCGGTGCGGGCGAGACCCCCATGATCGCCGTGGCCCCCGCGCTCGCGAACGCGATCTTCGACGCGACGGGGATCCGCCTACGGTCCCTTCCCCTCCTGTCGGAGGGCAAGGTGCCGACTACGGAGAGTTCGTCCGGACGATAGCCGGGCTCCCGCCGCCCCCTCAGTGGATCCCGAAGATACTCGACAGGACGGTCGTGGTAGGCTACTCGGTCGCCCGGCGGAGCGGGCGCGTACGTTCCTTTCGAATCTTGCTCCCGGCCGAGTGGGCTGTTTCACTGCCGTCCCTCTCCGGAGGAGCGCGGTGGAGGCCGAAGGTTGGCGCCACATAGAATATACACGCCGACGCCGTTCTCCCCGGACCGGCGAGAGATTGGGAATCGAGCCGGTCTACGAGCGCTTGTCCAACTCGTACGGAAGGAACCACTTCGCGGTCGACCGTCCGTTCCAGCTGATCCTGCGGTACTTTACGCCCCGACCACCGGACCTCTCCTCCTTGGGGGCCTTCGCCGGGAAGGAGCTCTACGAAGTCGCCGATTACGTGGACAAGGTGGCCCGGCCGAAACTGGTCACGTGGAGCATTCGCGGCGAACGGGTGGACGAGGTCTGGCTCGACCCGCTCGAACGGCAGGTCCTCGAGCGGCTGATGCACGAGTTCGGCGTGAACCGACCCCCGTACCGGGCCGGGTCGTGGCTCGACCACTATGCCGCGATCTACCTCGTTTCCGACCCGGGAATCGCCTGCATCCTCACCGTGACCAACCAGACGGCGCATGCGCTCTACAAGTACGGGAACGACTCCCAGAAGCAACTCATCCCGGGTCTCATCGGCGAGACGGCCGAGAGCCGGTTCGGAGCCACGTGGTTCACCGAGATCCAAGGAGGGAGCGACCTCGGGGCCAACCAGGTCACCGCCCACCGTCACGACGGCCGGTGGCGGATCACGGGCGACACGAAGTACTTCGCGAGCAACGCCGGTCTGGCCGACTACGCGCTCGTCTCCGCCCGGCCGAGCGGGGCCCCGGAGGGTGCGAAAGGCCTGGGACTCTTTCTCGTGCCGAAGCTCGGGTCGAACGGGCAGCGGAACTTCGCGGTCCGGCGGCTGAAGGAAAAGAGCGCGACCGTGAGCGTCCCGACAGGCGAAGTCGAGTTCCACGACGCGGAAGCGCAGCCGGTGGGCGAGCTAGAGAAGGGGGTCTACTACATCCTGGAAAACCTGATGGTCTCGAGACTGTCGAACTCGTTCGGGGCACTGGGCATCGCCCGGAAGGCGTTCCTCGAGGCGTACTACTACGCCCAGGAGCGACGGGCCTTCTCCCGTCTCCTCATCGAGCATCCGCTCGTCCAGCGCGACCTTCTGGACATGGAGGTCGCCATCGAGGGGGCGTTGGCGCTCGCCCTCAAGGCCGTCGATCAGTTCCAGAAGGCGTGGATGGAGACGCCGCCGTACACGGACGCCTACCACTACGCGCGACTGCTCACCCATATCACGAAGAACGTCACGGCCGAGATGGCCGCCCAGACGACCCAGACCGCGATGGAGCTCCTGGGGGGCCTGGGTTTCCTGCTGGAGTACCCGGCGGAGCGGTTGCACCGCGAGGCGCTCGTCCTGCCGATCTGGGAAGGCCCGAGCAACATCCAGGCGCTCGACATGCTCGAAGTGATGGCCAAGAAGAAGGCCCATCTCACGCTCCTGGCGGAGATGCGAGCGCTGCGCGACGGGATCACCGAGGGAAAGGAGGTTGCGGAGCTCGCGGTGCGCCGGATGGAGGAGTCACTCGCCCAACTCGCAGCGTCGGGTGACGCGGCCGCCCAGTTCGGGGCCAAGGATACGCTCCGGACCTTGGGCCACGGAATCGCCACGGTCATGCTCCTCGAGGTCGGGCGTAAACTCGGAGCTCGACGGCTGTCGACCATCGGTCAATGGTACGCCCTTCGACTCCTCGAGGGTCAGCCGTACCCTCCGGAGGCGCTGCGGGGTGCGAGAGACGTCTTCTCGATCGACCGATGGTCTATCGACTAGGAAACGTTGGAGTAGCCAAGACCGGCCCCCAGTGTCCTACGGCCCACGGCCGTGCCCGCTCAGGTGTGGTAGACCTCGACCTGACCTGGTTCCGGGGGCGGATGCTCCTTGCCGCGGCTGGTCGTGTCGTTGTGGGGGCTCCACCCATGCCACCGGCGGAGCATCCGCACCCGTACCGGAAGGAGCACGCCCCGAAAGTGACGGCGGTAGAAGTCGAGCGTGATCGCGTTCTCCTCGAAGACGACGTTCTCGTTGTAGCCTCCCACCGATTCGAACGCTTCCCGGCGGACGGCGGCGAACCCCGACATGAACATCTTGTAGCGGAAGACCGAGGTGAGGACGTTGAGCAACGTGCTCTCCGCCCGCATCATGAAGACGTCCACGGCCGGTCCCGGCCAGTAGATCTCGGCGATGGCGAACTGCCAGTCCCAGGTGAGCCACTCCTCCCAGTTCCAGTGCGTCTCGAGCTGAACGTCATCGTCGACGAACACCAGCACCTCACCGGTGGCCCGGGCCGCCCCGATGTTGCGGGCATGGGCCGCCCCTCCGGGGCTCGTGACCACGATGAATTCCGCGCCCGGCGGGAACATCGCCAGCATCCGCCGAACGATGGCCGGCTCCGAACGCCGCATCGGAGTGACGAACGAGATCATGTGCCCACCGGTCGACCTCCGGCCGGATCGGGGTGAGCAGAGCCAGCCGGGGATTATACTATTCGCTCGCCCGGGGGAACCGGCGGGCACCGCCGGTATGATTAGACCCGTGCACCGTCCGGGCGTCCGTGTCCCGGGCCCGGGTCCTCGACTGGCTGCTCGAGGAGAACCAGCCGTCGATCCGGTATCTCGCGCTCACCCAGCTCCTCGGGAAGGGCGCGACCGACTCTGAGGTTCGGGAAGCAAAGGCCCGGATCCCATCGGCCGGATGGGCGGCGGAGATTCTTGCCCGACGTGACCCGGGGGGTTGGTGGGTCCGCGAGACGAACCTCTACCATCCAAAGTACCTCTCCACGAACTGGAACCTGCTCGCGCTCTCTGACCTGGGCGCGACCCGCGAGACACCTGAGGTCGGCGCGTCGTGCGAGCTCTGGATGGAGCGCTCTCCCCTGCAGGGGGGTGGCGTCGGGGGGATGTCGAAGCGCGGAGTGGGCCACCACTGCTACACGGCCAACATGGCCCGGGCACTGATCCGGTTCGGCTACGGGGACGATCGGCGGGTCCGCAAGGCGCTCGACTGGCTGGTGAAGACCGCCCACCCGAGGGGTGGCTGGACCTGCTGGGCCTTCGGGATGGGCCCCTCGCCGGGTCGAACCCTCGACTCGTGGGAAGGTCTCAGCGCCTTTGCCGCCTACCCCCGCTCGAAGTGGACGCGGGCGATGGAGGGCTGCGTCGAGCGAGCGGCCGAGTACTACCTCAGCAAGGAGTTGCATCGTCAGGGAGAGCCGTACGACCCGTGGTACCGTTTTCACTGGCCAGTGCACTACTACTACGACCTCTTGGTCGGACTGGACATCCTGACCGCGCTCGGTTACGGTAACGACCCGAGGCTTCGGTTCGCCCTCGACCATCTCCAGAAGAAACGCCGGCCCGACGGCCGATGGAACATGGACGCCCTGCACCCGGACCTGGAGGGACCTGGGGCCCGCTGGTACGCGGCCCACCCGAAGGACCGACCCATTCCTCTCGCCTTCGAAGCCGCACGCCGTCCGAGCAAGATGATCACGCTCCGGGCCCTCACGGTGCTCGCCCGGGTCGGTTGAGTCTCCCGGCCGTGACTCCAGCGTCCGTCCCCGCCACATCGTCGGGGTCGACTCGGCCCAGCTACCGTCGGACCGTTCGGAACCGTCCGTTCCTCTTCCTGTGGATTGCCCAGCTCGTCTCCCAATCGGGAGACTACGTCTTCGCCGTCGCGCTACTTTGGTTGGTCCTCGAGGTCACGGGCTCGGCATTCGCGGTGGGGATTGTGGTGGCGGGGACCATCCTCCCGGGCGTCCTCCTCGGGCCGTTCCTCGGAGTCTACATCGACCGCTGGGACCGTCGGCGGACCTTGGTGGTGACGAATGTGGTGCAGGGATTCGTCGTGGCCGCCCTCTCGGCTCTCGTGGTGGCCGGCCTCACGAGCCTGACCGGGGTGTTCCTCGCCGTCCTCGTGCTTGGCTCGGGCGCCACCATCGTGAGAGTGGCCACGAGGGCCTACGTACCCTCCGTGGTCCCGGTCGCCGACCTCCCACCCGCCAACAGCCTGCTCTCGTTCAGTGGGTCGCTGAACCAGGTCCTGGGTCTCTCCCTCGGAGGTATCTTGGTCGCGCTCCTCGGCGTCGCGCTCCCGATCGAGTA
>Ga0187770_10000165_pt1 | contig 31095 bp, 25 predicted proteins | sample 0116_SJ02_MP02_2_FD_133154 | JGI IMG/M metagenome (GOLD analysis project Ga0187770, IMG submission 133154) | Tropical peat soil microbial communities from peatlands in Department of Meta, Colombia - 0116_SJ02_MP02_20_MG | ecosystem: Environmental > Terrestrial > Soil > Wetlands > Peat | place...
CCTGATGAAACTCCGGAGGTTAAATATCCTCGGACGTCGGGATTTCGGCCTGAAGGAGCAGACAACAAATACGGTGCTTGGGCCTTAAAAATCAGCATCAAAGGGGCGAGAGGCGGAAAGCTCGCAGGCAAGAAAGTAGCGGTCAAAGACACTTACGCGCTCGCGGGTGTGCCGTTGACAAACGGAGCATCTATTCTTGAAGGCTACGTGCCTGAATACGATGCCTCAGTAGTCACGCGCTTGCTTGATGCTGGCGCTGAGATTGTGGGCAAATCAGTGTGAATATTTTTCATTCTCGGGCGGAGCGGCGACCAGCGTCACCGGACCCGTTCATAATCCCCGTGCCTGGGGGCACACGCCAGGCGGCTCGTCGACCGGCTCGGGTGCATTAGTCGCCGCTGGCGAAGTTGATATGGCGACTGGCGGGGACCAAGCCGGATCTATTCGAATACCTGCATCATTGTCTGGGGTGGTGGGAATAAAACCGACATTCGGTCTAGTTCCCTACACCGGTATCATGGGAATGGACGCAACGATTGATCATGCCGGCCCGCTGACGGCCACAGTCGCAGAGAATGCTTTGTTTCTTGAGGTGCTTGCAGGCCCCGATGGACTAGACTCGCGGCAAAACGGTGCGAGAGTTGATAACTACACAGAGGCAATTGGGAGTTCGACAAAGGGCCTCAAGATTGGAGTCGTGACGGAAGGGTTTTCGCAGCATGACTCTCACCCGGACGTAGACGAGTGCGTGCGTGAAGCTGCCAAGCAATTAGCGGCATTGGGGTTTGACATATCTGAGGTGTCAGTACCGTGGCATCTACATGGTACTGCCATTTGGGCCCCCATTGCGCTCGAGGGCACCCTGCACACAATTTTCTATAGTGCGAGTGTCGGCCGTCATACTGAGGGCCTCTACTCTCTATCGCTTGCTGGACGCCTTGCATCGATACGAGATCGCGCTAACGAGCTGCCGGACACGGTAAAGGTGGGTATGTTGCTCGCTGGTTACACTGATAAACTGTACCAGGGATATTTCTATTTCAAAGCGATGAACCTTCGCCGTAGGCTTCGCGCTGCTTACGATGCAGCGCTTTCCCAAAACGATTTGATATTAATGCCGACCACGCGAATGATGGCATCAAAAATACCTCCCGTGGACGCCCCGCTAACACAGATTATGCAACATAGTTGGGAGCAGATCGGCAACACTTGTCCTTTCAATGTCACCGGTCATCCAGCGATATCAATTCCTTGTGGTCTTGGGGAGGGCGATCGTCCAATCGGACTCATGCTGATCGGTAAACATTGGCAGGAGTCGATGCTCTACCGCGCTGCCCATGCCTTTGAGGAAGCGGTCGATTGGCAGTCCAGACGAATCAAGAAGCAATTGGGGCGTGTATTGTAATTATCGATATGTAGATTGGCCGAATCCCGCACCGAGTCCCCTCGATTGCGTGGTTTGGGCAGATGGTTTACGCTTAGGCAGCGGTTTCCGCCGCTACATCTCGGATGGTCGCTTTGAGGCTCCAGCTGGACGATGGCCGCACCTAAACAATCTTTGCTGAACATTTTTTCCGGCGATGACACCGGCAACCCGGGTAACATGAAAGTTGGTATACGCAAGAAGTCCGGCACTTGCCTAGTAATATGTTTGCCGGAAGCTGCGCTCTCACAGGTTGGTTGAAACCATCATAGGAGAATGCGACATGCCGTATCGTGTGGAACACATTGATCCCAGCAAAACAGCGATGATTGTTGTCGACATGCAAAACGACTTTGTCGCAGAGGGTGCGAAACTTCGCTCCGCTCAGGCCGCGGCAATGGTGCCAAAACTTGCGTCAACGTTAGAGTTTTGTCGCGCCAACGGCATCCGCGTGGTCTACACCGCGCACGTTCACCGCCGCGATGGATGCGATATGGGTATGTTTGACGACCTGTATCCGCCAATAGCCGATCGCTCCTCGCTCGTCGACGGAACCGCGGGCGTCGAAATCTACAAGCCACTGGCCCCAGCCGCTGGCGAGCACGTCATCAAAAAGCACCGCTATAGCGGCTTTTACGGGACGGATCTTGATATCATCCTCCGTCAATGGGGGATAACTACAGTGATCGTCTCTGGAACCACTACTGAGAACTGCTGTCACGCAACCGCGCGCGATGCGCTGTTTCGTGATTACCAAGTCATCTTTCTGTCTGACGCAACCGGAACATTCGACTATCCGGACGTGGGGCAAGGCGCGATGTCAGCGGAACAAGTGCACAAAGCTACGCTGACCGTTCTGGCATTCTCCACTGCCGATGTCATGACTGTGGAAGAACTCAAGGCACGGGTACAAAGCAGTAAGCGGTTGACCAAGGCCGCATAGCTTCGACTTTGGAGACCCAAATCGCGCAACGGTTCCCGCGACATGCTCAACATCTCGGGAACCAACGCGCCATTTCAACATCATGATCGGTCCGAAAAACAAAGCAAAAAACTACCCTCCAAGGTAGCTCGCGAGGATTTCGGGGTCATTGCGCATGCTGGCCGCATCGCCACTTTTGGTAATGCGGCCGTTTTCCATCAGGTAGGCATAATCTGCAATCCCCAGCGTGCCTGCTACATCTTGCTCGACGATTAATATCGCGATCCCGCGATCACGAATCCGCACCACGCTTTCGAAGACTTGACGAACCATTTGCGGAGCCAGACCGAGGCTTGGTTCGTCAAGGAGCAATAGAGCGGGATCCGACATTAGCCCGCGCGCAAGAGCCAACATTTGTTGTTCGCCGCCCGACAGTGTGCCCGCCGCTTGTGCGCGCCGCTCGCGCAAACGCTCGAATATATTGTACATTTCGCGGATGCGGGTCGCCCGACCAGTACGCGCCCGCGGCGTATAAGCCCCCAAATAAAGATTTTGTTCGACCGTCAAATCCGGGAACACGAGGCGCCCCTCGGGGACTAAAGCGATCCCTGCCGCTACGCGATCAGCAGCCTCTGACCCACCAAGCTCTTGGCCCCTGTAGAGGATAGAGCCGCTGCGTAACGGCAAAAGGCCAATCAACGTACGCATTAGCGTGCTCTTACCGGCGCCATTCGCGCCGACTAGTGCGGTAATAGTCCCGGCGCGGACCTTAAGTCCCACGCCGTGCAAAACAAGCGCATCGCCGTAGCCGGAAACAATCTCGCTACAATAAAGAAGACACTCGCTCACGACACTGTCGCGCCCAGGTATGCACTTACGGTCTTCGGGTCGCGTACGACGTCTTCCGGAGAGCCCTCAAAGAGCTTTTTGCCGTGGTGCAGCACCACGATGCGTTGGCACAACGCCATTAAGGCGCGAGTTACGTGTTCAATCATTAGGATGGTCAGATTCCCCTGCCGATGAAGCGTTCGAATGAGGTCGATGGCGCCTGTTATCTCTGCAGGCGTCAGTCCCGCCAACACCTCGTCAAGCATAAGAAGCCGGGGCTCCGTGGCTAACCCGCGGGCAATCTCAAGGCGCTTACGACCGGCGAGAGTTAATTGCGATGCCACGTGTTGCGCGCGGTGTGCCAAGCCCATTTGTTCGAGAATTTCACGCGCACGAGCTTCTGCTGCGGCCATCGAACGCTCGCGCCGTCTACCGTACAGAACACCGAGCGTCACGTTTTCCAACACGGTCATGTTGCCAAATGGCCGGACGATCTGAAAAGTTCGAGCAATCCCGCCCCGACTGACTTTTTCGGGACGCAAGCCATCTATTCGGCGGCCGGCAAAGATGATCCTGCCCGCATTCGGTCGTAAATTGCCGGCGATTATGCTGAAGAGCGTTGTCTTTCCAGCACCGTTGGCTCCCATAATTCCTGCAATTTGCCCCTCCTCGACAGAGAAAGAAACATCGTCGAGCGCGACGATACCGCGAAAGCGCCGAATAACGCCGTCAACGTTCAGCAGCGTCATTAAGCACTCCTCGCGAGCAACCGCTGCAGTCCTCCAAATATTCCGTCAGGTACCCAAACCACCACGGCAATTAGCAATAGCCCGACAATGATCATGTAGAGTTGCGGCAGATTAGCCCACAGAAGTTCTTGAAGCAGCACAAGAAAACCCACCCCCAATAAAGGGCCCAAGGGCTTGTCGCTGCCACCAATCACGGCCATGGTGATGATTAAAAGCGAGGTCCTCGGGCTGAAGGAGTCGAGAGGATCGAAATAAGAAGTGCGCATCGTAATCAAGGCACCCACCATGCCGGGAATTATGGCCGACAATGCAAACGCTGTGAGCTTAAACCAGGGCGCGGCTATCCCGATTGTTTCAGCAGCTTCCTCATTCTCCCGGATTGCTCGCAATCCGGCGCCGAATCGCGACCGCCGAATGATAAGAGCCACGCAAAGGCTGGCCCAAGCAAGACTAAGCATCATATAAAAAAGATCATGAAGGTCTGGCGCTCCAAACAAGACCCGACCCGAAACAGAAAGTGCCGCCTCGATATTGACGACAATGAACTTCAGCAATTCGGAAAGCCCAAATGTTAGGATCACAAAATACGGTCCCCGCACGCGCAGACACGGATATCCAACGAGCAGGGCCAAAGTGCCGGCAGCGGCCCCTGCCGCCAACAAAATCAGCCAAACTGGTAGAAGCTGCCAGCTCAGCGCCGCCACGTAAGCCCCAATACCAACAAACGCCACGTGACCAAGAGAGACATAGCCCGCCATGCCCGAAATGAGCAACCATGCTTCTGTCAACGCGATCCAGGTCGATAATGTGAAGCCAATGCCAACGATGTAGTCATTGCTGACGAACGGCAATACCGCCGCCGCAATTGTCGCCAGCGTGACGCCGCCCAAGGGAACGCCTAAGTCGAGTCTCACGTGCGAGCTCTTCCAGGTCCAAACAGACCCTGCGGCCGCAACAAGAGCACTGCGATAAAGACGCCATAGATCATGATCGACCGGTAGCCTGGTCCGGTAAATGCTACGCCGAAGGTTTCGAGAACTCCGAGCAACAACCCTCCAAGCAGGCTGCCTAACACATTACCCAAACCTCCGAGGATGATCACGACGAAAGCGGTGACGGTGAATGGAAAGCCCATGAACGGCGAAATCTGTTCCGTCATGCTAACCAGGACGCCGGCGAGCCCAGCCATACCGAAACCGATGCAGAAGCTGATGAGATTGACCCGCGCAATCGGTATACCGACAATCGCTGCCGCTTCGCGCTGTTGGATGAGCGCCTTTATGGCGAGGCCCAACGTTGAACGCGCAAAAAAAATCACCGATGCGATACAGACGGAGCCCGCAATGATAAGCACCATTATCTTGTTCACCGGCAAACTCGCGCCTCCGAACGAGATTAGCTCCTCCTCGTACCGGTAGCCGCGCAAGTCCGCCGTGAACAGCAAAGCGGTGACGTTCTGCAGGATGACTGAAACGCCGAAGAACACTAGCAACGAGTTGGCTTCGATGCGCTCGACAAAGGCTCGGGACGTCATCGCGCGACGAAAAATAGAGTAGTAGAGAAGAACGCCCAAAGCCGCAGTCAAAACTATAGCGGCTGGAGCCGCTAACAACGGGCTAATCTTCCACAGATTAATTCCCCAATAAGCGACATAGGCGCCGATCATGAGAAATTCGCCATGCGCCACATTTAGCAGTCGCATAGTGCCGTAAATGAGATTGAGGCCGAGCGCGACCAGCGCGTAGATAGAGCCTGCTATCAGAGCGGCGAGCAGCAACTGAAAAGACATGCTGCTCAGCCTAGGTCAGCTGGCGGGGAAATGCAGCATCGAATTCTCGCCACAAATCCCCGCCGCAAATTGCTCCATTACTTCGGGCCGATTAACTGGGCCGTTGCCTCCGACTTCGGCCAGACGATCTCAAACACGCCATTCTGATACTGCAGAAACATCGTAGGTGTACTAACGTTGACGACGCCTTCGAATTTCACTGGGCCATCGATAGTCTGGAATGTATCGCTGGCGATAGTTTGGCGGAGCTTTTCCTTGTCCAAACCTACTTTGCCTACGGCCTGCTCGAGGATCTGACATGCCATGTATGAAAGAACCGTGTCGAGATAGTCTGGCGGTTCGTTGTACTTCGCAACGTATGCATCGTAGAAGGGCTTAGCCTCTGGCCATTTCTTCTGCGATGGGCTCCAGTGTCCCATCGTAACAAGGCCGTTCAGCTGATCGCCGAACATTTTCTGAAAGAAAGCGACGCCGGGCCCCACGAGCATGAACTGCATTTTCGGTTTCAAACCTAATTCGTGGGCTTGTTTTGTATAAAGGACAGAATCTCCCGGCATAGATAACGATAACTCTGCGTCGGGATTTGCTTGCTTCACGGAGCTGATCATGGCGGTCATGTCGCGAATATCGGCCGGATAATCGCTTTCCGATACGACCTCGATCCCATTCGCCTTAAGTCCTTCCAGGAAGTACTTCTTGACCTCAAGCGAAAATGGATACTGGATCGTGGTGAGGGATACGGTCTTGATGCCCTGCTCTTTCAGCATCAACGGAAGTTGCTTGCCCATTTCATCGGGCCACGCTGAAGTCGGGAACCAAATGTAGCCAGGTTTCATCTGACGAAGCGTCACCGAGGCCGCTGTATCGCCAACCATGGGAAACTTGTAGCGCTCAAGCACGGGCGCAATGGCAACGTGGTGCAATGTGCCCCACGGAGCGAGCAGTAGGTCGACCTTATCCTGCGTGATCAACTTCTCATAAATCTTCACCGCCTGGCTTGGATCCGATTGATCGTCGAACATGACGAGCTCTACCGGACGCTTCGTACCGTTGACGTTGAGACCGCCGTTAGCGTTCACCTGGTCGCGCCACATCTCGTAGGCATTCTTTTGCGACGGTGCGGCGGCAGCAAACACCCCCGTCAGGGGAAGCGAGTATCCGATGCGAACAGGATCAGCCGCCTTGGCGGCGCTGGTCAAAGCAAGTCCCAGAACCGCTGCCAGTGTCGCAATTTTCCTCATCTGACTCCCCAGTTTTGACTTGGTGGAAAGCCCAGCGAACCACCTCTTGGCTTTCAGGTCAACGAGTAGTCTCTAGCCAAAATCGGCCGCAGTATGCCGACGGCCCTTCGAGGGTGGCACTAGGAAGATGTCGTTCGCGCCCCATTCGAGCACTTCGCCGTCAATTGTCCCGGTTCCGCGGCCTTAGGGCGGGCGAAATAGTACCGTGGGTCGAGCGATCCAGCTCTCTGCGGAAGCCTTTCGGCAGCATGGTACTAAAGCTTTTCCGAGGATCGAATTGCTCGCCATATCCTCTCAGACGTCAGCGGCAATTGGACGTCGTCAATGCCTAGAGCCGAAAGAGCGTCGAGCGCCGCGTTGACGATCGCCGCAGGTGCGCCAATCGAACCGGCTTCGCCGCAGCCTTTCGCGCCCAGCGGATTGAGCGTGCAGGGCTGACTTTCATCGAGCTCCGATACAATGACGGGCATGTCGCTTGCGCGTGGCAGTGCGTAGTCCAAAAATGAAGCAGAGAGTAGTTGGCCGTTGTCGCTGTCGTAGACGCAACGTTCGCGGAGCGCTTGACCGAGACCTTGGGCGATGCCGCCTTGAATCTGTCCTTCGACAATCAGGGGGTTTATCACCGTACCGACGTCATCGACGCTCCAATAGCCAACGACGTGGACTTCCCCGGTGTCTTGATCGATCTCGACCTCGCAAGCATGAGCGCCATTGCTCCAGGCAAATGCCGAAGGATCGTAAACTGCCGTCTCCTCAAGCCCTAGCTCAAGTTCAGCCGGGTACGCACTCGGGACGTAGGCTACTTGCGCAACCTCACGCAATGTCACGCGACGATCAGTTCCAGCGACGGAAAATACGCCATTGGCGAACGTCATGTCCGCCGCCGAGACCTCAAGAAGGTGCGCGGCGATTCTCTTGCCTTTCTCAACGATCTTGACGGCCGCATTTGCGATTGCGGACCCCCCAACGGCAATCGAACGGGAGCCGAATGTGCCCGTTCCAAGCGGCACTTGATCCGTGTCGCCTTCGATGATGTCAATATTCGACAGGGGAACGCCAAGGCGCGAGGCGATGATTTGCGCAAAGGTCGTCGCGTGACCCTGGCCGTGACTGTGGGTGCCTAGAAGTGCCAGAACGCTGCCATCGGGCAGGACGCGGATGGTAGCCGCCTCGAAGAAGCCAACGCGGGCACCGAGCGCGGTTGCAAACCGTGAGGGCGCTACGCCCGACGACTCAACGTAGCAGGCGAAGCCAAATCCACGCAGTCTCGCCCGGTGCGCGGCGGCTTGCCGGCGTTTGGCAAATCCGTCGTAACCAGCGATCTCTAACAGGCGTGCAAGGACCTTTGGAAAGTTCCCGCAATCGTAGACCGGGCCGATCGGCGTCTTGTACGGCATCGCGTCGGCGGGTATCAGGTTGCGCTGCCGGATCTCTGCACGGTCGAGCCCAAGCTCCTTGGCTGCTTTGTCCGCAAGCCGCTCCAGCACGTAACATGCCTCGGGGCGGCCCGCACCGCGATAAGCGTCCGTCGGCAAAGTGTTAGTGAAAATCCCCGTCGACCGGATCACGATCGCCGGTGTGCGATAAACGCCGGCGAGCAAAGCTGTGTAGATTGCGCTCGGAATGGCCGCTCCAAATGTTGAGACGTAAGCGCCAAGATTAGCGACGGTCTCGACACGCAGCGCGAGAAAATGCCCGTCGTAATCAAGCGCGAGCTCCGCGCTAGTCTGATGATCGCGTCCTTGATTGTCGGACAGGAAGGACTCACTGCGCGTAGCGACCCACTTTAGCGGCCGTCGCAAGCGCCACGCCGCCCAGGCAACAATCGTTTCCTCCGGGTAGTGCTTGCCCTTGTAGCCAAATCCGCCACCAACGTTGGGTGCTACCAGCCGGATCGCCCCTTGCGGCAGTCTTAATTGCTCACTGACGACGCGTCGAATGTGATGCGGCACCTGTGTGGCACAGTATAGAGTAAGTTTCCCACTTGCACTGACGTCGGCGATTACCGCGCGTGGCTCAATCGCGGCGCCGACTAGCCGGTTATTAATTAGATCGAGACGTACGATGCGAGCAGCGCCCGCGAACGCCTTGCTCACGGAGGCTTCGTCCCCCCGTTCGAATCGGAAGCATACATTGCCCGGCGCGCAATCGTGAAGGAGCGGTGCTTTGGTGTCTAACGCAACCTTTGCGTCGATGACCGACGGCAATGGTTCATAATCCACTTGAACGAGCTCCGCGGCATCGCGCGCCTGCTCGGCGTTCTGAGCAATAATCGCGGCCACCGGTTCACCGACGTGACGGACCAATCCGCGTGCTATGGCAAAGCGCGGAGGTTCGGCCATGGGCTGGCCATCGGCCGATTTGATCGTCCAGAGTGGAGCCATTGGACCGACGTCGTCGGCCGCCATGTCGGCGCCGGTGAAAACCGCCGTTATGCCTGGCTGAGCTAACGCCGGCGCGCTGTCGATCCTGAGGATGCGAGCATGCGCATGCGGCGATCGCACCAGCGCGCAATGCAGCTCTCCTGGCAGCGCAATATCAGCAACGAAACGACCATGGCCGCGCAGCAGCTGCGGATCTTCGACGCGGCAAAGCCGAGCGCCGATTCCTTCATGAACCGATGTCGCGCGTGGATTTATTGGTATTCCTCGCGTAAGAGCTCAAGGTGCTCGAACGCTACTTTGTCAGATACTATAAATAGATCGGCATCACCGTTCACGGCGGTATGGCTTGCCCAGCTCCAATGCGGAATCGAAAACACGTCGTGCTGGGACCATTGAAATGTATGCTCGCCGACGGTGGAACGCCCGGCCCCCGAAACGACCAGACAAATCATATTGCACGTCATTCGCTTTGGTCGGGTCGGCTTAGCATCGGAAAGCCGCATGGCGTAGCAATCGAGTGCCGGCATCACCGCGCCCCCGGTTGCCGGATTAGTATAGCGCAAGGTTCGCGACCCATCAGAACCGGCAGGAAGAGTGGCGAGCATGCGCCGCATTGCAACACCTGAATAATGAAACTTGGGAGAGTGGGCCGCCACAGGCTTCATATCGGCGCCGACCATGCCGGATTCGGCCCACAACCTCTCATCACCCTCATCTACCTGCCAGAATTGGTTGGACTTTGGATCTCCGGGCTCAAAGAAATTCGCATCGAGCGTACGGATCAGGGGGATATTCGCGGCGTCGAACCAGATAATGCGATGATCGCTCTCGTTTATATGGCCGTGCCAGCACATCGGCGGCGTCAGTATTAGATCGCCATCGTGCATGTCACAGCGACGGTCATTGACAATCGTGGCCGCCCCCTCCGCGCGAGTAGCGAAGCGGATCGCCGCGAAGGTGTGTCGGTGCGGCCGTGCCCGATCTCCAGGATCAAGGACTGTGAATGCGGCAATAAGGTTCGAGGTGGTGACTGTATCACCGCCGAACGCCGGGTTGACTAAAATGAGCGCCCGACGCTCGACGTCATGGATCGAGACCTCTGATGCTGCCCGCTCGGTGAACGGCTCGATATCGCGCCAGCGCCATATCAGGGGTGGATCCTGAGCTTGCGGCTTGATCGGCGTCAGCGTGCGGAAGCGGTCCCACAACGGATGCAGGTTGGCCGCCTCTAACTGGGCGACGAAATCACTCGGTTTCGCTGCCGCAGTGCTGTGGGCCATGTCCGCCACCGTTAGCTTTTTGGCAGTTTCTGCTCGATGTTGGTCTTGTCAATGATGACGTGCTTGATGAAGACCCGAGGCTCGACTTTCTCGCCCCTCAGGTAAGACGCCAGCACGTCAACACCAAGCTGACCCCATAAAAACGGGTTGAGTTCAACCGTCATGGCAAGCTTGCCGTCCTTGATGGCGTGTAGCGCCGGGGGGACGCCATTCATTCCGGTTACAATCGTTTTGTCCGCGCGACCCGCTGCGATTACCGCCTGCGAGGCGCCAAGTGCAACGTCGTCATTCGCACAGTATATTGCCTTGAGGTCAGGGTTCGCGGCTAGCGCATCTTCGGCCTGTTTCACGCCGCGCTCGCGGGTCAGCGGGCCATCGGCTCGGAAAGCGATCTCAATCTTTGGATATTTGGCCATCACTTCGGTATAGCCTTCGGCGAGATTGCGAAATGTCGGCGCGCCACTCGGGCCGAGCAGCATGGCAACTTTCCCTTCGCCGCCGATTGTCTTCGCAGTCCATTCGGCAATATCGCGGCCAATCTGCTTCTCGTCCATCGCCACGTGCAATGTCTGGTTAGGCGAAGACGAACCGCGCGCTATCGATACGATAGGGATGTTAGCGGCCTTAGCGGCATCGTAGGCCGCGTTCACACCGACAGCGTCAATTGGCGAGATCAGAATACCCTTAACGCCGCGCGCGATGAGGTCCTGAACGCCGTTGATCTGTTTGACCTTGTCTTCGTTAGCCGAGACGGTAGCCACGTTCCAGCCAAGCTCGTCGGCACGGGCGCGGATGCCCTTCAGCATAACGATGTAAAACGGATTATCGTCTTGAGCGAGCGAGACGCCAATCGTAATTTTGTCTTGTGCCAAGGAAGGTGCAGAGCTCGGACCGGAGACCGCCGCCACCATGCCTAGCACCAACGTCGCGAGCCGAAATCTGAACATGAGCCGTCTCCTCGTCATTGCCGGTAGCGTAGCCGATCCGTCGCTGCCGCCGCAATAATAACAACGCCAATTGCAACCCGCTGCCAATATGAATCGACATTGAGAAGATTAAGGCCATTACCAAGTACAACCATAATAAAGACGCCAATTATGCTTTTATAGAGAGTACCTTCGCCACCGTGGAGGCTTGCGCCGCCAAGAATGACTGCAGCGATTGCGGTCAGTTCGTAAAACTCGCCGGCTGTCGGCTGACCGGACTGCAAACGGGCGGTCAGCATGACCCCGGCAAGGCCAGCCAGCGCTCCGCACCAAACATAAGTCGAGGCAATGATGCGCTCGACCGGTACCCCGGAAAGATAAGCTGCTTCCCGGTTGCCGCCGGTGGCATAAACGCGCCGGCCATAGGGCGTGGCGCGCAACACCCACGACAACGCGACCAGCAGTATGGCAGGCACCCATACCAGATAGTGGATTCCTAACAGACGCGCCGAGCCAAAAGCGATAAATGCGGCTGGCAGACGATCGTCGCCCGCGGGGGCGCCGCCAGTGATGAGGTAAACGAGTCCCCGAACCAGCACCATGGTACCGAGCGTGGTGATGAAGGGGTTTACCCCGAGCTTGGCGATGATCACGCCGTTTACGAAACCGATGGCGGTACCCGCCACAACGCCAGCAAGGACGCCGGCGACCAACCCGAACTCCACCATTGTCAGTGCCGCAATGCAGCCGGCTAGTGCTACGGTCGAACCGACCGACAAATCGAAGCCGCCGCAGATAATCACGAAAGTCATGCCGATAGCGATGACGGCCATGATCGACGATTGGACGAGAATATTGGTAAGGTTGAGCGGCGATAGGAAGCGATGCGTCAACAACGCCGTGCCAATGCAAAGCACTAACAGCGTTAGGAGGGGCGCGTGGCCGACCAGATTAAAGCGGTGCACCGACGGCGGCATTTCATCCGCCCATCGCGCTGTGGAGGCGCTTCTCGCTAAACCCTTCAGAGCGCTTTAGACGGTCGGTGATGCGCCCCTGATGAAACGCCAAGATGCTGTCGCAGATTAAGGTAAGTTCGTCGAGATCGCTGGAGCGCACAAGCACGGCGCCTTCGCGTTTGGCAAAGTCGCGGATCAAAGCATGAATTTGCGCTTTGGCAGCAACGTCAATACCCTGTGTCGGTTCATTAAGTAAAAGCACGCCGACTCGTCGTGCGAGCCATTTGGCAATGATGACCTTCTGCTGATTTCCGCCGGATAAGGCGGCCGCCCGAAGGTCTGGTTGACGCGGCCTGATATCGAGCAATTCCATCAATTGTTCGACTATCTGATCACCTCTAGCCCTATCGATACGGCCACCGCGTGTAAGAAGATCAAGACTTGGAAGTAGGATGTTATCGCGCACAGAAAGATTCATTATAAGACCGAGCCGGCGGTCGTCGGGTACAAAGCCGATCCCAAGGCGCACGGCCGCGGTCGGGTTGACGATCTGCTCTGTCGCACCGCGACAGCGCATTGCGATTTTTTCACTCCCAATACCAAAAATGCGGCGCAGCACGTTTCCGGCTCCGCTACCGAGCAGTCCCGCCAGACCGGTCACTTCGTTTGCGTGCAGGCAGATCGCATCAGGCCGGTCGACGGCATCTTCAAGTACCACAGCGCCAGGAGTCGACTGTACGGCCTCGATTTGAGTGACCGTGCGGCCGGTCATGGCCTCGACAAGGTCAGCGACCTTGAATTCGCCACGCTGACGCATTGCGGCGACGCGGCCGTCCCGCAGTACGGTAGCGCGATCGGCAAGTGAGACTACCTCATCGAGCCGGTGCGTAACGTAGATGATGGCGGTCCCTTCACTTTTCATACGCGCGAGCACGGCGAACAGCCGCTCGATCTCGCGGCTCTCCAGCGCAGCTGTTGGTTCATCGAGAATGAGGACGCGGCAGCGCCGGCGGAGCGCCTTAGCGATAGCGACAAGCTGGCGTTCGGCAAAGCTCATGCGCGTGATCCGAGCATCAGGATTGGGGAAGAATTCAAGCCGAGCAAGCTGCTCTCGCGTTTCGCGCCGCATTCGCACGCGATCAATCACTTTGATGCCGAGCGTGCGCTTCAATGGGGGTTCACCGAGCGTGAGATTTTCGGCGATGGAGAGAGCCGGGACGAGTTTAGGCTCCTGGGGAATTGTGATTATGCCAGCCGCAATAGCGTCGCGAGGGCCGTAGAATTTGCAAACCTCGCCATCAACGGTGACCTTGCCTTCGTCAGGCTGATGCACACCGGATAGAATGCGAACTAGTGTCGATTTGCCGGCACCATTCTCACCGACTAAGGCATGCAGTTCACCCGGTACCGCTTCGAAATCCACCCCAGCGAGCGCTCGTGTTGCACCGAAATGTTTCGAAACACCGCGCACGCTAGCGGCCGACGACGTCATGCCTCAGCATCCCGATACGTATGCGCGCGCGACGGCGCATCGCCCGTGTTTTAGCCCGATAGTCTAAGACGAGTGGCATTCGATATTCAATCTGGTTCCTGAAGAAAAACGAACCTCGTTCGCTGTTGACAAGTCCCACTATGGCATGGGTGTTGTCAGGATACCGAAGCTAAACCGATGGGCTGGCTATGCGCATAGAGGATCGTTTTGTTGTCGCTGCCCCGCGCGAGCGGGTCTGGTTAGCCATCAAGGATCCCAGCATCGTGGCGCCATGCATTCCCGGATGCCAAAGCGTCGCAGTTGTCAGCCCCACACTCTATAAAGCCAAGATCCGCGTGCAGGTTGGGCCCATCAAGGCCGAGTTCAATGTCGATGTTGAAATCGTATCGGAAACACCGCCGGAAAAGATCCTTTCACGTACCAGGGGCGAAGAAGGCAGCCGTGCGAGCTCCCTGGCGGCGGAGAACACGCTGCGGCTAATTGCGCTCGGCGATAACGAAACAGAGGTCTTCTACACCTCCGAAGCGGCGGTAGTAGGACGGCTTGGAAAATTCGGCCTTGGAGTAATGAAAAAGAAGGCGGAAAGCTTGGGCCGCGATTTTGCGGCAGCTTTCAAGCGGCGGGTCGAGCAGGCGACTTGATGCTGACAATTGTCGGCCGAAACGTCCAACGTCTCAGGCGAAAGTCGTCGGTCCCTCATCACTGATCAGACAGCATCTTATCGCAGCTGCCCTAGTGTTTATGGACCTCCTGTTCTTGGGCCACCTTGTGCTTTTTCCAACGGGCGCTCAGTCTTTTGCGCCATTGCCTCGGTCGGCCGCGCGCTGGTCGGCCTTTGTCCGGATCTCGTCGACTGCTCACGCGCTTGATCCTCGGATCGATTTGCGCCGGTCAGAAACCTCCAGCACGACCGCCATTGCAGTGTCTCCGGCTGCACACCCGGTGAACAACCCCCAACCGCCGCCGCGCAGCGCCAGTTCTTCAATCAGTTCGATAACACCGCGCGTGCCCATCGGGGCCTGCGGATGTCCCCATACCAGCGAACAACCGAAATTGTTCATCTTCTCCAGAGCAACACCGGTCTGACGTGAGAACAGCACATCGTTAAGAGCGAACGGGCTGTGAGTCTTGACCGCATCCATGCGATCGATCGTCATGCCGGCAGCTTTGAGAGCACGCTGCGCGGCCGGAATAGGCGCCTCGGGCATGTGGGCCAGATCCGCGCGCGCGCTGCCGAATCCGCGCGGCCGCACGCGGATATTGCGATCGCGGCTTATTTCAGCAGCACGCTCGGCGGACCCGACGATGATTGCCGCGTTGCCATCGGCCGGATGGGTCTGCGCGCCGTAAGTCACGGTGCCGCCGTCGCGTACCGGTTTGAGGGCTGCGAGGCCTTCGGCCGTCGAGAACCGAATTCCGTCATCTGATTGAATTTGATTGACAGTTTTCTTGAAGGAAGGGTCGGGCACTTCGTATGGCAGACTCATGTAGCGCTTCTGAAATGCGCAGCCATCTGTGAGCGCCTCGCGGTATTGCTGTTCCCGCAGTAGGACGACCTCGTGCTGTTGCGCGGTTGTGATCTGATGTTTGGCGGCGACATTCTCCGCGGTGTGCAGCATCGAATTCTGTCCAAGTGGATCGCAGTTAAAGTTGTCTATGACCCAATCCTCATGCGCGCCAGTACCGCCGGGGCCCCTCGGATTCGGGTAGTAAAGGTGTGGTCCGTTCGAAGTACGATCGCAGGTCAGCACTAGCGACGTGTCGCATACTCCCGCTTCTATTTCCTGCACCGCGGCAAGAAGTGTACGTACGCCAGTCGCGCAAGCCTGCATGATCGTGGGACCAGCGACGCGAGGCAGTCCCGCTAGGCCGGCGACCCACGGCATCCCGTAAAATGAATGCGATTGCGGAACGCTAAAACCGAGCACGCCGTGCTCAATCGCCTCTGCCGGTATGCGGCGTCGCGCAAGCTCCTTACGGGCCGTATGGGCCGCAAACTCTAGCGAATGCAGGTTGGCAAAGACGCCCTGCCATCTGGCAAACGGTGTGCTCCAGTAGGCGCCATATGGTATTTCGGCTGTATACGACATGCTGGTTGCTGTTTGATCGCCGCTAGGCTTGAACCGGTGCAGATAGTCTCTCGCGAAGTGCGAGCTTGTCGATCTTACCTACCGCAGTGCGCGGCAAAGTATCGACCAGATAAATTTGCGACGGTATTTTATAGGGGGCGAGATTTTTCTTGCAGTATTCGATCAATTCGTTGGAACTGATCTGAGCCCCGTCCTTAAGCACCACGAAGGCGCGGACGGTTTCACCGTAATAGTGATCAGGTGCGCCAGTGGTCGCCGCTTCCTTGACCGCCGGGTGGGTGAACAAAACTTCATCAACCTCCCGCGGATAGACGTTGTAGCCGCCGACTATCACCATGTCCTTTTTGCGATCACGGATATAAAGATATCCCTCGGCGTCGAGTTCTCCGATGTCGCCGGTATACAGCCAGCCGTCGCGAAGCGCTGCGGCGGTCTCCGTTGGCCGGTTGCGGTATCCGCACATAATCTGCGGGCCACGCGCGCGGATCTCGCCGATTTCACCAACGCCTAACACTGTCGTGCCGGTCTCAACATCAACGATCTCGATGAGTGTTTGAGGCAATGGCGGGCCGACCGAGCCGACCTTTAGCGGGCCGCCCTCCCGTACGTAGGTGAGCACTGGCCCTGCTTCGGTTTGGCCATAACCTTCGAGAATAGTGGTGCCTGTTTCTGCAGACCACTGACGCAACGTCTCTTCAGCAAGCGGAGCGGATCCGGAATAGGCGCATCGCAAAGATGAAAAATTAGTCGCGGCAAACTTCTCGTGGCTGAGCAAACCTATGAACACCGTCGGCCCGGCCGGCAATCGGGTGATCTTCTGCGTGGCGACCAGGTCGAGGACGATCTCCGGCCGATAACGCGGCATGATCACGAGGCGGCCGCCGCAATAGGCGCAAAGATGCAGGCACATAGCGACCGCGAAAACGTGAAACAGCGGCATGACGCACAATACGCTCTCGTCGCCTGGCCGGGTCGGTAGGGCTGCCTCCCGCTGGCTGATATTCACCGCCATCTGTCGATGATTGATATTGACGCCTTTTGGTCGCCCCGTAGTGCCACCCGTGTACTGCAGTGTCGCCAAATCATCCGGAGCGGGCCAAGGCTGCGGCAGTCGCTGACCGGCTTCGTGCCGCCAAACGTCGAGTCTGCGCCCTGTTTCGCCGCCGATCCGCACCGTGTGATTGATGCCGAGTGCAGCAGCCAGCGGTTCTACTTTGCCCGCGACTTCGGCATCGTAGACGATCGCAACCGGGTCCGCGTCCCTCAGGATGTAGCTGAGCTCACGCTCAGTGTAAGAAGGGTTGATCGGCACCGCCTGCGCGCCAGCGGCATGGGCGCCAAACATCGCGATCGGCAGGTCGAGCGAGTTCGCGCATACCAGAGCGACCCGCGACCCGCGCGCGCCATTGCGGACCAGTTCGCCGGCAAAACCGGAGACGCAGCGCAAATATTCCGCATAGGAGAGGCTGTGCGAGCCGAAAACCAGAGCGATAGTGTCGGAGAATCGCGCACTGCTGTCAGCGAGCAAATGAACCACGGTAGGAAATACCCGGGGCAAGGACTCGGCCGACGACGCGCTCATCCGGCAATCCTCGCCTTCCCATTCGGCCCCATCCGATCCGCCAAAAGTCTGCTCCGCTTCATCGGACCACGGTTTCTCTCAATGCCAGAGCTGTTGAGTAGTATGTCGGCAAAAAAGGTAATCTGCCTGCTCGGACATACTGCGCCGCCCTTGAGATGGAAATTCAGCGCATAACCATCGAACGCCATTAAGAGGATATTGGCAAGCGCGCGCGAGTTGACGTGGTCCAAACCGTGCGGGCAACCATCCAATAGTCTCGCAACCCGTTCCTCGATCGCTAGCCGCAGCCTCGGGCTATAGCCCTCGCGCACCGAGGTCGTGGCAATGGCCTGCATCATGTTGTTGGCAAAACCGTTGTCTGCGGAGGGAATATCGCGCCAGATCGCAACGAGGATTTTGCGCAGCCGTTGTCGCGGATTGCGGATGTGCAACAACGAGCGCTCCAGGTCGTCAACTTGCTTGATCAGCCAAGGCTCGTACACGGAAAACAAAATTTCGAGTTTGGAACGGAAATAAACGTAGACGTTGGCCGGAGCCACACCTGCGGATCGAGCAATGTCGGTGATGTTGGTCGCCGAGTAGCCGCGTTTCGAAAACAATTTGTACGCGGTGTCGAGGATCGCCTGCTTGATCTCCACTTTCTTTATCTGTGCCACTGACTTTTTTCCTTTCGACCGCTAGTCATAAACGTCCCTCGCGCGCAATGATTTGTTGACAAGTATAACCGAATACTATTCGCTAATCGATCGCGTGGCGAAGACGTTCGCTACTGCATTTGTTATCGCGATGCCGCTCGGCCGAGGGTAGCCGATGATACTGGCAGGCGCGCGGGATTGTTTTCATGGCGTCCATTGGCATAGCCAGCAGCCCGGCTCTGTTCCGCCCACGGACCCTCACCGAAGCGCTTGAGCTGCTTGCAACGATCCCCGGCGCCAGGCCTCTCTCGGGCGGCGCGTCGCTTGTGGCAATGATGAACGCTGGGCTGATTGCGCCCACTACACTGGTAAGTTTGACGCGAGTCGCGGAACTTTCCGGCCTCCATGTATCACCGGAAGGAACCATCTCGATCGGCGCAGCCACTCGGCACAACGCAATAGCTACCGATGGTCGGCTTAGTGGTACTACCTCAGTGCTTTCACGGGCAGCCGCGCAAATCGCGGGAGAGGCCGTGCGCAACATGGGCACCATCGGCGGTGCGATCGCGCACGCTGATCCCGGCCTTGATTTTCCTCCGGCTCTTTACGTCACTGATGCAATGGTTGGGATCGCTTCAAATTCCGGACGCCGATACGTATCCATCCGCGAGTTTTTCGTCGATTGGTATACGACTGTCCTTCGTCCCGGCGAAATTGTCGTGGTACTCGAAATCCCTAAGCCTAAGCCTGGTGTAGCACTTTATTTGAAGCATGCACGCGTGGCCGGTGATTTCGCAATTGCATCAGTGGCTCTTTCCCTGACGCGCCAAGGCGAGGTCCGCGTTGCAATCGGCGGCTGTGGCCCCGCGCCACTGGCATCGCCTGAAGCCGATCGGATTTTGTCTTCAGACATGTCGGTAACATCGGTTAGGCGCGCCGCCGAAGTCTTGGCGGAACTCGCGAATCCCGTGGATGACGTCCGCGGTACCGCCGACTACCGCAAGCTCCTAATCCCACGCATGCTCACCCGCGCGCTCCAAAATGGCGTGGCTGCGGCCAGGGTCGCGGCATGAACCAACGGAGCGTCGTAACCCTTACCATCAATGGTGCCGTGGTAGAGGCGAGGGCCGCTGCGTCTCAGACTTTGCTTACCGTTATTCGCGATCAATTGCTGCTCACGAGCGCCAAGCGCGGCTGCAATCAAGGAGCTTGCGGCGCTTGTACGGTGCTCGCCGATGGTCGGGCCGTGCGTTCGTGCTTGTCTCTCGCTCTCGATTGCGATGACAAGCGGATCGATACGATCGAGGGCCTTGGTGAGGACCCAACCATGCAGACGTTGCAGCGCGCGTTTATTTCAGGCGGCGCATTCCAGTGTGGCTTCTGCACGCCCGGCATGCTGTTGGCGGCATTTGCGTTGCTGACGAACAATCCGCGTCCCTCGGAAGCAGATGTTCGCTACGCGCTCTCCGGAAATCTGTGCCGCTGCACCGGATATAAGAAAATCGTCGAAGCCGTCCTTGGCGCCGCACGCGCTTTGCCGCGACAGGTCACACCATGAGCAAGCACGGTGATTTCGGGATAGGCAAATCTGCGGTGCAAATCGAGGCGCAGGAGAAGGTTTCTGGGGCGGCACAGTACATTGCCGACCTCTACCGGCCAAACATGCTTTTTGGTGCCGTGCTGCAGAGCCCGCATGCCCATGCGCGCATTCTGAACTACGACGTGTCGAGTGCGCTGTCGATGCCTGGCGTACGCGCGATCGTGACCGGCGACGATCTGCAAGAGCACTGGCGCATAGGCGCCTTCATTAAGGACGAGCATGCGCTTGCCAAAGGCAAAGTTCGCTATGTGGGAGAGGCCGTTGCTGCAGTTGCCGCTGAAAGCGAAGCCAAAGCTCGTGCTGCCGCGGCCGCGATCGAAGTTAGATATGAGGAATTGCCGGCAGTGCTATCGCCAGAGACGGCGCTTGCATCCGATGCTGCCGTCATTCACGAAAAAGCATCCGAGTACATCAAGGTATTCGATACCGGAACGAGCGGCAATCTTTGCTCGCGTACGAGCTTCCGCGAAGGTAACGTCGATCAGGGTTGGCGCGACAGCGATCTGATCTTCGAGGCCCGTTATGAAACGCAGCCGCAGGCGCATGTCTCGCTCGAACCCTGCGGTGCGCTCGCCGAAATGGATGCAAACGGTCGGGTCTCGCTCTGGTCGGCCAACCAATCGGTATTCCGGGTCCAGGCGAACGTTTGCGAGTCCCTCGGCATGCCTATGGCGCGTCTGCGCTGCCTAACCCCACGTATTGGCGCCGGTTTTGGCAACAAGATGGAGCCGCACGTCCAGCCCATTGCAGTACTGCTGGCAATGAAAGCGAAGCGGCCGGTAAAACTGATTCTTTCGCGCGAACAAGATTTCGAAATGGTTCGCGCACGCCATCCATTCCAAATCCGCTTCAAGACCGGGGTGAAACGTGACGGCACGCTTGTCGCGCGAGAGGTCGAGGTTCTGGTTGACGGCGGAGCCTTTGCCGACGACAGCCCCGGTGTGCTCGGCTACGCCTTGTTGATGAGCTGCGGTCCCTATCGGATCCGACACGCCTATTGTCACGGACGACTTGCGTACACCAACAAGATGCGCTTCGGCGCGTTCCGCGGCTTTGGGGTACCGCAGGTGACGTTCGCCGGCGAGACTCAAATCGATGAGATCGCGGACGCCCTGGGGCTTGATCCGATCGAGTTTCGTTTGAAAAATCTCAAGCGCGAAGGGGATAGCTGGCTCGGCGGCCAGCCGATCGACTCCAACGGATTGGCGGAGTGCCTAGACAGGGTGCGCAAGGCTTCCGGCTGGACTGGAAAGCGTCGCTTGCCGAACGGCGAAAACAGCCGGCGCGCTCTTGGCGTTTCGTGCAGCGCCCACATCAGTGGTCTTCTCTCAACTGGTGCCATTATCCGCTTGCTCGAAGACGGCACGGTTTTACTCAATACCGGATCGGTCGACATCGGTCAGGGCTCAAACACAGTACTGAGCCAGATTTGCGCCGAGGCTTTGCGGATACCGCTAGACCGGGTGAGCATCGCCAGTCCCGATACTGATGGCTCGCCTTACAATTGGGGTACGACAGCGAGCCGCGTGACCTACATGACCGGCACGTCAGTGCTTCGCGCCGCAGCCGAGGTTGAGCAGAAGATCAAAGATCATGCTGCGGAAATTTTGGAATGTGCTCCCGCTGATCTGGAATTGATTCCAGGCGGTCTCGTTGCCGTGAAAGGTATTTCCCACCGCAATATCAGCTTCGCCGCCGTTTCGGGCCGAGCGCATTGGGCGGCGGGAGGTCCAATCATCGGCAGCCACAGCTGGGTGTTTGACCAGAAGACCATTGATCCTAAACGTGCAAGTGTCATCGGCCTGCCGTTTCCGCAGATCGGCGGCTTCGTTTTCAACGCTATCGTGGCGGACGTGGAGATCGATGAGTCCACTGGCAAGTGCCGGGTTAACCGAGCTTGGTCAGCTTGCGACGTGGGGCGTGCCATAAATCCGCAGATGGTTGAGGGCCAGATCGAGGGTGCATTCGTCCAGGGTCTGGGATTCGCGTTGTTCGAGGAATTAGTCTGGAACGGCGCACAAATCGCTAATCCGTCGCTGATGGATTATAAGATTCCCACCTTTGTTGAGGCGCCCTCCGAGCTTCACGCTATTATCGTGGAATCAAAAGATCCACGTGGCCCTTATGGAGCAAAGAGCGTCGGCGAGATTGGGATCAACGGCGTCGCCGCGGCGATTACGAATGCGGTCAACACCGCACTCGACGTCCGCCTGCGGCGCTTACCGTTGACGCCGCAGCGCGTGTTGACGGTGATATTGGAACGCGAGCTGACGGCCGAGGCGGCTCGCGCGCAGTGAGCAGACCTCAACAAACTAGGCTAATTGACAGCTTCTCAACACCGAATACAGTTCGGTAATGGCAGTAAAGCGGAAACTGCCAAATGGCAAAACGAGCAAAACGGTCCGAGTATGAGCGGCAAGCGCGTCTGGGTCGTCGGCACCGATATAGGTGGCACATTCACCGATGTGATCGGCGTCAATCTCGAAACCGGAGAGCAGCGGATCGGTAAAGTTCCATCGACGCCGCCGACATTCTTCGATGGGGTTATCAACGGATTGGCGCGCGCCGGTTTGCGCGGAGAGGAGACCCTCTCATTCCGTCACGGCGCGACCGTCTCCACCAACGCGATTCTTGAGCGCAAGGGCGTCAAAACCGCGCTGATTACCACTGAGGGCTTTCGAGATGTCCTGGGCGGCGGCCGCGCCGAGCGGATTTCCGCCTTCGAGCTTGATTGGGATCCGCCGGAACTAATCGTGCCGCGTCGGAATGTGCTGGTGGTGCGTGAGCGCGTCAGTCCGTACGGCGAGATCGTCACGCCACTCGAGGAAGCCGACGTGCAGCGCGCAGCACGAATCATTAGGAAACGCGGCATCGAATCGGTCGCCATCGTTTACATCGATTCCTTCATGAATCCGGTGCACGAACTGCGCACCCGCGAAATCCTTCGCCGGGAACTGCTGGACATCGACATAACGCTTTCGCACGAAGTTCTGCCCCAGATGCTGGAATTCGAGCGAACCTGTACGACGGTGCTCAACGCATACGTTTCTCCCATCCTCAAGAACTATTTGAAGGGACTAGCGGACCGACTGATGGCCGACTGGGGCTACGACGGCGCTATCCTGGTGACCACATCTGGCGGCGGCGTCATCGGTATGGAAGAAGCGCTGAAGCTCCCGGCGCGCACATTTCACTCCTCGCCCGTATCCGGCGCCGTGGGGCTTGCCGGATATATCGGCTCACTCGCGGGGTTTGAAAACGTCATCGCTTTCGAAACCGGCGGAACAACAAATAACGTATCGATCATTTACCGCGGCAAGCCGGCCATTACGCACGAGTGGAAGATTCTCTGGAACGTGCCCTGTTGTTTGCCCTCAGTGGACACTGTTTATATCGGTGCCGGCGGCGGTTCGATTGGCTGGGTGGACAAGGGCGGCATTCTAAATGTCGGACCGCAGAGCATGGGAGCAGTACCGGGCCCGGCCTGCTATGGCACGGGCGGCACGGAGCCGACCAACACCGACACGCAAATTGTTCTTGGCCGGATCGATCCGAACTATTACCTGGGCGGCGAGATGCAGGTTGACGCCAAGCTGTCGCGGCAGGCGCTTGATGACAAGATCGGTCATCATTACGCCTGGGACGCCGAGACTTCGGCGGCTAACATGTATATGGTCGCCATGACTAATTTGATGATGGCGATGCGGCTGCAGACAGTTAGCAGGGGCTGGGACCCGCGCGATTTCGCCATCGTTCCTTATGGCGGCGGCGGTGCCATGTATGCTTGCGACCTCGCCCGCGAGATAGGCGTCTCGACCGTTATCGTGCCGCCGTTGCCGGGGTATGCCTCCGCATTCGGTGCTATCCGGGTCGACGTCAAACACGAGTTCACAGAACCACTCCATAAGATCGAGGCAGAGCTCGATTACGACAAGCTCAATATCGCATTCGCCGATTTGGTGAAGAAAGCGAAAGAAACGTTGCTGCGTGAAGGAATGCGCGCCGACCAGATCGAGATTGAGCGGTATGTTGACGTCAAGTATTTCAGCCAATCGCGCTTCTTCACGGTCTTGATCAAGGATGAGCGCATCTCTAACCTTGACGGTATCACCCGCGATTTCATGGCGGCGATGCACGCGGCTTATGGCTACACGCTGCCGCCGGGCTACGCGCCGGTCGAACTCGTCAATCTACGCGTCATTGCAATCGGACAGATTCCCAAGCCGCACCTTCCGGAGATAAAACGTCGCTCATCGCTGACCGAAGCGCACAAGGGACGGCGCAACGTGTGGTTCCGCGGTTCCGGCTTTGTTGAAACGTCGATTTACGAACGGGGCAAGCTGCCGGTAGGTGTGCCGTTTGAGGGACCGGCAATCGTCGAGCAACCTGACACCACAACGGTGATGCCGCCCGGCACCCTTTGCACGCCCGACAAATACGGCAACCTGATCATAAAGGTAGAACGGTAGGAAGAAGATGCAAAACGCATTCACGACCGCCCAACAATCTGACGCAGCATCTGGCATCAAGGAAAAGCTAACCCATGTCAGCGAAATCGGCATGGACTTGATCACCTTCGAAGTCATGCGAAACGCCTTCGTCGCGGCTTGCTATGAGGCCTCGACCACGATCGAACGGGTGGCCTATCATCCGGTGGTCGGCATGGGGCGTGACCGCTCGAATGCTCTGCTGACCAAAGACGGCCGCCTTGTTGCGCACGGCCACACCGATGCGGCGGCCCACTACGCCTCGTTCGGTCCCTCAGTGGTCGAGCTTCTCAAGGACCGTCCGGTCGAGTCTATGCTGCGCGGCGATACATTCTTGTTTTCCGATCCCTATCGCACCGGATCGCATGTCAACGACACGCGCTTAATCCGTCCGATCTTTTACGACGATCGAGTCGTGGCATTCGCCTGCACTGTCATCCATTGGGCCGATATGGGCGGCCCAATGCCGGGGACCTTCAATCCTGAAGCGACTACTTGCTATGCCGAAGGCATCCGCATCCCACCCATCCGGCTATTCAAAGGGGATGTGTTAGACGAGGAATTGTTCAGCTTGATAGCGATCAATATTCGTGGCGCGGTCGAACGGCGCGCCGATCTTCAAGCTCAGTTCGAGGCCGCTAAATTAATCGATCGGCGCGTGCGCGAGCTTTGCGAGCGCTACGGCGTCGATACCTTGTTCAGGGCCTTCGAGGAGCAGTTTAATTATTCCGAACGGGTGATGCTGGCAGAGCTTGAGCAACTGCCGGATGGGACCTGGGAATTCGAGGATTTCGGCGATCAGGACGTCATGACGTCGGGCAAGCCGCCGATCCGCGTGCATTGCTCCATGATCAAACGCGGAACCAAACTGACGTTCGACTGGACCAAGTGCGGACCGCAGCCGCGGGGTTCATGGGGCTGCAGTTATGCCACATTGACGGGTGGCAACTATCTCGGCTTCATGATCTGCTTTCCGCAGTTGTTTCCGCTCAATCATGGCATCATTCGCAATCTAGAAATCATTTCCAAGAAGGGAACCTGCGTCGATGTGGTTGAGCCTGCTCCAACAACAGGATACGCGTCCGGCGCGTTTGACAAGGTAGAAGCGGTGACGATCGCTTGCCTCGCTGGCCCGATGAGCCGCGTGCAGCCTTGGCGCGTCTATCCGGCTGCCGTCAGCCTGACCAATCTCTGCATGGGCGGCTACAATCCCCGCACCAAAAAGTCGTTCGTGCAATACACCTATGCGGTCGGCGGCGAGAATGCGCGGACTTTTAAAGATGGCAAATCGCTGATCTTCATGCGCTTCTGCAATGCGCGTACGATTCCGCAGGAGCTCGAGGAGCGTTGGTTTCCTGTGCTTTATACCCGCTACGAAGCACGCACCGATTCGTGCGGCCACGGTATGCACCGTGGTGGTTTCGCCCTAGTGCGCGAAATGACTGTGCTCAGCGACGTGACCATGACGATACACGGCGATCGAGAGAAATTCACACCGTTCGGCATGGCCGGGGGCCTAAACGGTGGCGGTTGTAATTTGATCATCAACAAGAACACTGACCGCGAGTTCAATGCCGGCATGTATGCGACGGGCGTTGAGCTTAAGAAGGGCGACAAGATCTTTTACGCTTCCTCCGGTGGCGGTGGATTTGGTAACCCGCTTGAGCGCGACCCCCGATTAGTGCTCGAGGTCGTTATGGACGAATGGCTGACGGTCGAGGCCGCTAGGGAATACTATGGGGTCGCAATTGAGATTGCCGATTCGGAAGCTCTCGACTATCGAATCGATGAAAAGATGACCGCGGAGCTTCGGGTTAAGCTCCGTCAGAAAGGCTTTGTGGAAGGCCTCGGGTCGCATCAGCTGCATCCCAAGACTCGGGACCTCAGGCTGGAATGGATACCAACTGAAGAAGAGGTGCAGCCGCATATCACGGTGTCTCGCCCGCCAGGTTGGTAGGCGAGATTAGGTCGTGCGGCACACACATGGCTCAGCAGTAAGACCAGCAGTACCGCGGCGCCCGGTGTCCGCTGCTGAAGAGGCGCAACGTTCAGCTCGCAAGCCCCAATCGCAAGTTTGCCACCATGCGATTAAGCTCTGCCTCGTAGCCAATTCTTTGAGAATTCCCAAACTTTTTGGCGACGTAAATCGCGCAGCAGCGGCTACCCCGGCGCTGCAAATATTATTCCAATGGAGGAGCTAAGCGCTGATGTTACGCGTGACTGCCGGTTCGCTAACGTCATTACTCTTACCGCCTGAATGCGTGACACTTGGCAGGCGTTTCGGTATTAGTAAAGCCGCAGCGCGGTCATGCCCCCGGTACGGATCCGGGCGGTAGAAAATCAACCTCGCAAATCTTTGAACGACGAACTACTTCTTCCGGATCCGTTAGATTATGGAGCTGATCGAACAATTCGCGTAGGCGCCGCGCCGGCGAAACGGAAAATAATGCCCGCGCCGGTTTTTCCTGCCTGTTGTAGTAGCCGTGCGGCAGACCCCTCGGCATGCGTACGAGATCTCCCGGTTTGGCCTGCGTCCATGCTCCATCAAGATAGAGATCGAATACGCCCTCGAGCATGTAAATGAACTCGTCCTGAGTTGGATGAATGTGGGGAGGCACAAAAGTGCCCGGTGGGTCGAGCGTTTCAAAAATGAAACAAGCGTCGCACTCGGCTTTAAGCCAATATGTGTGACCGAGAATGCTCCAAACTACTTCTTGCGCCTGGCCAGCCGTTCCGGAGCGAGCCGGTGTAATTCCTTTCGGTAGGACCAAACCCATGCTGCCGACTCGTTCACTCATTTTAGATCTCCCCTGCATCCAGCGATATCAGCCCAATCGCGACGGGTTTCCGCTTTTAGTCCTTGGACCTATTCCGGCGCTGGGAATACTGTTAGCCATTCGTCTAGGCATCGTCTTCGCACTGTTCACAACAATACGCTACAATAAGTTTATGCGCGGCAGCTACCTCTTTTCTCGCCCTAGTGAAGTACGCGGCTGAAAGCCACTGGCTCCGCCCCACAAGCAACTGATAGAGATAGGCGGTCGCCCGAGGAATGGGACGCTGCCATGCAAAAGTTGATAGCTTACTACTTCGCGGCCAATGACATGGATGGCCAGCGCAAGTCCATTCTTAAGTTTGCGGAAGAAGCACGATATCAGCTGATCGATGAATTTACAGAAGACGCGAATAGAGGGAAAGCAGAACTTAATAAAGCGCTCGCGACTTGCAACCTTGATAAAGCAACATTGGCCGTCGCTGCGCTCGATCTTTCACCGAAGAAGCTGATGTCAATCATATCTATTCTTTGCGCCGGTGGTATTGTAGTTACGAATCGGGGCGTCGGATGGACCATTCGGCCCTTTGCGCAACTGCTGACTTAAGTGCACGCTCTCTAGTGCATGCTCTTTGCATCAGTGTTTTCGCAACCGGCCAAGATTGGTCGTAGCGGAGTTGCTATCTGTCGGCGACGGCAAGACAAAAGTTTGCGTAGTGAGCAGCGTTCGCCCCTGCCGTGATGACGATCGCACGACCATTCTCGCGATCATTAACGCTGCTGCTGAGGCTTACCAGGGTGTAATCCCGACGGATCGGTGGCACGAGCCCCAACATGCCGCAAAACGAGCGAGATCGCAGCCCAGGTCGCATTCTGGGTTCATCATTAGAACGATGGGACACTTACAGGGATTATGGGCTTGGAGCCGGTGCACGATGTCTCGCTCGTTCGGCATGCCTATGTCCTTCCGGCCGATGGCGCGCCATCGGCAGCAATCTCTGCAGCATCTTCGACAAGTGAGTACAAGAAGCATGGCTTCGCGCTAGTCCCGCCGGCGCGGAAGACCGTGCTCCTCACCACGTATTGGAATATTCCCGACCAGGCAGACAGAGCCGTCGGGCGTGCTTGCTAATTCGCCGGACCATAGCGCACATTGAAATCGCAAAAGTGACCGGTGGTGAAACTGTCCGACCGCTGCGCAGCGCTGTCCGGCGAACGCCCCTGCGGCATTGACAACTCATTATTAAGGGCCGCAACTAAGCCTGCTTAAAGGGTCAAAAGATTGGGGGCGATGTCCGCAAGCAAGGTGGTTTCTCATCCGCGCACGCGCGTCGGCGTCGCTGTGGCACTTGCGGCTGCCGCTTGCTTCGCGCTGGCCAACACCTCGGCAAACGTCGCCTATCATGGCGGCAGCAATCCGCTAACGGTCGCGGGGACGCGGTTTCTCGCGCCAATGGTTGCCCTTGTCGCATGGTTGCGCCTAGGAGGCGTTTCTCTCGTACTACCAAAGCGTGATGCATTTGTTGCAGTTTTGCTCGGGATCGTCACTGCGCTTTACACTTGGGCATTGCTTAAATCGTTCAGTTCGATTCCGTTCGCTTTGGCAATACTGATTTTCTATTTGTTTCCCCTAATCGCTGCCGTCATCGTTGCCGGCTTTGGCTGGGAGAAATTTTCCTGGAAGACAGGTGCAGCGATTGTGCTTGCCTTTGCCGGACTCGCTTTGGCGCTCGACGTGCATAGCGGCAACCTGAATGCTGAGGGCGTAGCACTGGCATTTTTTGCCGCTATTGGATTAGCTGTCGTAGTCGCCGTTTCTAGCCGCCTATTTGGCGCGGGCGATGCGCGGCCGCTGACCCTCTACATGGCGGCGGGCGCAAGTGCTCTGTTGTTGATACTCTGTGCTGCGACCAGGGAGTTCGCGTTACCGCAGACAGCTTCGGGGTGGATTGGTTTCGGGGCCGCCACGGCGCTTTATGGCTTCGCAATGATTGCTTTTTTCATTGCCATATCGATGATCGGACCGGTGCGCACATCGCTCTTTTCTTATGCCGATGCGGTAATCTCTGCCGGTCTTGGCGTTGTTGTACTCGGTCAGGCTCTTACACTGGTCCAGATTGCCGGGATAGCTCTCGTGGTCCTTGCACTCGTTGGCGCGACGCAGCCACGATGAGCGTGGCTTGGTTCGCACATCCCCTCCCGCGATTACAATATCTCAAAAAAAGTGAAAATTGAATCTCGCATAAAAACAAACCGCGATTGAGTGTTCATTGCGAGCAACATGCTAACAAGTATGTATTTCATAGCAAGTTCGTTTTCTGTTTGGTCCGAATTAGGTGTGCGCTAAGGTGCCCGCCCATTCCGGTACGGTTTCAGGATCGCGTAAACAGCCTCCTGCGCGGGCGTTGGCACACCGTACTTGCGTCCGAGCGCTACCACCTTTCCGGCTAGCCAGTCCAGTTCGAGCCGATTGCCGGAGGCAAGGTCATTCGCCATTGAGGCCTTCATTGTTGGCGGAAAAGCTGCCACCGAGCGCTCGAGCCCCGTCGTGAAGTCGGGCGGAAACTCGACGCCAGCCGCACGACCCACAGCAAGCGTCTCCTGCATAAGCTTGTGGAAAAAAGCCCGCATGTCCTCGTCGTCGCGGATGACCCCGAGGGGCTGGCGCGTGCCTGCAGTGATGCCGGAGGTGCCTGACAGCAGCACGAATTTCCTCCAAATGTCGAGAAGGATATTATCTGTCAGTGAAATATCAATGTTCGCAGCCTTCATCTGATCCACGTAACTGGCGAGTATGCTATCGGGACGCCGGTCAACACGACCGCAGCGAATTCTGGCCGTTGCGCCAGTTTGCCGGATAACGCCAGGCCTCACGATTGTCGCGACAACATAAGTCGTTCCGCCAATCGTGACATCATCGCCAAGAATCGGGACGAGCCGCTCGATGCTGTCGATGCCGTTCTGAAGCGTAATAACACGGGTATTGGAGCCAAGGAGCGGACGAGTCTGCTCGCCGGCCGCCTCAGTATCCCAAAGCTTAACAGTGAATAGCACCACGTCGACTGGCCCGATCTGCCTCGGATCATCGGTGACGTTGACGTCCTTTAGATGAAGGTCGCCGAGAGTGCTCTCTATCTTGAGGCCATTCTGGCGGATGGCGTCGCGGTGAGCGCCCCGGGAAATAAATGCTACGTCGTGTCCGGCCGCGGCTATCCGTCCACCGAAATAGCCGCCAACTGCACCTGCTGCCATTACGGCAATTCGCATTCGCATTCTCCGCAAGCGCACTCGTTGCGCCTAAAAATTAGCAAATTGAAAGAAACCAGCATGCTGTTAAATCAAGATCGGTTGGAATTAGGCTTTTTGTCTTCACCCAGCACTGTACCCGTCGCCGAATTCACAAAGTGAACTTGCTGGCACAGCGTGCAGGTCACAGGCTCGTAGGTCTCGGCGCCCGCCGGAACTTCCTCGGCGACAAATCCTTGAACGCGATAGCCCGTATTTGGACAGCGGTAAACGAACGTCGGCATGTAGACAATCCGAAAGGGAGACGGCCGACGCCATTGCCCCCGTATAAAGCGCCGACGCCGACCGTCCGGCTCCGCCAGTTTGTCCCATAGGCAGAACCGATCATATGCTAACCGGCCGCTATATCCGCGCGCGTTGACCTCAATCAAAAACAGTAACGATGTGCTTTCTTGCGAAGCGGCTTAAACCTTAGCAGTAGAAAGACCAATCAAAAACTTCAGTCCCTCGGCGCAAAAGAAGAAAGTCCCGGCAGCAAACGCGATAGCTGCCGCCGGGACTCATCCCGAACCGGTGCGGGATGACCAAGTCTATCGCTCGGTGCCCGCCTTGCGGGAGCAGCCTCAAGCGGACCCTCAGGCACACTAACCAGCGCCATCCCGTCTCCGCCTTGACCGAAGTCAACCCGGCGC
>Ga0187770_10000166_pt1 | contig 30928 bp, 31 predicted proteins | sample 0116_SJ02_MP02_2_FD_133154 | JGI IMG/M metagenome (GOLD analysis project Ga0187770, IMG submission 133154) | Tropical peat soil microbial communities from peatlands in Department of Meta, Colombia - 0116_SJ02_MP02_20_MG | ecosystem: Environmental > Terrestrial > Soil > Wetlands > Peat | place...
CTTCTCGGCAATCTCTCTCACTTCCCTCAAAAGGGGTTCATATTCTTCTGTGAATTCAAACATGACGAACCTCCCTGTTCCGCTATGGGCCTAGTGCCTGCCTCCGGAACCATTCCGAAGGGAAGATTGAGGGCTTAGCGGGTTTTATATATCAATTTAATTTAACATAGATAAAATCAAAACGGCAAACGATTGGGCTTTCGGAATTTACGGGGAGCGGCAAGCCAAACGAGTGGAATAGAAATAAGATTGAGAAGAATAGCGAGGACAAAGGCCCAGAAATAATTCTGGGTTTGATCGAAGATATATCCGGGAACCCAAGCCCCCAAGCCAGCGCCCAACCCAACGATTCCTTCAACCAACCCGTAGATCAATCCAAAGTTTTTTCCTTTGTAGAGGTCTCCGGTAACGGACATATAGATGGGAGTGGAAGCACCCCATCCTATACCGAAAAAGAGGGCAAATAAAGGGAGAAGGAGCAGAGAGGGAATATATTGGAACAGGAGAAGAAAAAGGATCCCTGATGAGAAGCAAGCTCCTCCAAGAGTAAAGGTAATCTCTCTGCTCCTTCGATCAGAGAACCATCCCCAAAAGAATCGAGATCCTGCGGAAACAGCCCCGATGGCAGCGAAAAGGGAAGCTGCCCATGTCTGATCCACACCAAGATCTACCAAGTATCTTACATAGTGGACGATGATAATATAGACGCCAAAGGTAGTGAGGGAGGGAAAAAGGAGGACGTACCAGAATCGTGCGGTTTTAAATTTCTTCTTTATCCCCTGATCTTTTTGAATAGAGGATCGGTGCAAAGGCTCGCTGTCTTGGATCTTTTGATGGTCGTTTTTATTTAACGGATTCGATGAATCGCCGTCTGGCAGAAGCCCAATTTCTTGAGGTCGATGTTTCAAGAAGAGCGCAGTTATGGGAAGGAGGATAGCAAGGGTGAGGAGGGAGAAGATGAGATAGGCAGATTGCCATCCTCGCGAAGAGATCAGATGTTGGATAAGCGGGACCAAAGTAAGAATTCCAAGCCCAGTTCCTACTGTAGCAAGACCATTGGCTGTTCCCCTTTTTCTTTCGAACCAGTGAGCAAGGATCACGGTAAAGGGAGCGATGCTGAGACAGGTTACACCGATTCCAACGATCGCACCGAAAAAGAGATAGAATTGGATGAGCGTCCGAATTTGTGCACAGAGAAAAAGCCCTAAGCTTGTTAAGACAATTCCTGGGAGAATCACCTTACGAGGTCCGATCCGGTCGACCAGAGTTCCGATGATCGGCGACATGACCATATAGAGAAACAGGGCGATGGACTGAGCCCCAGCTGCCTCCCCCCGTCCCCAATGGAAATGATCAATGAGGGCCACGAAAAAGAGAGAGAAACTGGTTCGGATGCCAAACCAGAATGCCATGGAGATGATCGAGAGGCCAACGATCACCCAGCCGTAATAAAACTTCTCTGTCAAACGAAAAGGGACCCGTTCCATCGGTAAAAACAATCTAAATAATTTATGCCTCATTGGTCAAGAAATAAAATTTCTTGATTTACGCATAAATTTCTGTTAATGATTCAGAAAAATTTTGGAAAGGGGAGGAAATCCTTGAAAGACTTTAGGAAATATTCATATGTGATGGTGGCGATGCTCCTGTTGGTCTCGTGCTCAGGAGGTTCCAAGACGGAAAAGAAAGATAAGACGGTCAGCATCGAAGAACATTTTGTATTAGGTTATCGCGCTGCAGAGAAAGGAAATTTAGAAGAAGCCATCTCTGAATACAAGACCGTGCTTAAGATGGATCCGAAGCATTCGAAGGCTCATCTCAATCTTGGAATTGCCTATGGAAGGGAAAGGGAGTGGAAGAAGGAGATCTCAGAATATAAGAAGGCGATTGCCATCGATCCCAATTTCGCCGAGGCCTACTTCAACCTAGGGGTGGCTTACAACGAGAAGGGAGACCTCAACGAAGCGAGCACCCGGTATCAGAAGGCTCTCCAGGTCAATCCCAATTATCCCGAGGCCCATAACAACCTGGGCAATATTTACTTTCGGAAGGGAAAGTTGGAAGAAGCCCTATCGGAATATCAGAAGGCCATCGAAATCAAACCCGACTATGCGCGAGCCTATTACAACATCGGAAATGTCTATCGGCAAAAAAGACAGGTTGAAGAGGCGATCGCCTCTCTTCAACGGGCCCTGGAGATTTACCCTAAGTATGGAGAAGCGCACTACAATCTGGCCTTAATCTATTATGAGAAGAAAGAATTTAAAGAAGCGATCGAACATGCCGATCAGGCGGGAAAGCTCGGGGTCGTTGTCGACCCAGGATTCTTAGAGCGACTCAAACCTTATCGTTAGAATATTCTTTTGCGGAATTATATAGTTCAGTCCATTCCCATCGCTCAGTCATCAATTCAATAGGTTCGCTTCACCTTCAACGCCTCACCCTGGCGAATTTTTTTCTTGACAAAAAAGTTAACTCATGGTTTACTTTGTTTACTTTTTATGGACGAGCTAAAAATTGGGAGAAAGATTCATCGTATCCGGAATCGAAACGGACTTACCTTGGAGGACGTTGCCCGAAGGACCGGATTTACTAAAGGTTACCTTTCGATGGTCGAGTCAGGGAAAAAGTCTCCTCCGATTGCGACGTTGAGCAAGATCGCCCATGCCCTCTCCGTGGACATGGCAGTCTTTTTTGAGAAGAAGAACCCTGAGGACCATCTTACATTGGTCAGGAGTGGGGAACAGGAAAGCGTGGTCCGCGACGGAACCCTCTTTGGATATCGGTATGAGTCCATCGCCCCCACGAAACGTCCAAAAAAGATGGAACCTTTCATTATCACCTTGCCATGCAAAAGCAGAGAGGAAGATCGGTTTGATCATGAAGGGGAAGAACTTTTCTACGTCCTGAGCGGGAGAGTCAAATTCTATTATGGCGATAAAGAATATTCTCTGAATGAAGGCGACTGTGTCTATTTTGATTCCAGTATTCCCCATCGAGGGGAGGGAGTGCAAAAGAAACCCGCAAGAGCCTTGGTTGTCATTTATACACCGTAGGAAACGTCCAAAGAAAAGAGGGAAATCGATTCCATAAAAGGAGGTGCTACCATGAATAAGAGAATTGGATACATTTTAGTATTATGCGGGCTGGGATTGATGGTTGCGGGGCTTATTTATGGAGGGCCGGTTATGGCCCAGGATACCATCAAGATCGGAGCTGTGCTCCCTCTCAGCAAGGCCGCTTTTGCTCAGGCAGGAGAGGAGCAGAGGCGGGGGCTTTTGATGGCCCTGGAGGAAATCAATCAGGCTGGGGGCGTTTTGGGCAAGAAGGTGGAGTTGATTATCGAAGATGATACAGGAGAGCCCTCTGTGGGTATTGCTGCTTGTGAGAAACTTCTCACACGGGATAAGGTGGTGGCGTTGATCGGTGGCTATTCCAGCACCATCACCTATGCCCAGCTCAACGCCATTCAAAGGTTGGAGCCCTTTGTGGCATGGGTGGGGGCGTCTTCGACAAAAGTGGAGCACGATTTTGGGCCAAAGCGGTGGTTCTTCCACTACCACCCGTGGGATTACCATCGCCAATCGACCATTCGCGATTTCCTTCTCTCCGTTTCACCTCGACCCAAGACAGTTGCAGTTGCCTACGAGGACGGTATCTATGGCACTACCAGTCGAGATTATGTGGTGAAGTATCTAACAGAGAAGGGATTCGAAATCGTTTTTGATGAAAGGTTCAAGAGCGGTTCGTCTGATTTCACCCCGATGCTCACCAAGGTCAAGAAGGCCAACCCAGATGTCTTCTATTGGGTGGCTTACGCCGGAGACACCACTCTGATTATGAAACAGGCTAAGGAGATTGATCTGAATCTAAAACTCTTCCTTTCTGTGGCGATCAATTTCCCGCAGTACAAGGAATCCCTTGGAGCGACCGGGGACTATGTGGCGGGCGTAGATGTCTGGATTCCCGGTATGAAGCTTTCGGAGACGGTGAAGTGGATGGAGAAGTTTAAGAAGGCTTATCCCGGCCGAACGCCAGAATACTGGGCACCTCTTGCTTACACTAATTTAATGACCGTGGTCAATGCGATCAAGAGGGCAGGATCAACAGATAAGGAAAAGCTGATTGAATCGATGGAGAAGACCGACTATAACTCACCTTTGGGAAGAATGACTTTCAAAAAGAGCGAAGAAGGTGGGTTGCATCAGGCTATTGATGAACAGATCATTACCCAATGGCAGGCAGGAGTTTCTCAAGTGGTGTTTCCTCCAAACAAGGCCACGAGTAAATTGATCTATCCCACCCCAAACTGGAAGAACCGATAGAAGGCCGTGCTGGTTGAAATAATTACAACTTTACCTCATCCCCCACCTCTGTTGAGGGGAAGGATGAGGGAAGGGGAGATAGTGGAGACAAGTTTTTTATGGATTGGCCGAGCTTCTTTCAGAGCCTTGCGAATGGGATTTTGATCGCGGGTCTTTACGCGGCCGTTACCTTGGGTTTAACCCTTGTTCTTGGGGTGATGGGAATTGTCAATTTTGCCCATGGTGAACTGGTCATGCTGGGGGCCTACAGCACCTTTTGGTTATTTTCGTTACTTGGAATTGATCCTATGCTGTCAATCGCCATGAGTGGTCTCATCCTCTTCTTGATCGGACTTCCCATCTACCGTTTTACTATCCGACCGATCCTGAAGGATCCTCCCCTGAATCAGCTTCTTCTCACACTTGGCATTTCGATCTTTCTTCAAAACTTAGCAATGATCCTCTGGAAGACGGACTCGAGGTCAGTCATCACTTCCTATTCTGGAATGTCACTCCACCTTGGAGTGGTTCACATAGGCTTGACGCGGTTGATCACTTTCCTGATTGCTTTAATCTTAACGGCCTCCCTTGTCTCCTTTCTCTACAAGGCAAGGCCTGGAAAAGCGATGCGAGCGGTAAGTGAGAACAACACTGCTTCTTGGCTGATCGGCATCAATGTTCAGAAGACCTATCTTCTGGCTTTTGGAGTGGCCTCGGGCTTGGCAGGAGCGGCTGGCGCCCTGGTGAGTATGATCATGTATACCTTTCCCATGGTCGGTTTCAAATTAAGTCTGAAGGCCTTCTGCATCCTGATCCTCGGGGGATTGGGTAATATACCAGGAGCACTTTTTGGGAGTCTGATCCTGGGTCTTACCGAATCCTTTGTTGGAACCTATGTTCCAGAAGGCTCTGGATGGGCTGAAGGGATTTCCTTTATTCTTATCATGATCGTTCTTATCATTAAACCCACTGGTCTGGCCGGAACCCGAAGGGAGTAGAAGGGATGAGCCGCTCATTTTCATGGAAGACAGGTATTTTGCTGGTAGCCGTGGCCATTTTTCTGATCCTTTATCCCAAGCTGGTTGATTCCTATTTTCTTCATCTCACTGTAGCCACCTTCTTGGCGATGATTATGGCAAGCAGTTGGGATATTCTGGCAAGGACTGGACAGGTCTCCGTGGGCCAGGCCGGGCTTTTTGGGATAGGCGCTTATACAGCTGCCCTTCTCTACCAGAGGCTTCACCTTCCCCCTGTGCTGGGAATGCTGGCTGGAGCAACTCTGGCTATGATCGTTGCTATCTTCCTCGGATATCTGACCCTACGTCTCCGGGGAATCTACTTTGCCATTACGACCATTGCGTTTGCAGAGGCCTTGTCCGTGATCTGGTTAATGACCCCAGGGGTGACAGGAGGAGCAATGGGTGTCTCCACTCCTCCCCTTTTTAACGGTAACCGGGAACACGCGTACTATCTCATTCTGATCGTCCTGGCTCTCGTTATCTTTGTGGTCTGGCTGATTGAGTCATCAAGGCTCAATTTTGCCTTTACGGCGATTCGCGAGAATGAAGAGGTAGCCAATGTGATGGGGATCAATCCCACCCGGTATAAGGTTCTGGCGTTCATGATCAGCGCCTTTTTTACGGGATTTGCGGGAGGGTTTTATAGTCACTATAACACCTATATCATTCCATACGAGGTATTTGGCTTGGGAATTTCCATCGCCTGTCTCGTCATGCCGATCTTTGGAGGTCTCTACACCATTGCCGGACCAATCATTGGCACAATTTTGATCAAGGCGATTGAAGAGTATTTGAGGGTTACCTTTTCTTATGGTCATCAAATTGCCTACGGTCTGATTCTGGTGGTGGTCGTATTATTCATGCCAGAGGGGTTGCTCGGACTTTGGAAGAGAAGGATTCTTCCGTTTTTTAGTGGTTTTCGGCAATGATGGAAATATAAGGACCCTTCTTGTCATTGAAAGGGAACATCAGCCTACAATGGAAAATATATTTTTACTTCAGGCGAGGGAACTCATCAAACATTTCGGTGGCCTTGCTGCTGTTCAGAATGTGAGTTTTGAGATTCGTCGCGGAGAGATTGTGAGCCTGATCGGCCCCAATGGTGCAGGAAAGACGACTATCTTCAATCTCATCTCTGGTGTCCACGGCCCGGATTCAGGAGAAATTTTGCTCGACAACGAAAACCTTGTGGGCCGAAGGCCTTTTGAGGTTTGCCAGAAGGGGATCGGACGTACCTTCCAGATTATGCAACCCTTCCCACACATGACGGTTCTCGAGAATGTTATGACCAGTGGTTTATTCGGGAGAGTGCCGAAGATCTCCATGAGGCAAGCAGAGGAGGAAACCATGGAACTCTGCCAGCTCGTGGGGTTGGGTGATAAACAAAAGGCCTTCCCGAGAAATCTGACTGTGGCAGACCAGAAGAGGATCGAGATTGCTCGAGCCCTGGCAGTCAAACCCAAACTCCTTTTGCTCGATGAAGTGATGTCCGGTCTTACTCCAACTGAGACGGGTGAGGCGATTAGGCTGGTTCGTCGGCTAAGAGAAGATGGGACAACGATCTTTTTGATCGAACACGTGATGAAGGTCGTTATGGGCATTTCGGACCGAGTCATTGTCCTCCATCATGGAGAAAAGATCGCAGAGGGGACATGTGCAGAAGTCGCAAATGATCCAAAAGTAATCGAAGCCTATTTAGGAGAGCACATAGAAGAGTTGGAGGAGGCATCGTGCTGACATTAAAACAGATCGATGTCTACTACGGGAATATTCAGGCCCTATGGCAAGTGAGCCTGAGTGTAAAAGAAGGGGAAACGATTGCGATCGTCGGGTCGAATGGGGCTGGAAAATCAACGATCCTACGGACGATCTCAGGGCTGATCAAGCCTAAGAAAGGACCGATCGAATTTGACGGAAAAAGGATCGATCCCCTTCTTCCTGATGAGATTGTACGGGCTGGGATCTCGATGGTTCCCGAGGGCAGAGAACTCTTTCCAAGGATGAGCGTCCTGGAAAATCTTGAACTGGGGGCGGCTTATATTGAGAAGGCTTATGGACATACAGCCCAGTCCTTGAGTTGGGTCTATGGCCTTTTCCCCGTGCTTCAGGAACGGTCAGGACAGCTTGCAGGAACTCTGAGCGGTGGAGAGCAACAGATGCTTGCAATCGGAAGGGCCTTGATGTCAAGGCCAAAGATACTGATGCTGGATGAACCGTCATTGGGGCTTGCCCCGAAATTGGTGACTGAAGTATTTCAGACAATTCTTCAGGTCAACCGAGAAAAAGTGACGATCTTATTGGTCGAGCAGAATGTGAGGCAGAGCCTGAGAATGGCCCACCGGGCCTATGTCCTTGAGAATGGCCGAATCGTTATGGAAGGGATGGGAAAGGACCTGATGACCAATAAGCATGTGAAGGAAGCCTACTTAGGATTATAATTCTTTTTATTTTTTGAGGAGGTTTGCGATGGAGAAAACGAGTCGGATTTCAGGATTTCATAAAATCGGTTTGGAGGAGAGGCTGAAGATTGTTCAAGCCTTCTCTGATTTAAAGGAAGAAGATCTCAAGACCTTGGCGAAGGAAGGGGCGCTCGACTTTGAGACGGCCGACCGCATGATCGAAAATGTCATCGGAACCATACAGCTCCCGATCGGAATTGCCACGAATTTTCTGATCAATGGGAAGGAATACCTCATCCCAATGGCCATCGAGGAACCTTCTGTTGTCGCTGCAGCAAGCAATGCTGCCAGATTTGCAAGGAGTGGCGGAGGATTTTTCGTGACGAATACGGGTCCTGTTATGATCGCACAGATCCAGTTGGTCCAAATCCCCAATGCCCATGCCACACGGATGGCCCTTTTTGAAAGGAAAGGGGAAATCTTGGAGGTCGCAAATGCTCAAGATCCTATGCTGGTCAACGTTGGGGGAGGGGCAAAAGACGTTGAAATGAGGGTTCTCGATACACCGCTTGGTGAAATGATTATCATACACCTCATCGTTGATACCCGTGATGCCATGGGTGCCAATGCCGTCAACACCATGGCCGAGGCATTGGCTCCCTTTATTGAGGAATGGACAGGAGGGAGGGTATATCTGAGGATCCTCTCCAACCTGGCGGATAAGAGACTGGTCAGAGCCAGGACAAAGGTGACAAAAGAGGCTTTGGGTGGTGAGGATGTTGTTGACGGCATCGTCTACGCCCAGACTTTTGCCGAGGCGGATCCATACCGTGCAGCAACTCATAATAAAGGCATCATGAATGGAGTTATTGCGGTTGTGATCGCCACGGGAAATGACACCCGGGCCATTGAGGCAGGGGCCCATACCTATGCCGCAAGGTCAGGCCAATATAGCCCCTTGACGACCTGGGAAAAGGATGTTGAAGGAAATCTTGTAGGTACTCTAGAACTTCCCATGGCTGTTGGACTGGTCGGTGGGGCGACAAAGGTGAACCCGGTTTCACAGGTGGCAGTACGAATACTCGGTGTGAAGTCAGCCGTAGAATTAGGGGAGGTCATTGGCGCAGTGGGGCTGGCTCAAAACCTGGCAGCCTTAAGAGTTTTAGCTACCGAGGGGGTTCAAAAGGGGCATATGTCACTTCATGCTAAGAACATCGCTGTAATGGCCGGGGCAACAGGGATTCTCATTGATGAAGTGGCCAAAAGATTGGTGGAAGAGAAAAAGGTGAGAGTGGATCGGGCCAAAGAGATTCTAAAAGAATTAAGGAGAGGTTAAGAAAGAGGGGTTAAGAAATAAATGAACCTTCCAGACTCAGTCACGATCGTTGAGGTAGGACCTCGTGATGGACTTCAGAACGAGTCGCATTTTGTCCCAACAGAACAGAAGATCAAATTGATTGAGCTCCTTTCTGAGACAGGTCTGAAGCGGATTGAGATCACCTCCTTTGTGCATCCCAAGGCGATTCCACAGCTTCAGGACTCAGAGGAGATAGTAAAAAGAATCGAGCGAAAACCCGCTGTGATTTACTCTATCCTTGTTCCGAACGAGAAGGGTTTAGAAAGAGCTTTAGCTGCGAGGGTTGACGAGGTCGCCCTCTTTGTTTCTGCCTCGGAGACCCACAATCAAAAGAATGTAAAAATGTCCATCAGCGACTCCCTTAGAGGATTTCGAAATATCGCTGAAAAAGCACTCACCCATGGAATCCGAATGAGAGGATATGTGGTAACGGCCTTCGGGTGTCCTTATGAGGGGAGGATAAATCCTGAAAGGGTTGAGTCGATTGCTGATGAATACAGGAGTTTAGGTGTTCACGAAATTGTATTAGGAGATACAACCGGGATGGCTAATCCAGTTCAGGTGAGTCAAATGGTGAGCAGAATTCGTCGCCGATTGGAAAAGACAAGCCTTGCCCTTCATTTTCATAATACTCGCGGTGTTGCTCTGGCAAATATTCTTGCCGCTCTTCAAGAGGGAGCGTCGGTCTTCGACGGGTCCGTTGGCGGGCTGGGGGGCTGTCCTTATACTCTGGGGGCTTCGGGAAATGTTGCGACTGAGGATTTAGTTAACATGCTGGAGGAGATGGGAATCGAAACCGGGGTTGATCTTAAAAAACTGATCGATTGTGCCAAATTTGCCACGCAGATCATCCGGAGAGACCTTCCCAGTCATCTTCTAAAGGCTGGAACCATCCGGTGGGAAGGATGCAAAGAATAGGACATCCTACTTCACAGCATTCTCTAAACCACAAATTTGATGTGGGCAAGGGATCTCTCTGCGTTTTTGACAATCTGATCAAGAGTGAGGCGGGTTTTCTCAGGCAACGGCTCGGGCCTGTGGGTTTCGAGGATTTCGATGGCCTTCTGGGTCACCCTCTCCCCATAACTTTTGCCTCCCTTCTCCTTCCATAGATCATAATTATCTCGGTTCATATATTTTGGCCGCCAGTGTTCCTCGCGATGGAGCCTTCGGGTTTCCCCTCTTAGAAGGAAATTGCCTCCCGGACCGACCTGTTGGATGACATCGATCCCAATCCGGTCCCGACTGATATCAAAACCCCGTATGATCCGTTTGACATAACCAATCATTTCACTGCCCATGACGATGGTCGCCGGGGAGCCAATTAACCCCTGTCCAAAATAACCGATGTCATGAACGAGGTTGGCCCCGTCCAAAGCCGCCATGAGAATCGATATGGCCGCCTCCATGGCGGCCTGTTGGTCAAAACAGTGGGCATCGCTCGCCCCAGCCGTCCCCCACATGGGGATGCCATAATAATGATAGAGGTCCGCACACGCCGAATGGGTCAGTCTGAAGTCTGGACCTCCGTAGACGGCGGTGGACGTCAACATGTCCATCGTTGTTGCCACAAAACCCGATATGATCGGAGCCCCCTTGGCCCTCAGCTGGTGGAGGACGATCCCGCTCAATGCCTCTGCATTGGCAACGGTAATGGCTCCTGCAAGCGTCACCGGTCCTGTGGCCCCTGAGAGTAATGCCGGAGTATAGTTCACCGGAATTCGATTATCCGCACAGAGGAAAAGCTTTCTCACCGCTCCCCGGGAATGGGAAAGGGGGCTTGTCGGTTCGGCGTAGTGAATCAAAAAGGGCTTCTCCCTCAAATGATCCTCGCCGCCAGCGACAGTCGCAGCCATTTCAAGGATCACAGAGAGATCTTCCTTCCCGGCGGCGGTAAAAAAGATGGGCTTGACGGAGTTTTCCAGCATCGTCTTGAAGCACTCGACGTACATGAGGTTCGTCGGGACATCCTGGGGAAGGGCGAAGGAGGCGATGAAATCGATCTCGTCAAGACAGTCTGCAGTCCTGGCGGCATTGGCGACATCCTGAAGGCGCGAGGGCCTCATCCCTCCTGACTTAAGATCACAGGTGTGAATGAGGTCGGTCCCCAATCCGAAGTAAACCTTATTTCCCTCCAGATGCATCGCCTGATCCCCTTTTCTGTTGTAAATCGTGATGCGGGAAGGGGTGCTGCGAATGGCCTCTTCGACAAGCCAGTTCGGGATTTGAAGAATATTGTCTTTCTTGACACGGCATCCTGCATCCTTGAGAAGTTGGACGCCGTCATCGTCCAGGATGCGAACTCCGAGCGTCTCCAAGACCTCGAGCGTTGCCAGATGGATTTCCTTCATCTGATCCTCTGTCAGAACCCTGTATTTTGGAACGCATTGAGACCTGAATCCTGTATTCATTTCCTTTACCTCGTTAGAAGACCTGACCATTTGTGGAGGGCATTGAGAAAAAAATTGCCTCCTCGTCGAGGGAGTTTAAATCCGCGTCATTCTGCTTCTATCCTTTTCTTTCATCCCATTCAGGAGCGTCAAAAAAAGGCGAGCCCGGTCAGTCGGCGAGCAACTTTTTTGCCAAATCGACCGCCCCCATGGCATGCGGGCTGTATCCGTCTGCTCCGATCTCCATGGCAAACTTCTCCGTCACAGGTGCTCCCCCGACCATCGTCTTTACCTTCCCCCCGAGGCCAGCTTCCTTAAGTGCTTCGATGGTCTTCTTCATGGCCGGCATAGTCGTTGTGAGGAGGGCCGACATCATGCAGATTTTCGCTCCGTTTGCTTTCACACTTTCGACGAATTTTTCGGGAGGGACATCCACGCCCAGGTCCACCACATCGAACCCATTTGCTTCCACCATCATCGCTACCAAATTTTTTCCAATCTCATGGATGTCGCCTTCCACCGTTCCAATGACCGCTTTGGTCAATGGACCAACTTCTGACTTCTTAAAGAAAGGTCGTATCAGCTCGATTCCGGTTTTCATGGCCTGTGCAGCCCATAACACATCGGGAAGATAAAGTTCGCAATTCTTGAATTTCACCCCTACGATATTCATCGCCTTGATCAAGCCGTCATTGAGAATCTCTTTGACAGGTATTTTGTCTTGTACAGCCTGGTGGACCAGCTCCCTAACTTTTGACTCCTCGCCTTGTATAACACTCTCTGTTAAGTCGTCCCAAAAGGGCATCTCCTTGCCTCCTTCCATATCGTCAAGTGAATGAAGAATTGAGACATCTGAACCTGCATCGATCAAATAAAGAGATATCCTCCTCTTTCAAAAAAGTCAAGGGAAGAAGAACGGTGAAAATCCTTGATTTTTCTGTTCCTTTCTGATAATTCTCCTACTGAGCAAGCAGCTTTAATGATCAACGAGTGGGTCGGGACTTTCAAGGAGGGAAATATGGTTCCAGCATCCCATCTCAAGAACGGAATGATTCTCCGGTTAGAGAAGAATCTCTACAAGGTCTTAGGGACCGAGTACCACATGGGAGGCGGAAAGATGGCGGGCCTTGTCCATGTTAAATTGAGAGATATCCGTTCGGACCTTTTGTTGGACAGAAAATTCAAACCGGAGGAGCGGTTGGAAGATGTCCAACTTGACCGGAAAGCAATGGAATTCCTTTATGAGAACGGAGAAGGGTATCATCTAATGGATCCCGATACCTATGAGCAGATTCAGTTGGATCGATATCTGATGGAGAGCTTTACCCCTTTTCTCCAGCCCAATATGAGGCTTCCTGTTGAGTTTTTGGAGGGAGAGCCCGTGAATGTCGTCTTTCCAGACTGGGTGGAGTTGAAGGTGGCCTCCACCTCCCCCAGTCTGGGCAGCCTTCAAGATGAAGTGTATAAGCCCGCTACGCTCGCGAACGGAATGCAGGTTCAAGTCCCGCAGTTCATCAGGCAGGGAGATACGGTAAAGGTCGATGTAGCCACCAAACGATATATTGAACGGGCTAAGCGATGATGAAATCCTGGCCCCTCCGTTTAGAGACTGTGTCGCAACCATCGTGGAAGGTAGGTTTCGGTGGAAAAGGCAGTCAGGTTCCTCAGCTTTAGGATGCGGTCGTTGAAAGTAATGGGTATCGGCCTTCTCAGAAATCAGATTCCCATCATACGCTTGGGGCCATGAAGCTGAGCAATGAAAGGTTTTCACCCTAAAGCTTCGTCACATGGCCGCCTTTTCCGGACTGTAATGGAGGTAGTTCTCCAATAATCGCGACACACTCTCTTACAAAAAGGGGGGGATTTGAAGAAGAAAGGGGAGAGGCATGGATACGAGAGAGGCGATTTTGAATTTTCAATATTCGGAAAAGATGAAATCTGGATTGATCATCGGGACCGGTCTTCTGGATCAATTGACCTCTCTGAACAACGAAGAATTATCCGGGGGAAAGAAGGTACTGATCTGGTATCTGGAGGGGCTGCTCCGGGAGGTCAGAATTGCAGGGAATGTATTGGGATCGGGGCAGTACGGAGATTTAGAAAGAAAAGTGATGGAGGTGATTGGAAGGGTCCAAATGTCCCAATATCAGGAGGCCCAGCGGTCTTTTTCAGAGGCCATCTCATTGGCCACGACCTCCTGCCAGTCTTCCATGAGCCTTCTAGTGAAAAAACAGCTGGTGTGAACTATTTTTGTTGAGCAAAAAGAAGGGGAATCCTATGATCAGAACACCGAGCGCAAGTTATAGTATCCAAATTCGAGTCGAGATACCCTCTAAGCCGGGGATGCTTGGGAGAGTTACCTCTGCCATCGGCAAAGAAGGAGGGGATATTGGTGCTATCGATATTTCGGGATTTAAGAAGAATGCCACGATCCGGGATATCATTGTGAGCGTCGCCGATGTGTCGATGGGGCAGAAGGTGGTTGAGCGGCTAAAGCAGGTGAAAGGGGTCAATGTCCTCAATGTGACGGACCGAACATACATGATCCATCAGGGCGGGAAGATCGAAATAAAAAACAAAATTCCTCTGACCTCCCGCGAGGACCTTTCCATGGCCTACACGCCCGGGGTGGCAAGGGTCTGCATGACGATCCATGAGGATCGGAATAAGGTTTACGATCTGACCATCAAAAAGAATACCATAGCCGTGGTAACAGATGGGACGGCTGTTCTCGGACTGGGGGATATCGGCCCCGAGGCAGCGATGCCGGTTATGGAAGGCAAAGCCATGCTGTTTAAAGAATTTGGAGGGGTCGATGCCTTTCCCATCTGTCTGAAAACGAAAGATCCAAAACAAATTGTCACAGTGGTTAAATCGATATCTCCTGGATTTGGTGGAGTGAATCTGGAAGATATCTCTGCTCCCCGTTGTTTTGAGATCGAAAGACGATTGAGAAACGAATTGGATATCCCTGTTTTTCATGATGATCAACATGGAACTGCTGTAGTGATATTGGCAGGATTGATCAATGCCTTGAAGGTTGCTAACAAGAGATTGGAAAATATGCGAGTGGTGTTCAGCGGTCTGGGCGCTGCCGGAATTGCTTCCATACGACTTCTCATTTCTGCAGGAGCGAAGCAAATTATTGGATGCGACCGAAGTGGTATTCTCTATAAAGGTCGAAAGGAAAACATGAACCCGATCAAGGCACTCATCGCAGAGAATACAAACCCAGAGAGGGTTCGTGGGCCCATATCAAACGCCCTAAAGGGTGCGGATGTTTTTATTGGCCTTTCTCAACCTGGCGTCATTCATGTGAACGATATCAAGAAGATGGCAAGGAACCCGATTGTCTTCGCCATGGCGAATCCCGACCCTGAGATCATGCCCGAGGAAGTAGGCCGATCAGCGAGGATTATTGCCACAGGACGCTCAGATTATCCAAATCAGATCAACAATGTCCTCTGTTTTCCGGGTCTTTTCCGGGGAGTTTTGGACTGCCAGGCAAGAGAGATCAATGATCAGATGCTTTTCGCTGCAGCCAATGCGATTGCCTCCATCGTCGCAGAGAATGAACTGAGGGAAGACTATATCATCCCGAGCGTTTTAAACCGTAAGGTCCCTGAACAGGTAGCGAATAACGTACGGGAGGCAGCTATCCAGACCGGAGTGGCAAGGTGGGAGCAAAAGCACTTCTCATTTCCCCGAATTTAGACCTCGGCGTTGCATAGAAAAGGGAGATGCGTGTACTTTCAAACCTTTCCAATGGGGGGTTTTACTATGTTTAACGGGTAACATGCGATCTCACCTGAGATGACTTTTGTAATATGCTGGGAAGCAGGGTAGGTAAACGACTAAAGGTACCGCTGGAAAGGTTTTCCAGCACACGCATTTCCCTTTTGGATCGCTTTTTTGCAATGGTGAGGGAGAGAGAATGACGTGCAACATTCTATATGAGGATTCTTAACGCAGTGCAGTGGGAGGTGGAACATGCCGGAGAGATCATTGGAAGCTTTTGAATTCAGAGGACCAAAGCCACGGACCGTGGGAATCGCCCTCGTTTTGTTTGTTGTCATCATCTTTGTCTGGAGCTCCTTTGTCATCGTGCCAGCTGGTCACAGGGGGGTTGTGCTCTGGTGGGGGAGCGTGGAAAAGAGGATCATGGGCGAAGGTCTCAACTTTAAGGTGCCGATGGCAGAGCGGGTGATCAAGGTAGATGTGAGGGTTCAACCCCATCCGTTCAAGGAGATTGATGCAGCCTCGAAGGAGTATCAAATGGTGAAATTGACCGGGATGATGAACTTTCATATCGATCCTTCCTATGTCAATGACCTCTATCAGAAAGTGGGCCTTGACTTTGCGAACAAGGTCATCGACCCGGCTTTTAACGATTTTGTCAAAGAGGTGGTTCCAATCTATCTGATCACTGAGATTTTGCCAAAAAGAGAGGAGGTCCGGAAGAGGGCGATGACGAAATTGGGGGAAAATCTGGCCAGGTATCACATTGTTGTCGATGATATTTATTTTGCCAATATACGCTTCTCTCCCGAGTATGAGAGGGCTGTCGAGGCGAAACAGGTTGCCCAACAGCAAGTAGAGACTCAGAGGCAGATTTTGGCCCAGCGCGAGATCGAGGCACAGCAGAAGGTGGCCACCGCCAAAGGGGAGGCTGAATCGATCCTCGTGGTTGCTCAGGGACAGGCCAAGGCCAATGACGCCCTTTCCCGCTCCATCAGCCCTATCTTGGTTCAGTACAAAGGTATTGAGAAATGGAATGGCATCTTACCTCAGGTTTCCGGCGGAGCGATTCCCCTGATCGATTTGGGAAAAATGGGTGGAGAGAGGAAATAGAGATTCGGAGTGAGGAGTTGTGGGTTCGGAGTTATTTACCCCGTTAGAATTTCTAACGGGGTTTCTTAAAACTGCGGACCATGTATCACGGGTTTGTGGGAAGCTTCACAGTGAAGACCGTTCCTCTTCCCAATTCGCTATCGATATAGATCTCCCCCCGATGGAGTTGAACAATCTCCTGGACCAGGGAGAGACCGATACCCAGGCCTTTGGCATTTCCCAGCGGTTTCGCCTTTTCCTGAAAGTGGCGAGTGAAGACCTCTTTCAAGGACTGATGAGAAATCCCTACCCCCGTATCGGTGATGCGGGCGAAGGCAAATTCAGACTCCTGATGGAGGCTCACCCCAATCTTCCCTCCGCGGCGGTTATATTTGATAGCGTTGGTGAGAAGATTGTCAAAGAGCTGGTCGAGTTTATCCTCGACGCCGAGGACCGTGATCGGATCTCCGGGAAGTTGGAGTTCCAGCTTTATTTGATGCTCCGTTGCCAGGGGTTCGACCGTCGAACAAGAAAATTCAATCACCTTGGACAGATTGATCGGTTCGAAGGTCCAAGCTTCCTTGCGTATCCCTAACTCGGCCAGGTCCAATAGATTGTCGATGTTCTTTCCCAATTTTAGGAGATTCTTGTGAGATATTTCTAAAAACTTTCTCTGCTGCTCGGTCAATGGACCCGCCTTCTCTTTAAGGATCATTCCGAGATATCCCATGACCGAAATCATAGGAGTTTTTAATTCGTGGCTGACATTGGAGAGGAAGTCATTCTTCATTCGATCCAAATGTTTCAACTCCTCATTGGCTTGCTGCAGTTTCCCCAAAGCCTCCTTCAGCTCATCCTCTGTCTTCTTGCGATTGGTCACATCCTGGGTGACGACGATCACGCCCAAATATTCGTTTCTCGAACCCCAGACGGCAGAATAGGTATTGTCATAAAACTTTCCTTCCACCATCTGGATATTCATCCGGTGATGCCCCTTCACCTTACCTAATCTCAGGTCTTCGATAATGTTTAGAACCTTCGGATGACTCTTTGGGGGATGGTATTCCAAGATGGATTCATTCAATACTTTCTCGAGTCGAATGCTTCGAATCCTCTCCGCTGCCGGATTGCAGTATGCGATCCGGTTTCGCTGGTCAATAAAAACCACGCCCTGCTCCATCGCATCAAAGATCGCTTTGAGTGTTGACAGCTTCATCAATACTTAGCCGCTTTTTTAAAAGATAACATGGGAACGTCAATCGAACAAGGGCATCAGGGGGATCGCGTTGAAAACAGGACTTGACTTTTTTCTTTATTGAAGCCAATAATAAACTATGAAACTGATTTGGATTGTCTTAACGATTGCCACCGTTCTGGTGGCTTCGGGGTATGCGCCTCCGGCTTATTCCAACCGGGATGGGTTTCCACCTCAAGTCTTGTTTTATGCAGGAAAATCGTATAAGGGAGTCGAAGACCCCGAATATATTTCCTATGATTTGTCCTTGCGAGACTATCTGGCCAGGCGAATCATTGAACGATTTGGTGTTGCCCTCGATCCAAAGACATATTCTGGATTCGACCTTCTTGAAATCAAAAGCCTTTTCAAATGCAAAAAATCAGGGGAACCTTTCGAGATCTTTCTAAAAATGTTCCCCAAACGTCCGCAGAGGTAACATCACCGCCGAATATTCCGCCTTCAACCTACGCACAAAGAAGACTCCTCCGGCCCCCGCCATTTTATCCTGTCCTCTTCTGCGCCTCGACCTTCGCCTTGGCGATGGCTTCGTCCTCTCTTTTCACATCTTCTAAAGTCTTCGGTTTTAATTTCTCCGGCATCGGCTCCAACCCGTATTTCCATTTCAAGAACTCGACTCCTGTCTTGGGATAAAGCGCATAGATCAATGTGTCGCAGAGATTTTTGGCGATTCCTTTTGTCTCTTCCTTCGCCCTCTCCATCTCTGACTCAATCAGGTCAGCAGGCCGGCAGGTAATGGGTTCTTTCCCTTTCTTATACCCTTTCAACACCAACTTCTTTATCTCGTCTGAGATCGGTACCGGTGGTTTTCCATAAAGACCATAGACATAATCCTGGGTCTCGATCGAAACCATTTTATAACGGCCAAATAGCACGTTCAGTACCGCTTGGACGCCCACAATTTGTGAAGTGGGGGTGACGAGAGGAGGATAGCCCAAGTCTTTCCTTGTCTGGGGAAGTTCCGCATAAACCTCATCGATGCGGTGGAGGGCCTTCTGCTGTTTCAACTGGCTCACCATGTTCGAGATCATCCCTCCGGGGATCTGATGCCTTAACACGTTCGTGTCGATCACAGACATTTTTGTAGTATCCAGGAATTCCCTATATTTTGGGGCGATTGTCTCAAGATACTCCCCCAATTTCAATAACTTGGAAAGATCTATCTTTGGATCCCAAGGGGTCCCTTCCAGCGCCACAACAATGGGTTCCACAGCAGGTTGCGAGGATCTCAAGGCGAAAGGAGCAAGGGCTGTATCAATCACATCCACCCCCGCTTCGACTGCTTTGAGATACGTCATCGAAGCCATCCCGCTCGTATAATGGGTGTGGAGCTGGACGGGGATCTTCACCGTTTTCTTGAGAGCCTTGATCAGTGCGTAGGCATCGTAGGGGGCCAAAAGCCCTGCCATGTCCTTGATGCAGAGTGAATCCGCCCCCATATCCTGGAGAACCCTTGCTTTTTCAAGGTAATAGTTGAGATGGTAGACGGGCCCGCCCATCCTTCGCTCGGTGAGAGAATAACAGATGGTTCCCTGAATATGCTTTCCTACCCTTTTAATCACCTTGAAGGCGGTTTCAAAGTTTCGCTCGTCGTTGACCGCATCGAAACAGCGAAAGATATCGATCCCCACTTCTGCGGATTTTTCAACAAAAGCCTCGACGAGATCATCGGGATGGTTCCGATAGGCCACCAGATTTTGACCACGAAGGAGCATCTGGAAAGGGGTCTTGGGCATCAATTTCTTTAGCACCCTCACTCTCTCCCAGGGATCTTCCCCCAAGAATCGATGGGTAACATCGAAAGTGGCGCCGCCCCACATCTCGACAGAATGAAATCCGACCTGATCCAAATCCTCGGCAATCGGGATCATGTCTTCTGTCCTCATGCGAGTGGCCAGAGTCGACTGATGCCCATCCCGTAGGGTGGTATCTGTAATCTTGATGGGTTTCTTCGCTATTTTATCCATCCCTTCCATACTTTCCCCCCTTATTCATGCGCTCCTCAGAATAGCTTTGTGAAATTTTTTGTTATCCACTTGCAGCATAATTTATAAATCTGTTAACATATTAAGAAAACTTTTTCAAACAGAAATTCTTGGATTCCCATTTTGCTTCAATTTTTCTTGACAAAGAATTTTTTTTTAATATATTTATCATTTTAAATTTATTTATCGATGTCTCTTGCCCTTACAAGGGCGGTTGAGGCGTCCAATATCTGATCCAAATGTCCGGCTTCAATTTCCTCTGCCTTCTGGCCGGAAAAGGGTACCGAGCCAACTCAGTTCTAAGAATAGAGATAGAATGCTTACTCTGAAATTGGATGAAATTCCCGATGAAGGACTGAGTCTGACGTGGACGGAAGAAAGGGATTCCTTATTTGGTTACTTAGAGGGCTTCTCAAGAATCGACTTCGATTTTGAAACTCCGCTTCGTGCGGACGCAATAATTTCGAAAGTCGGTCAAACCGTCTTCGTCAAAGGAAGGATCCAAACCAATTTGCGGTTCCAGTGTGTGAGATGTTTAAAAGAATTTTCCTATCCTCTTTCTTCAAACTTCGAACTCACTCTTCACCCTCTGAAGGAAGGGGCCCTCGGGGAAGAGACAGAACTGGGTGAGAAGGATATGGAGTCAAGTGTTTTTGAAGAGGGAGAAATTCACCTCTCCGAGATCGTCTGCGAACAGATTTTTTTGGAGATCCCTTACCAGCCCATTTGTCATGAGGGATGCAAAGGCCTTTGCCCGATATGTGGGACAGACCTTAATCTCTCATCCTGCGGGTGCGGGAAGGGGCAATTTGAATCAGGGTTTTCTGCCCTTCGGAAATTGAAACTGGATTCATAGATGGAGAATGGAGGGATTCAACTTTTTCATAAGAGTTGAGCCAGCCTTGACAATCTGTTGAAAAACCTGCAAAAGAGCAATGGGTACCATGTTGAATGGCGGCCTGTCGCCAGGACAGGCTTCTTTCAGCATCAAATCAATTTGATACATGACAGGGCCCTGAAGCCGTCAGACCTTGAACCGAGTTCAGGAGATGAAGGGGAAGTTTTAGGGCGAGAAGTATGATTCTTTCAACACGGGCTGTTGATTTTTGATTCAGAACTCATTATTTATTAACGATTACAAAATTTAAGGTCGAGAAAGGATGTTTGCGAATGGGAGTTCCAAAGCGTAGGCACTCATCGGCAAGAAGGGATAAGCGGCGGGCACATGACAAATTAAATCCTCCAACCTTCTCCCTCTGTCCCCAATGTCACGAACCTCTCATGCCTCACCATGTGTGTCCACATTGTGGGTCTTACAAAGGGAAGGAGATCGTCGAAGTGGAAGAGGGAAAATGACTACTTAAAGATAGGAGAGAGGAAATTCTGGGATGAAGATTGCAGTCGATGCAATGGGAGGGGATTTTGCCCCTCAAGCGATAGTGGAAGGAGCCGTTTTGGCTTCTAAGAAATATGGAGTGAAGGTGGTTTTGGTGGGAGACGAGGACCCGGTGAGCAAGGAGTTGTCCAAATATCCCACGTCCAAACTTCCTATATACATCCACCACGCCCCACACGTGGTGGCGATGCATGACTCCCCATCCGTCGTCGTCCGGAGGATGAAAGATACTTCCATCAAGGTTGCCTTTGATTTGGCAAAGGAGGGGCAGGTCAATGGGGTCGTCTCCGCAGGCAATTCGGGTGCGGCCATGGCCTTGGCCATGTATATCTTCAAAAAATTGGAAGGAGTAGACCGACCCGCAATCGCGACCATTCACCCGACGATGAAAGGCTCCACGGTCCTTATCGATTCCGGCGGCAACGTGGATTGCAAACCCTTCCATCTCGTCCAATTTGCCATTATGGGGGATGCCTACGCAAAATATATTTTGGGCAAGGGTGAGCCTCGGATTGGTGTGCTGAGCAATGGCGAAGAGGAGGGGAAGGGAAACGAACTGACCCGGGAAGTCCACGACATCCTGCTAAAAACCGATTTGAACTATATCGGTTACGTAGAAGGGCGGGATCTCAACAGTGGAGAGGTCGATGTTATCGCTTGCGATGGCTTTGTGGGAAATGTCGTTCTCAAGATCAGCGAAGGCCTTTGGGAGACCATCAGCGCGATTCTCAAATGGGAGGCAAAGGATAATATAAGGGCCAAAGTGGCTTATTTTCTGATGAAGCGGGCGATGCGCCGGTTGGAGAAACGAATGGACTATTCCGAGTACGGAGGCGCGCCCCTCCTAGGGATCAACGGCAACTGTGTCATCAGTCACGGCCATTCAAACGGCAAAGCGATCATGAATGCGATCCTTTTGGCTTCAAGTCTGGCAAAGAACAAGCTCAACGAACATTTGACCCAAGAGATCCAGGAGAAACAAGACTTGCTGCGCCTCGGGCAAAGACGCCCGGAAAAGACCAAAGAACCGATCAAATCGATCCATTGAGTCCATTGGGGATGAACAGGAGGAAAGGGGATTGGATTATTTTCTAACGCCCGAGCAGCGGATGATCCAGAATTTGGCGAGGAAGGTCGCCGAGGAGAAGATGTTGTCAGTCCGGGCAGAGTTGGATGAAAAGGAAGAGTTCCCGTGGGAGATTGTTAAAATCTGTGCAGAAGCGGGTCTCATGGGTGTCTCCATGCCAGAAGAATACGAGGGCTTCGGAGGAGGAATCTTAGAATATTGTCTGGCAGCAGAGGAGTTGAGCCGTATCTGTCTCGGGATCGCAACCAGTGTGGTGGCAAGCGGCTTGGGCGCTATGCCGATCTTGCTCTTTGGAAATCCGGAACAGAAGAAAAAGTATCTTCCGGATATCGCAAAAGGGAAGAAATTGGCTGCCTTTGGATTGACCGAGGCCGATGCGGGGAGTGATGCAGGTGCCATCCGGACGACCGCTGCTCGTAAAGGAGATGGATATGTCTTGAATGGGACCAAGCAATGGATCACCAATGGCGGAGAGGCAGAAATCTATTCGATCATAGCGATGACCGATCGGTCGAAAGGGCCCAGGGGGGCGAGTGCATTGATTGTGGAAAAGGGAACCCGAGGTTTCGATTTTGGCAAGAAGGAGAAGAAGATGGGCATACGGGCCTCTGCCACCCGGGAGCTCATTTTCCAGGATTGCTTTGTTCCCAAAGAGAACCTGATCGGCAAAGAGGGGATGGGTTTCATCGTGACGATGAGAACATTCGATCGGACCCGGCCTGGGGTGGGGGCCCAAGGTGTGGGATTAGCTCAGGGAGCGCTCGATGAGGCAGTCCGTTATGCCCGCGAGCGTGAGCAGTTTGGAAAGAAAATTATCTCCTTGCAAGCCATTCAGCATCTGCTGGCAGATATGGCGACACAGGTGGAGGCCGCGAGGGCGTTGGTCTATTCCGTGGCGCGCTATATTGACGGATCGGAAAACCCAAAAGAGATTTCAAAGGTTTCCGGAATGGCGAAGCTTTACGCCAGCGACGTGGCCATGAAGGTGACGACCGATGCGGTCCAGATCTTTGGAGGCTATGGATACATGAGAGATTATCCCGTTGAGAAGATGATGCGGGATGCAAAGATCCTTCAGATCTACGAAGGGACGAATCAGATTCAAAGGAACGTGATCGGTCTGGAATTGAATAAGGAATACGCTGGAAGAAAGTAGCCGAAGCGGAGAAAGGATGAAAAGGGTAGCATTCGTCTTTCCGGGTCAAGGTTCTCAATACATTGGAATGGGAAAGGAATTTTACGAAAATTTCAGTGTTGCGAGAGAGGTCTTCGAAGAGGCGAACGATTCCCTTCACTTCTCGATCTCATCGCTCTGTTTTCAAGGGCCTGAAGAGACCTTGAAGCTGACAGAGAATACCCAACCCGCCATCCTGGCGGTCAGCATTGCGGCGTTGAAGGTGCTCCAAAATGAAAATGGGGTGAACCCTCAGCTCACTGCCGGTCACAGCCTCGGAGAGTACAGCGCGTTAGTGGCGTCCGAAAGCCTCACTTTTGCAGATGCGGTGCGAATTGTCCGTCTCCGTGGCAAATTTATGCAGGAGGCTGTTCCAGTTGGGGAGGGGGCGATGGCTGCCGTCCTCGGTATGGAACGGGAGGAGGTCGAAAACCTTTGTGAAGAGGCACGCTCAGGGGAGATCCTTACCCCCGCTAATTTTAACTGTCCGGGTCAAATCGTCATTTCCGGCCATTTGAAGGCGGCTCAGCGAGCGATCGAGAAGGTGAAACAGAAAGGGAAGAAAGCCGTATTGCTCCCCGTCAGCGCACCTTTCCACTCCCCTTTAATGAAACCTGCAGCTTCTCGTCTTGAGAAAGAGCTGGAGAGGATTTCGGTGACGGACCTGAAGATTCCAGTCGTGACGAATGTGGAGGCAGTGGTCAATACCTCGAAGGAAAGAGTGAAGGCATTGCTGGTGGCCCAGGTATCGAGCCCTGTCCGCTGGGAGGAGTCGATGCAGAGGATGATCGAGGAGGGAATCGAGAGAGTGCTGGAGATAGGTCCTGGAAAAGTTCTCTCCGGTTTGATGAAAAGGATTTCCCCCGCTATAGAAACCGCAAACATGGAGGATATAAAGACACTCAAGAAGATTTCTTGACTCCGATTCACCCTCTCCCTCGAGGGAGGAGGTGGGTGGGGGAAGGAGAGAAGGTTGCAGTTGACAGGTAAGGTTGCTTTGGTCACAGGGGCGGCTCAAGGGATCGGGAAGGCGGTCGCCTTGCTTCTTGCCCGGAATGGCGCTGATATCGTTGTCTCAGATATCAATCTGGAAAAGGCGGAGGAGACGGCAAAAGAGATTCAGGCCGTGGGGCGAAAAGCCATTGCCACCAAAGTGGATGTGGCCAGCTTAGGAGATGTGGAACGAATGGTCCAAGCCGTCATAGAACATTTTGGTCATATCGATATCCTGATTAACAATGCAGGGATCACTCGCGATAAACTGATTCTCAGGATGGCTGAAGAGGATTGGGATGCGGTCCTCAATATCAATCTAAAGGGAACATTTAATTGTACGAAGGTGGTCGTCCGACACATGTCGAAACAGAGAAGCGGGAAGATCGTCAGCATTGCCTCAGTGGTGGGTGAAATGGGGAACGCAGGCCAAGCGAACTATTCGGCCTCAAAAGCCGGAGTCATTGGTTTTACGAAGACCATTGCCAGGGAGTTTGCGCAGAGGGGGATCAATGTCAATGCCATCGCTCCGGGATATATTGAGACGCCCATGACCGAGGCCCTTCCGGAAAAGGCTAAGGAGGAATTGAGGCGACTCATTCCCATGGAGCGGTTGGGAAGGCCCGAGGATGTGGCAGAAGCCGTGCTTTTTCTCGTTTCCGAAGCGTCGGGTTATATCACGGGACAGGTATTGAACGTCAACGGTGGAATTTATATGTAAGGGAATATTGGCAAACATTCCGAAGGAGGTGATTTCATGTCCATTGAGAAGAGGGTGAAGGAGATTATCGTAGAACAGCTGGGCGTAAATGAAAGCGAGGTGACCCCCGAGGCCAAATTCGTCGACGACTTAGGCGCCGATTCTCTCGACTTGGTAGAACTGGTGATGGCGTTGGAGGAGGAGTACAATATGGAGATCTCCGATGAGGATGCAGAAAAGATCTTAACCGTTGGTGACGCCATCGAATATATCCAATCCCATGTTGCTCAGTGAGTGACGGTGCTCCGCGTGATGAGGGAGGTAGATGTCTTGAGGAGAAGGGTGGTTGTTACAGGGATGGGGTTAGTCATCCCCACCGGCATCGGAGTCCAAACAGCCTGGAAGAATGTCTGTGAAGGGAAGTCAGGGATTGGTCTTTTGACCCGGTTCGATACAAGTGGTTTTGAGACGAAAATTGCGGGAGAGGTAAAGGGGTTCAACGCCGATCACTATATCGAGAAGAAAGAGATCAAGAAGATGGATCTCTTCATCCAGTATGCATTAGGGGCTACGAAAGAGGCCGTCGAGGACGCCCAATTGGAAATCACGCCTGAGAACAGCGAACGCATCGGGGTGATCGTGGGCACAGGATTGGGAGGGCTGCCCACCATTGAAAAATACCACAAGGTCCTATTGGAAAAAGGACCAGGCCGAATTACCCCATTCTTTATCCCGATGCTCATTGCAAATTTAGCCTCTGGACAGATTGCCATCCAATTCGGTGCCAAGGGACCCAACACCTGTGTTGTGACGGCCTGTGCCACCGGTGCCCATTGTATTGGAGATGCCTTTCGTGCCATTGTTTACGGAGATGCAGAGGCGATCATCGCGGGAGGGACCGAGGCCAATATCACCCCCCTAACCATTGGGGGGTTCAACGCCATGAAAGCCCTTTCCACGCGGAATGAAGAACCGGAGAAGGCCTGTCGGCCTTTCGAAAAGAATCGGGATGGTTTTGTTGTGGCAGAAGGCTCGGGCATTGTCATTTTAGAGGAACTCGGTTTCGCCTTGAAGCGAAAGGCGAAAATTTATGGAGAATTGATAGGATACGGTTATACAGGGGATGCTTATCATATTACCGCTCCCTCTCCGGATGGGGACGGTGCGGTGCGGTGTATGCGAATGGCCATCAAAGATGCGGGGCTAAGACGGGAGGATATCGATTATATCAATGCCCATGGAACCTCCACCCCCCTCAATGATCAGACAGAAACCCTGGCCATTAAAACGGTCTTTGGAGAGTCTGCCAAGAAGATACCGGTCAGTGCAACCAAATCAATGACTGGCCATCTGCTGGGGGCTGCCGGAAGCACGGAAGCGATCTTTACCGTCTTGGCGATCCAGAATGGAATTATTCCCCCCACCATCAATTATGAAGAGCCGGATCCAGAGTGCGATCTTGATTATGTCCCGAACGTAGCAAGGCGGCAATCTTTAGAAGTGGCCATGTCGAATGCCTTCGGATTCGGGGGAACGAATGCCACGCTCGTCTTTAAAAAATATTCAGGATGAAGGGATGCCGATTGGGCTGGCTTGTGACCACGGCGGCTTCGAGCTCAAAGAGGAGCTCAAGGCTTTTTTGAGATCCCTTGGGGGCGTACCCGTTGATATGGGAACCTTCAATGAGGACTCGGTCGATTACCCAGACTTCGGTATCTTGGTCGCCGAGAAAATCTCCAAAGGAGAACTGGAAAAAGGGATCCTCCTCTGCGGCACCGGGATCGGGATGGCGATCGTGGCCAATAAGTTTCGAGGAGTGAGGGCTGCCCTGGTGAATGATCTCTATTCCTCGCGGTTCAGCCGGGAGCACACGGATGCCAATATCTTGGTCATGGGCGGCCGAGTTATTGGAAAGGATCTGGCCAAGGAGATCGTCAGGGTATGGCTGCTAACCCCTTTTGCCGGGGGTCGGCACAAAAGGCGGTTGGAAAAGATCGAGGCATTGGAAAGAGAGAATTTTAAGTGATCCATTGAAGGCAAGGCATGTCCAGCATTTTTCATAAGTTTAGTGCATTTCATTCGAATCTTATCATTTTTTGATATCCCCTTAATGGCTTGCCGTTGAAAGAGAAGAAGAAAAACAAGGTTCACCCCCCCCGACCCTCCTGGGAAGAGTATTTCATGGATATTACCCATCTCGTCGCAAAACGTTCTACGTGCCTTCGAAGACATGTGGGTGCTGTCCTTGTGAAAGATAAAAAAATTTTGGCGACAGGTTACAATGGAGCTCCTTCTCGGTTGGAACACTGCTTGGACACTGGCTGTCTTCGGCAAAAGAGAGGCATTCCCTCTGGGGAGCGCCATGAACTGTGCCGTGGCCTTCATGCAGAACAGAATGCGATCATTCAAGCGGCTTACCATGGTGTGGGGATTCGCGGAGCCACCCTTTACTGCACCAACCATCCCTGCATCATCTGTTCAAAGATGATTATCAATGCGGGAATTGAGAGGATTGTTTTTGAGGAAGGCTATGCGGATGCGTTGGCCAAGGAGATGCTCAAAGAGTCAGGGATTGAAGTGGAAAGATTTAACAGAGAGCAGAAGGCAGCAGGCAGAGGCCGAAGAAGGATCGAAAGGTTGAAGGAGAAAGAGGGATGAAATGCCCTTTTTGTAATCACCCCGAGAGTAAAGTCGTGGATTCCCGACTCGCTAAAGATAAGGAGACGATTCGAAGGAGGAGGGAATGTCTTGGCTGCAAGAAGCGATTTACTACCAGCGAGAGGGCAGAGGATGCCCTCCCCTTGGTGATCAAAAAGGATGGGAGGAGGGAAGTGTTCAATCGCCTCAAAATCTTCAATGGTCTGAAAAAGGCCTGCGAAAAGAGGCCGATCAGCATCAACCTGATCGAGAAGATCGTCAACCGTATCGAGCTTTATTTTCAGGAAAAAGGAGAGAGAGAGGTTAAGAGTTCTGAGGTGGGGGAGAGAGTGATGGAGGAACTCCATCGGTTAGATGGGGTGGCCTATGTTCGCTTCGCATCTGTCTATCGACAGTTCAAAGATATTCAAGAGTTCATGGATGAACTGAAGGAATTGCTTGGGAACAAGGAAGAGGCCAAAAAGAAGTAGGTCTGAAACTCGAAATCCGGGCGAACCATCCCGCAGGGATCAATACGAGACATTGTCAAATGACTAAATTTCAAAATGTTTAAAACAAAAAAAGTTTAAGAAATTTGAGTTTTGGACGTTTGAATTTGCATCGGATTTCGATATTCGGATTTCGGATTTTTTATGAAGAATGATGAACAGTGGATGAAGCGGGCCCTGCGTCTGGCAGAGAAGGGAAAGGGGAGGACCTCCCCCAATCCCATGGTGGGTGCGGTTCTGGTGAAGGATGACAAAGTAATAGGAGAAGGGTACCATACCAAAGCAGGAGAGGAGCACGCCGAGATCGTCGCCCTTCGGGAAGCAGGAGCAGAAGCCAAAGGGGCCACCCTTTATTTGAATCTGGAGCCCTGCAATCATTATGGGAAGACCCCTCCCTGTGCCCCAGTCGTGATCGAGGCAGGAGTGAAGCGGGTCGTGGTTGGAATGGAGGACCCCAACCCGCTGGTGAAAGGGAAGGGTATCGAGAATCTGAGGAAATCAGGCATTGACGTTGAGGTGGGGATTTTAGAAAACGAGTGCAGAAGATTAAACGAGGCCTTTTGCAAATATATCTCAAAGAAGGAACCTTTTGTCATTCTCAAGGTCGCCGCCACACTCGATGGCAAAATTGCAGCGGGAGATGGGGATTCCAAATGGATTTCCGGAGAGGCTTCAAGACGGTTTGTTCATCGTTTGAGGAGCGAGGTGGATGGGATTGTTGTTGGCATCGGGACGATATTGAAGGATGATCCCATGCTGACGGCCCGCATCAAAGGGGGAAAGGACCCTCGGCGGGTCGTTCTGGACAGCCGGTTGAGGATCCCGGAAGATGCCAGGGTGATCGAGATCTCTCCTTCGAAAACGATTATTGCCACGACAGATCTGTCGCCGAAAGAAAAAAGGGACAGGTTGGAGAAGAGGGGGGTGCGAATCTTGATCCTCGATTCCAAGGAAGGGAAGGTCAACCTGAAGATCTGCCTTTTCAGGTTAGGAGAGATGGAGATGACGAGCGTTCTGGTGGAAGGAGGGAGTCAGGTCAACGGTGCGTTCCTGGATGAGGGCCTGATCGATAAGTTCTTTCTATTCCTCTCTCCGAAATTGATCGGCGATAGAGACGCCCTGGGTATTTTTGGTGGAAAGGGAGCAGCAAACCTTAGGGATGCCGTCACACTTAATGAACTGAGGGTGAGGAAAATAGGAGGAGACATTCTATTAGAAGGGTATATCATGCCTCCTTCACGGAAGGGGCGTGGAGGAGAATAAAGGCAGGGTAGAGCCTTATGTTTACGGGGATCATAGAAAATAAAGGCGACGTTTTAAACGTGGAATATCGGGAGCAGGGAAAAAGTCTAACCCTACGAATCCCTATGGATTTGACAGACTTAAAACTGGGTGATAGTATAAATGTAAATGGCGTCTGCTTGACAGTTGCCGAGAAGAGGGGGCAGACCTTTGACCTTGATTTGTCTCCTGAAACTTTGGAAAAGACAACATTGGGAGCGTTGAAAGAAGGGGACAAGGTCAATCTGGAGAGAGCCCTAAGACTGACGGACCGCCTGGGGGGTCATATTGTCACGGGACATATCGATGGGATCGGGGTCATTGTAGAGAAGAGGAGAGAAAGGGATTTCTTTGGTTTGAGAATCCGAATCCCCCAGACGATATCTAGGTATGTTGTGCAAAAGGGGTCTATTGCCATTGACGGGATCAGCCTAACGGTAAATGAATGCCAAGGCGAAGAGATTCAAATCACCCTCATCCCTTACACCCTTGAAAAAACAACCTTGATCGAAAAAAGGGGGGGCGATCGGGTCAACGTGGAAGCCGACGTTCTGGGCAAATATGTGGAGAAAATGTTGGATCATGGCGTCGGGAGGTCCGAAAGAGTGGATCTGTCCTTTCTTAAGGAGCATGGTTTTGCCGAAGGTGAATAAGGAGGTAAAGTGATCAGCAGGACTGAAAATGCATTAGAAGATATTCGTCAGGGAAAGATGGTCATCTTGGTCGATGATGAGGATCGGGAGAATGAAGGTGACCTCACCATGGCTGCAGAGAAGGTGACACCTGAGGCCATCAATTTCATGGCAAAATATGGGAGGGGATTGATCTGCCTTTCGCTGACGGAAGAAAGGATTAACGAACTTCGCCTCCCGATGATGGTCTCTGAGAATACCTCTCGATTCCAGACCGCTTTCACGATCTCCATCGATGCTTGTAAAGGGGTGACGACCGGTATCTCCGCAGGGGATAGGGCGTGTACCATTTTGACCGTCGTGGACGACAAGGCTCAACCCGAGGACTTAGTCTCACCCGGACATGTTTTCCCGTTGAGAGCTAGAAAGGGTGGAGTTTTAGTCAGGACAGGTCAGACCGAGGGGTCGGTTGATTTGGCGCGGCTTGCAGGGCTGAAGCCAGCAGGGGTGATCTGCGAGATTATGAACGAAGATGGGACAATGGCGCGGATGCCGGATCTCCAAGTCTTTGCTAAAAGACATGGTTTGAGGATTGTCACCATCGCCGATTTGATAAAATACCGGCTCAGCAAAGAGTCGTTAGTCCGTCGTATCGCCACCGCTAAACTTCCAACGAAATATGGAGGATTGTTTACAGCGATCGCCTACGAGAACGATGTCGATCTCTATCATCACATCGCTCTGGTCAAAGGAGAGATCAAGCCAGAGGATCGGGTTCTGGTAAGAGTCCATTCCCAGTGCTTGACCGGCGATGTATTCGGATCGAAACGTTGTGACTGTGAAGAACAACTCCATACCGCCATGGCTATGGTGGAAAAGGAAGGGAAGGGCGTTATCGTGTATATGAGGCAGGAGGGCCGGGGGATTGGGTTGGCGAACAAATTGAAGGCTTATTCCCTTCAAGACATGGGGAAGGATAC
>Ga0187770_10000167_pt1 | contig 30858 bp, 33 predicted proteins | sample 0116_SJ02_MP02_2_FD_133154 | JGI IMG/M metagenome (GOLD analysis project Ga0187770, IMG submission 133154) | Tropical peat soil microbial communities from peatlands in Department of Meta, Colombia - 0116_SJ02_MP02_20_MG | ecosystem: Environmental > Terrestrial > Soil > Wetlands > Peat | place...
TGATATATAATGGTTCCAAAGGGGAGATTTTTTAATGAAAAACCTATTGATTCCTATTGGCCTGATTCTTATTAGTCTCCAACTTCCCTTTGGCAATTTCAACCCGAAGGAACCCGAGGAGGATAAGACACCGGTCAAGGGTTGGTGGATGGTCTCCTACTTCGCTGTCCCTCCCACTCAATATTCTAGGGCTGGAAAAGGGATCATCAAAGCGGAGAGCCTAGGGAGTCGATCCTCTCTTTTTAGGGAAGTAGGAGAAAAAGAGAAAAACTTCCGGGTCCTCTCCTGGAGATGGAAGATATCGAACGTGGTTCGTTCTGCCATTGAAACGAGAAAAGATCGATTTGACGTAGCAGCTCGGGTGATCGTCGTCTTTGGAAAAGAAAAGGGGTTCAAGATCGTGGAGGGGGGGGAACCTTCAGGATTCAGAATCGAATATATTTGGGCGAGCCATCTGCCCAAAGGTCACCTCTTTGATCATCCTGGAGAGAAATACTGCAGGGTTCTGGTGCTGGAGTCCGGGGAAGGGAAGACAGGACAGTGGGTTTATGAGAAAAGGAACGTTTATGAGGATTATATAACGGCCTTTGGAACAGAATCTCCCGGCGTGTTGGCCATTGGGATTCAAACCGATACAGACCATAGTAACGAGAAGGTTACTGCTTTTTATTCTGATCCAACCCTAAAGAGAAAATAGAAGAGAGGATTGGAATCAACAATAACCTTTCAAAGGAGGGAGCCATGCAAATTTTAATACTTTATTACTCTAAAGGAGGGAACACACGAAAGGTGGCAGAACGAATTGCAGAGGGAATTGAATCCGTTTCTGGCGTCCGAGCCCTATTAAGATCAACTCAAGAAGTGAAGAAGGAAGATTTTGTTGATTCCGCTGGTGTCATCGCGGGCTCACCGGTCTACTTCGGGGTAATGGCCTGGGATTTGAAGCGCGTCTTTGATGAATACGTGATCATCCGTAGGAAGATGGAAAACAAGGTGGGAGCTGCTTTTGCCACTTCGGGAGATCCATCCGGCGGGAAGGAGACCACGATGATGTCCATCGTTCAATGTTTGCTCATCTACGGCATGATCGTTGTGGGAGACCCCATGGATGCGACAGGGCATTACGGCGTGGCTTGTGTGGGTACTCCGGATGAAAGAACGAACGAAAATGCTCGAAAATTGGGAAGGCGGGTGGCCGAACTCTGTAAGAAATTAGGCTTGTAACGCGATCCCCGCCTCTTTGCCAAAGAGGAGCTGCGAAAAAAATTAAGTCCGACAATTCCACACCATTACGGGAGATAGAGGATTTGACGCTATCCTGGATTGCGATAGCGGAAACTTTCCGACCTTAAAACCGGGGACTGACAAGAGTTCTTCCGTTCGTTCTGGCTGATCTTGACCGCTAGTGTAGTGCGTCCAATACTTCTTTACACAAGTTCAGAAGGTATCATTCCTGCAAAAGCAGGAATCCAGTTGAAATCATTGGATTCCCCCGTGTCGAGCACGGGGCAAGCTTGGTCAAGCCCGGAATGACATTCAAAGTGAAGGGACTTCTGACGCATTACACTAGATATGAAACTTGTGGATGAGCTTCTTCTCCGTCTCTCCCTCAATCGTTGCCTCAACCTCCACATAGGGTTCTAAGCCTGAGCCCTCCAATTTATTCTTGAGCAATTCATCGATCTGAAAAACCCCTGCCGAGTTGCTCATGAGGATCGCAATCCGGATAGGTTTCAGTTCACCTTTCTCAATCTTGATTTTTTCGATGGAGGAGGCAGAGACCGAGTGAATATTAACCATACCCGCCTGGAAGGGGATTCGAGAGCGGCCTTCCGCCATATCCAACGCGTCGGCCACTCGGACGATTCCCGCTTCGATTGTCAACGGCCGGCCGTCAGCCCGGTGAGAGATGATGGCATGGAGGATTTCCGATATGATGATGGTACGGGTAGGAATATCGTAGATGTCATCCAGTAATTCTTTCATCTTGGGGGAGGCCAGGAAGAGGCTGTAAAGTTCGTGATCGACCCGGTGGATCGACATTCCTAAGTCATGAAAGAGCGAGGCCATAGCTACGATCACCTCAGCGTCTTCCACGGGAAGATTGTGGTCGGTGGAGACGCTGGGCTGGACGTCATGCTCAACGAGCAACCTGAGAAGCCTGAGGGCAATGTTAGCCACGATTTGGAAATGGACAGGGCCATGGTCGCTCATGCCCAGGCGCTGAACAGCATTGACATTCATCACTTGCCAGAGGGTATAAAGTTCCTTGTCTCTATTGATCCGATCAACAATTTGTTTGAGCCGAGGATTGTGCCGCGCCGGAATCCGGATCAAGATTCGTTGCGCTCCGGTCCCCGATTCCTCAACAGCCTCGCTGGCCCCCACTTCCGGCTCAAGCTGATTGCCATCAGAGTCCGTGGCTTGAGAAGGTTTATTGCTTTGCATGTGAGTTGGGTCACCTCCCGATTTTAGGCTGGAACGTGAAAGTCGATCCAGTGACGGGTGCTATGGGGTCCGTGTGAATGACCTCCGTTTCATTCTATCATAAATCCCTCAAAGTCAACCATCAATTCCGTTGACATTTCAAATTTACAGACACATGAGACAGCGCTTGGGTAGGTTCCTGAAAAGAAACCCGGCCCCCAACGAAAGGCGATAAATGCTGTTTAAGTGACAATTGATGTCATCTTCTTAAAACGGAAAAGCCTTTGTCCCTTAGAAAATTTGATATATGTTTCAATAACTTATTTCCGTCTCCTCAAATTTAATCCGATTGGCAAAGAAATTGCTCTACTACAATGTCTGGGGACGAAAAAACTTTTGGAGGAGGAGAGAAGTTGAAAACCCTTGATCAGTGGACGGAAGAATTGTTGAAGGACGCTTTCTTTCAGGCTGCCGAAGATGACGAGAAGGTTCTCTTGAAAGCAGATGAGGCTTTCCCTGACGATGATTTTGAGGAAGAATAGTTCACAGAATGGCGAAGGACGGAAAATAAAAGAAGATGGCAAATAAAAAGATTCTCGTGGTCGATGACGAAAAAGATATGGCCAAGGCCTTGAAGGTTCGACTGAAAGCTAACGGATACAATGTTGTATTTGCCTCTGACAGTGTCGAGGCGTTTACAGTTGCCAACCAGGAGAACCCAGACCTGATCCTCCTCGATATTATGATACCCGGAGGGGGTGGATTCGTCGTCGCAGAGCGATTGAAACAGTCCGCGGCCACCCATCGTATCCCTATCATCTTCCTCACAGGGATTCAGGGAGGGCAAGAAAGGGCTTACAAGCTGGGGGCTTCCGGTTACCTGATGAAGCCATATCAACCGGAAGAGTTAATGGAGACCATTCATAACGCATTGGAAACAAGCCGAAGGCGATCCGCGGAGACCGCCGGCGGGACGACTGGGGCAGTCTCCTAAAAGATTCTCTTCCCATCCCTCGAATCTCAGACAGCCTGAGCATCAATTTTTCACCATCTTCCGTCTAAAGGGTGTTTTTGCAGCCAGACGGACTTTACAGTATACTATTCCTAGGATGAGCTAAGGCAAGCCGGAACTGGATTCCCGTCATGGAACGCCTTTTTCCGAACGCATGAGATAGGAAGTCTCAAACAGGATGAATGCCAATAGTGAAATCCGGCAATTCTTTTTTCCCTCTATCACACTGAAGTTTCTGATCAGGGTCTCCTCGGTGGCACTCTTAGCCTATCTTTTCTTTGGCCATCTCTGCATTCCTTTCTCTATTCAAGGAATCAGTATGGAGCCAACCTATCACAACGGAGGGGTAAATTTCTGTTGGAAGCTGCGTTACCTTTTTTCGGAACCCAAAAGGCCTGATGTCGTAGCGGTGCGTTTTGCCGGGAGCAAAGTCATGCTTCTAAAACGTGTGGTTGCTCGGGAAGGTGAACGGGTTGAATTTCGTGACGGAAAACTTTTGGTTAACGGCAAGGAGATAAAAGAGCCTTATGTTCGTTATCCCTGTGACTGGAATCTTCCCCCTCGCCAAGTTGAAAAGGACTCCATTTATGTGGTCGGGGATAATCGCAGTATGCCAATAGAAAATCATCATTTTGGACAAGCTTCGAAGAGTCGTGTCGTCGGGGGGCCCGTATGGTGAGAAAAAGATATCTCTTCATCCTGGGGCTAATGGTGATCCTCGGGATCGTGATTGCCATCACTTTTTTTCCGAGTGAAGAGAAAAGAGTGAAGAAGCGGTTTCATCTTCTGTCAGTGTGGGTTTCCAAGTCTACGGAAGAAAATGCCTTCACCATGTTACAGAAGATGAGAGACATCGGCAGCCTGTTCGATGAGCATTGCGACCTAGAAACCGACTACCCATCTCTTTCAGGAAGCTATACGCGTGAAGAAATATCCACCTATGTCGGTAGCGCCCGCTCCCATGTTTCCCAACTCTCTCTGAAATTTTATGACCTTCAGATCGTTTTCCCCGAAAAGGAAGTAGCTCAAGTCACTTTAACAGCCAGGCTTACGGGTAGATCCACGGCCGGAGAACAGATGGATGAAACGCGGGAACTCGAATGTCTCTTGAGGAAAACCGAAAAGAAATGGCTCTTTCGCCAAATAGACGTGGTGGAAGTTTTAAAAAAGTAATAGGCTCAGGGAAATCGCTCCATTACGAATATCCTATCCTTGAGGATTTCTTTCTCCTCCCATCAATTCATAGTCGTTTTTCAATTTCTACTCTTCCGTGCGACATTTCGAGTGCTAATAAGCGGTGTAATACGTGAGTTGATTTTTTTCCATATCCAACCTTTAAGAAGGTGCGTACAGTGGCAAGCTATGTTCATTTCCTTCCCGTGATGGTTTCAGCTTACCTGTTAAAGGTTCTTGCGTTGTTGGCGTTCGAACATATGAGGAGGATGCCCCATATCTTGTGGAACTTTTTCTTGACATACTACTCTCGTTTTTTTATATTTAACTCGTCCCCAAGCAAGGTCTTACCACTGATTTGCCCAGATGGCAGTGGGACGAGCAGCCGTGCCGCCATTTGCCTTACCCGAACCTTCTGGGTTGTTACAGTCATCTTATTATGTCTCGCAATGTAAAGCATCAACCCGTACTAAGAGACTAATGCTCTGCAGTGATCTGGAAAGCCTTTCTTGAGGGTCTCTGCCGGTAGCATCATGCCTGCGCGAAAATGGGTCTGGTGGAGGGATCCGCACAATGATAAAGGCGCCGAGATCTTCCCCTGCCTCGGGTTGGCCCCTATTCTATGCGTTACACACGGCGAGGGTGGGGGCTGGGAGGAGCTGAAGACGCTGCTTACGCTCTCGCCGACGGGCGCAATCGGCTACGGCATCCCCTCGGGCGCGGCCATCGTGGTTGAGCCGGATTGTACCCTTTCCGTACTCGGCGGAGAGGTGGACCGGTTCCGAAGAAGGACCAATGGGGTCGTGCGGATCAAGGGCTTGGTTCCGGACAAAAACGCTCAGGTGATTCGGACAACGAGAAGATTTATCCCCCCAACGCAAAGCGATTGATGAGATTGTAAGGAGTCGATGAGAAATGAAGAGCTATAAACTGGTGACGTATCGGTCGGCCGTAGGTCCGCGCGCAGGTATCGTGGTAGAAGAGGAAGTATTTGATGTAGCTGCATTGACCGGCAGATCATCTTATGCAACGATGCTGGCCATCCTGAACGACTGGGAGGCGGCGCAGGCCCTCCTCGAAAAGGCAGCAGGGATAAAGAAGCGCAAGGAAAAGGGGGTTCCCCTGGAGAAGGTCAGGCTGCTTGTACCTGTGCTTTACCCTTCAACCATTTTCTGCGCTGGCGCCAATTATTCCGACCACTTAATGGAAATAGCCGTGGCCCGCGGGATCAACCCAGACCCTGATCCTCGCACATTAGGGCTCAAGCCCTGGCATTTTATCAAGGCATCCCGTTCGGTCGTCGAAACCCAATCCACTGTGCCATTACCCGAGCACTCCAGGATGGTTGACTGGGAAGCTGAATTGGTAGCGGTCATCGGACGGCCTGCCAAGAACGTTTCTGTTGACAAGGCTCTCGAGTACGTGGCTGGCTATACCGTGGCGAACGATCTCTCAGCACGGGATCTCTCAGCCCGTCCGCACATTCCGGACAACTCGCCGTTCAAGTACGACTGGATAGGCCAGAAGAGTTTTGATGGGGCCTGCCCGGTCGGTCCCTGGATCGCACCCGCGAAGGAGATCCCGGATCCTCAGAATCTGAGCATCAAACTCTGGGTCAATGACGTCCTTAAGCAGGATTCTCATACGAGCAAGATGATCTTCTCCACTGCTGAACAGATCGCTCATCTCTCGACCCGGATCACTCTCCATCCTGGAGACCTCATCCTCACCGGAACGCCCGCCGGAGTGGGTATGGCGAGAAATGAATTTCTAAAAGCGGGGGATGAAGTAAAGGTATGGATCGAGCGAATTGGAACACTCACCTACAAAATGGCGTAGCCCAACCGGTCCGGCTGTTTGTGTAATGTCGTAGGCAAACGGTTTCCAAAGATCATACGATTTTCCCCTAAAAAAAGCCTTAAAAACGTCGTAGCGAATAAGAAGGTTGCCTGACCAATCAATACCCAGAACATCTAAGAGATTTCAACTGCTATGATCCTAAAGCTTAAGTATGTTAATTTTGGTATTCTGCCAGGCGGTTCTGGAACTGGAGAAAGTGATAGTGTGATGGTTTTAGTGTTTTACGAAGGAGAACTTGCTGAGGGTAAACTGGTTGCAGAGGGTGAACTGTTTGCTGAGGCGGAATGAGGAATGTGGATTCTCCGCCATGCTAATAGCCTTCTCAAGTATACTGCTGAAAAGACAGAAAGTTTTGGGAACCTTATGAAAATCGAAGCCATCTTATCGGGGGATCAGGCATTGCTTTTATTCTGTGCGTATCTTATTATAATTTTGAAAACTATTTAGGAGACCTTAATATGGTTATGATCAACTTCGGCGGTGTTGAAGAAAGGGTCGTCACTCGTGGGGAGTTTTCCCTTTCTAAGGCCCAAGAAGTTCTCCGAAATGAGACCGTAGCTGTCTTGGGATATGGTGTTCAGGGTCCAGGGCAGAGTCTCAACATGCGGGATAATGGAACCCGCGTCATCGTGGGTCAGCGACAGAATACCTCTTCGTGGAATAAAGCTTTGAAGGATGGGTGGGTTCCAGGCCTCACGCTGTTTTCTCTGGAGGAAGCGGCTGCAAAAGGAACCGTCATCGAATATCTGCTTTCGGACGCGGGCCAAAAGGTATTCTGGCCCACCCTAAAACCCCACCTCACCGAGGGCAAAACCCTCTTCTTCTCCCATGGCTTTGCAATCACGTATAGAGACTTAACAGGTGTGATCCCCCCAAAAAACATTGATGTCGTCATGGTGGCTCCCAAGGGATCAGGACTTTCCGTGCGTCGGAACTTTCTCGACGGCAGTGGCATCAATAGCAGCTTTGCGATCTTCCAGGACTACACGGGAAAAGCTGAAGAAAGAGCGCTTGCATTGGGTATTGCCATGGGATCAGGATATCTCTTTCTCACCACCTTTGAGAAAGAAGTCTTTAGCGATCTGGTGGGAGAGAGGGGCGTTTTAATGGGAGCAATTGCCGGAATCATGGAAGCGCAGTATGACGAGCTCAGAAGACACGGTCATAGTCCTAGCGAAGCCTTCAATGAGACAGTCGAAGAATTTACGCAGAGTTTAATTAAACTTGCAGCTGAAAAAGGGATGGACTGGCTGTATGCTAACTGTAGCACAACCGCTCAGAGGGGTGCATTGGATTGGAAGGGAAGATTCCGGGATGCGGCGGCTCCTTTATTTTCTGATCTTTATGAACGCGTTGCCGATGGGACTGAAGCCAGAATCGTGCTTGAAAAAAATAGTCAGCCGGATTATCGAGAAAAATTGGATGCTGAGCTCGCTGAGATGAGAAGCTCCGAAATGTGGCGGGCTGGCGCAAAGGTGAGAGAATTGCGCCCTGAGAACTGGAAAAGGGAAGCGTAAGCCAGCCAATGAGCCAATAAACGGATATTCTTTTATTTCACCTATGATCAGTCCCCTTTTAGGAAGACTCCCCTGAGAAGATATTAACCCCCAGATGGAAACCAATAAACCCTTTCTTACCGTCGAGAACATCACCGTTCGTTTGCGCGATCAGCTGTTTTTGAAAAATAGCTTTTGGCAGATCCGTTCAGACCAACACTGGGCAATCCTAGGACCAAACGGATCCGGAAAATCAACCTTGGTCCGATCCCTCTGGGGTGGGGTTCCGCTTCAAAGCGGGCATATTGTCTATGATTTTGCCAGCCATCAAATGGAACCCCAACTCATCCCCCAGAAGGATGAAATCGGCTATGTCTCTTTCGAGTTGCAGCAGAGTCTAATGGAGCATGAGGCGTTCCAAGAGGACTTAAGAGAATACGCCGGGAGGACGGAAGAGGTGACGACGGCAAGGGACGTGATCTTCTCCGGAATTTTAGCGAATCGGACTATCACCCCTGTGGATGAAGAAAGATTCTTAAAGGTCGTCGATCACTTAGGTATTCAATATTTGCTTCAAAAGAGTATCGGTTCCCTATCGACGGGAGAGGTGCGTAAGACGCTGATTGCCCGTGCTTTGATCAAATCTCCAAGGCTATTGATTCTTGATGAACCTTTTGACGGGCTGGATGAAAGGTCGCGGGCAACCTTAGCAGAATCGATCAATCGTCTCATGACGGGTCCCATGCGGGTGATTCTGGTGGTGCATCGATTGGAGGAGATTGTACTCAACATTACACACGTGCTCTTAGTCAAAGAGGGCCAGCTGTTTATGCAGGGCCCCAAGGACGAGATCTTAACCTCTGAGAACATCAGCAGGCTCTACGGGTTTAATCTCCATCTGGAAAGAACGAATAGAGGATTCCGAGTCTCCTACGGATCTGAGAAGAGTGACAAAATCGATACGTCGGTGGTATACGAAGAATCCCTTCAGGATGTCCCAGAGGTTTTGATAGAGATGAAGGATACGACGGTTCAATATGACGATCTCATTGTCCTCGATCGGCTCAACTGGTCGATGAGGAGAGGAGAGAACTGGGCTATTCTTGGAACAAACGGCTCTGGAAAATCGACGATTGTGAAGTTGATCCTAGGCGATAATCTTCAGGGGTATGCGAATCAGGTCATGCTTTTTGGAAAACGAAAAGGTTCAGGAGAAATATTATGGGAGATCAAGAGGCACATTGGAGCGGTTTCGTCAGAATTGCAGGTTCAGCATCGTAAAAAAATGAGTGCTTATGATGTGATCACTTCAGGGTTCTATGATTCTATTGGACTGTATCGATATCCCACCCCGAAGCAAAAAAAGATCGTGGATGGATGGATTGAACTCTTGAAGATCGGCGATATATCCAACCAGCCTTACCATCAGCTATCCTATGGCCAAAAGCGAATGATCCTGCTTGCACGGGCAATGGTGAAGTCGCCTCCGCTGCTCATCATGGATGAACCTTGTCATGGTCTGGATATTTCTAATCGCCGGAGAATACTAAGGATTATAGAGATGATCGGAGGAACGCCAACCCAGCTTCTCTACGTCACGAATCACAGAGATGAAATTCCAAACTGCATTACCCATGTGATGCGACTTCATAAAGGAAAGGTGTTGAGCCAAGGGAGGAAGGAAGACATTTTATAAAAATGAAGTGCCCCCCACAGGGCACGACATTCTACAGGTTTTTCGTAATTCAATGAAAGACCATGATCCCTACATTTGATCATCGGATTTAAATGGTGAAGGATGATGGCGAGGACTCATAGACATGGAATATACTGTTGGGCATACTGGCAGAGTCATCTTACTCAAATTGGATGAGAACGATGATGTTCTGGAATCACTCGAGTCCGTCGCTTCGACAGAAGGAATCAAAAACGGGATTTTTTTTGTCATCGGCAGCCTCAAAGAGGGCAGCCTGGTAAGCGGGGCTGCAACAGAGGATATCCCGATTATCCCCATTTGGCACCGGCTTAAGAATAATCATGAGATTTTGGGCATCGGGAACATCTTCCAAATGGAGGGTCAACCCAAAATCCACTTGCATGCAGCCTTAGCCAAAGGGGATGAATGCCTTATGGGATGTCTTAGAGGAAAGTCAAAGGTTTTCCTTCTCGAGGAGGTCATCATCTTTGAACTTCTGGGTATTGGGGCCTCTCGTGAAAAGGACGTGGGAACCGGCTTATCTATGCTTAGAATCCGATGAGACATGCATAGGTAAGAAGCAATTGGAAGGCTCACTCATCCTTTTAAATAACTGATTTCCCTTTCAACAGAATCTTCTCACCGATGATAATGTCCCGTATCTTGATCCTCCTTCTCCTTGGGATTGAAAATAAGAACAAATTCTTCAGATAAAAACCAGAAATTTGTCCAGTTTGAAGCTATGAAAAATATGGAGGAAGATGGGGATTTCCACAGGAACATTGAAGAACCGATTTGACAAAAAAGAAATAATAAAAAGCTTTAAGAAGAGAACATTCCTTGCCAGCGAGATTGAGTGAGGACTTCAGGGTTTACGATACCATTCGGTTTTTTGCCTTCGAAAACATCGAGAGTCGCCTGAGCCGCTTCAACCGCCAGTCGTACCACACACTCCCGGGTGAGGGCTGCAGTGTGAGGGGTGAGAATCACATTATCCAATTCCTTGAGAGGATTATCTTTCCTCAGGGGTTCCTGCACAAACACGTCAAGGCCCGCTCCTCCAATTCTTTTATCTTTAAGGCACTGGATCAGTGCTGATTCATCCAGGACCCCACCCCTAGACGTATTCACTAAGAAGGCTTCCGGCTTCATCCATCCAAGTTCCCGGGCACCTATTAATTTGTGAGTTGCGGGAGAAAATGGAATGTGAAGGGAGATGACATCCGATTCTTTGAAAAGTCTTTCCATATCACAACATTCAACCCATTTTTCAAAGGCAACGCGAGTCTCAGGAGTTAAATAAGGATCGTGGGCAAGAATACGCAGGCCAAAGGCAGTATGACAGATCCGAGCAAGCTCAGAACCAATCCTCCCCAGACCAACCAAACCTAACGTTTTTCCGCTGAGATCACGAGGGAGGGTTTTAAAACGAATCTCAAAATGGTCATTGCGCACTGCATGATCCATCAATGGAATCTGCTTCATCAGGGCTAAGATCAGGGCCAAGGCGTGTTCCGCCACGGTTCGAGTATTTGCTCCAGGCACACAGGTGACCAAGATCCCTCTTTCCGTGGCCGCTGGCACATCCACATTATCGACACCTGCCCCTGTTCTGGAGATGACCCAGAGATTGTCGGCATGGGTCATCAATTCCTGGGTCATTTTTATGCCCGTCCTGAGAATGACCGCATGCACGGCTTTCATCAGAGGCTGAACCGTCTCCAACTTTGTGTCCGGGGAAAGAATCGTCTCATGCCCCGCCTTTCTGAAAAGTTCCATCGCTTCCTTCTCAATGGGTTGGGGAAGCAAGATACGTTTAGGTCGCTTCAATCTACATCTCCTGATTGAACCTCTTCTCCATGAATTTATCCACAATATTGAGCCACTCGCTTTGCCACAAAATCTACCATCGACTGAGTTGCCCCTGAAAACTCTTTTGCTGTGGCCATTAAGGCCGGATGCTGGTTGAATTCTTCGGAGGTATAACCGTCCTCAGCATACGCCCTTCTGAAATATGGAATTCTCATCAACTTCTCTAGAACCTCCTCCGGAACTGGTTCGTCGATCTGGTTGTAGAGTTTAAGATGCTGTCCCTTTTCCAGGAGTCCCTCCAAATACGGAGGGGGACAGGTGTAGACAATGTTCGCTCCTGCGATTTTTTCAATGTGCCATGAACGAATTTCACCATTCACCACAGGGCTCATCCGCATGGAACACAGAAGCATCTTCCCCGCATAGTCGCGGTTTTCCTTCACCAAGCGACAGGCCTTTTTGAAGATAGCGATCTCAGCCCAACGGACCTCCGCCTCGCTGAGTACCATGTCCCGCTCCTGAGCCTCTTTTTGTAAATCACCCAACGTTCCATAACGGGCACTCATCGATGTGATTACCGAGCGCCATCGCGAAAGATTAACCCCACGGGCTTTTGCCTCCTTCCAACCAGAGACCACGGCATTCATACAGGCGATGAACTGGGGGATGATGAAAGCCAACGTATTGTTGGTCGGAATGCCGTGAGAGGTTAGCTCTTTGATGACTTCATACCCTTCTGCTGTGCCAGGAATCTTGATCATGACATTGGGCGAAAGTGAGTGTAACGCTGTGCCTTGAGCAACCATCTTATTCTTGTCGTGACAAAAGCGAGGGTCAACCTGAGCCGAAATGTAACCACATTGATGATGGCTGCCTTCGAAAATAGGAAGATACGCTTCAGCTCCTCTCTTAACAATCTCCTTATAAGTCTCCCAGAAAACGAGTTCTGAATCCGTGCATCGTTCCTTTGCAATGAGCCCATCCACCCACTGGTTCCAGTAATCCGGATCTTCCTTGAGGACATTGTAAGATAACGGCGGGTTTGTCGTGACTCCTCGAAATATGTTTTTTTCGGGAGGATTTTCCGGATGGTAGAGACGGTCAAGCCATGCTTTCATCTCTTCCTCGTTTTTCGCCTTCTTTATCATCTTTGAACGCCAGTTTTTATAGAGGATCGGTGAAGAGTCCCACCAGATCTCTGCCTCCCGATTGACTTCCCACAATCTCTCCACAACGCTCTTTCTCATCCCTGCTTCAGTCCTCTTCCATAATGACTATCGAAGATAGCGCCCGCCACTCACATCAATGGTAATACCCGTGATATAACTCGATTCATCAGAGGCAAGAAAGACAACTACTGAAGCTACTTCTTCAGGAGTCCCCAAGCGACCTAAGGGGATTGCTGAAAGGACTTTTTTCTTTTCCTCTTCGTTTTTCGATTCCCACAGGCCTTGGACCCGTTCGCCCGTCAAGGTCACGGTAGGGGCAACACCATTCACCCTTATTCCGAACTTTCCCCAATCATAGGCAAGCTGTCTCGTCAGCCCCTCCACCCCCGCCTTGGCGGCTGTATACTGGACCCCTGCCAAGGAAGCTCTCCAATGCCCCGCCAGGGCTGAAATATTGACAATCGATCCTCTCCCTTGTTTCACCATCACAGGGATGACGGCCTGGCAGCAGAGAAAGGTCCCTTTCAGGTTGACATCCACGACAAGATTCCAATCCTTCTCCTCAATTTTCTCAAGAGCGTAAGGTGTGTTCAGAGCACCTCCAGCATTATTGACCAAGATATCGACATTGCCCCAGAGCTCCTTCATCTCTTTGAGCAGATGCATGACCTCTGCCTTATGGGTGACATCGGCCCTCTTGCCCATTGCTCTTTCATATTTGCCATCTAATTGTCGAGCCGCCTCCTTAACCCCCCCTTCATCAATATCGATGAGGAACACCCGCGCTCCTTCTTGATACAATGCCCTGGCAATCGCCAGGCCCATGCCACGACCTGCACCTGTTACCACGGCATTTCTATCCAAAAGACGTTTATACATGCTTTGCTCCTTTAAACCCTCTCATCGTAGATAAAAACACTTCCGTGACAGGGTCAACAAATTCTGGATCATTAATGTGGGCATCCAACTCGGTTAAAGAGATGGATTGATTGAGACTTGCTTTTAATGAATCAATGAAAGCGCGGTTTCCTTCCGGGTCCCAGTGAGGATGGTTTTCCCTATCTGGATAAGAAAATCCTCTCAGAGGAATAAAAAAATGAGTTGGCCCCTTGGCCCGGTTTAATTTTTCCGCCACAATCCTTCCCACGCCTTGAAGTTCATTTGCACTTAATCGAACCAGTGTGAGGTTCGGGTTATGGACAACGAGCTTGCGGGATCTCCATTCAGCAGAAAGGCTGTCAAGGGGTCCCAAGACAACGTAATTAATGCTTCCTGGTGCAACAATTTGAGGAATGCCTAAGGCCCCAGCGGCTTCCAATCGATCCTCCCTGATCGCACTGTGCAGTCCGCCAACGAAGCGGTCCCCGATCTCGTGTAAATTCAAATCTAATACGCCCTGAAAGGCCCTTTCTCTGATCATATCCTCCATAGCAATGCCGCCTGTCCCGTTCTGGTGAAAGGTAACCACCTCAAAACCATTAGCCTCAAGAATCCCTTTGCATCGCAAGGCACCCGGAGTCGTAGTACCCAACATGGACATGGCTACAGGAATTTTTTCAGGCTTCAGTAACTTTTCTTCAAGATTCTCCATCATCCCGCAGATGGCGCCGGCTGCATTTTTGAGAATGCGTTTGGTCAAAAAATTCACTCCCTGCATGTCCGCTACAGAATGCATCAGGGTGATGTCTTTGGTTCCGACATAAGGGCCAAAGATGGCATTCCCAGAAGCAACGGTTGATACAACCAATTTGGGGACACCTGTGGGTAGGGCGCGCATGGCCGCACAGGCCATCTCCGTCCCCTGGGCACCGCCGAAACCGATGACCGCGCTGAACTTTCCTTCTTTATAGAACTCCTGGGTTATCTCTTTAGCGCCCACAATCATATTCAATATACACTTTCCTTTATCACCCGTCGCCACTACCTCTTTGAGAAGAATACCTCCTCGAAGAGCGACCTGATTTTGATCGATATCGACTTTGCTGTGAGGCGGAGCAAGAATCCCTGTATCCATAGTGAGGACATGAATTCCTCGAGCCTCAATCTCTTTCTTAAGAAAGAGGGCTTCCTCTTCCTTGGTATCGAAGGTAGCAATCAATAAGACAGTCTTTTTCATCGAGCGCTTTGATTTCTTATGGAGGCTCTTCATGACACTTTCCGAGGACCAATTCCTCGACCATGGCGCGAATCACGACGTCCGTCCCTCTTCCATTGCTTATGATGATGATCTTTTTGAGGAGTCTTCTATCGAAATGGTTTGCTTATTCGCGATTGGGTTTTACCGCCACTTTGATCGCTCCGCCGATTCTTTCTTTGAAAGTTTTAAAAGCCTCAGAGATATCCGTCAGGGAAAAGGAATGGGTCAGAAGCGGTATAAGATTCACTCTGCCGGATGCCAATAAAGAAATGGCCCTTCCGCAATTTGTCCTTCCTTCTCCCCGAACCGTGTAGATCGATTTATTATCCTTTCCCAACGTAGAAAAATTGGTCTGGACGGGTTCCTCTGAAAATCCTATGAGCAAGATTTTGCCCATCCGCTTGGCCATGTCAATGGCCATCTGAGGCGCCAGCGAAGCCCCGGAAGCCTCTATCACAAGGTCAACCCCAATCCCTTTCGTCTCCTCTTTGATCACTCGAACAGGATCTTCTTGGTTAATATCGATGATTCGATCCGCACCTAACGCTTCTCCCACTTTTAGTCTGGACGCTCTGGTGCCCACAAGAAATACCTTTCCCGCACAGAGTGCTTTGGCTACCTCGACCGATATTAGTCCCATGGGGCCTGGTCCGATCACCGCGATATGATCACCGACAATATATCCCCCAATCATTTCAAATCCATAGAGCACGCATCCGAGATTGGTAATCAGGGAGGCTTCGTCAAAACCCACTGACTCAGGAATTGGATAAACCGTATTGACATGGTTGACCACATACTGAGCAAAGCCACCATTGGTGGTAAAGCCATTAGCGCGATGCCCCTTTCTCCCGTAATTCAAACACGCCGTATAGTTGCCAAGTCTGCAATTCCTGCATCGGAGACAGCCCAAGTGGGCTTCGACAGCCACGCGATCTCCGATCTCGAATTCATCGATCGTCTCGCCCAGTGCCGCAACAGTTCCGGAATATTCATGTCCGGGGATAAAACTTCCAAAGGGAGGCTGCGCTGGCCATGGTTTTGCTATCAGGCTCACATCAGAGCGACAGACTGCACAGGCTTCAACTCTGATGAGGACATCCGCCGGACCGGGCTGCGGGGTGTTGACTTCTTTTACCTCCAGGACATTTGGAGCCATGAGCACTGCTGCCTTCATCTTTTCTGGTATCTTCACCCTTTGGACTCCCTCCTTGCCGAATCAAAACTTTCACCTTCGAGGCGACCCAGCCGGTCGATAGAGAATTTTTACGAATTCCTTTTCAATATCGGCAAGATGTCCAGCCATGGCCCGGCGCGCTCGAGAGACATCACCTTTTCGGATAGCCTCGAAGATTCGTCGGTGATGACCCAATGACCGCTTGCTGATGGTCGACTTCTCAATCACCATGGCGATGTTGCTCCTGAGGAGATCACGAACCTTCACAACAAAATCTTCAAGAATACGATTCTTGGCTGTCTTAGCAACGCAGAGGTGAAAACGTTGATTTGAATCGATAAAGACCGCTGGATCGTCTAACTGGTTTTGCATCTCTTGAAGGCTTGCTTCCAAGGCCTTGATGTCCTCTGCCTCAGCCCGCTTGGCGGCTAAGGCGCAGAGTTCGGTTTCGATGATCTTTCGGACTTCGATCATCTCTGCGATATTGAGGTCCTCCTGGGATCTGGGGAATGGGAAGGAAAGATTTGCCCGCCAATGTATCTCAGGATTGACATAGATCCCTCTGTTTCGCCTTTTCAGATAGCCAAGGTGGACGAGAGCATTCAGCGCCTCCCTTAATGAACTTCGGCTGACAGTAAGGTGCTCAGCCATCTTTACTTCTGAAGGAAGCCTCTCACCAGAAGGAAATTCCCCGGAGTGGATGAGATCTCTGATCTGTTCGAGGATACCGTCGGACACCAAGATTTTTTCAACGCGTTTCAGAGGCATAACTTTTAAATAAAATTCCAATAACCAAATCCCAAACTCCAAACAGACTCCAATCACCGAATATTCAATCACCCAAACAAATTGCGAAACCTCGTATATGAAATTTGGTCATTGGAGCTTGGACATTATTTGATTATTGGTGCTTGGAAATTGGTTATTCCATGGTTATTCCTAACTTTAGGCTCTATTATTAAATTCTCGTTTTGTCGCCTTGATACGAAATTTCTTGACCTCTTCTAAAAATGCAGCGAGGTGTTTGGCACTGTGCTCGAAATACTTGAGTCCCTTCTCCCTGCTTCCCCTGAAGGGATTTCCAATGGTGGAAGTGTCAGAATACTCGTGATGTTCCATGGGGATCCAAGCTTGCTCCGTGCCCATGAATTCAACCATTCCGGAACCGTCCTTTTTGGAGAATGCCGGTCCCATCCATTTTGGGGCGTGGGTTCGGTCCCGAACTGCTTTGGACATATCCACACATGTCTCGTCATAGGCGAGGCAGGCAGACGTCTCAATCTCTCCGGAATGCCAGCCCGGGGTTTCCTCAGGGGGACCCTCGATGATTCCCTCCAAAGCATTATATTCTCTCTCCGTTGGGGTCTTATACCAACAGGTGAAGGCGCCTGTCTCGTACCGGATCCGGCGGAGCACATCATCCACAACTTTTGAATTGGAACCATGATGAGTGACAAAGACGACCTTGTTAAACCCATGGTAGATCAGAGATTTTCCAATGTCGTAAACTACCCCGCGGTAAGTGTCTCCCGACAACGTGATCGTCCCGGTCCCCTCTCCCACCCCGTGCATGTGATGAGGTGAGTAACCGTAAGGGACAATAGGAGTATAAATCACAGAAGCCTTTACAGAGGCTCTTCTTACGACCTCCCAGGTGGTTAAGGCATCACAGCCCAACGGAATATGGGCCCCATGGCGCTCTAAGCTTCCCATGGCCACCATCACGACGTCGCATGTCTTCAGATATTTTGCCACATCCACATACGTCATGTCGTGTAAGTAAAATGTCCTTTTCTTTGCCATATTTCTCCTTTTTGTTCTATAAATAAAAATTGAAAAATTTTCTCTATCCCTTTAAAAATCCAACCGCCATTAATTCCTCTCGGAGCTTTTTCTTTTCATCTGCGGTTAAGGGGGCCAAAGGTGCTCTCGTAGGGCCACCGTAGAATCCTCCGAAGTCCATTGCTGCCTTGACTCCTGCAACGCCAAATTTCCCCGAGACGAGCTGATTCACCTTCATAAGATAAAACTGAAGCTCTCTGCCTTCTTCCAATTTTCCGCCGACTCCGATCTCGTAAAGCTTACAACAGGGTTCAGGAAAAGCGTTTGCCAGCGAAAGCACTCCGCCTACTGCGCCCATGAGAAGCGCCGTAAAGAAGAAGTTGGCTGATCCGGCCAAGAGGCAAAAGCCTGGGTTGGCGCTCAGGATATAGGCACTCAGGTTTCCGGGGGAACTATCCTTCATTCCAACAATTTTGGGGTGAGAGGAGACTTCTTTTACCACCGTGGTAGATATTGTAATGCCGGTAACTCCAGGATTGTTGTAGAGGAGAACAGGAATGGGGGATTTCTCTGCGACCTGAACGAAATGGTTGATCAGGGCATGGTCTGACATATTCTTAGCAAAAAAGAAGGGTGTGATTAAGCTTCCGTAGTGCGCCCCGATGTCGGCTGCTTGATGGCAAAGATCGATCGACACTTTGGTTGATTCCGCACCCGTTCCAGCCATGATTGTTTTATCCGGGGACGCTGTCTTCACAACTGCTTTAAGCACCTCCATCTGCTCGGAGGTGGAAAGACTACGAAATTCACCATTTGTTCCCAGGACTAAGTACCCGCGTAACCTGCTTCCATTCAATTTCTGAATATTAGAAGCCATCTTCCCTAAAAGGATATTTCCTTGTTCATCAAAGGGGGTGGTAAGAGGGGCGAAGACTCCTGAGAGTCTTTCTCGATGGACGGCCTTTTCCTGAGTCAATTGAATTCTTTTTCCCATAATTTAGTCCGTTTGTCAGACAATATTACAATTTTGAGGCAGATTATGTCAACTGAAATTTTGAACTCCCTCCCAGTTATCGATCGTTATGAAATCCTCCACCTTCCTGGGAAGGATGCTCTGGTAACCCAAAAACGTTCTTGCTCACTGAAGAATTGTTCATAAACCGTGACACTACCACAGCGATCACCCTTGATACATAAAATCCAGTATGAAATTTGGAAAGAGTTTATTAGGACAAATTTGCGAGGTCAGCAAAAAACCTAAAAGGTGTAGATGCCGCGCGATAATGTCAGGTTTGTTCCCTCATCCTCCGCCCTTAACGTTTCAACAGCTTGCTGCCATAAAGGCCGGTAGGTTTGATCAGGAGAATCAGCAACATGACGGCAAACGGCGCCATTTGGGCCAGCGGGGCGTAGATGAGGGATCCCAACGAGACCACCTGTCCCACGATGAAGGCGGAGGCGAGGGTTCCTTTAATGCTGCCAAGACCGCCGATAATGACGACCATGAAAACGAAAGCCAGGACCTCGAGACCCATTTGGGGATCCACCATGATCAGCGATGAGTGCAGGCCCCCTGCCAGCCCGGACAAGACTCCGGAGAGAATGAAGGTGATGGTGAAGAGTTTGTAGACGTTAATACCGAGGCCTTCCACATGTTCCACGTCCTCGATGCCAGCCCGGATGGCCTTGCCCGTAATGGTTCGGTTCAAAAAGAGCCAGATGCCAAGATAAACCAGCAAAGAAATAACGATGACGATCAACCGGTAGACGGGAACTTCTGTGCTCAAAATTTGGACCTGTGCATCTATTGGGACGGGAACCGGCCGGGGAATCAGTCCCCAGATATATTTGATGGCGCCTACACCGGCGAACAGAATTCCAAACGAGGTGATCATGGTGAAGGCGATATCCCGCTCGTAAATGCGTAAAAAGACGAATCGTTCCACGCCAAAACTGACCAGGCCTGCAGCAACCATCCCCCCCAGTACACCGATCCATGTGTTTCCCGTGGCGACATAAATCGTATAGGTGATGTACGCACCGACAGAATAATACAGCAATTGGTCGAGGCTGATGATCCGCATCAGGCCGAAGCAGAGGGACAGGCCGATGGCCAGCAGAAAAAAGATGGAACCGATGCTCAGCCCGAAAATGACTCCGGAAATCAGGAGTTGCGTGTCTATCATCTATTTTTATCTCCACTATGTTGCTATGTTTGCCATGTGTTCTTCCGGAAAACGGCCTTTTTGAGAATCGGCTCCAACGTACCCCAGATGCCTTTTTCGCCGGCAAGCATGATGAATACGAGTAGTAATCCGATAAAAAGTTCCCAGTTGGCGATAAATTCGCTGAGTAAGTCTTTCATACCGGTGTAGGCGATCGCTCCGACGATGGGTCCATAGAGCGTGCCGGCACCTCCCAAGATTGTCACCACCACCGGATCCGCTGCTCGAGCGGGGTGGGTGATTGCGGGACTCACAAAGCCTAAATAGACCGCGTATAGGGAGCCAGCCAAGGCGGTCGTCGCATTGGCGATGATAAAAGCCATCCAACGGATGCTGAAGTTACTGTATCCGAGAAATTTCAATTTGTCTTCATTGATCTTGGTTGCCAGGCAGCAGGCACCGTAAATCGTATCGTCCAAATATTTGTAGAAGGTCCATAGGGCCATGGCCACCAGGAAAGCGAAGATGAAGAAATGGCTGGGCTTGCCAAGGTCAAGCACGGGTGTAGAAGACATGTTGGCCAAAAACCAAAGACCGTTGTCGCCGTGGGTGATTTTCGCTAAAACTTTTTCCATCAAATAGAAGATAATCACTGCCAGCGCCAGGTTGACGAGGGCAAAATAGTCGCTGCGCAGCCGAACGAAGAAGGCACCGACGATCGCGGACACGACCAATCCAGCCAGAATCCCCAGGAGGATGCCAACGTAAGGGTTGTGGCCGAAGTAAAAGAGATAAAAAGCGGTCCCATACGCGCCTACGGCTAAATAGGCGGGTTGGCCGAACGAAATGAACCCGACACGACCCAAGAGAAAGCTACATCCCATCGTATAGATGGAAAAAATTATGATTTCATTCGCAAAAGGCAGGGGCAAGAATACCCTTACCACGCCTAACAGCAAAAATGCCAAAAGAATGCCCCACCACCATCTGAATATATTGATCATGAGAATTTCTCTCCTCAATCCATCCCGTCGCGGCCTAAAGATACTGTTCACAGATGTTTGATCGGATCGATTCCTCGTCAGAAATTTCAGTGACGATGCGCCCCTCTTTGACGGCATAGACCTTGTCTGATATCGTACACACCAAGGAGAGGTTCTGTTCAACGATCACCAGCGCTGTTTTCTTGCTCAGCTCCTTGAAGACATTTTTCAGTTGTTCAACGATACTGGGGGCCAGTCCTTCGGTGGGCTCGTCAATCAGCAACACCTTCGGGCTGCCAAGAATGGCCCTGCCGATCATCAACATCTGACGCTCGCCACCGCTCAAGTACCCGCCCTTGCGATCCATGAGGGATTTCAGTCTGGGAAATAAGCGGGTAACCTGATCCCAGTTATAATCCTTTGTGGCGTAGCTCCCCAGTTCAAGGTTTTCCCTGACCGTTAAATCCGAAAAGACCTTTTTGTCCTGGGGAATGTACTTGAGCCCCATTCTGGCGACATCGTAAGGCATCCTGCCGACCAGATCGGCATGATTGAAGGTGATCGTTCCAGAGATTGGTTTCAGAAATCCACCAATGCTCTTGAGGAGGGTCGTTTTGCCAGCTCCGTTCCGGCCAACGCAGGCCACCACCTGGCCTGGTTTCACGCTGAGATTGGCATCGAACAGAACCTTCGATTCACCGTAAGCAACGTTCACGCCTCTGACCACCAGTATTTCCTCGTTATTCATCCCTACGAGCTCCGTGTGTGCGGGCATCCTCGGTTTCTTCGACAGGGGTTTCTATCTGCCAATAGCTTCTGCGCACCTCTGGGGCCCGGAGACATTCCTCACACTTGCCATCGGCGATGATTCTGCCCTCATGCATGACGGTGAGTCTTTCCAAGAAATCTTCCACCTGTGAAATCTTATGTTCCACAATCAGGATGGTCTGTTTCCCGATGTGCTTGCCCAGGACTCCCAGAACCTCTTTGATCTCCAACTCAGCCAGCCCTGCCAGGGGTTCGTCCAGAAGCAACACCTTGGGTTCGGCCAGGATGGCCATGGCAATCTCCAGCCGTCTCTTATCCCCCAGGCTCAGATGCTTCACCTGCCTGCGGGACTCATCCTGAAGCTCGAAAGTTTCCAGGGATTCGACGATCTTTTCTTCTCCCCGGTACCGCTTGCAAGTGGTTAGGAACAGAGGAAATAAAGAGGCGCTTTTATGTGCTCTGAAAAAAGACAAGACCAAGTTATCGATCACCGTGAGATTGTCGAAAGTAGAGGTCAGTTGAAAGGTTCGCATCATCCCCATGTCAACGCGTTTCTCCGCCGACACATGCGTGATATCTTCCCCCTTATACAGAATGGTCCCCTCATCGGGTGAGTAATACCCGGTGATGAGGTTGAAGAATGTGGTCTTGCCCGCTCCATTGGATCCGACAATCCCGGCCACTTCATTTTCGCGCAGGACATAGCTGACGTGGTCAACAGCGACCAGTTGGCCAAATCGTTTGGTGACCTTTTCGGCCTTGATGATTTCTGCGCCCGCATCCGCACTCACGGCAAGCCCCTTTCTCGGAGTCCGCCCCAGCGTAGGGATCTTGCGGACACTGGGGCGGAGAAACATTTAATAGCCCAGAGACTTAAGACTAGGCATCACCGAGTCACCGCCCTGGTAGCCTACGACATTAAACAGATCCCATTCGTTTTTCCGCTCCTTGGGACCTTTGCCCTTGACTAGAAAACCAGCATACTTATATACTGCCGCATGATCCTCGCGCCATCGGGCAGGGCCTTTGACGCAGGTGAATGCGCCGTTGTTAGACATCAGCGCCGCAGACACCTTTTTCGGCTCAAAGGACTTGGCCGCCTCAAACCCCCTGAACATTTCTGTGTAGGCAGTATAGGCAATGGTTGCATAAGAATCCGGAGGCGTATTGTATTTCGCTCTGTAGAGATCGTTAAACTCCTTGGCGGTTTTTGCCACTCCCTTGTCTTCAAAACCACTCAGGTCATAGTAAAAATAGTTTATGGCGTAGACACCCTCCAGAGCCTGGGCAGGAATACCTTTGGCGACCACGTTTGTGATGAAGGAGTTAAAAATGGTCATTTCCTTGTTGAGGCCCGTCTCATAGCACTGTTTTAAAAGGGCCACGGCATCGGCAGCAAATTGAGAGGCGATGAAAACGTCGGGCTTTGCCGCCCGGACTTTCTGCATAATGGTCGTGTAGTCACCGGTTCCCAGCGGAACCTCGTCATACCCGACAATCTCACCACCGTTTTCTTTGGCAGCAGCATAGACACCATCCCGGATATCCCAGCCCCAGCTATCTGCCCGAGCCAAAAAGAAAATACGTTTCTTGCCCAGCGCTTTGATGGCAGCGGAGCCGTCCATGTATCCTACTGTCCATGGACTGTAGGCCGTGGCAAATGTACATTCTGCCAGCTTGCCCTTTTGAAAGGCCTCCTTGGCCATGACGCAAACAGGGAAATACGGCATGGGATCTTTTTGAGCCAAGGCATTAAGAGCATATGCGAGCGGGGCCCAGGTCTGACCCCCTACACCTTTAACCCCTTCCTCAACCATGTACCGGTAACGTCGGACACCCACATCCAGTTTGGTCTCGTCATCGCCGACCACCCCTTCCACCATTACATTTCCCCAGGGCATTTTGAGTCCGCCCTTTTTGTTAACCACATCCGCGGCCAACAGCGCACCATCCCTCTGAGTTTGAGCCACCGCCGCAAACGTGCCGGTGAGCGGAAGCAGAATGCCGACCTTTATCTTGTCGGGATTGGCTGCCAGGGTTTTGCCAGAACCAAGAACACTGCAAAATACCAAGATCGAAAGTAAAATGAGAGATTTTTTCATTTTTGACCTCCTCCTAACTGAATATGCTCCGTTTTACATCCCCTGCGAGAGGCCTATATCCCTAATTTGTAACTTTGCATCACCTCCTTGTTGGATATCTGGTGTTGAAGGGCCGTGTGTCAGGCAAACAGTTAACTCTGCAGAACGCCAAGCCGTTCGAAGCAAGGTACTGGGAGCCGCAAAAGGCTTGAACCAAGTTGATAGAAGCTATGGTGGGTTTCAAGTTGCAGAGAAACCTCTCTTGGGCTATTGAACCCGAATAAAAAGATTAGGACTCGCTTCGCAATGTGGTGAATATACGAGAAATGGAGCAGTATGTCAATACGGAAGAAAATAGGACACTGGAATGATTTAACGAAAAAGGAAGAATGAATTAACTGCGTTTTAAAAATTTCCAATCCGTGATAGACTTAGGAAAGCCTTCATAGAAAAGGAGGAAGTATCCATGGGTAAAGAGAGTAAGGTAAGGCTTGCCCTCATCGGAATCGGGAGTTGGTCGCCTATTATTGCTGGTGCTGTGGCGAGGAGCAAGACAGCGAAACTGGTGACGTGTTTTTCTAGGACACCCGAGAAAAGGGCTGCTTTCAGCAAGAAATATGGATGCGATCAAGAGAAGAGCTTTGAGGATGTCCTGAAAAGGAATGATACCGATGGAGTCCTTCTCACAACCCCTAATGCAATCCATGCCGAGCAGGCTGTTTTAGCCGCTCAACACGGAAAACATGTCTTTGTGGACAAACCGATCGCCAATACATTAGAGGACGGGAAAAAAATGGTTGAAGCCTGCGAAAAAGCAGGAGTGGTTTTCTCAGTTGGTCATGACATGCGGCGGCTATCAGGATTCCGAAAGATGAAAGAGCTTATTGACGGAGGCGCCGTTGGTAAACCGGTCATGGTAGAATCCAATTTCTCAGCCAGCTTGGGCAATGAGTTGACTCCTGACAAATGGCGTTGGTATGGAGACGACTCGGGATGCCCTGCAGGGGCACTCATGACCATGGGGGTTCATCACGCGGATACACTCAATCATTTTTTTGGACCTATCGAAAAGGTCTTTGCCTATTTCAACAAGCTCTGCATTCCGGCGGATGTTGAAGATGTTACCATGACGGTCTTCAGATTCGAGTCAGGCGTTCTGGGCTATCTTGGGTCGTCCTATTCCACCCCGAGAACGAACTGGGTGTATGTCTATGGCACCGATGCGAAACTCATGTGTTCCGTTTCTCTGCCCGATGTGCCTTTCGATGAATATCTGGAAGTCTGGACGGCTGTGGATCAGTTTACCACATTGCAGCGGTTCGGAAAAGGGAAGGACAAACCGGAACAGATCGCTTTGCCGATTGGAGATCCTATCCTGGAAGAGATCGACGAGTTTGCGAACTGTATCCGTACAGGAAAAAAACCAGAAACTGACGGACGGAGAGCTCTGGTGGCCCTTGCTTTGATTCGAGCGGCCATCGACTCGGCTCACACAGGAAAGCCGGTGGATCTGAAAGTCTAGCAAAAAAATTATGCACATACAAGAGGAGATAAGAGTTATGGATATAAAAAAAATTTCGGTCATCGGTCTTGGATTGATGGGAACGCCGATCGCCACCCTGCTGCTGAAGGCAGGATACCAAGTAACGGGTTTTGACATCATCAAGAGGCAGATGTCCGATTTAGTCCCCCTGGGCGTGAAGGCCGTGAATTCTCCCAAAGAAGCAGCAAAAGGGGCAGACCTCATTCTGTTATCCCTTCCAACTTGGAAGTCGGTCCTCGAAGTAATGGAAGGGAGGGACGGCGTTGCTGTAGGCGCGCGGAAAGGTCAGATAGTGGCGGATACCAGCACATCCCCTCCATGGGAGAGCAGGGCCCTTGGACAGAGGCTGGCGAAGAAAAGGATTGAGTGGATGGATGTCCCTATTTCAGGTTCTTCTGCCCAGGCCCGGGTAGGGAATATGGTCTTTGTGGTCGGTGGGAAAAGGTCCATCTTTGAAAAGATCAAGCCCGTCTTCGATCGGATAGGTAAGAAAACCGTCTATGTTGGGAAGAGCGGGGATGGAGCGACCTTGAAGCTTGCCATCAATCACACTCTTTACCTCAACGAGGCCGCTGCCATTGAGGGATTGGTCTTAGGTCTTAAAGCGGGTCTCAATCCAGACGTATTGTTTAACGTGATCACGTCAGGGGCTGCTTCAAGCGATTTGCTTCTCGCCCGAGGAAGGGACATGCTCAATGGCAATTTCTCACCCAAAGGCCCTGTCGTTCTTGCGAACAAAGATCTTGCTCTCTCGTTGGAAATGGCAAGGCAATTGGGTGTCGTGTTACCAGTCGGAGCGTTATATCAACAGCTTCTGTTGAATGCTCATTATAATGGCTGGGATCAAGAAGACGCCACAGTTGTAATGAGAATCTATGAACAGCTGGCTACCCCTCACTTCGCCTCGACGAAATCGGCAGTGAGGGGCGGACACGTGAAAAACTCAAGATACCGGAAATCTTGATTGAAGCTGTTGATGGTAGCATGTTTCTCACCCGCGGGGATAAATAAGACATCGCCAGCTTTGATGGGAATCTCTTCGCTCTCAACCACTTCAGTGGCCTCTCCGCTGATTACAATGATGATCGACTCGCGGTTGTTGTGATAGTGATACGGTACCTGGCTGCCCGCAACAAGGAGGCCAAACATTCCTCCCAGATTTTTTGCCTGATGGTCTTTGGTGAGAATCTCCGGCCGGTAGGGCTTGCCGGGAGTTGGGTTAGCCATTTTAATATACTCTTCCGATTTAAACATCTTCATCTCTCATCCCTCCTATCCCTGCACCGGGCAAGCAAAGCGATCTTAGCAGATTATTTCATAAACGTCCATATCAAATTTCCCTATCTCTTAATATCGATGAGAAATTTTGCATCCTAAATCTACCTCGGGACACCTTAGCATTTTCTTTTCCCCCACCGATCAAAGGGAAAAGGGATTGACAGAATATCTTCCAGATAATATAAATTGGTCAAACCATTGGATCATTCCAGCACTTTACGCCCGAAGGAACGCATTCTCGCTTTAAATTTTTGAGGCGAAGAGAAAGGGAAGTTGCTGTTGTGACTAAAGTCATCGCTTATCGATCCCAATCTCTTATTCCCCCTTCCGGCTCTAAAGGTTCGTCGCTCGCGGGAGAGGCGATAGTATTGGAATCTCAATAAATACAAAAGGAGGAGAAGATTATGGTAAAGGATATCTCATTTATCGGCAGACCACATGAGTATGATGCCCGGAGGGTGTACTCTCTTACGGGCGCAGATTGGCAGGAAAGGGTGAATTTTGAACGGCTCCGGAAAGATCGACTCGCCCGAGCCAAGGGGCAGATGGAAATTCACGACCTGGGGGCACTGGTCGTTTACGATGGGGCGAACGTGCGTTACATCACGAGTTCTTTTCAGGGAAACTGGAAATATAACATCTTCATTCGCTATGCCGTGCTGCCGAGAGGGGGCGAACCCATTCTCTTTGAAACGGCCGGGTCTGACCTCGTTTGTGCCAAGATGGACCTTCCATGGATGGAGGGAAGGATACGTCCGGCCATCACCTGGCGATGGTCGGAAGGCGCTGTGGAATACATGGTAGATCGAATGGTCGACAGCGTCCTCGAAGTTCTGCGCGAAAAGAAGGTAGAGAAGGAAAAGATCGGGATCGATTCTCTGGATATGGCCTCCCTTGCAGCCTTCCAGAAGAAAGGGGTGAAGGTCGTGAATGCGATGCCGGCCATGTCGGCCGCTCGTGTCGTCAAAACGCCAGATGAAATCGAGCTTTTGAAACAGTCGGCTGCCATTGCGGATGCTTGCACGTACAAAGCCCGTTACGAATGGGCCAAACCCGGGGTCACCGAAAGAGAGCTCTCGGGGAAGATGATCGAGTACATGTATTCAAAGGGATGTGAGATCGTTTACGAAATCATCGTCGCCACCGGTGGAAATACCAGCCCCTACCGCCGCTGGCCGACCGATAAGATCATTCGCCAGGGAGATTTGATCATTATCGATAATAATACGGTGGGTCCCTCCGGATACTTCGTAGACTATGTGCGCTGCTGGAAGGTGGAAGAGAAACCCACCCCAAAAGAGAAAGACCTGTATAAAGAATGCTATGACTCTCTTATGGGTGCGATCGAAATGATGAAGCCCGGCAATACGAGCCGGGACGTAGCTGAAAAGTTCCCGATCTATGATGACGACAAGTACGGGACGGTGACGCTGCAACAGTTCGCCCATTCGATCGGTTTGACCCTCTATGAGGGAATGTGGATTTCACGGGCCTATTCTTTGAAGTACCCTGCTGAGATCAAACCCAATATGTATTTTGCCGTGGAGACGTTTGCGGGTCACCCGAACCTTCAGCAAACGGTCCGCCTGGAATCGGATCTGCTCATTACCGATAAGGGTCACGAGTTCTTCACCCTCTTCCCCTTTGAGGAGGAGATGCTGAAGTGATCGCGGCAAGAAAATCTATGTCATGGCATTGATCTGAAGGCCGGTCGGATCGCTGCCTTTGCCAAGAAGGTAGGCCGGCTGGCCAATGCAAACCGATCGATAGCCCGGATTAGAGTCCCAATGCCATTGAGAGGAAAAATCTTGGATGAAAATCACAGAGACCATTCATACCTTTAAGCACCAATTCCGGCTGGCCCTCGGCGAGAACTATTATGTGGACCGGTTTGTCTATTCTTATATCCTCTTGGGTAAGGACATCTGTTTGATCGATGCTGGGGTTCGGGGAATGACCCCGCTTCTCCAAAACTATGTGAAGCAGATCAATCGATCTCCGGGTGGGATCTCCGTAGTCGCCTTGACACACGCTCATCCGGACCATATCGGCGGATGCCTCGCCATCAAGAAGGCCTCTTCTGCATCCTTTTGTGCTCACCACGCCGATAGGCCTTGGATTGAGAACGTGGAGAAGCAGTATCGGGAGAGGCCGATCCTTAACTTTTTTGAATTGGTGGAGGGGCCAGTGCCCGTGAGCCGTGAATTGAAAGAGGGCGACAACGTACTGTGGGACAAAGGAAAGACGTTAAGGGTTCTGGAGACGCCGGGACATTCCCTGGGCTCGATCTCCTTTTTCTTAGAAGAGGAAGGAGCTCTGTTCACAGGAGATGCAGTTCCCGCCGTCGGAGCCATCCCCATCTATGTCGACCCAAAAGTCTCTATCCAATCCATACAGAAATTGAAAAAAGTATTGGGAGTAAAATATCTTTTCTCGTCCTGGCATGAACCCATTTCTGGAGATCAAATCAACACCGCCATGGATGAAGGCATCCGCTACATAGAAAAGATCGACAAGATCGTTAGTGATCTGATCAAAACGATCCCTTCTGAAACATCTGGAGAGGAACTTAGCCTCCGGGCACTCGAAAGGATGGGGATCAAAATGGACAAAGTCCTGCCTATAGTGAGGACTTCCTTCGAATCCCACAGAAAGAAATAATGGGATGAGCAGGGATGAGAAGGGAATGGAAGATACCGGAAACCATTCTCAGGAGGTACTCACATGAAAGCGGATCTCGCAATCACCAACGGACTCCTGGTCGATTCAAAGAGTGTCTGCCCGGGTGTCCTCTTTATCAGAGAGGGAAAGATCATCGGGATTACACAATCTCTGGAAACTCCCTCGGAAGAAGTGATCGATGCCAAAGGCCTTTATGTCCTACCCGGAGCGATTGATGGGCATGTCCATATGATGGATCCAGGTTATACTGAACGAGAGGATTTCGCAACGGGAACCAGAGCAGCTGCCAGAGGCGGGGTCACCACTGTGATCGATCACCATCGCACAGTGCCGCAGGTCTTTGGTGCAGAGGAGTTTCTGGGAAAAAAAGAGTATTTGAAGACCCGCTCCATTGTCGACTATGGGTTATTAGGCGGTTTGAGCCTGACCAATCTTGGAAATCTGAAAAGCCTGTGGGAGGCAGGCGCGTTGGGCTTCAAGGGTTTCACATGTGCATTGCATGAAGCAGACGCCCTTGGTATCGGCAACTTGATGGAGATCTTAGAAGAGATTCGAAAATTTAACGGTATCGCCCTCTTCCATTGTGAAGATGATTCTCTCCTCAAAAAGAAAGAAGAGCAGCTCCGGAAACGGGGACGAATAGACCCTTTGAGCGTCTCGGAATGGCGATCGCCTGAAGCAGAGGAGATGGCTGTTCGAACCTTGATCTATGCTGCGCGCAAGACGGGGGCCCGCGTTGCAGTGGCCCACACCAGCCTTCCATCTATTGTCTTAGAACAGGCTGCGGCGAGAGCTCAGGGGGTTTCGATTTACACAGAAACGTGCGCTCAATACCTTTACCTCACCGAAGATGATTTGAAGGCAAAGGGACCATTTGTCAAGTTCACTCCGCCGCCGCGTAAAAAGGAAGAGGTGGAGAAGATGGGCTGGTGCCTTGCCCAGGGCCTGGTCGACATGGTAAACTCCGATCACTGTCCCTACCCCCGTTCAGACAAGGAGGCAGGGCTGCAAGATATTTGGCGAGCTCCCTTTGGCATCCCCGGAGTCGAAACTGCTATCTCTATTTTGCTGGATGGTGTTGCCGCCGGAAAATGGACACTTTCTAAGGTGGCAGAAGTGCGAAGCGAGAAACCGGCCATGATCTACGGGTTGACCGGGCAAAAGGGATTCTTGCGCGTTGGCAACGATGCGGATCTGATCCTTGTCGACATGAAACGAAAAAGACGCTTGGAGGATGGACAGATCCTGTCTAAATGTGGATGGACGCCCTATCACGGGAAGGAGATGGCCGGAGATGTGGTATTGGCTATGGTCAGGGGCAAAGTGGTAATGCGGGAGGGGAAGGTTTTGGGAGAACCGGGTTGGGGACGTTTCGTCACCCGGCAACAAGGCCTCATTCGGTGACACGAATTGAACAATGACCAATCACCGTTGTTAAAAGTGCGTTCATAGCAGACTCGACATCCCGTGTGTTAAAATTAGTTCGTTTGAACTGAAAGATCAATCGAGGAGGTAGCAAAGCATGCGTACACCTTGGAAAACGGACAATTGGTTTGTGAGCCCGTGGAATTACTTGAAAGAAGTAACCAAAGATTTCCATCCCCCTAAAAAAGTGAA